>ERZ772902.383-NODE-383-length-49700-cov-6.032511_pt1 | contig 49700 bp, 37 predicted proteins | sample MGYA00511470_ERZ772902 | MGnify/ENA primary metagenome ERZ772902 (study PRJEB29015, sample SAMEA2737717) | human gut metagenome | biome: human gut; feature: human-associated habitat; material: faeces | place: China | collected 2012 ... | reverse complement strand
GGCCGCGACGCCTCGGAACAGCGACGCGCATAAGCGCATCGCTGTTCCGAAGGCTCTCTGCGTTCTTCGGGAGCACACCGGATCAAGGCGCAAAAGCGGCAAAGTTTGCCGTTCTGACACCTGGCCACGCAGGGTTTCCGAAACGTGTGAAACGCTCCGAGGGTAGTAATAGCGCCCCCATCCGAAACAGCCCCTGTTTCGGCGTGTAAGCCGCTGTGTGCGATCCTGTTGGCAAAGGCGAGTGTGTACCCACTTTCATCCGCAAAAGCGAATGTGGGCCGTTTTGCAGGCGATTGCGACAAGAGCTTTTTTGCCGTGTGGTACCCATTGATGGAAGTAGGGGATGGGTGTTTGTAACGGCGTTTGAGAGACCCTTGAAGTCCGTATGACCGATGCATTGGAAACGTTGGTATGACTGCGTTTCCTGCGCTTTTCACGGCTTTTTCGAGGACGAAAAAGAAAGCAGGATAAAGGGCTGGCGTCGGAACCGACGCTCTGCCCAATCACTTCTGCCCGCAGTGCGGGCAGTTGACGGGGGTTTCAGCGCAGTCGGTTGTGGCGCCTTTTGAAGAAAATTTCAGAGCGGCTGGCGTCTTGGTTCCCGCAAACGCAGATGTTCCAAGGATTTTGGTGGTGCCTTATGGCCGTTTTTAGAGAAAACTGAGGTAATCACGTCTCTCAAGACCGGCAGTGCAAGGCGAGCATATTTTGCGCCACTGTAGTCAATGAAAAGGACTTCTTGACCGTTCGAAAATTGCACCGCTGTAACCAAAGAGAATATCCCCGGCAGCGCAGAAATTGCGCCGCCATAGACAAAGATAGGGCATCCAGCGCAAATGATAACTTTCTGATAACAGTTCTGCTTTCCAGTAGCTTTCCTCTGTTGTTTACGGTATGGTTTGCCGTTACAAAGGAGGCTGATATCATGCCAAAAAGACGAGCAAACGGGGAAGGGAACATCCGCAAACGAAAGGACGGACGCTGGGAGGGGCGCTACACCGTCGGTCACGATCCGGAAACCGGCAAAGCCATCATCAAGAACGTTCTTGGCAAGACGCAGACAGAAGTCAAAGAAAAACTGAAGAAGGCCATCAAGGAAAACGTCGGCATCGACTATGGACGAGCCAAGACCTACACCGTGGGTAACTGGTTAGAAGTGTGGTACGAGAACTATGCCAAAATCAAGATGCGCCCATCCACCTACCTGACCTATCATGGCTACATCGAAAACCACATCAAGCCGCAGCTCGGCAAGATCCCGTTGAATGATCTGACAACGCTGCATCTGCAACAGTTCTACAAGAAATTGTTGGCGGAAGGGCGGGTAGAGCGAATCGAAGCACAGAAGCAGCCCAAGGGACTGAGCGCCAAAACAGTACGCAACATCCATCAAATCATTTCCTCTGCCCTGAAGCTGGCAGTCGAGCAGCGGCTGATCGCCCGCAATCCGGCAGACGGCTGCGCGTTGCCGAAGGCGGAGCGCAAGGAAATGCAGACGCTTCCTGTTGAGCAGCTGACATCCTTCCTCCGCGAGGCAAAAGACAGCGGCGTGTTCGCCCTGTACTACATCGACCTGACCACCGGCCTGCGGCGGGGCGAGCTGCTCGGATTAAAATGGTCGGACATTGATTTGGAAAAAGGCGACCTTCGGGTTCAACGGCAGATCGGGCGCATCGACGGCAAGATTATTGAGATGCCGCTGAAAACGAAAAATGCCTACCGCACCCTGCCGCTGTCGGCAGATGCGATAGACGTTCTGATGCAGCAAAGAAGAAAAACGGGTAACAGCGAATGGGTGTTCCCATCACCCACCGGAGGCCCCATGTCGCCGGACAGCGTGTTGCACATGCTGCACCGCGTCCTGAAGCGGGCAGGGCTGCCAAAGGTGCGTTTTCATGACCTGCGCCACACCTTCGCAACACTGGCCCTCCAAAACGGTGTGGACATCAAAACCGTATCTGGTATGCTGGGGCATTTTTCGGCAGGCTTCACGCTGGACACCTACGCTCATGTAACGACCTCCGCCAAGCGTGAAGCGGCAAAGACAATGGGTAACATTCTCTCTGGTGCGGTATAGTGCTTTCCGCTATCCGCTCCCGTTGGGGTCAGCGTTTGGGTCAGAAAAAACGGCAAGTAAGATATTGGACACAAAAGTGCGGAAAAAGTCCTGATTTCGCAAGAAATCAGGACTTTCTGGTTGCGGAGACAGGACTCGAACCTGCGACCTCCGGGTTATGAGCCCGACGAGCTACCAACTGCTCCACTCCGCGATATGAAATTAAGGGAATACTGGTGCCGGTGACCGGACTCGAACCGGTACAGTATCGCTACCGGGGGATTTTAAGTCCCCTGTGTCTACCAATTCCACCACACCGGCAGATATCGGCAACAGATAATATACCATACCTCCGCCGTGATGTCAACACCTGTTTGCAAAAAACTTCTCCGTCCACGTTTTGTTCCTTTGACTTGTCGGCCTTGCTATGCTATACTATGCTTGTATTGTTATCGAAAAGAGGCGGACTATGCAGATCGGAACGGTAAAAATTGAATCGAAGCTCGCGCTCGCACCGATGGCAGGCGTAACGGATGCTGCATTCCGCCAGATCTGCTCCGAAAAAGGCGCGGGCTACACCGTCACAGAGCTTGTGAGCGCCAAGGCGCTGTGCTACCACGACACGAAGACCGCGCAGCTGCTTCGTCCGTTTCCGAGTGAAAAGCCGTTTGCCGCGCAGATCTTTGGCAGCGATGTGAACTGCATGGCCGAGGCTGCGCAGATGGCGATTGAAATTTCCGGCGCGGACATCCTGGATATCAACATGGGCTGCCCCGTGGGCAAGGTCGTCAAAAACGGCGACGGCAGCGCGCTGATGAAAGATCCCGAAAAGGCCGCGCGCATCGCTGAGGCGGTCGTGCGCGCCGTCAAGGTCCCCGTCACGGCGAAGATGCGCCGCGGCTGGGACAAGGGCAGCATCAACGCCGTCGAGCTCGCCAAAATGCTCGAAGAAGTGGGCGTCAGCGCCGTCGCGGTGCACGGGCGCACGCGCATGCAGATGTACGGCGGCGAGGCCGACTGGAACACGATCCGCGACGTCAAGCAGGCCGTCAGCATCCCCGTCATCGCCAACGGCGACGTTTTTTCGCCCGAGGCCGCGGTGCGCATCCTTAAATTCACGGGCGCGGACATGGCGATGATCGGCCGCGGGAGCTTCGGCAATCCGTGGCTTTTCGAGCAGTCCGCCGCCGCGCTCTCAGGGCGCGACATTCCGCCGCTGCCGCCGTTTGCCGAGCGGTGGGACACCGCCGTGCGTCAGGTGGAGCTCTCCGCACAGTATCAAAACGAGCGCGTCGCCATGCTGCAGGCGCGCCATCACCTGTGCTGGTACCTAAAGGGCATCAGCCACGCGAATTATTATAAGGAGAAGATCGTGCAGCTCTCAACGCTTTCTGAGCTGCACGCGCTCAGCGCGTCGATCAAGCGGGATCTGCGCTGAGGATCAGATAAAAAGCTATGAACGAACGGGAACTCATTGCGCGCCTTCAAAAGCGGGATGAAGCCGCCTTCGAAGAGCTGATCCGCCAATATGAGAAAAAAGTGTATACGCTGTGCTTCCGCATGTGCGGCAACAGTGAGGACGCCGAGGAGGCCGCGCAGGATGCCTTTCTTGCGCTCTGGCGCGGGATCGACCGCTTCCGACAGGAGTCATCGCTTTCGACGTGGATCTACCGTCTGGCGACGAACGCCTGCATCGACACGCTGCGGCGGCGAAAAAAACAGAGCGGCAGCGTCTCGCTCGACGACGAGGAGCTGTTTGTCGACGCGGTCGACAACTCGCCCCAGCCGCAGGAGACGGTCGAGCACCGCGAGGCACAGAAATTATTGCAGGAGGGCCTCTCCGCCTTGCCGGAGGAGTACCGAAAGGTGCTCATCCTGCGCGAGATCGAAGGCCTGAGCTACACCGAGATCGCAGAAAGCGCGTCGATCGAGCTGGGCACGGTCAAATCGCGCATCAGCAGGGGCCGATCACTTTTGCGCAACTTTTTATCCGGAAACGGGAACTTTTTTGAAATTGCTTCGTCAAAAGTTACAGAATGTAATCGTGAGGAGATGAGCGCCAAATGAAATGTTGTGAACAGTACGCCGCCGCGCTCTCTGCCTTTGTGGACGGAGAATTGAGCGAAAACGAAAAGGAAGAGGTACTCTCGCACGTAGAGCACTGCCAGAACTGCCGGGAGTATCTCTCGGAACTGATGATCGTGCACACGATGTTCGAGGAAATGCCCGAGCTCGACGCGCCGGAGGGCTTTTCCGAGCGCGTGCTCGAGCGGGTGCATGAGGAAAAGCGCGCGAGATCGCGCCACCGCCGTGCATGGCCGCGCGTGCTGGCCGCGTGCTTTGCGCTGCTTGTCGTCACGGCCGCGGCGTGGAAGCTGGCGCCCGCGATGGGCAGCAGCAACGACAGCGCCGCAGACTGCAACACCAGCGGCAATGATATGGTGAGCGCGCCCGCTGCGTCCGGCGACACGGTGGAGGACTTTACCTACAGCTATTCCGCCGTGCAGAAGGAGGGCGTGCAGGCCGACGCCAGCCCGTTCGACACCTATGACGCGGAAGACGGCGCAGACGACCGCCCCGCCGACGCAAGCGGCGGCTATGCCATCATCACGCTGGATGTGCCCGCGGCGGCGGAATTCCTGCACGAGCGCGGCATGGCCGTGTACGCGGAAAATGACGAGTACGTCAGCTACCTCGTCGTGGCCGAAGCGGCACATGACTTAGCAGACGCCATGGAGCTGCCTGAGGCTGAGCGCACCGCGCTCCGTCAGGCAGACGATATTCTGATCGTCGAGGTCGCCAAGACCGCACCGGCGGTCGAAGAGCCTGCGGAAAACAACGCCGCGGAGGAAGAGGGGAACACATGAACAACATCGGCGTGATCGGCGGCGCGGACGGCGAGACGGTCATCATGGTCAGCGGCAGCATCGCGCCGCCGATCCTGTGGAGCTTTTTCGGTGCGCTCGCGCTGATGGCAATTTTATATTTCTGCTTTTACCGGCGCTCAAAGGGCAAGGCGGTCTGTCTTGCCCTCGCGGCGGTTTTGTGCGTGGCGGCGGATCAGGCCGTCAAATGGCTCGTTGTGAATACGATGACGCTCGGCCAGTCGCAGCCGCTGCTGCCGCCGCTGCTGCGGCTCACGCGCGTGCACAACTACGGCGCGGCGTGGTCGAGCTTTTCCGGTGCACGGTGGCTGCTCATCATTCTGACGGCGGTGGGCATGGGTGTGCTCGCGTGGCTGCTTGTGAAGGTCGTGCGCCATCCGCTCGGCCAGTGGTCGCTCGCGTGCATCTTGGGCGGCGGCATCGGCAACCTCATCGACCGCGTGCGCCTTGGCTACGTTGTCGATATGCTCGACACGATGTTCATGGACTTTCCCGTCTTCAACGTGGCGGATGTGTTCGTCGTGTGCGGCACGGTCTGCGCGCTGATTTACTACCTTGCCTTTTACAGCAAGAGCGACGAGAAAAACTGGGGGAACAAGGTCGATGGAACCGATCCTGCTGCAAACAAGTGAAGCCGATGCCGGTACGCGGCTCGACGCCTGCCTCGCCCGCGCAATTGAAGACCTGACCCGCTCCGCCGCGGTGAAAGCTGTCGAGGACGGGCGTGTCCTCGTGAACGGCAAAGCGCCGAACAAGAGCTACAAGCTCACGGGACACGAGCAGATCGAATTCACCCCCGAAGAGCCCGCGCCCATCGACGCCGTTCCGCAGGACATCCCTCTGGACGTTGTCTACGAGGACGACGACGTCATCGTCGTCAACAAGCCGAGCGGGCTCGTCGTCCATCCCGCGCCGGGCCATCCGGACGGGACGCTCGTGAACGCCCTTTTGTATCACTGCGGCGACAGTCTCTCCGGCGTCGGCGGCGCGCTGCGCCCCGGCATCGTGCACCGCATCGACCGCGACACGAGCGGGCTCATCATCGCGGCAAAAAACGACTACGCGCACCAGTTCCTCTCCGCCCAGCTGGCCGACCACACGCTCGCGCGCACGTATGAGTGTATCGTGGTCGGCAACTTACGTGAGGACAGCGGCACGGTCGACGCGCCCATCGCGCGCGACAGCCGCGACCGCAAGCGCATGGCCGTCGTTCCGGGTGGACGCCGCGCGGTAACGCACTGGGAGGTCATCGCCCGTTATCCCGGCTACACGCATGTGCGGTGCAGGCTCGAAACGGGCCGCACGCATCAAATTCGCGTGCACATGGCCTACCTCGGTCATCCGATTTTAGGCGACACGGTCTACGGCGCAAAAAAGGCCGTGCCGGGTCTAACCGGTCAATGCCTGCACGCGGTCGGGCTGCAATTTATCCACCCGCGGACGAAGGATCTTGTCTCGCTCACATGCCCGCTGCCCGAGGAATTCACCGCCATGCTGCGCAAGATCGACCGATAGATCAAAACCCGCAGGCGAGGGCCGACGCCTTCGCCTTATTCTACAGGAAATACAGGTGAACAATGTGAAAGACCTGCAAACCATTGAGGAGACCCTCAAATATCTGCAATTCGACAACTGGGAGCAGAGCGCGCCGGGCCTTGCGCGCTCGCGCGAGCTTCTGGGCCTGCTCGGCAACCCCGAGGAGAAACTCAAATTCGTCCACATCGCGGGCACGAACGGCAAGGGCTCTACCGCCGCGATGCTCGCCTCCGTGCTCCAGCGCGCGGGGTACCGCACGGGGCTCTATACCTCGCCGCACCTGCTGCGCTTCCACGAGCGCATGCGCGTGAACGGGGAAGAGATCGACGACAACTCCCTCATTTCGCTCACAAACACCGTGCGGAACGCGGCGGAGAGCATGAGCGAAATGCCCACGGGCTTTGAGATCATGACGGCCATCGCCTTCCTCTACTTCGTGCAGGAGCAGTGCGACATCGTCTCGCTCGAGGTCGGCCTCGGCGGGCGCATGGACTCGACAAACGTCATCCCCGCGCCGGAGGTCTGCGTCGTGGCGAACATCGGCTTGGAGCACACGGCCATTCTCGGCGACACGGTCGAGAAGATCGCCGCGGAGAAATGCGGCATCATCAAGCACGGCGCGCACGCCGTGCTCTTCGGCCAGAGCGAGGGTGTGGAGAACGTCGCGCGCGAAAAGTGCGCGCAGGAGGACGTGGCTCTCACGATCACCGCGCAGGAAAAGCTTGAGCGCATTTCGTCCTCGCTCGACGGTCAAAAGTTCAAATACCGCGGCCGCGGGCCGTACCACCTGCGGCTTCTCGGCGAGTATCAGCTCTTGAACGCGCTGACGGTCATCGACGTGTGCAACGCGCTGCGCTCGCGCGGCTGGGACAAGCTCACGGACGAGGCCATTGATGAGGGCCTTTCCCACGCCCAGTGGCCCGGACGGCTCGAGCTCCTGCGCCGCGGGCCGGACTTCATCGTTGACGGCGCGCACAATCCCCAGTGCGTCGACGCGCTGATGGATTCGCTCGCCGCGCTCTACGGCGACAAAAAACTCATCTTCCTCACAGGGGTGCTTCGCGACAAGGACTGGCAGCAAATGCTGCGCCGCGCGCTCCCGCTCGCCAAGGCGTTCGTCGTCATCACGCCGCCTTCTGCCCGCGCACTCGATGAAAACGAGCTCGCCGCGTGGCTGAACGCACAGGGCGTGCAGGCCGTCCCCGCCAAGGATACCGACGACGGCGTCCGCCGCGCCTTAGCGCTTGCAGGTGAGGATGACGCCATCTGCTCCTGGGGCTCGCTCTACTTCACCGGCGAGGTCCGCCGCGTCCTGACGGAACAGTAAACACGATAAAAAAGGCCGCTGCGAAACGCCGCAGCGGTCTTTTCATGATCCCCATGCCGCATTTGCCGCGACCAGCGGCAAACAGGCCCCCACACCCCAATCGGCGCAAAAGCCAGCATCCCACACCCGCCGCATTCGCTGCCTCCGGCAGCGAACAGGCCAGAAGCAACATCCTCCGTCCCCCACCCGCCGCATTTTCTGCCCCCACGGGCAGAAAACAGGCACCAGCGTCGCAGACTTTCGCGTCCGCAGACGCGAAATAATTTTAATCATAAATCGCCGCGACATGCGCGTGGCGATTTATTCTTCTCGCTTCGCGCGTGTCGCAGCCGCCTACGGCGGCAAGGCACGAAGCGAAGTGCGATCCCCTAAAATCAAAGGGATCCCATCCATCGGATGGGATCCCTTTGTTTTTAGCTAAGGTAATTGAGCGGGTTGACGTAGCTGCCGTTTCTCTGAATGCCGAAGTGGCAGTGGACGCCGCTGGCGACGCCGCTGCGGCCCGCTTTGGCAACCTGCTGGCCCTTGTAGACCGTCTGTCCCGCGGAAACGAGCAGCGACGAGTTGTGCTCGTAATACGTGACATAGCCGTTGTTGTGGTCGATGATAACGACGTAGCCCATCGCGCCCTTGTAGCCCGCGTAGGTCACGCGGCCGCCGTCGGCGGCATAGATCGGCGTGCCGTAGGAGCAGGCGATATCGATGCCCTTGTGGTTGCTCGTCGCGCCGCGGATACCCGTACTGCGGTAGCCGAAGTACGACGTGATGCGGCCCGAGCACGGCCAGCGGAAGCTGCCGGTGGGGTACCAGGTCGGGCGGACCTTTGTGCCGCGGGCGCGCGTCTCGGCCACAGGGTCGGAGAGCGTGACGGATGAGATGACCGTGCGCTCCTGCTCCTCGCCGTTGACATAGGTGACATCGGCCACGATATCGGCCTTGCCGAACGAGCCCTTGGAGATCACGCGCTCGTCGCCCTGATACATGGACGAATCGCTCACGTAGTTCACGTCATAGTTGACGTCCTCGACATAGTTCTGCCGCTCGGTGACCTTGACGGTCAGATACGGCACGGCGTTCGAGAGCGTCAGCGCATCGCCGATGTGGATGCGGTTGATGTCGTAGCCGGGGTTCAGCGCTTCGAGCTCAGCGGCGGTCATGCCGTTGTTGTTGGCGATCTGGCCCCAGGTGTCGCCCTTGACGACGGTATAGGTCACCTCGCCCGACTTCGTCGAATTCAGGATCTCGGCGATCTCGCCGAGGTTCATCACGCTGTCGGTCGGGACGTAGCCCTCCGCGATGCGGACATTTTCGACAAAGTCGACGCTCAGCGTATCCGCCGAGGCGTAGACCTGCTTGATCTGCTTGAGCAGCTCGTCCAGCGCGCCGGCGTACTGCGTCGAACCGATAATCTCATCGTCGACATAGAGCGAGTAGCCGTAGGTCACCTGACCGAGCTCGTCGGCGAGGTCCTGCTCGAAGGTCGTTGCGTCCGTCACATCGCTGCGGCGGACGAAGGCCGTCGAATAGTGGATGGCATCCTTTGCGATCTCGTAGGACTTGCCGAGCGTCTCGGTCGTGATGCTCTCGAGCTTGGAGGCCGCCTTGCGCGCCTGCGCGGCGCTGGCGACGGTGTCGACCACGCTGCCGTTATACTCCACGGTCGTTCCCAGCGTGTAGAACGAGAAAAACAGCGCGATCGCGGCCACAACAGCCGCGCCGCCGATAAAGTAGAACGGATTCACACGCCGCGCCTGCCTGCGCCAGCGGTCCTCGTGCACACCGGCAGCGTGGCTCCGCTGGCGGCGGCGCGCCATGATTCTTTCATGCAGCAGCGAGTGCCACATCGGGAACATCCCGCCGATGACGAGGAAGACCTGCACCAAAAAGCGGTTGGATTCAGGAAAGTTGCGCGCCCTGCTCTCGCGCATCACGGTGCGGGCGCGTGGGCCGATGCGGCGGATGCGCGCACCGAGCGTGGAAAAAAACAGCGCCATGTGCTCGAGCCAGCCGCTCAACCATTGCGGCATGCCGCCGCGCCTGCTCGGCCGTCTTCGCGGCGAGGCATTCGAACGGCGGCGCTGCGTGGGTGCCTCGCTGCGCTGCGGGGTGGATCGTTTTTGCTCTGACATATCAAAACTCCTTAGAGGATGCAAGTAAAAATAAAAGTTACAATTTGTAACCATTGACCAGTATACTTTGTTTTCAAGGCTCCGTCAAGCCTTTTGGGAAAATGATACTGCTAATATATTGTAAGAGTTTGGAAAATTTGTAAACTTTTGCATGAATTTTGCGTTATTTTTCCTTGAGAGGGTGAAAAAGTGGGTGTATACTATATCCGTAAATCTGTGTCCGCTTGACCGGCACATCATATATCAGGAGGAATCAACATGTTTGCACAACTGATCAGCACGCTGAAAAAGAGCCCCAAAACGATCGTTTTTACCGAAGGCACCGACCCCCGCATTCTCGAAGCGAGCGCCCGTCTGCTGTCCGGTAACTTCTTAAAGCCCGTGCTCGTCGGCAACCCCGATGAGATTGCCGCCGCCGCTGAGGACATCGGCTTCAACATCCGCGGTGCCGAGATCATCGACCCCGAGAATTACGACGGCATGGACGAGATGGTCGACAAGATGGTCGAGCTGCGCAAGGGCAAGATGACTGCCGACGAGTGCCGCGCCGCGCTCAAGAAGAGCAACTACTTCGGCACCATGCTCGTCAAGATGGGCAAGGCCGACTGCCTGCTCGGCGGCGCTACCTACTCCACGGCCGACACGGTCCGTCCCGCGCTGCAGCTCATCAAGACCAAGCCAGGCAACAAGATCGTCTCTTCCTGCTTCATCATGGTCCGTCCCGCCGCTTCCGGCGAGAACGAAGTGCTCGCCATGGCCGACTGCGCCATCAACATCAAGCCCAACGAGGACGAGCTCGTCGAGATCTGCAAGGAGACCGTTTCCTGCGCCAAGATCTTCGGCGTTGACCCGAAGGTCGCTTTCCTGAGCTACTCCACCCTCGGCTCCGGCAAGGGCGAGGACGTCGACAAGATGCGCAATGCCTGCGAGAAGGCCAAGGCCCTCATGCCCGACACCCCGATCGGCGGCGAGTTCCAGTTCGACGCGGCGGTCTCTCCGGCTGTCGCCAAGACCAAGCACATCACCGACGCGGTCGGCGGCCACGCCAATACCTTTATCTTCCCCGACATCAACGCCGGCAACATCGGCTACAAGATCGCTCAGCGCCTCGGCTCTTTTGCTGCCTACGGCCCGATCCTGCTCGGCCTGAACGCGCCGATCAACGACCTCTCCCGCGGCTGCAACGCCCAGGAGGTCTACTCCATGGCGATCATCACCGCGGCGCTTGCGTAAACACTTCAAAAAAAGAGGACGGCTTCCGCTACTCCTGATAGGGGTACCTTGAAGCGTGTCCTCGGATTAGGCAGGCAGTGCAATTGTACTGTCTGCCTTTTCTGTTGTCTCTCCGCATAGAAGCATATCGTCTGTCTCGTTGAGGTTGAAGTCCCGAAAACAGATGTGGATCTTCTGCGGTGCGTGCTTGGAGTATTTGACCTCTTTCTCATACACGATGATTTTCGCCACAAAGGTGCGGAGCAGTTCCGGGGTCAGTTCCGTCATGTCGGTGAACTTTCTGGCCTTGGCGATGAAGTTCTTGGCGTTGGCCATGCTACTGCGTAGTTTCTCCAGGCGCTCCTCCGTGGCAGGGATGGCTTCAGCCAGCTGCGCTTTCTCCTTGGAGTATGCCTCAGACAGCAAACGGAACTGCTCATTGCTCACCCGTCCCAAGGCGCTGTCCTCATACATCCGCTTGAACACTACATCCAGTTCGCCATCCCGTTTCCGCATCGTGGACAATTCCCGTTCCAACCCCCGGATCTCCTTTGCCACCTCAGTAGATTGCTTTTGCTGAATATATGCGGCGAACCGCTCCGGGTCGCTCCTGGCAAACTCTGTGGCTCTGCGGATTGTTTCCAGCACGATTTCCTTCAGTGCCACTTCCCGGATATAGTGAGCGCTACACACTTCTGCCCCGTCCTTCTTGTAGGTGCGGCAGGTGAAATGATTCTGTTCCGGCTTCATGGTGTGCGCCCGGTGCAATACCATGGGCTTACTGCAGTCCGCACAATACACCAATCCAGAGAACATATTCTGCTCATCCATATTCGTGCGGCGGCGCTTATGAGATCGCACCTCCTGTACGATATCCCAGGTTTCCTGATCCACCAGCTCTTCATGAGTATTCTCAAAGATAAGCCACTCTGATTTGGGGCGTTCACATCGTTTTTTGTCCTTGTAGGACTTGGTGCTGTAGCGAAGGTTGACCGTGTGCCCAAGGTAGACCATGTTCTGAAGCATATCCGCCACCATGTCGCCAGTCCAGTTGTAGGGCCGCTCTGCATTCAGCCCGGAATGGGATGTGCCGAATTTCGTATAGGCGTACATGGATGGACTGTAGATGCATTCTTTCTTGAGCTGCTTTGCAATCTGGGCTGGTCCCATTCCGCCGGCGCACATGGCGAAGATGCGTTTGACGACAGCCGCCGCCTCCTCATCCACCAACAGAGGAGAGTCCTTGGTTGCACCCTTGCGGTAGCCGTAAGAAGCTCGTGTCCCCACCCGGATTCCCCGCTGTGCCTTGGCGTTCACTACATTCCGCACCTTGCGGCTGCAGTCCCGCACGTGCCACTCATTGAACAAATTCTTGAAAGGCATCAGCTCGTTGCTGTTTTCATACTTGGTGTCAACATTGTCGTTGACAGCGATGTAGCGCACATCATTGGAAGGGAATATCTCCTCGATATAAAGACCGGTGTGCAGTTGGTTTCTTCCAAGGCGGGAAAGATCCTTTGTGATGATGACGGCGATGTCGCCGTTGCTCATGTCATCCATCATCTGTTCAAAGGCTGGGCGATTGAAATTCGTGCCGGAATAGCCATCGTCCACATAAAATCTGGTGTTCTGGAACCCATTCTCATCGGCGTACTTTTGCAGGATAAGTTTTTGGTTCTGGATACTGTTGGAGTCGCCCTCCAGATTATCATCTCGGGACAGACGGCAATAGAGCGCCGTGATCTTTTGGTTTGGCTGTAACATATTGACCTCCTTCATAAAACGCCAAACCGATTGAGAGATTGCAACCATACAATACCCTCAATCGGTTTGTTTGTCTATGCGAACCTGTTTTTCAGGCGGAAATATTTTTTGCGTCCTGCTCCAGGTCGATGACCTGTTTCATAAGATCGACCGTAGATTGCGTTCCTCCGAAACTGAATTCCGCGAACACAATGTACTCTCTGCCGCATACATGCTGTCGGCGGCTTTTTATAATCTTGTCGTCCCTTTCTTCCACTGCGGTATCCCGCACTGCCTTGGCAGAGGGAATATCCTCATCTCCATGCTTTTCTTCACTGTAGGAGCGGGGACGCTCATTGTATTTGAATTTATACGCCATATCGTTCCTTTCCCCTGACGCTACAGTCAGGCAACAAAAATAGCAGACCGTTACATGGTCTGCTGCTGTGTTTGTTCTGCCTGCTGATCTTCGGTCCACTGCTGTTCTGTAGATGATTGCTCATCCTGTGTGAGCACCATGGCTACGCCGGCCACCAGTCCGATGACAGCGCCGATATTTTTGGCTTCGTGTTCTGCCTGGATACGGCGGCAACGTTCCTCGACATCTTCGTTACCATCATCCAGTAACGCTCCAGTTACCGCCAGACCATACAGTCCAGCGTGGAGCGGCTTCATAGAAACAGGTTGCGGATGTTGCTGACCACTGTCGCTGTGCCATACCCCATCCCCAGCAGTGCCGCCACGATGAGCAGTACCAGTACGATCCATTTGGCCACTACGATCAGGTCGAAGTCCGGAAGCCAGTCCAGCCATTTGCAGGAATGCTTTTCTTTCTTCTTCCCAGCCTGTTCCAGCAGAGTGGTCATCTCCGTCAACGATTTCTGGATCTTCGCCATGCTGTTCTGCACCGCTGTCAGGTCTGTGTGTGATCTCAGGTTCGGAAGATACTCCCGCATTCCACGCACTTCCCACCCGATGGATTCTGTCTTCTGTGTCAGCATCGTCAGAGCCTCCGGCAACGGACACTGGATGACAATGGGCGTGATCGGTGAACTCGACTCCTGCGCTGTCGGCTGCGGTGAAGGCTCGGGCCGGTTCAGGGCCATGAGCTCGTCCATAGATAATTTCTTCTCTGATCCTGAATTCATATTCCATGTTCTCCTTTAGATATTTGTCACCGAACAGCAAACGGTCCCGACACTGCCAGCCACTCGGCGTGGTATAGGTGATATTCTTTCGGGACTTTTCCCAGCGAACCTTGTAGCCCTCGCTCTCCATCAGCGCAATGAACTCCTCGCGGTTGGAAGCGTGGCGCATACAGTCATTGATGATATTCATGAGCTGCAGCTTCTTGCTCTGACCGCGGGCCGCCGTGTGATACTCTCCGATGGTCATAGTCTTTGTTTTCTGCTTTTGTTCCCTGGGTTGAAATACAGGAAGTGAAAACTCCTTGCAGACCATGTCGTTGCGTTGCCGCAGTTCCTGGAGCTGCTCCTTTGCGATATGCAGTTTCCGTCCGGTATCGAAATTGACCGAGTTGATGAGGAAGTGGGAATGGATGTGCTCACGGTCTGTGTGGGTGCAGACCAGAACTTCGTATCCCTCATAGTACTCGGCCAGCTTCAGCGCGGCCGCGTGAGCGGTGACCGGGTCGACTGCTTCGCCTTTCGGGAAGCTCTGTACCATGTGATAGAACAGTACACCGTCCGTCTTGTGGTAGAGCCGCTTGGTGGTCATGAAATCCGCGTAGACAGATTCCGGCTGACAGTTGATACCTGTGACCAACTGCTGCCCCTCGAACTCGGTCTTTTTATCCTGCATGGTATACCGCATCACGGCGCTCATGCATCCGGTGGTCTGGCCCCGCTTGTAGTTTGTGAAGCTGATGATAGCCATAGCTTACCAGCGCTTTCGTTCAAGGATCATCCGAACGGCACCACAGAGTTCAGAGAACGCCCGACATACGCTTTCCAGATCGATCACGGTCACTCGTCCCATGTGCGCCAGGGTGACGAGCTGGTTCAGATTTCTGCCGATGGACTTCAGCTCCTTCAGCACTTCTTTTAGGCCGTCGATGACCACCACCTGCTTTCCCAGGCAGCAGGCAGTGACGTAGTCGCTCATGGACATCCCGGACTGCTTAGCCAACTCCTTGATGGCCTCCCGGTCTGTGGACGCCATGCGGGTGCTGAATTTAACATCTTTTTTCATGTCGTTTCCTCCAAATCGTAGATAAAGTGGGTCCGGGCTTCTGCCCGGAATTCATGCGGAAGTCGGGCAGCGGCGTTGCCGCAGACCAGACAAACGCGATGCTGGCCACCTCCAAAGAGGTGATTTCCCTGCACCGAACACCCGGGCTCCGCTTTCGGCCACAAATGGCCACAAACGGCGTTTCTTTTTCCCTGCGGGTGGTTTACTCGCCATGCCCGGCAATCTCCCGCAAATCGCCGCACAGCGCCCCAACAGGGTCAACAGGGGCGACCACAGGTACACCCTGGGCATCGTCACTTTCGGCACGGCGCAGCTCGATGAGCCGCTTCCCGTTGCTGCGGCGCACCATACCGAAAATTCCGATTTTGCTTAGCGCGTCAAGGCTTTGCAGGATCAGGCGGGACACTTTCTTAGGCGAGATACGCTCCATACCGACAGGGTCGATTTTTTCAGACAGCTCTGTGGGAGTGCCGATAAATTTCGTACGGTCGCGCATCAGTTCAGAGACCAGATAGGTGATCCGGTCGCCCAGTAGCTCCGGCTGCGTTCTGCTGTCTGCTACCATCTCCCACACGTTTTCAACGTTGCGTTCCAGAGACAACTCCCGGTATTCAATGTCACGACCGATGCAGGAGAGCTTCGCCTTACCGCTGCCGCGCCGATCTTCCACCAGAGTAAAACTGGAATCCACCGCCCCGCTGATGGCTGTCGTACCGGAGATACGGTTGAACACATCATCGGCAGTTTCCTTTCGCAGATGATGGATCAGCAGGATGGCGATGCCGTGCTTGTCCGCCAGCCGCTTCAGCACGGACAGGTCCCGGTAGTCATTGGCGTAGGTGGCATCGTGGACGGGGCGGACCATCTGCAGCGTATCGACGAGGACCAGAACAGTATCCGGGTGAGCTACGAGGAAGCCCTCCACCTGCTCCTCCAGCCCCTGGCCGATGGGAGCGCACTCCGTACAGAAATGGACGCTGTCCGGCGCGTCCTCTGTGATCTCGAAGAGGCGGTTCTGGATGCGAAGGACGGAGTCCTCCAGGCAGAGATAGAGGGTGGTGCCCTGCTTCACGCTCATTCCCCAGACCGGTTCTCCCTTGGCCACCGTCACCGCCAGCCACAGGGCCAGCCAGGACTTGCCCACCTTGGGTGAACCCGCCAGGATATGCAGACCCTGAGAGATCAGCGTGTCCACCACAAAATTGGGCGGCTCCAGCGGACGGTCCATCAGCGTCCTACCGTCCACCGTGACCAGAGGACGGTCCATTTTGTTGCTCATAGTCAGTACCTCCAATTCAAAATATCTGAATACAAAAATCTCCCACCTCGAAAGAAGTGGGAGTAGTATTCTTTTAGAGGAGCAGTACCCACAGGACTTTTGAGCATCCCCTTGCCCCTCTGCTTGTATTGTGGTGGAAAAGATGGTATCCTGATAAAAAGCATGGACAGATTAAAAATCAAGTAGGACAAATTATTGCAGAGGAGGGGGCCAGCGGAAATGGAGGGGAGCATCATATTCTATACCTACGGCAGCACCTTGGAGCTGAACGGGCAGCAGTTTGAGGCAGGCAGGCTGACCGAAGATCTGCTGAATCTATCACCGGATGACTACCACCCCCTGCACGAACGGATGGTGCGCATCCGTACCCTTATGGACATCTACGAGTATGTCCGCAAGAGTGAACTTTGGTGGAAACTGAATGATGAGATGGAGCAGCTCTGTCAGGAACTTCGCCGATATACTGTGTTCCGCTTGCTACCGGACGATTGCTATGACGCTTTCTTTTCGGTGATACGGGAGATCACAGGACAGTTCAGCTTGTTTCCTCCCGAGGAGCACAGCCTTTCAGAGTATGATCAGACAAAACTTCTCAGCGCCTCAGCGGAAGAATTCTTCCAGAGCGATGATGGGGACAGCGATCCTGAAATCTCCTTGGGACTGCTGGATCTGTTTCGTCGCAGAGAGGGCAGCGAGGAAAAGGGCGAGTTGTTTTATTACGAGATGTTTCGCCTCCTGGGAGCGTGCGAAGATACCTGGAGTGCCTACAAGAAATACATCGACCGCTACATGATGTATCTTCACGACATCCGTGCCTTTGTTCCTACCATCCGGAATTTCATCAAGTTTATCCTCTCCACACTCACGACCAATGGGCCGGAAAGTTATGCGGCAGCGCTCTATGGTTTCTATAACGATGATCGCACCGCAGAGAAGCTGATCGTCAACCCCATCACTTACCACGGGGACTGCTACAGGAGACACGATGAATATATGCTCTCCTATGTCCCGCGGGAGCTGCCGGACGGCTCCATGGCCATCTGTCAGGAGCATGTGACGGACAGCTTACAGGCGCTGATGAAGGCAGACTATATGCTGGCCCTGAATAGCGGACACAACATCCGCCGCTGCATCATCTGCGGGAAATACTTCATGCTGAAGAGCGGCGTCCACGCTTTGTACTGCGAAGGGGCCTGTCCCCACGCTCCTGGCTACACCTGTCGGCAATTTGGCACGGTGGAAGTTCAAAAGGAACTGGCAAAGAACAACCCTAAGGTGAAGGCCAAGCTGACTGCCTTTTCCAGGATCACGAAGGATATGCAGCGGGGAGCTATCTCTCAGGAGGATGCCAGAAGAGCCAAGGATCATGTGCGAGACCGGCTCTACGATGCGCTGCGCAGCCCGGATATCTCTGTTGAGGAGTTTTCTGAACAAATATCTACTGCGCAAGTGTATGAATATTGCCGCATCACCAGAGTGAGCAAGCCCCGAGGGCGTCCACCGAAAGCAAAGGCGGGTGGGACCCATGACCAATGAGGAACTGGTCCGCCGATATTACGGCGGTGATGAGCGCGCGCTGGAGGAGTTGTACCGCAGGAATCTCGGGCTGATCCGGCGCATCGCCCGGGAGACTGCCAGAGAGTTCAACTGTCTGCATATGGACAGGGAAAGACCGGGAGAGTTGTCCGGCTATACGAAAACGATTCTGGAGGATCTTTGCGGCGAGGGTGCGTTGGAATTTCTGACACGGGTCCAGAGCAGAGAATACGATGAGAGCCGTGCTGTGCTTGCCACCTACCTGTACCCACATCTGAAAGGCCGGATGACCCGTTGGCTGGAGCAACATATCGGAAATCTTTCTCTGAGCAAGCACGAGATGGATGCTGTCCGGCAGGCACAAAGGCTATATCATTCAGGTCAGTTCAGCATCGAAGAGATCGCGGAGAAAATGGATGTCCTTCTGGAACAGGCTGTCAAGCACATCCGTTACAACACCCATTTTGTTGGTGTCAATGATCTTATCCCTGGGAGCTATGACGGTGATCCCTTTGAGCGGCTGATGCCTGGGAATCTCTCTGTTTCTGCGGAGCAGGTCGTGTATCGAAAAGTCTGCATTGAGCTGCTGCAGGAACTATTTGATGCTCTCCCGAAGAAGGACAGGGACATCCTCGGAAAATTCTACGGTGTATTCGGATTTGAAAAAACTTCGCTGAAGGAAATCGGCATGTACCACATGATGAAGGAGTCCGCCGTGGAAAAGGCAAAGGAGCGTGCTGTCACAAAGCTGAAAAAAGCCTATCCGGGTAGCAGGCTGCAGATCTGGAGGAATGTTCATCGTATGATACGCAGACCGATCCTGCCAGCGAAGGATGACAGAGCACTGCGGCGCAGCTTCACGACTTCGACCCTACGAAATCAGGAGTCTGGAAGATCGTAGTTTCGATACAGTCTGGTGAGAATTTTGCGCAGACAGGAGACCGCAACAGTCCCCTTTAGGACATGTTTAGGAAAAATCAAGAGTCATACTCGCTTTTTTATACGTTCCGTGCTACAATGCAGAAAAACACGAAAGGCCGGCAACTATGGCTACACATATTTTAGTCGTCGATGACGAGACTGCGATCGCAGATCTGGTGGAGGTCTATCTGAAAAACGAAGGCTTCACCATCCACAAATTCTATAATGCCTCCGACGCCCTGGCTTGTGTGCGGACGACACGCTTGAATCTGGCGGTGCTGGATGTGATGCTGCCGGACATGGACGGCTTTACCCTCTGCCAGCGCATCCGGGAGGACCACCTGTTCCCCATCATCATGCTCACCGCAAAGGTGGAGGATATGGACAAGATCATGGGGCTGACCTTGGGAGCGGACGACTACATCACCAAGCCCTTCAATCCTCTGGAACTGGTGGCCCGGGTCAAGACTCAGCTGCGCCGCTACACCCGGTACAACCCCAGGGAGGGGACAGTCCAGGAGGTCACCGAATACGACTTTCGAGGCCTTCAGATCTCCAAGGCCACTCACAAGTGCGTCCTGTTCGGCGAGGAACTGGCCCTGACGCCCTTGGAATTCTCCATTCTCTGGTATCTATGTGAGCACCGGGGGAATGTGGTGTCCAGCGAGGAACTGTTTGAACATGTTTGGGGCGAGGCGTTTATGGACAGCAACAACACCGTCATGAGTCACATCGCCCGGCTACGGGAAAAGATGCACGAGCCCAGCCGAAAGCCCAAATTCATCAAGACCGTTTGGGGGGTGGGGTACACCATTGAGTAAGAAAGGAAATACCCGCAGCCGCCGGAGATCTTTGCGCATCTGGGGCGGCTACCTGCTGGTCCTCATGGCTTGGGTGGTCGCAGTGATGGCCTTGGCATTCCTGGGCTTCATCATCTGCGCCAGCATCACCTGGCAGCCCTCGCCGCTCTACGACTTCCTGAATTGGGTTCGAGACTACATCGTTCTGGTCTGCATCGTCACAGTGCTGGCGGGCTGGGTGGTCATCAGCTTCTATTTTATCTCCAAGCCCATCAAGCAGCTGGACGTGGTGGCCAATGCGGCAGAGCAATTATCCCGCCCCAGTGAGGAGCCCATCCAGCTGCCGGATTCCCTGGAGGACATCTCCATCCAGCTGAATCTGGCCCGGGAGCAGGCTCTCCGGGACGCCCGGGCAGCCCGGGAGGCAGAACAGCGGAAAAACGACCTAATCGTCTATCTGGCCCACGACCTGAAAACGCCCCTGACCAGCGTCATCGGCTACCTGACCCTCCTGCGGGATGAGCCTCAGATCTCCCCGGAGATCCGGGCCAGGTACACCGGCATCGCCCTGGAGAAGGCGGAGCGGCTGGAGGACCTCATCAACGAGTTCTTCGACATCACCCGCTTCAACCTCTCTCGCCTGGAGCTGGAGCGGCAGAGCGTGGACCTGACGCGGATGCTGGAGCAGGTCGCCAGCGAATTCCGCCCCATTTTCGCAGAATCGGGGCTGTCATGCAGCCTGGATCTGCCGCCCAAGCTGCACTATTCCTGTGACCCGGATAAGCTGGCAAGGGTCTTTGATAATCTCCTGCGCAACGCGTCTTATTATAGCCTGCCGGACAGCACGGTGGAAATTGCCGGACGGATAGAGGCCGGGAAAATCGTACTCACCTTCTCCAATGCGGGAAAGAACATCCCCCAGGAGAAATTGGACCGGATCTTTGAACAGTTCTTCCGTCTGGACAGCTCCCGCGCCACCCGGACAGGTGGTGCGGGCCTTGGCTTAGCCATCGCCAAGGAGATCGTGGAGCTCCACGGCGGGACCATACGGGCGGACAGCACCGAGGATCGGATCACCTTCACCATCTGTCTTCCGTCAGACCATTCAGAAGCGCCGTAAGAAAATCACAAGAATTTCGCAGAAAACTTGCAAGGCATCCGTTGGTAGATAGACAAGTATGAAACGCCTGGTTCTGGTACCATTTCAGTATCAGAACCAGGCGCTTTATTTTGATTAGGAGGTCTTATCCCATGAAAACCATTCTCGTTCTCTTCGGCGGATGCTCCACGGAGTACGAAGTTTCTCTCCATTCCGCCTATGCGGTGCTGTCCCACATAGACCCCGCCCGCTATACTCCTTTGGCTGTGGGCATCACACGGGAGGGGCAGTGGCTCTGCTATACCGGCGACCTCTCCCGGCTGGAGGACGGTACTTGGCAGCAGGCGGCAGACTGTATCCCCTGCACCCCGCTGGTGGAACGGGAGGCCCACGCTTTACTACTGCTGGACGGCTCCGGCCGCCGTCTCCTCTTTGACGCGGTATTCCCAGTCCTCCACGGCAAGAACGGCGAGGACGGTACGGTACAGGGACTCTTTGAACTGGCCGGGGTCCCGGTCATCGGCTGCGGGACATTGTCCAGCGCCTTGTGCATGGACAAGGACCGGGCCCACCAGCTGGCGGCCCTGGCCGGCATCCGGGTCCCCCGGAGCCACGTCTTTCATTCCAGCGATGATTTCAGCCGGATCGCCCAGGCAGCGGAGGAACTGGGATACCCGGTGTTTGTCAAGCCGGTCCGGGCCGGTTCCTCCTTCGGTATCACCAAAGTCTCCGGGCCGGAAGAGCTGCCCGCCGCCATGGAGGAGGCCTTCCGCCACGACAGCGCCGTGATCCTGGAGGAGACGATCCCCGGCTTTGAGGTGGGCTGCGCGGTCATGGGCAACGAGGAACTGACCGTGGGTCTGGTGGACGAGATTGCGCTGTCGGAGGGCTTTTTCAACTATGAGGAGAAGTACACCTTAAAGACCTCCGCCATCCACTGTCCCGCCCGCATCCCGCCGGAGAAGGCGGCAGAGATCCAGGCAGCGGCAAAAACCATTTACCGTGCCCTGGACTGCCGGGTATTCGCCCGGGTGGATCTGTTCCTCACCCCGGATGGGGAGATCGTCTTCAATGAGGTCAACACCATCCCCGGCTTCACCGCCCACAGCCGCTACCCCAGCATGATGCAGGGCATCGGCATTTCCTTTGGGGAGCTGGTGACCCGCCTGATCGAGTTGGGGGTGGCGGGATGAGAACCGTGTCGATTCCCCAGGAGCAGATTTTTCAGGGGCCGCTGGTCCTGGTCAACCGGGCGCATCCCCTGCATGAAAAAGAGCGATCTGCGCTGACCTCGGTGGACCCGCACCACCCCGACATTCTTCTTGAAAGCCGGGCACGGCAGCTACTGTCTGCCTGTATCCAAAAGGCGGGGGGACAGCGGGAGATCGTGCCGGTGTCCGGCTGGCGGAGCCAGCAGGAACAGCAGCGGATCTGGGACGACTCCATGGCGGAGCATGGGGAGACATTTACCCGCCAGTATGTGGCCCTTCCAGGATGCAGTGAGCATCAGACCGGCCTCGCCATCGACCTGGGAAAGGCTGCCGGATACATCGACCTCATCCGGCCTGCCTTTCCCTATGACGGCGTCTGCGGAAGATTTAGGCGTCTGGCGGCCCGGTACGGCTTTATCGAACGCTACCAGCGGGGCAAGGAGGAAGTCACCGGGATCTCGGCTGAGCCGTGGCACTTCCGCTATGTGGGGGCGCCCCACGCCCAGCTGATGGAAACCAACGGGCTGTGTCTGGAGGAGTACCGGGACTTTTTGCGGCAGGGTCCCCGGAGCGTCGCTCTGGAAAACGGCCGCATGGCCCAGGTGTTCTATGTGCCCGCCGCCGGAGCCGTCACAGAGGTGGAAGTGCCGGAGGGCTGCTGCCAGATATCCGGCGACAATGTGGAGGGATTTATCCTGACATGGTGGGGGGGATACCCATGAGAACGGCTAAGAAAACCGTCCCGACTTTGGACCTCTTTCGTCTGGCGGCAGTCCTGCTGGTGGTGATGAACCACACCTCGCCCCTGGCGGATGTGTCTGCCATGGCTGATTTCTGGCTTACCCGGGTACTGGCCCGGGTGGCAGTCCCATTCTTTCTGATGACCACTGGGTACTTTCTGAGCCGGAATCACTGGGCTGGTGTGGGGCGGCAGCTGAAAAAGCTCTGCCTGCTCTACGGCGTCTGCATCCTTTTGTATCTGCCAGTGAATCTCTATGCCGGCAGCTTCACCGGTCCGGCGGATGTTTTGCGGAAACTGCTGGTGGACGGCACCTTCTACCACCTGTGGTATTTCCCGGCGACCATTCTGGGCATCGTCATCGCCCGGTGGCTCAGCCGGCTGGGCCTGCGGGTGGCTCTGCCTGTGGCGGCGCTACTCTATCTCATCGGTCTGGGCGGGGACAGTTACTATGGACTGGTTTCCCAGATCCCGCTGCTTCGGACCCTTTACGACGGCATTTTTACACTGTGCGGCTATACCCGCAATGGCCTGTTCTTCGCGCCACTGTTCCTTCTGCTTGGGGCCGCCGGAAGGCGGTGGAACCAAAAGCTGTCTCTGGCGGGCTTCTTCCTCTCTCTGGCAGCCATGAGCGCCGAGGGGCTGTGGCTCCATCGCATGGATGTCCAGCGCCACAACAGCATGTACCTCGCCCTCCCCCTGTGCATAGTATGCCTTTTTTCTCTGCTGCTGGGCGGAAACAAGGGCGAGTCCAGGAAAGTCCGGGAATTTTCCACAGCCATGTATGTGCTCCATCCCCTCTGCATCGTACTGGTCCGGGGAGCGGCAAAGCTACTGGGACTGGGAGAAATGCTCATTGAAAACAGTGTTCTCCATTTTATTGTGGTGCTGGCGCTCAGTGCGCTGCTCTCCGCCCCTTGCCTGCTGAGGCTTCAAAAGAAGCCCAGCCCCACCGCTCGGGCCTGGCGGGAGGTGGATCTGGCGGCCCTTGGGCACAACGCCCAGGTGCTGCGGAACACATTGGCCCCGGGGACAGAGCTGATGGCGGTGGTAAAGGCGGAGGCCTACGGTCACGGCGGGGCAGTGACCGCCCGCACCTTACAGCGAGCGGGCGTCCGGGCCTTTGCCGTGGCCTGCCTGGCCGAGGGGATTGCTCTGCGAAAGGCGGGCATCCGGGGGACGATCTTGATCTTAGGTTATACCTCCCCGGAGGAAGCTCCGCTCTTGACACGATGGCATCTGACCCAGACGGTGGCGGATATTGACCACGGGCGGGCCTTGGCAGCCAGAGGGCGGCGTGTCCATGTCCATCTGGCCCTGGACACGGGGATGCACCGGCTGGGCATCCTGGCGGAAAACCGGAAGGAGATCCTGGAGGCATTCCGGCTTCCAAACCTGGTAGTGGACGGTGTCTTTTCTCATCTATACGTCTCGGACAGCCTGGAAGCCGAAGATGTTGCCTACACCCAGGAGCAGCTGACCTTGTTCTATGATACGGTGGCCTGGCTCCGAACTGCCGGATATGATCCCGGCAAAGTTCATATCCAGTCCAGCTATGGACTTTGGAACCTCCCAGCTCAGCCCTGTGACTATGTCCGGGCTGGAATCGCACTCTATGGAGTTCGAAGCGATGATGCGCCTGTTCAGCGAAGCCTTGACCTGCGGCCGGTTCTGTCTCTCCGGGCCAGAGTGGCCAGTATCCGCACTGTGCAAGCCGGAGAGAGCGCCGGGTACGGGCGGGTCTTTCAGGCAGAGCAAGAAACCAAACTGGCGGTGGTCACCATCGGCTACGCGGACGGTCTGCCCCGGGATCTGCCTCAGCGGGGCGGCCAGGTGCTGATTCAGGGCCGGCGTTGTCCTATGGTGGGGCGGATGTGCATGGACCAGTTGCTGGTGGACGTCAGCGATCTTTCGGAGGTCGCTCCTGGCGATACAGTGACTATTATCGGCCGGGATGGCGGTCAGGTGATTCGGGCAGAGGAACTGGCTGCATGCTGTGGGACGATTACCAACGAACTGCTCTCCCGGTTAGGCATGCGGTTACCCATTGTTTCTGGTTAAAGAGCGGTAGGGAATTTTACAAAGATTCCGGTTCGGATTTCAACATGAATATACCTTTAAACAGGAATAGCCACCAACCACGATGAAATGGTTGATGGCTATTCCCGTTTGGTCGACACCAAGAGATTCTCTCAATCGGTTTAATCTGGTGTTTTCAAGATGTCCTTATGAGGAGTCGCCCTTTCGCCGTCCTCTTTTTTTGAGGAGATTGCACTGCGCTGCATGCACGCGCCGCAGGCGCGCACACTCCGCTCCGTGAGAAGAGTTTTTTGGCACGCGCATGTCGCGCCAAAAAACGATTAAGATTATTTGCCGCCTGCGGGCGGCAAAGTCTGCGACGCCTTTTGGTGCGTGATGAGGGTCTCTGCTTCTATTTTTCATTTTTGGCGCTGTTTCGTGCGGAGCACGAAATGCGCGTGGGGGACGTTGGCTTGTTTCGAGCCGGAGGTTCGAAATGCGCCTCCACTGAATTTAGACTGAAGTAAAACGGCCCTCTTTGAGGGCCGTTTTCGTTTTGCAAGTTTGCTGTCATTTTAGTGCGATAAAGCGCAATTTTTTGCACGAACGGATGCTTCGAATGTTTCAAATGTATGGAATATTTGGAGAAGTTAGACAAATGTTTTTCGCTGTTTTTGTCTGTTTTGCACACATTTGTACAACAAAGTTCAGCTACCTTTTTCCCGAAAAGGGGAAGACAAAAAAATACGCCATGATATAATGATTTTGCAATGACGGGGCGCGAGCTCCGAACAATACGATCACATTTTCTGTGGAGGATTATCATTATGGCTATCAAAGTGGGCATCAACGGCTTCGGCCGCATCGGCCGCGTCGTGCTGCGCATCATGATCGAGCATCCGGAGCAGTTCGACATCTGCGGTATCAACCTGCGCAAAGCGGATCTGGATTACATGGTCTATATGATCAAATACGATTCCGTGTTCCGTCAGTTCAACGGCACGGTGGAGCACAAGGACAAGAACCTGATCGTCAACGGTCACACCATTCAGGTCTTCAGCGAGTCCGACGCGGCGATGATCCCCTGGTCCAGCTGCGGCGCGGAGTACATCATCGAGTCCACCGGCGCTTACAACACCACCGAGAAGGCCTCCCGCCACTTCAAGGGCGGCGCGAAGAAGGTCATCCTGACCGCGCCCGGCAAGGATGAGGTCACCCCCACGTTCGTCATGGGCGTGAACCACATGCTGCTCCATTCCGACATGAAGGTCGTCTCCAATGCCTCGTGCACCACCAACTGCTTAGCACCCCTTGCCAAGGTCGTCAACGACGAGTTCGGCATCGAGCAGGCGCTCATGTCCACCATCCACGCCGCCACCGCCAAGCAGAAGGCCGTCGACTCCCGCGGCGGCAGCGATTGGCGCACGGGCCGCTCCATTCTCAACAATATCATTCCCTCCTCCACGGGCGCCGCCAAGGCCGTCGGCCGCGTCATCCCCGAGCTCTACGGCAAGATGACCGGCATGAGCTTCCGCGTCCCCACGGCGGACGTCTCCGTCGTTGACCTGACCGCCCACCTCAAGGTCAAAACCACCTACGCCGATATCTGCTACGCCATCCGCCACGCCAGCGAGACCTATATGAAGGGCATCATCGGCTACACCGCGGACCAGGTCGTCTCCACGGACCTGATCGGCAATTCCTGCCCCTGCATCTTCGACGAGACCGCCGGCATCATGCTCGACAACGACTTTGTCAAGCTGATCGCGTGGTACGACAACGAATGGGGCTACTCCAACATGGTCGTCCGCCTGCTCGAGCATATGGTCGCGGTGGACGAGGGCCGCGTGACGCCCGAAAAGCGCGTCGTCCCCAAGGATAAGCCGAAGGAAGAGCCCGCCGCCAAGGAAGCGTAACAACGAAATAAAAAAGGAAGGACGCTGCGCGTCCTTCCTTTTTTATTCGTCCTTTTTTTCTGCTGCTTTTGCTTCAAGCTCGGCGACGGTCGTGTTGTCTTCCATGCCGCGGGCGTGGAGGACATCGTCGCGCGTGAGGGTCATCAAATCATCCTTTGTGAAGCTCTCCATCTTCGCAAGGCGGTTGGCCTGCGCGGTCAAGATCTGCTCGAAGAGGTTGCGCACGCCGCGCGCGTTGCCGAACGTCACACCGTCGGCGTTCTCATCGTAGATGAAGTCCTTGACGTCCTGCTCGGCGTCGGGAGAGAGGGTGTAGAGCGACTTGCGGCACTGCATTTTGAAAATCTCGAGCATCTCGTCGAGCGTGTAGTCGTCAAAGTGCAGGTAGCGGTTGAAGCGGGACTCAAGGCCGGGGTTCGATTGGATGAACTTTTCCATCAAGCCATCGTAGCCCGCGACGATCACGACGAGGTCGTCGCGGTGATCCTCCATCGCCTTGAGCAGCGTGTCGATGGCCTCCTGGCCGAAGTCGTTGTCGCCCTTGCCGTTGAGGGCGTAGGCCTCGTCGATAAACAGCACGCCGCCGAGCGCCTTTTCGATGACCTTGCTCGTCTTGATGGCCGTCTGACCGACGTAGCCCGCGACGAGCCCGCTGCGGTCGACCTCGACAAGCTGACCCTTGGAAAGGATCCCGAGTGAGCGGTAGACGCGCGCCATCAAACGCGCGATCATCGTCTTACCCGTGCCGGGGTTGCCGGTGAAGACCATGTGGAGCGAGAAGTCCGCGTTCGGAAGCCCCGCCTCCTCGCGCCGCTTGAAGACGGTCGCCATGTTGATGAGGTTATTCACCTCGCGCTTGACCTCGCCAAGGCCGATGTAGGTGTCGAGTTCTTTTTTAAGGTCCTCGATCTTCTCGGGCGGGGGAAGCGGCGCTTCCTCTTCCTTTTTCTCGTCCGCGCCGGTGGAGGCGGCGGGCTTGTTCGGCTTTGCGCCGTCCGCGCTCTTCGGCGCGTTTGCTTTGGGCGCAGCTTCCTTCGGGACGGCGGATTTCGGCGTGTCCGGCGTCAGCGGCGTGCCCCAGAAGTCGCTGCCCATGCGGTTTAAGTTGTTCTGCGTCATCGTGCGGATGACGTCGAGCTGCTGGAGAATGATCTCGTCCTTTTTATCCATGGTGATTCTCTCCCTTCGTTCCGTAGGGCGTGTGCGCCATTGCGCGGAACAAGAATGCAGTGATCAGGCCGCTGAGCGCGCCCGTGAAGAGCGACACCAGCAGCAAAAACGGCAAATAGTAGAGCGGTGCGGTCGAGCCGAGCGTGATGAGCGCGGCGCAGACCTGCCCGCAGTTGTGCGCCGCCGCGCCCGCGATCGAGACGCCGAAAATGCTGAGCTTTTTCGCCCCGCTCAAAAGCGCCATCACCAAAAGCGCCGACAGCCCGCCGAGCAGCGAGAACAGCAGCGCCGAGGCATTCCCCGCAAACAGCGCGCCGAGCGTGCAGCGCACGAGCAGGATGGCGAGCGCGCTCGGAAATCCGATGGCATAGAGCGCGTAGAGCGTAACGATATTCGCAAGACCCAGCTTGACGCCCGGCAGCGGCACAATGAGCGCGAGCGGAAAAAACGACTCCATGTAGGACAACGCAAGCGCGAGCGCCGCGAGCACCGCGCAGAGCGTCAGCTCTCTTGTTTTGATCTTCATGCGCTCACCCCGCGATCAGGTCGTAGTCGGACGCCGCACCCTCCAGCGTGACGGCCACACGGGCGGGAAGGCACACGATGCTCTGTCCCGCGCGTGAGATCGCGCCGGAGTGCACGCAGTCCTGATTCGGGCAGTCGCTCGAGGCGACGTATACCGCGCCGTCTGCCACCTCCACAGTGAGCGTATAGCCGCGGCTCTCATACGTGCCGCCTTCGTAGGTGCTGAGCGCGCAGCGCTCAACGGTCTCGCCGTCAACACTAATGCTGACCGTCAGCTCGCCCGCCGATTTCGCCGCGAAATACGGCCTTGCGCCAAGTCCGAGCGTGAGCAGCAGCACCGCGAGCACGACGAGTGCGTCCCACTTCGTCGGCTTCAGCTTAGGCGAGCGCTTCATACGTGTACCCGCTTTCGTCGTTCGGCGTGAAGGCATCGGCAAGGCCGTCGGTGTAAAGCACGCGGCCATCGTCGGTGACTAAAATGAGCTCAAAATCCGTCCCCTGGTCGGCAAGATCGTCGCGCAGCGCAAGCGCGCCGTCGGGGCCAAGGACGAAGCACGCTGTCGAGAGCGCGTCCGCCCACGCGCCGTTCTCGCACAGCACGGTCACGCTGACGAGCCCGCTCTCCGCGGGGCAGCCGGTCTTGGGGTCGAGGATATGGTGGTAACGCGCGCCGTTTTCTTCAAAATAGCGCTCGTACACACCGGAGGTCACGATGAACTTATCCGCCGCCGATACGACACCAAGGTAGCTCTCCGTGTCCGCAGGGTCCTTGACGGCGATGCGCCAATCGCTGCCGTCGGTCTTTCGCCCCATGACGAACACATCACCGCCGAGGTCGAGTGTCGCGGACGTGACGCCCTCCTTTTCAAGCTGCGCGCGCAGAAGATCCGCCGCGTAGCCCTTGGCAATGCCGCCGAGGTCGAGCTGTGCGCCGTCCAAAAGCGTGACCGTCCAGCCGTCCGCCGTTTTTTCGAGCGCGACCTTGCCGCAGCCCGTATGACTCAGCAATTCTTTGAGCTCGTCCGCGGACGGCACACGGCGCTCGTCCTTCGTAAAGCCCCACGCGTCGAGCACAGGGGCGAGCGTCGGGTCGAACGCGCCGTCCGTCGCGTCTGAGATCGTCAGCGCCGTTTCGATCAGCGCAGGTAAGATATCATCCGCGCCGCATTCGACCGTCTCACCGTTCGATGCGTTGAGCGCATAGAGCTCACTGCCCTCCGCCGTGCGCGAGAGGACGGCTTCGTCCAACGTGTGCAGTTCCTTTTCCGCGCTCTCCAGCGCGGCAGCGGCGTTCTCGCCGTAAACCGTCAGGTTCATCACCGTGTCCATCGCGTACACCGTGCGCGTCTCGCTCTCGGCAGCCGTTTCGCCGCAGGCAGTGAGGGACAGGGCAAAAATCGTCAGCAGCAGCGCTGCAAGTTGTCTTTTCATAGGTTCTCCTGCGAAAACAATTTATCAAGCGTAGCTTATCAAATGTATTTTACCCGCGTCTGTGCGGTCTGTCAAAAGAAAAAATTTGAACCGCCGTGCAGAACATTTATAAAAGGGGAGAGCCTCTTCTATAATAAGAGACTCTCCCCGATCTGCGTCTGCGCGCAGGCAGAATTATTTTCTCTCGAGCGAGGCGCGGTACGTGAGCCGCAGGAACGTGGCGTTCAGAATAACGCTCACGACCTCCGCGATCGGGAAGGCGAGCCACACAAGCTCGAGCCGCCCCGTGAGCGAGAGCAGATACGCCGCCGGCAGCAGCACGACGATCTGGCGGCAGACGGAATTGATGAGCGCGTAGATGGGCTTGCCGAGCGCCTGACACGCGCTGCCCGCGATGATGCTGAAGCCCGCGAGTGGGAAGTGCACGCCGATGATGCGCAGAGCGACACGGCCGATGGAGAGCATTTCGTCCGTCGGCGAGAACATCCCCAGCAGCGTTTCGGGGATGAGCTCGAAGAGCGCGCAGCCGACGCACATGATGCCGATGGCCGTGAAGACTGTCAGGCGGACAGTCTTGCGCACGCGGTCGAATTTCTGCGCGCCGTAGTTGTACGACACGATGGGCACCATCGCGTTGTTGAGGCCGAAGCACGGCATGAAGATGAAGCTCTGGAGCTTGAAGTAAGCACCGAACACCGCGGTCGCCGCCTCGGTAAACGAGATAAGAATTTTGTTCATGCCGAACATCATCACCGAGCCGATGGACTGCATGATGATCGACGGAATGCCGATGGCGTAGATGTCCGCCACCGTCGCGCGGTGGGGACGGATGTCCTTGAGGTGGATCTGCACCTCGGGATTTTTCTTGAGGTTCAGGAAAAGGCCGAGGCCCGCGCCGACGAACTGGCCGACGATCGTGGCGACCGCCGCGCCCGCGACCTCCATGCGGGGAAAGCCCAGAAGACCGAAAATCAAAATCGGGTCGAGCACGATGTTGCACACCGCGCCCGCGATCTGCGAGATCATCGAAAGGTCCGTCCGCCCCGTGGACTGGAGCAGGCGCTCGCCGTAAATTTGCAGGAACAGTCCGAGCGAACCGCCAATGCAGATTTTCACATAGTCGCTGCCGTAGGCGATGATCTGCGCATTCTCCGTCTGGAAGCGGAAAAACGGCGTGGCGAGCGAAAAGCCGAGGACAGCAAAGACGGCGGCGGTGCAGAGCGTCAGGAAAAGTCCCGTGCCCGCGGCGCGGTCGACCGCCTGCATGTTCTTTTCACCCAGCGAACGCGCGAGCAGCGCGTTCATGCCGACGCCTGTGCCCACGGCGAACGCGATGCACAGCGTTTGCAGCGGGAAGGCGAGCGACACGGCGTTCATTGCGTCCTGACTGAGCCGCGCGACGAACACGCTGTCGACAATGTTGTAGAGCGCCTGAAAGAGCATCGATATCATCACCGGCCCCGCCATATTGGCGAGCAGCTTGCCGATGGGCATCGTGCCCATCTTGTTTTCTCTGGTATTTTCTTCCATGTTTCCTCCCTGCTTAACCTTTTCGTTCCGACATATAAAATTCCGGCGCCGCAGCGCCGGAATCAAAGTTTGATCATTTTTTGTCGCGACCTGTGCGTGACAAAAAATACTTTACAGAGTGCAAGTGTGCGAGCAACGCGAGTGCGCGCAGCACTCTGCAAGCCCCTCTCAAAAATGTGCGAAGCACATTTTTGAATTATTTCTTCAGTTCGCCGTTCGCGGACTTCGTCAGATACGCGTTGATGAAGCCGTCGAGGTCGCCGTCCATGACGGACTGGATGTTGCCGGTCTCGTAGTCGGTGCGCGTGTCCTTGACGAGCTGATAGGGCATGAAGACGTAGGAGCGGATCTGGCTGCCCCATTCGATCTTGAGCTGCACGCCCTTGATGTCGGAAATCTTCTCCGCGTGCTGCTGAATTTTGAGCTCCATGAGCTTGGATTTGAGCATCTGCATGGCGTAGTCTCGGTTCTGGAACTGCGAGCGCTGCGTCTGGCAGGCGGTGACGATGCCCGTGGGCTTGTGGATGAGTCGAACGGCGGAGGACGTCTTGTTGACGTGCTGGCCGCCGGCGCCGGACGCGCGGTAGACCTGCATTTCAATATCCTCGGGACGAATTTCGACCTCGATATCGTCGGGCAGCTCAGGCATGACCTCGAGGGCTGCAAAGCTCGTCTGGCGGCGGGCGTTCGCGTCGAACGGGGAAACGCGCACCAAGCGGTGCACGCCGTTTTCGCCCTTTAAGTAGCCGTAGGCATTCTCGCCCTTGACCATGACCGTCGCGCTCTTGAGACCGGCTTCATCGCCGTCGAGATAGTCGAGCATCTCGAATTCAAATCCGTGCTTGTTCGCCCACTGCATATACATGCGGTAGAGCATCTGCGCCCAGTCCTGCGCCTCGGTGCCGCCCGCGCCGGCGTGGAACGTCAAAATGGCGTTGCAGTTGTCGTATTCGCCGGAAAGGAGCGTCGTAAGGCGCGCCTGCTCCACATCGGCTTCGAGTTTGCTGTAGCCCTCTTCGAGCTCGGGCAGCAGGCTCGCGTCGTCCATCTCCGTTCCCATGTCGATCAGCGCGAGCAGATCGTCGCGCGTGGAAACGAGCTTTTCGTAGCGGTGAATTTTATTTTGCAGCTGCTTGGAGCGCATCTGGTTTTTCTGCGAGCGCTCCAGATCGTTCCAGAAGCCGTCCTCGTGCGCCTCGAGCTCGAGGCGGTTCAGCTCCTGACGGGCCTGCTCGATCTCCAGCGCCTTGAAGAGGTTTTCAAATGTTTCGTCCATTGCAAGCAGCTTCTGCTTGTAGGAATCGTATTCGATCACAGCCATGGCGTTCTCTCTCCTTACTTTTATCCTTCATTAGCCGAAAAAGTATATCACACACACCGGTCAAAGGCAAGAAAAATCCGCCTCTCGGGACGAAAATTCCCGTGGAAGCGGCCCTTTTTCGCCTTTCCGGCGATAAAAACAAAAAAGCCACGCTTTCGCGTGGTCGATACAACGGATCTCAGCGCTCGCTGATGATCTGCTTGGTGCTGCCGAAGATCATGTCGTCAACATCCTGCTTGATGAAGTTCTCAAACATATTCGTTTTCACGCTCCTTTCCTTCATTTACTTCAGTTTGTATTATAAGCGCGGAAAAGGCAAATTTCAATCGTCAGCTCTCATGGTTTTGCCTAAAAAATTAGCGGCTTTTTCATGCAAGTTGCTATATCTACACTTGCATTTCCGTTATTTTCCACTTATAATAAATTAGAAATGATATTTGAAGCGGAGGAGTCGGACTATGGCGGCTTTCGTCACATTTGAGGATGTTTCCAAGGTTTACCACAGCGGGGAGATCGAAATTCGCGCGGTGGACCACATCAGCTTTACGATCGAAAAGGGTGAATTCTGCGTCATCGTCGGCCCCTCGGGCGCGGGAAAGACGACGGTTTTAAACATGCTCGGCGGCATGGACGCCTGTTCGGGCGGCACCATCACGGTCGACGGGACGCGCGTGAGCGGCTTCAACGCCCGTCAGCTCACGACCTATCGCCGCCACGACATCGGTTTTGTCTTCCAGTTCTATAACCTCGTCGGCAACCTGACGGCGCTTGAAAACGTCGAGCTCGCCGCTCAAATTTGCAAGGACCCGCTCGACGCGGCGACGGTCTTGAACGAAGTCGGCCTGTCCGCGCGCGCGAACAACTTCCCCGGCCAGCTCTCCGGCGGCGAGCAGCAGCGCGTGGCCATCGCCCGCGCGCTCGCGAAAAATCCGAAGCTCCTGCTCTGCGACGAGCCGACCGGCGCGCTCGACTATGTGACCGGCAAGCAGATCCTCAAGCTCTTGCAGGACACCTGCCGGCAAAAGGGCGTGACGGTCGTGGTCATCACGCACAACAGCGCCATCACGCCGATGGCCGACCGCGTCATCCACATCAAAAACGGCACGGTGGAGAGCATGCAGTGCAATGAGCATCCGACCAGCGTGGAACTGATCGAATGGTAACGAAGAAATCGGAACGAAAGGGGGCGGCGCGATGAAAAACGCCATGCGGAAAGACTTCTGGCGCGAGATCCAGCACACGCGCAGCCGCTTTTTCTCCATTATGATCTTAGTGGCGCTCTCGGTCGCGTTTCTCTCCGGTCTCAAGGCGACCGCGCCGGACATGAAGAAGACCGGCGACGATTATCTCGATTCCCTGCACTTGGCGGACATTCAAGTGCTTTCAACGCTCGGCCTGACCGACGACGACATTACCTCTCTTCGAGCACAGGACAAGGTCGAGGACGCCGAGGGCGAGTACGTCATCGACGCGTTCGCCTCGTCCGATTCACTCGACGCGGTGGTCAAGGTCCTCTCCCTCACGGGCCGCGGCATCAACGAGGTGCTGCTGCGCGACGGGCGCATGCCCGAGCGCGCGGACGAGTGCGTGGTGGAGGAAAATATGCTCTCACTGATGAGCATTTCCATCGGTGATACGATCACACTCACGCCGGGGGACGATCTCTCCGATGCGCTCGCGCAGGACACGTATACCGTTGTCGGCACGGTGCGCTCGCCGGTGTACCTTGCGGTGGAGCGCGGCACGTCGACACTCGGCAGCGGCACGGTCAAGGCGTATCTGTACCTGCCGCGCGAGGCGTTCACGCTCGACTACTATACGGCGGCCTATGTGCGCGTTTCCGGCGCGGCGGAGATGACCGCGTTTTACAGCGACTATGACGACTATATCGACGCCGTCATCGACGAGCTGGAGCCGTTCGGCGACGCGCGGGCGCAGCTGCGGCACGATGATTTGGTCGATGAAGCGACGGAAAAGCTCGATGATGCACAGAAAGAGCTGGACGACGCGAAGGCTGAGGCCGACGAAAAGCTCGGCGACGCGCAGAAAGAACTAAATGATGCGCGCAGGAAGCTCGACGACGGCTGGAAGGATTACTACGACGGCCAGCAGGAGCTCAAGGACGCGCGCGTCGAGCTGGACGATGCAAAGATCGAGCTCGACGACGGCGAAATGCAATACCTCAACGGCATGGAAGAGTACGAAGACGCGCTGGACGAGTACGAAAAGGGCAGGGCAGAGTATGAAGACGGCCTCGCCCAGTACGAGGACGGCGTCAAGGAGCTTGAAAGCGGCGAAAAAGAGCTTGCCGCGGGCCGGAGACAGCTGGAAAGCGGCGAGCAGCAGCTCAACTCGCTCGCCAAGACTGTGACGGACGCGCTCGCTGGTTCGGGCTCACCCTACGGGGGCGCGCCCGAGAAGCTGCTCGAAGACCTCGGCCGCGGCGACAGCGCAGCCATCGCCGCGACGGACAGCGCGCTCAATAATATGCGCGCACAGATCGCAGAGGCGCAGGCAGGGATCAAACAGCTTGACGCGGGAATCGCACAGCTCGATGCAGGGATCGCAGAAATCGATGCAAGACTGGAAGAACTGAATGCTTACCCAGAAGAAGCGGTCGCAGACCGGAAAGCGCTGCTTCTTGCGCAGCGGGAGACGCTGACGGCAAAACGCGCGGGCTATCAGCAGCAGCGCGACGCCATCGCTGCGCAGCTTCCGGACGAGGAAAGCATCGCGCAGTTAAACAGCATCAGCGCCAGTAGCCTTGCCGCGAGCAAGCGCGAGCTGGACGACGGCTGGGATGAGTATTACGCGGGCGAGGCCGAGCTCGACGCGGGCAGAAAGGAGCTGCGCGAGGCGAAAATGGAGCTCGACGACGCCAAGGCCCAGCTTGATGACGCGCCTGCGCAGCTCGCGGACGCGAAAAAGGAGCTTTCTGACGCGCGCAAAAAGCTCGACGACGGCTGGAAGGACTACTACGACGGCGAAGCGCAGTACGCCGACGGCGTCAAGGAGCTCTCGGACGCCTACACCGAACTGACGGACGGCGAGCGCGACTACCGCAAGGGCCTTCGTGAATACGCGGACGGCAAGGCGGAGGCCGACGAGAAGATCGCCGACGCGCAGGAGAAGATCACCGACGCGCGCCGCAAGGTCGCGGATATCGACAGCTGCGAGTGGTACATCTTCAGCCGCAGCTACAACCCCGGCTACACGGGCTTCGGCCAGGACGCCGACCGTATGGCGAACCTCGCGAGCGTGCTGCCGATCATCTTTTTCCTCGTCGCGGCGCTCGTGTGCCTGACGACGATGACGCGCATGGTCGAAGAGCAGCGCGTGCAGATCGGCGCGCTCAAGGCGCTCGGTTACAGCCGCCTGGCGATCTCGTGGAAGTACATCGGCTACGGGCTGCTGCCGAGCCTTGTCGGCGGCGTTTTGGGCCTTGTCATCGGCTATATCCTGTTCCCGAAGATGATCTTCACGGCCTATCAGATCATGTATCAGATGCCGGATATCGAGCTGCACGCCTACACGGATATTTCGCTCTTTTCCGTGCTCGCGGCGGTCGCGTGCACGACAGTCGCGACGCTCTGGGCCTGCCTTGCCACGCTGCGCGAAACGCCTGCGAGCCTGATGCGCCCCCGCACGCCGAAGGCGGGCAAGCGCGTGTTCCTTGAGTATATCAAGCCCCTGTGGAGACGTATGTCGTTCATCCACAAGGTCACGGCACGCAACCTCTTCCGCTATCAGAAGCGCTTCTGGATGACGGTCATCGGCATCGGCGGCTGCACGGCGCTCATCATCGCGGGCTTTGGCATGCGCTCATCGCTTCTTTTCACGATGTCGCGCCAGTATGACGAGCTGTTCCACTACTCGGCACAGGTGACGCTTGCCGACAACGCCCTGCCCGAGGAGCGCGCGGCGGTGGAGGACTTTCTTGAGCATGACTCCCGCGTTGTGAACTACATTCCCTGTGCGGCCTCGTCCGCGACGGCGATGACCTCGCGCTATTCGACCACCGCCTATGTCGAGGTCATGGAGTCGGGCGAGATCGGCAAGGCCGTCGACCTTCTGGACTTCAAGACCGGCGAGCCGATCACGATGGCGGACGACGGCGTTTACATCGACCAGAAGCTCTCCGAGCTTTTGAAGGTCTCGGTGGGCGACACCTTCTTCCTCGACGGCGACGTGCGCGGCGATGTGACGGTCGCGGGCATCTACGAGCACTATACGGGCCACTTCATCTATATGACGCCCGGCTACTATGAAAATGCGCTCCACGCCGACGGCGAGCCGAACGCCTACCTTCTGAACTTCACGAGCGACGATACCGACACCTGCAACGCCATTTTTGAAAAGCTGCTCGACATGAGCGGCGTGGCGACGACCTCGCGCATGCGCGACACGCAGGACACCTACATGCACAGCATGGAGCGCGTGGACTTTGTCGTGGTCATCATCATTCTGGCCGCGGCGGCGCTCGCGATGGTCGTGCTCTTCAACCTTTCGAACATCAACATCACCGAGCGCCAGCGCGAGCTCGCCACCATCAAGCTGCTGGGCTTTTACGACGGCGAGGTCTCGGCCTATGTGTATCGCGAGAACATCGTGCTCACGGTGTTCGGTATCCTCATGGGCTGCTTCATGGGCCACTGGCTGCACATTTACCTCGTCCGCTCGACGGAGATCGACCTCATGATGTTCGGGCGGCAGACGGAGTGGACGGCCTATGTCTACGCGGCGATATTGACGATGCTCTTCTCCGTGCTTGTCAATGTGCTTGCGCACTTCAAGATGAAGAAGATCAACATGGTCGAGAGTCTCAAGAGCGCGGAATAAAATTTCTTGTTTCAAGGCATGGCAGTGTGCTACAATAAGGGGCGGCAAAAAAGCCGCCCCTTACTATTGTCGAAAAAGCGGCACGCCGCTTTTTCGAGGAGAATTCGCTGCGCTTCGTGCCTTGCCACCCGCAGGGCGGCTGCGACACGCGCTCCGCGCAAAGTGTTTTCTGCCACGCACATGTCGCGGCAGAAAACGGATTTGAATTGATTGCGTGCCGTGCGCGGCACGCAACTCTGCGAGGCTTTTTGGCTTATAGCCTCCTTATAGATTGGAGTTCCCATGGTGAGACAAAGAAAAAAACATCATTTCTGGCGCAACCTGCTCATTTTGCTCGTGCTGTTCGGCCTCTTCCTCTGCTGGGACAACAGCAGCATCGAGACGGACGAGGTCACGTTCACCTCGGGCGCGCTGCCCGCGGGCTTTGACGGCTGCCGCGTCGTGCAGCTCAGCGACCTGCACGGCAAATACTTCGGCAAGGATAACGAGCGCTTATATCGCGCGGTCAAGGCCGCGCAGCCGGAGTATATCTTCGTGACGGGCGACTTAGTCGACCGCAAGACCGAAAATCCGACCATCTACGCCGGCGAGGTCGGCGCGGCGCTCTCTGCCATCGCGCCGACGTATTACGTCACGGGCAACCACGAGTGGGGGCACGGCACAAAGGTCGTGGAGGAGATCAAGCGCGCGCTGCGGGAGAGCGGCGTGACGGTGCTCTCGAACGAATTTGTGCCTCTCACGCGAAACGGCGATACCATCGTGCTCGCGGGCATCGACGATCCGAATGGCTACGCCGATCAGGAGACGCCGTACGAGCTTACTCAGGAGGTCTACGCGAAATACGGCGACCCGTTCTGGCTGCTGCTGGCGCACCGCAACAACAATTTTAACGGCTACTACTGCCGCCTCGGCGCGGATCTGACGTTCTCGGGCCACGCGCATGGCGGCATCTGGCGCCTGCCGTTTACCGACGGTCTGATCGACACGACGCTGACGCTTTTCCCCTCATTCACGAGCGGCTTTTATCACTGCACGGACGAAAATTGCGAAGGCGCGATGGTGTTCGTCAACCGCGGGCTCGGAAACTCGCCGAAGATCGTCCCACGCATTCTGAATCGGCCGCAGGTCGCGGTCATTACACTGGAAAGGGGCTGAGGCTATGCGTGAATTTTCTGCCGGAAGCTATGACGTTGCCGTCATCGGCGCGGGCCACGCGGGCATCGAGGCATCTCTTGCCTGTGCGCGCCTCGGCATGAAAACGGTGTGCTTTACCATCAACTTAGACGCGGTGGGCAACATGCCCTGCAACCCCGCCATCGGCGGCACAGGCAAGGGCCATCTCGTGCGCGAGCTCGACGCCCTCGGCGGCGAGATGGCAAAGGCCGCGGATAAAGCCTGCATTCAATACCGCATGCTCAACCGGGGCAAGGGCCCCGCGGTCTGGTCGCTGCGCGCGCAGGCCGACCGGCGGCGCTATCAGAGCGTGATGAAGCACACGCTTGAAACGCAGGAAAATCTGCTGCTGCGGCAGGCGGAGATCGTCGACTTACGCGTCACCGACGGCCACGTGTCCGCCGTTGTGACCGAGACAGGCGGCGTTTACGCGGTCAGGGCTGTCATCCTCTGCTCGGGCACATTTTTGGATGGCCGCACCATCGTCGGCGAATGTGTGCGCGAGAGCGGCCCCGACGGGATGCACGCCTCGCTCACGCTGGCGGACGCGCTCAAAAAGCTCGGACTACCGCTGCGCCGTTTCAAGACCGGCACGCCGCCGCGCGTGAACGCGCGCAGCGTCGATTTTTCTCAGATGGAGGTGCAGACGGGCGACAAAACGCCGCTGCCGTTCTCGTTTTCGACGGAATACCCGCCCGAAAATCAGGCGGTCTGCTACCTGACTTACACCACGGAGGAGACGCACCGCGTCATCCGCGAGAATCTGGATCGCAGTCCCATCTACTCCGGCGTCATCGAGGGCGTCGGCCCGCGCTACTGCCCGAGTATCGAGACAAAGATCGTCCGCTTTCCCGACAAGCCCCGCCATCAGCTCTTCATCGAGCCCATGGGCCTCGATACAGAAGAACTCTACATTCAGGGCTTTTCGTCGTCCATGCCCGAGGAGGTGCAGATTGAAATGCTGCACTCGGTCAAGGGCCTTGAGCACGCGGAGATCATGCGTCCGGCCTACGCCATCGAATACGACTGCATCGACCCGACCGCGCTCTACCCGACGCTTGAATACAAGCACATTTCGGGCCTGTACGGCGCGGGACAGTTCAACGGCTCGTCGGGCTACGAGGAGGCGGCGGTGCAGGGCTTCGTCGCGGGCGTGAACGCCGCACGCAAATTAAAGGGCGAAACGCCGTTCATTCTGGGCCGCGAACAGGCCTACATCGGCACGCTCATCGACGACCTTGTGACCAAGGGGACGAACGAGCCTTACCGCATGATGACGAGCCGCAGCGAGTACCGCCTCATTCTGCGGCAGGACAACGCCGACGAGCGCCTTGCGCCCATCGGCCACGAGCTTGGGCTTGTGAGCGGCGAAACGCTGCAAAAAGTCAATGATAAATATGACGCGGTGCGCCGCGAGATCAAGCGCCTCGAGCACACGGGCGTAGGCGCGTCCGACGCGCTCAACGCGCTTCTGAGCGCGCGCGGCACGGCGGAGGTGCGCGACGGCAGTCCCCTCATCGCGCTGCTGCGCCGCCCACAGCTCACCTATGACGACCTGCGGGCCTTTGACGAGGGCTGCCGCGCCTTCCCGCCCGCACTCGCCGAGAGCGTGGAGATCGCCGTCAAGTACGAGGGCTACATCCGCCGCCAGATGGCGGAGGTCGCGGAGTTTGCGCGCCTGGAGCGCCGCGCCATTCCCGAGGATATCGATTACGCGAAAATCGACGGTCTCCGTCTGGAGGCGCGCGAAAAGCTCGCCGCCATTCGTCCGCAGAATCTGGGGCAGGCGGGGAGAATCTCGGGCGTCAGTCCGGCAGACGTCGCGGCTTTAATGCTCTATATTACTTCAAAAACGCGGGACTGAGTCCCGCGTTTTTGAGAGGGGATTGCAGCCCGCTGCGCGCAGAAGTTGCCTGCCTTGGCGGGCAACTTCCACACTTGCGGACTGAGAGGTGCAAATCGCCACGCACCGGTCGCGGCGATTTACGATCAAAATCATTTCGAGCCTGCGGGCTCGAAACTCTGCGAGGCTTTTAACCCTTATATACGAAAACAGGCGGTCGCTGCGTTGGCAGCGGCCGCCTGTTTATGTTTGGGGTTTTACTTTTTACCGAATTTAGTGAAGAGTGTGACCAATACGGTGATCAGCCCCATCACGGCGAAGATGCCAAGCATACCCTGCCCCGTGATGAGCAGCGCGATCTCAAGATTTGTCATAGTGCGTTCCTCCTTACCCTAAAAGCTGCGGCACGAGATTGAGGATCATGCCGCCTGCGAGCACCGATGCGATCTGACCGGCGACGTTCGCGCCGACGGCGTGCATCAGCAGGTGGTTGGTGCAGTCCGCCTCCTGCCCCATCTTCTGGATGACGCGCGCGGACATCGGGAAGGCCGAGATACCGGCCGCACCGACCATCGGATTCACCTTGTTCTTGCAGAAGAGGTTCAGAAGCTTTGCAAACATCACGCCCGCGATGGAGTCAAAGACGAAGGCGACAAGACCCAGCGCCATGATGATGAGCGTTTTGAGATTGACGAACTGGTCGGCCTGCATCGAAAACGAGATCGTGATGCCGAGAAGCAGCGTGATGAGGTTCGCCAAATCGTTCTGCGCCGTCTGGGAAAGACGCTCCAAGCAGCCGCACTCACGCAGCAGGTTGCCGAACATCAGAAAACCCACGAGCGAGACGGACATCGGCGCGATGAAGCCCGCGATGATCGTGACCATGATGGGGAAGCAGATGCGAAGCGTGCGGGAGACGTGCTTGGGGTTGTAGGGCATGTGCATCGCACGCTCTTTCTTGGTGGTCACGAGCTTGATGGCGAACGGCTGGATGATCGGCACGAGCGCCATGTACGAGTAGGCGGCGACCGCGATAGGCCCGATATAATTGGAGTGCAAGACCTGCGAGACTAAGATCGACGTCGGGCCGTCCGCCGCGCCGATGATGCCGATGGAGGCCGCGTCCTTCAAGTCAAAGCCCAGCAGCACCGCCGCGATCATCGCAAAGAAGATGCCGAACTGCGCCGCCGCGCCGAAGAGGAACATCTTCGGGTTTGAAAGCAGCGGGCCGAAGTCGATCATCGCGCCGATGCCGATGAACAGCAGCAGCGGCAGCGCCTCGCTCGCTTCGATTGTCGTTTCGAAGAGCCACTGGATAATGCCCTGGCTCTCGCCGACGCCCGCGACCATCTGATTGAGAACGCCGGACATCGGCAGGTTCACGAGGATCGCGCCGAAGCCCATCGGCAGCAGAAGCGAGGGCTCATAGTCCTTTTTGATGGCGAGATAGATGAGCAGCGCGCCCACCACATACATCACGCACTGCTGCGGTGTGACCGCGCGGATGCCGTCAAGCAAAAACTCCATGCTGTAAACACTCCTTATACTCAGTCGGTTTTGGTAGCCGGACAAAAGAAAAAAGACCTCTACCGCGGGCGCCGCCCGGGGTAAAAGTCTTGCCATTTCGCAAGCAGACCGGGGAAACTTTCCCGCGATGACGATCTGCTCAACGCCCGTGGGCGCCGGCTACTCCCTTTTTTCCGTGCTGCAAAAGGTATCACATTTTTTTTGCGCTGTCAAGCGCTCACTGGCGTATTTTGCCGTAGTTTACAAGTTTTTACTCCAAATTTACATCTTTTTCTGCCCTGAGAGCGCCGCAGTGGGGTTGACAAAGCCCAAAAAAGCCGATATATTACTACTGCATTATGAAATATGCGTGGATGAGGACAAGTAAGCCCCTCCCCCGCGGCAAAGAGAACCGCCGTTTTGGTGAAAGGCGGGGCGCGGCAGGGCTGAATATCACCTCGGAGCAGCCGGACTGAACTTTAAGTAAGGCCGGACGGGTGCGACCGTTATATCGCAGCATTTGAGCGGCTGTGCAAAACACAGCAAGAAGAGTGGTACCGCAGAGGTCAGCGCCTTTGTCTCTTTATGGGGACAAGGCGCATATTTTTTGGTAAAGAGGGGATTTTATCCCCCCTTTAGAATCCCCCTACGCCAGAGACGTCGGTCACTGGCGTCGCCGCCCAAGGCGGCTGGGTCAAGGAATTTTTGCCACGCGCATGTCGCGGCAAAAATCAGATAAGTGATCTGAAAATTCATATAAATGTAAGGAGACGCAACATGGATTACAAAAACACGCTGAATATGCCCAAGTCCGGCTTCCCGATGCGCGCGGGTCTTCCCAAGCGCGAGCCTGAGATGCTCAAGCACTGGGAGGAAATGGACCTCTACAACCTCATGCTCAAAAAGAACGAGGGCAAGCCCCGCTTCGCCCTGCACGATGGCCCTCCGTTCTCCAACGGCGGATTGCACATGGGTCACGCGCTCAACAAGTCCCTGAAGGACTTCATCACCCGTTCCTACGCGATGCGCGGCTACTACACGCCCTATATCCCCGGCTGGGACAACCACGGCATGCCCATCGAGAGCGCCATCATCAAGCAGAACAAGCTCAACCACAAGGCCATGCCCGTTTCCGCCTTCCGCTCCGCCTGCCACGAGTTCGCCCAGCACTATATCGACGTGCAGATGGAGGGCTTCAAGCGCATCGGTGTGCTCGGCGACTGGGAGCACCCCTACAAGACCATGGACCCTGGCTTCGAGGCTGAGGAGGTCAAGGTCTTCGGCGAGATGTACAAGAAGGGCTACATCTACAAGGGCTTAAAGCCCGTTTACTGGTGCTATCACGACGAGACCGCCCTGGCTGAGGCGGAGATCGAGTATCAGGACGATCCCTGCACGACCGTGTACGTCAAGTTCCCGATGAACGACGATCTCGGCAAGCTGAGCCATCTCGACAAGTCCAAGCTCAATTTCGTCATTTGGACGACCACGATCTGGACGCTGCCCGGTAACCTTGCCATCGCCCTGCACCCCGACGAGAGCTACGCCATCGTGAAGAACGAGGATAACGGCGAGATGTACATCGTCGCCGAGGCGCTCGTGGAGAAGGTCATGGCCGTCGGCAAGATCGAGCACTACTCGATCCTTGAGACCCACCCCGGTAACTTCTATGAGAACATGCTCGCATCTCATCCCTTCCTGCCCAAGACCTCCCGTCTGGTTCTCGCCGACTATGTCACGATGGATTCCGGTACCGGCTGCGTCCACACCGCGCCCGGCTTCGGCGCGGACGACTATCAGACCTGCCGCCGCTACGGCATGGACATGGTCGTGCCCGTCAACGATCAGGGCCGCCACACCGACTATGCCGGAAAATATGAGGGTATGCTCGTTGAAGAGTCCAACCCCGTGATCCTGAACGACATGAAGGAGGCCGGTTCCCTCTTCGCCAGCGAGGAGATCGTGCATAGCTATCCGCACTGCTGGCGCTGCAAGAAGCCCATCATCTTCCGCGCCACCCCGCAGTGGTTCTGCTCCGTCGACTCCTTTAAGGACGAGGCCTGCGCCGCGTGCGACGACGTGCGCTGGGTCCCGGGCTGGGGCATCGACCGCATGAAGAGCATGATCCGTGAGCGCGCCGACTGGTGCATCTCCCGTCAGCGCCGCTGGGGCCTGCCCATCCCCGTGTTCTACTGCAAGGACTGCGGCAAGCCCATCTGCACCGACGAGACCATCAAGGCCGTCTCTGACCTCTTTGCCGAAAAGGGCTCCAACGCATGGTTCGATATGGATGCCGCCGACATCCTACCCAAGGGCTTCACCTGCCCGCACTGCGGCAAGAACGCAGGCTTCACCAAGGAGGAGGATACGCTTGACGGCTGGTTCGACTCCGGCTCCACGCACTTCGCGTCCATGAAGAAGGATCAGGGCTTCTGGCCTGCCACGATGTACCTCGAGGGTCTCGATCAGTACCGCGGCTGGTTCCAGTCTTCGCTGCTGACCGCTGTCGGCGCCTTCGGCCAGGGCGCGCCCTTTAAGGAGTGCGTCACCCACGGCTGGACGGTCGACGGCGAGGGCAAGGCCATGCACAAGAGCCTCGGCAACGGCGTCGATCCGGCGGATATCTTCAACGAGAATGGCGCGGACATTCTGCGTCTGTGGGCTGCTTCCGCCGACTATCACGCCGACGTTCGCTGCTCGAAGGAGATCTTCAAGCAGCTCAGCCAGAACTACCTCAAGTTCCGCAACACCTGCAAGTTCATGCTCGATAACCTCGTCGACTTCGATCCCGAAAATCTCGTCAAGCCCGAGGAGATGCCCAAGCTCGACCGCTGGCTCCTCACCAAGCTCAACGAGCTGATCGAAAAGGCCGAGCAGTCCTACTGCGACTATGAGTTCCACATCATCACCCACGCGGTGAACGATTTCTGCGTCACCACGCTCTCAAGCTTCTATCTCGATATCGTGAAGGATCGCCTCTACTGCGACGGTGCGGACAGCCTGTCCCGCCGCAGCGCGCAGACCGCGCTTTACCTCACGCTCCACACGCTCGCCAAGCTCTTCGCGCCGATCCTCGCTTTCACCTGCGACGAGATCTGGCTCGCCATGCCGCACACCGGCGATGACGACGCGCGCAACGTGGTGCTCAACGAGATGAACAAGCCCTTCACGGCCTACGCCCTCACCGCTGAGGAGATGGCCAACTGGGAGAAGCTCGCCGAGGTGCGCACCGTGGTCAACGGCGTGCTCGAAGCCGCCCGCGCCGAGAAGAAGATCGGCAAGAGCCTGGAAGCCGACGTGCATCTGACCGTTCCTGCCGAGGACGCGTTCCTTGCAAATATGGACGGCAAGGAGCTTGCAGACCTGCTGATCGTCTCTCAGGTCGAGGTGACGGTCGGCGAGGGCGTGAAGGCCTCTGCTGAGGAAGCCGCCGGCACGAAGTGCCCGCGCTGCTGGAAGCACTCTCCCGCCGCGAACGCCGATGGTCTCTGCCCCCGCTGCGCAGAAGTGATGCGCTCTTTCCCCGACCTCGCGTAAGCAATAAACGCGGGCGGCTATTCAGCCGCCCGCGCCGCGTTTTCAAATAATGTTCCGTTTTTCAATTGTTACCCGCTCATAGCAGAAAGGAATCCCGCCCATGCACTTTGATACCAAAAAGCTCACCCGCTGCGCGCTCATCGCGGCAGTTTACGTCGCGCTGACGCTGCTCTCCAATGCCCTGAACCTTGCCTACGGCCCCATTCAGCTCCGCTTTTCCGAAGCGATGACGGTGCTGCCGTTTTTGATGCCCGAGGCGAGCTGGGGGCTCTTCATCGGCTGCGTGCTCTCCAATGTTTTAAGTCCCTACGGCCCGCTCGATATGATCGTCGGCTCGGCGGCCACGCTGCTCGCAGCGCTCCTCACCGCCCGCTGCCATAAGAAGTGGACGGCGGCGCTGCCGCCCGTGCTCTGCAACGCCATCCTCATCGGCGCGCTCATCGCGTGGGAGGAAGCAGGCGTCGGCAACGGCTTCCCGCCCGCGTTCTTCTATAACGCCCTCACCGTCGGCCTCGGCGAAGCTGTCGCCTGCTATGTCCTCGGCATCCCCCTCCTCGGCGTGATGCAGAAGCATCTCAAGCTCAACTGAGTCAAAAAAGAGGACTTCCATTCGGAAGTCCTCTTTTTTATTTAAGAATGCACCAAAAAGCGTCGCAGACTTTCGAGCCCGCAGGCTCGAAATAAATTTTAATCGTTTTTTCTGACGACACGCGCGTCGGAAAAAACACTTCTCAGGCCGCAAGTGTGGAATTCACCCGCCTGCGGCGGGCGAATTATGCGCGCAGCGGACTGCAACGCTCCCACTCAAAAAAGCGGCCCTTTAGGCCGCTTTTTTGAAGGCGTTAGCCTTCGTACGCGTGGTTGCTCTCAATATAGATCCCGCGGCTGTTCGACCAGCCGACGTTGAAGTTCAGCACCTTGCCGAGGTCGCGCAGCTTGTAGTACGTGTAGCCGCCGCCCTGATCGTCGGTCAGCAGGATCGCCGTGAACGGGATGCTCTCGCCGTAAATCACAGTCTTGGCATCGGCCTTCTGGTAGCGGCGGTCGCCGGAAAACGGCGCTTTCAGCTCCGTGCCGTTTGGCTTATAGGCTTCATCCGGTACGATAATGACATTGCCGTCCCAGTCCACGCCGAACTGCGCGTTCGTACCGTTTAAGAGAGACGCAATATCGCGCAGGCGGACGTAGTTCGTCTCGCCGCCGTTGCTGCCGGGCAGCGCGTAGGTCTGGAGCGTGACGTCGTGGCCGTCGAGCTCGATGGTCTGGCGGCGCATATAGGCCTTGCCGCTCGCGGGAATGCTCTCCTGTGTCACAGTGCCGAGCGGACGCTGGTGCAGGCTCTCGGTTTCAGAGGTCGTAAAGCGGTACGTGCCCGCATTCAGCGTGAGATAGTCGACCGCGACGACGTTTTCCTCCACCGTGATGCCCGTGCCGTCGTTGTAGTCCACAAGCGCTTTGGGGAAAGCGAAGCGGTAGGTCATCACCATGTCCTCAAGCAGCGCGTTGATCTGTGCGTCAGAGTAGTCGGGCAGCTCGGCGGCGAGCGCCTTTTTGATTGCGGCGCGGCGGTCGGTCTGGGTGTTCTGCACCGTCAGCGTAAGCCCACCGTCAGATGCAACGGAAAGCGTGACCGTGCCGGGCGTGGCGGCCTTGCTCACCTCGGCGATCTCCGCGGAGACCTCGGCAAAGATCGCATTGAACTCATCAGCGTTGGCAAACGACTCGCTCGCCTGGTCGCCGTAGTAGCCGTGACCGTTGTAGCGGAAGTAGGAAAAGCCGTTCTGGGTCATCTCGGCGCGCATATTCATCGCGTTGACCATTTCCTCGGAGAAGCCGAATTTGGCCTCGACCGTGCCGCTGCCGTCAAATTGAAACGTCGTATCGGCGACCTGGCACATGCAGCCGCTCAAAAGGACGGTCAGCATGCTCACTACCAGCGCCGCGGCGAAAAACTTTTTCATGGTATCTCGCTCCTTTGGTAAACTCTACTGACAATTTTACACGAATTTCCGCCCGATTGCAAGCAATGCGGCCGTCTTTACACTGGAAAAACATGGAAAATCTGATTTTTTCGCGCAAAGGGGGCGGCATTTTTGAAAAATTGCTTGACTTTACGGAAAAGTTTTATATAATAGTAGAGCTTGTAATATGCATTGCAGGCAAATCCTTGCTCACATGAACCCGTGTGGGCCATCAGTCCAAAAGGAGGTGCAACCAAGAATGGCTAAGATTTCCGCAAACTATGAGGTCGTTTTCATCATGGACGGCAGACTGCCCGAAGAGCAGGTCGCCGCTCTGACCGAAAAGTTCAAGACCCTCGTGGAACAGAACAGCACGGCTATGGAGGTTGAGGAGTGGGGCAAGCGCAAGCTGGCCTACGCCATCAACTACATCACCGAAGGCTACTATGTTCTGATCTCCTTCACGAGCGCGCCCGATTTCCCCAAGGAATTGGACCGTATCCTCGGCATTACCGATGGTATCATCCGCTCCATGATCGTCTGCAAGGGCGAATAAGGAGGGCAGCGCTATGTTGAACCGTATCGTCATCATGGGTCGACTCACCCGTGATCCCGAGCTGCGCCGCACGCAGAACGGCACGGCGGTGACGTCCTTCTCTGTCGCGGTCGACCGCGACTTCAAGAGCCGCGAGAGCGGCGAGAAGGCCACCGATTTCATCGACGTAGTCGCTTGGCGCCAGACCGCTGAATTTGTCTGCCAGTATTTCACCAAGGGCCGCATGGCCGTGGTCGAGGGCAGATTACAGATCCGCGACTGGAAAGACAAGGATGGCAACAACCGCCGCAGCGCGGAAGTGGTTGCCGATAACATTTATTTCGGCGACAGCAAGCGCGACAGCCAGTCGGGCGGCGATTACGCGCCCCCCGCTTACGGCTCTCCCGCCGAGAGCTACACCGCTCCTGCGAGCGGCGGCTTTGCCGAAATTGAAGAGGACGGCGAGCTGCCGTTCTAATGTGGGTACGAAAGCCCCAATTCTGATAAGGAGGAATCATCCATGGCTATGGAACGCGAAAACAGAGCCCCTCGCGCCGGTGGCCCGAACCGCAAGCGCAAAAAGGTGTGCCAGTTCTGCGTTGACAAGTGCGAGTATATCGACTATAAGGACGCCGCCAAACTGCGCCGCTTCATCTCCGAGCGTTCGAAGATCCTGCCCCGCAGAACCACCGGTACCTGCGCGATGCATCAGCGTCAGCTGACCGAGGCTATCAAGCGTGCACGTCACATTGCTCTTCTGCCGTACACCGCAGAGTAAGCAATTCGTTTTTTATAATCAAGGATACGCAAAGCGTCGTTTTCGCAAGAAAGCGACGCTTTTTTGCACCCTTGTTTCTCGTTTGCGGCAAACAAAAAGGACGCCTGATGCGTCCTTTTTCGTTATTCCTGTGTTCAGTTCATCAGATCGAGCAGCTTATAGCAGTGTGTTTTGGTGTAGCTCTGCTTAAAGCTGTAGGATGCAAGCTGCTTTGCGGTGTCATCCTCGGTCTCCTTTGCGGCATTTTCCGCACCGGAATCCCGCTCCTGCACCCACTGCTTGTAGCTTGCCTCCTCGGAAGCGTACTGATCGGCGTTGAGCACAGTCGCAAGGTAGTCGTACATCTCACTCAGCAGGTTATCCCATTGCTCGAACGAGCTTGCGGTCATGGCCAGCTCATCCTCCTGATTCTCTGCCGACGAAATTTTCAGATCGTCACTTTCCAGCTCATCCATCTTTTTGCTGAACGCATCGCGCTGCTCAGCCTTTTTCTGGCTGCTCTCTTCCTGCTGCTTTTCCTGCTGCTGTGCATCGGAAAGCTGCTTCTGCAGCTCCTTGACCTGCTTTTTCTGGTCATCGGTCAGCGAATCATCATTTGCCAGAGAATCCAGCTTGCCGCTGGCGGCATCGTACTTTTTATCGTCCAGATAGCTCTGTGCCTCGTCCAGATCGGAGTTGAACTGATCGTCCGACTGGGCAGACTGCGCCTTATCGAGCAAATCCTCGATGGCCTTGTACATCGCGGAATCCGGGTCGGTAACACGGTTCTGCAGCTGCTTGAGCGCCGCAATGGCCTCGGTGTACTGGCCGTTATTGACGTAATCCTCGGCAGACTGATAGTCCTTGATCAGCTGAATGGTCGCATCCAGAGCCGCCGGATCCTTAGCCTCCGCCTGTGCCTTCTGGTAATACTCGAGTGCCTTGTCGAAGTT
>ERZ772902.380-NODE-380-length-50018-cov-5.971239_pt1 | contig 50018 bp, 36 predicted proteins | sample MGYA00511470_ERZ772902 | MGnify/ENA primary metagenome ERZ772902 (study PRJEB29015, sample SAMEA2737717) | human gut metagenome | biome: human gut; feature: human-associated habitat; material: faeces | place: China | collected 2012 ... | reverse complement strand
AGCCCACCTGCGCCGATGGTACTGCAATGCAATGCGGGAGAGTAGGAGGCCGCCCCCTTTCAAATACGAGAGCCCTTGAAGACAGCAATGTTTTCGAGGGCTTTTTGTGTAATGGGGTAGGGGCGGGGGTTATCCCTGTTCTAATACCTGCATGCAACATCGTAAGACGATGAATTACTTCCACGATTGTTAGGACGAGCATAAAGCCTGCCCCTACCGCATCACCCTTAATTCTTTAAAATAAATATAATATGCGGTGGTTTGATTCTTGTTGTTGCGTTATTCTTATTGTTGCGCTGTTAATTCTTTAATTCCCTCTTGATAATTAATTAATATCGTTGGATTCCTAAGAGATTGTTAGACAATTCTGGTAGCTATATAATTAAGGTGTGTGTATTAGTTAAGCATGACCTTACTTCGTTGTTATAATAAGCTGTTTATAGGCTTGTGATGAAATAAAAAAGGCACCACGTGTTTGTGGTGCCTTTTTCTTAGGGTATTTCCCTTTCTCCTGTGAAGAACTTTAATAATGATATTCTTCGTTTCTTTATTATTTCATCAGTTCTTCTATCCTCTTTTGCAGTTCTTCACCTCTGAGATCTTTGGCTATGATGTTTCCTTTATTGTCGATGAGGACATTGGCAGGGATGGCGCGGATGTTGTAGGCCGCTGCAGCAGCACTTTGCCAGCCTTTAAGGTCGCTCATCTGTGGCCACGGCATCTTCAGAGTCTTAATGGCCTTGACCCACGCCTCGTGGTTGTTGTCGAGAGAGACGCCTACGACTTCCAGTCCTTTGCTATGATACTGGTTGTAGACTTTCACCACGTTGGGCATCTCCGCACGGCAGGGTCCGCACCAGCTTGCCCAAAAATCGAGGAGTGTATAGCGGTTCTTATCTACATAGTCGGACAGGCGGACATCAGTCTTGGTATCAGTGCCTTTTAGCGCGACGTCGGTATAATGCTGGTCTATTGCTGTGGCTTTAGAAATACGTCGCTCCGCCATCATTTGTTTGTAATACTGATACTGTACACTCGATGTCGTCATCTTGTCGAGGATCGAATTAACTTGCGCTTCCGTCATATCTTGCGCATACCATTGCAATAGCATGTCGCTGATGGGCGACGGGATATGAGCCATGATGTAGTCGTAGTGGCGAGTGACGCTAACTTTACGTAGCGAGTCCAGTTGGGCTTGTGCCCTATTGCGTACGTCTTGTGGCAGTGTGGAGTCGTTGGATTGTTCGTATGGTTTGTCCATAAGCTTGCTGAAGTCGTCGTCTTCCTTTGTAACTTCGTCATAGAGTTTCTGTGTCTGCCCTCCTTTAACAACGGGTTTCTTGTTGCTGTCTTGTGGAAATATTTGCAGGCTGATGGGAGTGTTCTCCAGAATAAAGTCGGTCATACCAACCATCTGACCTTTGTGCATGGCTACTGCCACGCGCATGTCTGCACCGTCGATGGTGCCGTCGAAGGAGAAACCTCCGTTGCAGACGATTGTCGTGTCGGTAGGTTCAAGACTGAAGAACCCGGTCATGACGGCCAAATAGATCGTGTCGCCGTCTTCTGTGCCTTCTGCGGTGCCGGTGACATGATAACGTTGGGTTTGTGCGCTAGTGCTCCAACAGAGGCAGAGCGCCAAGCATAGAAGAAAGAACTTTCTCATGGATGATATCATTGTGATGGTAATTATTTAGCGAGCAGGCTATCGAGCGTTTCCTTCACTTGTTCTGGCCCTGACATAGCGGAGAGGACCTTTCCGTCGGGGCGGATGAACAAGTAGTAGGGCACTCCGTTGCCCACTTGGTATTTGGTGAAGATGTCTTTGTAGCCCTGTTGCGTGGTTCGATATTGTGCCCATGGCTCGTGGTGCTTCTTCATGCTGTTGTGCCAAGCCTCCTCTTTTGTGTCTATGGAGATGGCTACTACGGTAAGGTTTGAGCTGTATTCCTCGGCGAGAGCCTTGATGTCTGGCATGGCGGCGAGACAGATGCCACACCAACTGGCCCAGAAGTCGACGAGAACATATCCCGGTTTGTGTCGCTGTGCGTCAGCTACGATATGTGTGAGCGATGCCTTCTGCCCGTTAGTCGTGACGAGTTCGAGGTCTTGGAGAAGAGCACCTTTCACCGTCTTACGTGCCTGTGCTATCTGCAGTCTCATCAGTCTCAGACCTGTCGTGTCGTCGGGAACCGATACGATGGTGCTGTCGAGATGGTCGACTTGTTCTGCTGTGAGGTTGTAACCGCGTTCCAGTAGGCGACGGGCAAGTTCTACAGAAACGGGAGAGTGGGGATGGTGGTCAATGAAGTTGAAGAAAATATCTGGGCTTACCACCTCTCCGCCGCTGTCGTCCATGGAGAGCAAGTCGTTGTAGTCGTCCTGTACCTGCCCGCCTTTTACCTTTAGCTCCGGGGTGATGAGGATCTCGTCGTTGGTAAGATAGAGGCTGATATAGTTCCAGTGAATAGAATCATCAGGCCAGTGGTTTTTTGCCACGAGGTCGAGGTTGTTGGTGATGAAGGTCGCTGTGCGTGGTCTGTCCACCTTTCCTGTAAACGAGAAGGTGTGGTTGCGCAGCACACCGGAGCACATCTCTTCCGACTGAGCCGTATCGTTGTTGACGAGCAATCCTACTACGGTGCCGTCGGGCAGAGGTAGACGTCCATGGATATGGAAACCGTCATGTTGCGCTCGCGCTGTGAGGTTGCAGGTGACGAGCAGGGCGAAGAGCAGTATCCCGTGCATGGATGCCACAATATTTCTGGTTGTAGCTATGAAGAGGTGCTTTCCATTCATAGCATTGAAGAATCCTTTTGTTGTCATAACCGTTTTTATTTTTTAGCAGGCGTGTCACGTACAAAGCGCACGCTCATCATGTTCTGAACCGAAGAAGTGTGACGGTATACGTCTTGGCGGTTGTACATCAGCTTACGCATGTATGCCGTGCTCTGATTGTCATCGCCTGGGGTCGCTGTCCAGTAGTAGGCCATGGCCTGGATGAAATAATATTTCGAGGCAAAGGAAGTAGACAACCCGTCCATAAATCCGCCGTAGCGCATGTCGAGACCGGTGCCGTCTTTTTGGTGCATCAGTGTTCCCTGTACCGTCCCTCTCCACCCGTCGGCATCAGCCTGCTGTTGTGTCATGTCGAGCGCCATCTCCAGTTTCTTCCAATCATCGTCGGTGGGCAGTCGCCATCCGTCGGGTACTGCTTCCTGGGCGCCTTGCCAGGTGTAGAGATAGCCGTAGGTTGCGAGCGTCTGTTGAGCCGCCGTACCCTCGTCGTCACCAATGGCGTCGTTGGTGAGGTAGATAGTGCGCGTGTCATCGCTACCCGTATCATAGCGTGCGTTCTCTACCGTCCAGTCGAGACCGGCGTAGGAGACATAGTGATAGACATTGCCGTCGCGGGCATCGATAAACTTGCCGGTAGCGTTGGGTGTGACGGTGGGCACCGTCGTGTTGTCGTCGTCACTCCCGCAAGCCATCAGCAGTGGTGCTGTTGCTGTCAGCAGAGCAGCGGCAAGGAGCAAAAGGATATGTTTTCTGTTCATTGTCTTTTGTCTTTCTTGTTAGCGCTTCTTAGTAGACATAGCCGAGGTCCGTGAGCAGTTGTCTCATGGCCTGGTATTTGGTGATGATAGTGGGATAGTTGGTATATTGTGTGCTCACCTCTTGCTCTGTCTTAGTGAGAGCGAGGTTGACGAAGGATGCTATGTCGTCGCTCTGGGTGGGATAGTGACCATAGAATAGAAATCCCCAAGAGTAATAGCCGTCGATGAATCCCGCGTTGTACATGTCCTGCATGTTAGCGTCATCGTCATAGTGAGGTTCTGCGACATCGTGGTTGTAATACGCTGCAGAGTACTGTGTGAAGGTGTTGAGAGCCTTGGCAGGCTGTTGCGCCACTTTGGTGCTGAGTAGGTCGACGAGAATGCCGGCTGCTGTGGTCTGCATGCCCTTGTCATCAGCCCCGTCAAGGACGTCGAGGGCCAGTGCTGTGGCCCTGTTGCCTACGGCACATTGGGGTTCGGCGTCATAGGAGTAGACATTGTCAGAAACGGTGTAGCGTGTGATATGGCTGACAAGGAGCCAGGAGAAAGGGCGCAACTTTGGGCCGAGATGTGGCAGGATGTAGGTCTTGAGGAAGGTTACGCCTTGCTCCATGTCGCTGAACAGTGTGAGATACTGATACTTGAACGCCGTCTGCTGTGCATTTGATGCCATGACATAGGACACGTCGAGGAGCTCGTTGGCGTAGAGGGGGGTGCCTGCAGCGTCGGTGCCTATGGTCTCGTGACGCAGCGTGTCGTTGAAGAGCAGATAGGAGCCCGTCTCCCAATAGAACTTGTTGCGCAGTGCCGAAACGGCATTGGTGGCGCTGTCAGTGGCCATGAAGCGGTTTTTGTCGGCGTAGGACGGCGTGAGGCCGTCGTCGTTCGAGCAGCCGGCTATCGTCAGGCAGGCTGTGAGGGCGAGTATATAGATGAAGTAATGTCTCATGATTACTGTGTTTTGTGAATAGATAATTGTTACAGAGCCGTAGAGGTATAGGTTCTCGTACCGCGCTCATTGTTCTTCATGCCACTGTTGATGTCGAGAACCTCCTGCGGAATAGGCAGCACCCATCCCCAGTCGTCGGATCCGAGGGTAAAGGTGTGGAGGGCCGTGCGTGTGGACGAGTTGCGGTTCTCGTAATAGTAATAGTGGTGGGTGACAGCCTCTTTCTGCGGCAGTACCTGACAGACGCGGTAGCGGCGGAGGTCGAACCATCGCTGTCCTTCGAGGCAGAGCTCTCGCTCACGCTCGTTGCGTATCGTCTTGATGAGATCATCGCCGGTGGTGGTGACAGCATAGTTTGTGCCGGAGGCATAGCGCTGTGCCCGGAGAGTGTTGAGAGTCTGACGGGCAGCATCTTCGTGGCCCATATATGCCTCTGCTTCGGCCTTGATGAGGTAAGCCTCAGCGGTACGGAAGCAGAACTTGTCGGAGATATCGGCGGCATAGTTGAACGCGTAGGGCGAATAGTAGGCGTAGAAGTAATACTGTGGGGCGGTGGGCTCTTGGGAGAGATCTGTGCCCTTGATGGGTACCTTGGCATATCCGTGGAAGTCGCCGTTGGTCCAGATGTACTTGTTCTTGCGCAGGTCGTTGTCGCTATAGAGTCCGTAAATCTTGTCGGTGATGGTGAAGCTCTTGATATAGTTCATTGTGTAGCAGGGCATGGCGTTACCTCCCATGGAGAAGATTAGTTCCGGCGAGGTAGCGTTGAGCAGTCCCGTCTTTTGGTTGAGGGCGTTTAGGTTCTGCAGGGTAGGGTGCTCGTCAATGACCTTCTGTGCGTAGCGTGCTGCCATCTCCCAGTTCTGCATGTAGAGATAGACGCGGCTCTTGAGGAAGTGCACGGCGACGGAGTCGGCGCGGAACTTGCTCGGCTGAGCACCATAGGTTGTGAGCTCCTTGTCGGCGATGTCGAGGTCGGTGAGGACGAGGTCGTAGACCTCCTGCACGGTGTTACGTCGGAACGACTTGTCCTCGACCTCTTCGGAGGTCTTGATAGGCACTGCGAGGTCTGTGGCTGCCGTGGCGGGATCATAAGCCTTTCCATAGAGGTTGGCAAGGAAGAAATAGTAGTAAGCTCGCAAGAAACGAGCTTCACCGTCGACCTTAAGCTTGCCCATCTGTGCGGCGCGATCGTTTTGTTTAAGTTTTGAGGCGCTGTAGATGACATTGTTGGCCACGTTGATAAGTTTATACATCTGTTCCCAGTTACCGTTTTCTGTAGTATATCCTGTGTAGCTGTCGTTCTGTCCGGAACGTGCCTGCCAGGTGAAGTAGCCGAAGACGCGCTCCTTGCCATCGTACTCCATGTAGTTGTCGTCGTAGGTGGAAAGGTTTTCGTCGAGCTCGTCACCGAGGAAATGAAGGAAGTACTGATTATCGCTGGCCCGGGCCAGCGTGTTCGACTGATACTGTGGCAAATAGCAACTGCCGATGAGAAGTTCATTGAGATCTTCCCAACTGTCGACGTAGTCCGTGTCTTGGCTGTACTCCTTGAGAAAGTCACCACAACCGATGAGGGAGAGCAATAGGGTCGCGGCGCAGACATATTTATATATAGTATGTATCATAATGGATAAGCATTAGAATTGGATGTTGACACCGAGGGTGAAGTAGGGCGTGTCAGAGAGCTGCACCTCGGCGAAGCCAGACTGTGTGGGGGTCTGTCCTTTGAGCTTGCTGTCGCAGAAGGTGTAGAGATTGTTGCCAGTGAAGGTCATGGCAAGACGTTCAATATGGAGTTGCCGCAGAGTGTTGGCAGGGAGCTCATAAGTGAGACTGATGCTGGCCACGCGCAGATAGTCGGCACTGACGACGCGAAGGTCGCTATAGTCGTACATCGTCCAGGCATCGGTAGCGATGGCAACGCCCTGATAGTTGCTGCCATTGGACCAGTGCTGGCTGTACTGGTAGTAGCCGGGAGTGTCCGACGATATGATAGCAGGTATATTGGTGTAGCGCTCGTCGCCGGATTTCTTCCACCGGTTAAGCACGTCTCGGTTGAGGTTATACTGCGGGTAGATTTGTCCGGGGTCGCTGCTGCCACCATTCTGTCCGTAGAGTTTGAAGAGTCGTACCTTGTTTCCTGCGGCATAGTCGAGGAAGACGCCGAGCCGCCAGTTCTTGTAAGTCAGCGTTGAGGAGATGCTTCCTGTGATGTCCGGGTCTCTTCTGCCCGATAGGGAAAGGACGCGCATGGCTGTCTCATAGTTGTCGAGACCGACGAGTTCGTTGGCTCTGTCCTGCCAGTCGTCGAAGAGCGGGCCGCCGTTGGAGGGATTGAGGCCGATGAAGCGGTAGGAGTAGAAGGTACCGATGGCTTTTCCGTTGACCAAAGCTGTACCGTCGAGATAGTCGCTGACCTTATAGGTGTTGCCACCGGGGGTAGTCTCCATGCGGTTGATGATTTTGGAGAGAGACGCTGAGAGCAGCCAGTTCCAATTTTTCGTCTGTACGGGTGTGGTGGTAACGGAGACGTTGTAGCCCTTATTAAGAATCTTTCCCGAGTTGACGACATAGGAGGTGAAGCCGTTGACGTCGCTGATGGTCTTGTTCATAAAAGCGTCGACGGTCATCTTGTGGTAGTATTCCACCTCCATCATAAGGCGGTTGTGGAGGAAGCTCATCTCCAGTCCTGTGTTGAAAGAATGTGTCTGTTCCCATTTTAGGTTTGGATTGGCGAAGTTGGCCACTGTCGATGTCATCTCGTTGTAGTGAGTGTCGAGAGCACCTTTAGTGATGGTGAGTACCGGCGTCTGTCCGTCGAGCATGTTGCCCTGACCACCGTAGGAGATCTTCCATGTGAGGTTGTCAATCCATTTTGGGTGCCAGTTGACGATGTCGAGGATGTTGGTGAGTCCGGAAACGGACCAGACGGGAAGGATCTTCTCATTGGAACGGTCGCCGAACTTGTTACTGCCGTCGTAGCGCGTGTTGGCGTTGAGAGTGAGGAGCGTTTTGTAGCTGTAGGACAGCGTGCCGTAGGCTGATAGCAGATTGGTGCGTGTGTCGACGATGGTGGGCATGTTAGTGCTCAGCCAGGTGAGGTAAGAGGTGTAGGTGTCAGGAATGGATGTAACGAACTTCTTACCGCGGTCGTTGTAGTAGCCGCGCTGGGTGTAGCTGTTGCCGGTGTAATGAGTGCTGCTGGCCTCGACACCGACGGCGAGGTTGATATTGTGCTGGAGGTTGGCACCGAAATATTTGTTCATGTTGCCCTGCAGACGCACGGTCCATGCCGTCATGTCGGTGTTGTTCTCCGACAGCTCACCGCCGAAGGGCATCTTGCTCATTGACGGCTGTTCGGGAGCGATACCATATTCGCTTTGTCGCTCGTTGGCAGCATAATAGCTCTTCTCGCCATACCAGCCCTCCTGTGTGGTGTTGGCGGTGGAGTAAGAGGCGATGGCATTGAAGAAGAGCCAGTCGTTAGCGGTGTATTTGAGATTGAAAGTCGACTTGAAGCCGTTGTCCTTCTGCCGGTTGTAGCTGTTGTCGAGCTCGTTGAGGATATTGTAGTTGAACGAACCCTGCTGAGCCGTTCCCTTGTAGAAGTAATAGGTGCCATCGTCATTATACGCCGGTATCACTCTGCTGGTGTTGTAGGCATAGTCGATGGTGTTGACTTTGTCGTATCGTTTCTTGCTGTGATAGCTACTGAGTTGTAATGAGAGGGCGAACTTCCGGCTGAGGTTGAAGTCGAGGTTCGTAGAGGCCGTGAGGCGATTGTTGTAGTTGTTCTTGATAACGTCTTCATCGTCGGTGTAGCCCACGGAGGCGTAGTAGCGGAATTTGTCGGAGCCTCCGGAGATGTTGACGTTGTGGTCAGAAGAGACGGCGTCGCGGCAGAGTAACTTAAACCAGTCGGTGTTGCGTGTTTCGGCGGCATTGACAGCATTCTGGAACTGCTGCCAGGAATACTGTCCGCTGTAGTATTTGTCGACAGCATCTTCATAGCCCACGAGGATCATGGAAGCCGGATACTTATAGTGCATGTCTACCATGTCGCGGGATACGGCTGTGCGCTCTTTTGAGTCCATGAGGTCTATCTTCCGGTCGGAATAGCGTGGACGGCGGCGGTAGGTGCCTGTATAGTTGTAGGAGATGATGGGCTTGCCCTCGCGTCCCTTCTTTGTGGTGATGACGATGACGCCGTTGGCGGCGCGTGTGCCGTAGATGGCCGTGGCCGAGGCGTCCTTGAGGACGTCGATACGGTCGATGTCTTGGGGGTTGATACCGGATATTGCGTTACCGATGCGGTTGACGTAGTCAGGGTCGTTGAGTACGCTGGCTGAAAGGTTGACAGGATTGCTGACGATAATGCCGTCAACGACCCAAAGAGGCTCACGGTCGCCGATGAGAGTGCTGGTACCACGGATGCGTATCTTCGGCACGGCATTGATCTCACCGCTGGCATTGCTGACAACGAGGTCGGGGATGCGTCCCTGCAGCATCTTGTCAAGGCTGCTCATTCCCGGGCGGTCGATGTCGCTCATCTTCACACTGGTGACGGAACTGGTGAGGTTGCGGCGGTCGAGCTGCTGGTAACCGGTGATGACGACATTGTCGAGTTCCTGTGCGTTGTCTTCGAGCATGATGGCAGCGTAATCATCGCGATTACCTTGCCACAGCTTATCCTTCATGCCTACGCTGCTGACGTTGAGCACGATTCGGTCGCTTTTTGCTTCGATGGAGAACTTGCCGTCGGCATCACTCACGGTGCCCAGCCCGTTGGCACGGTCGCGGATGACGGCGCCGATGATAGGCTCGCCGTTCTCATCAATGACGATACCTAAGAGGTGCTTGCCGTCACCGATATTCTTGTCGTGAGGGATGTTGGCTGTACGCATGATGACAATATAGTCATTCTTACGGTCGGCATGGAGACCGTGTCCGCTGATGAGTCGGTTGACAACAGCTACAGGAGCTTGGTTGTCAGCCTTAAGCGTCACACGGAAGTTGACGTCGTCGTAATTGTACTGTATCTTCAGCCCCGAGAGTTTCTCCACCTTCTTCAGAGCTACGGTGGCTCTCTCGTTGCTGAATGATACAGAGATACGGTTTCTCACCTGTGCCAGGGCTATGGTACACCAGCACAGCAGTGCCAGGCACAACAGCATACGCCTTTGTCGCCCCTGTCGGATCCTGGCTTTTCTCATTGCATGATTCATCGGTAATAAAGTATTGATACTCATTAAATGTTTATTCTGCTCTCTTACTTATTTTCAATACGCCAAGCCTCAAAGTATTGTGCCCTAAAGAAATGTTAAAACTAAAATTAACCTATTCGTAGTCTGTTGTCGTGAATCTCTACCTTAGTATGGCTAATCTTGTTAAGCTCATCGATGACGCGTGTGACGGGCCAACTGCGCTCAGCATTGAAATGCAGGCGTGTGTTGATATCGGCGTCCGACATATAGCTCACGGGCATGCCGTACCAGCGCCCTATCTCATCGACAATCTCTTGAAGTGTCTGCCCGTCAAAATAGAAATGTCCCTCCTTCCAGCTCAGTGCTACGTCCATGTCGGCTTCCTGCGTCTCCATGTGTCCATTGGCGAGGATGACCTGCTGTCCGGGACGGAGCATGACAGTTTGTCTCTGGCTGCTCACACCGACCTTACCCTTAACGAGTGTCACTTGTGTTGCGGCACCCTTTACGTTGCGTACGTTGAACTGTGTACCGTACACTGTGGTATAACATTCACCGGCATCGACGGTGAAGGGTGATGCGGCATCGTGGTGTACGTCGAAGAAAGCCTCGCCGCGGAGAGCCACACGTCGTGGGGCGCCTTCGCCGAAGTGGCTGTTGAAGGCTATCTCGCTGCCCACGCTGAGCCATACATGGGTGCCGTCGGGCAGAATCAGCTGAGCCGTTTTACCCTCGGCCACATGCAGGGTGTAGGTCTCAGCATCACGCTGCGCGCTGCGCTCCACCTTGATGATGTTGTCGGGTAGAACGGTGATGCCACGGTCCCGGGCTGAGGCGGTGGAGAGAGTCTTGTCGCCTGCCACGAGCGACACGCCGCCCTGTTGGTGGGCGTCGTCGATAGTTGTCATCTTCTTGGCGGTAATGATTTGTGCAGGCCGGCTGTCATTGTGTAACCAACCCTTGGGTACGAGGGTGAAGAAAAGCAACAGGGATGCAGCAAGAGCCAATGCCACTTTACCCACCGCGAGCCATCGCGACGGAGATGCAGTGGCGGTTCCGTCTTCATTTGTTTCGGCAACTTTTCGAGCTATCTCCCGTGTTTTGTTGCCAGCTTTAACGGTCTCCTGCGCTTCCACCCGGCGTCGGCAAGCCTGAAATGCCGCCTCGACATCAGGTGACGGAGTGTCGTCGCGGAGCGCGCGCTCAACGAGAAACATGAGACGGTCGTCTTGAACCGTTTCTTCTTGAGAGGACATTCTATTGGCTCCTTGGGGAGGAATATTGTTGTTTCGTGTTGTCATAGATGGTGTAATTTTGGTAATAGTACGCTGAGGACGTGCTGTCGGTGCCTATGTGTATCCTTCTTTTAACATTTTCCGCATCATCTTAAATACTTTGTTCATCCGTTTGTGAATCATGTTCACCGAGGTGTGGAATAGCTCTGCTGTCTCTTGGTAAGTCATCTTTTTAAAATAGGTGCACTTGAGGATAGACCTTTCCGGCTCAGGCAACCGCTCTATGGCTTCTTTGACCTGCTGTATGCGTTGCTCAAAATCTATTACTTCTTCCTCTGTGCTAAGTGGTGTAGTGCCCATCTGCAGACGGGTGTAGCGGTCTATGGCCTTGTCGTGGCGCAGTTTGTCAAGGCAGCGGTGGCGTGTGGTAGTGTAGAGGAATCCTACAGTCTGTCGGTCGTCGGGATTCAAGCCACCCTCACGCAACATCTCCCAGACGGTCTGAAAGACGCCACCTGTGATGTCCTTGGCCTGCTCTTCTTCGCGGAGAAAGGTCAGTGCATAGAAGTACAGCGGTCGGTAGAAACGCTTGAAGAGTGCTTCCATCCTCGCTGTCGTTGTCTGTTCCTGGTTACACATTAATTATATATAGAACTTCCTGACACCATCAGAGCGATGGGGCAGGGAGGTCGCTTTACTTGTTAACTGGTGCAAAAATACGAGTTTTCTTTCAGATAATACGCAGCAGTAGGGTCCTAAATATTTCTTCTTTGGTCTTTTTGTGTTTATTAGATGTTAGAAGACCCTCTCTGACTCTCCCTAAAAGGGAGAGAAAGGCAATACCGGAAAGTCTCCTTTATCATAATTCTCCATTTCCATTCTTTTGGCGATCTCTTTTCTACCCGTTTGTAGCAGGCTCGGTAGACAGACAATATATTCGTGTAGACTTCGTTTCTTACTTATGCTAACAATTTTTTCTTCGTTACATAAGTTCTTGTCTACACTTTTGCGCGTACCGCGCACAAGAGGCTTTGGCGTGCAGTCACCGTTTGCTTATCGTTTCCTTTGTGAAGTGATTACGGAGCGGTGGCCCTATTATGCTTACGAAGATCTTAAAGCGTTGTCTAAAGATGAGGATGAAAGAAAGATAGGACAGCTATTATTGAGGTTATCCAATTATTTTGGACCGCATCAGTGGTACTTTGGTAGCGTTGACCTCTTACAAAGATACAAGGTTTATGTTTTGGCAGGCAGCCATCAATCCAAATGTGTTTCAGAGTTACAAAATAGGGTAGAGATAGCTTTGTTATCAGTAAACGATTCTTTGGAAGAGACGTTGCTGCATGTGTCTGACGATTCCGTTGTGATACTTCTTGATCTTCGGTCTCGTTCTCTTTCTTTCAGGGATTCCATGCGAATGGCCATTGACGCAGGTGCCACCGTATGTTTTGATTTATACAATGAAGCTATTGTCTTTTTCAATCCCAAGTTACACCCTCATCTTTATAAGGTCAACTATTAGTTGATAAGGTTAACTATTAAAGAGGCGTTAATAACCTTTCTGTTTGTATAAAAAACTATTATAATAAGGACAAGAGAATAAAAAAGTAAGCGAATAATTTGGTTTTTCGAATAATTTGCTTATTTTTGCGCCACAAAATTAATTGACTAACACTTAAGACTATGTATTGGACACTAGATTTGGCTTCCAAGTTGGAGGATGCTCCATGGCCAGCCACGAAGGATGAGTTAATAGACTATGCTGTACGTTCTGGCGCTCCAGATGAAGTGATTCAGAATCTTCAAGAGATTGAGGACGAAGGTGATGTCTACGACAGTATAGAAGATCTATGGCCTGATTACCCAACAAAAGATGACTTTTTGTGGAATGAGGACGAATACTAACGGGCATTTGTTTTAATGCCTGACTGATGAAGCCGTTCCGCAGGGAACGGCTTTTTTATCTGATAGTTCCGAGAAAACAATAAAGAAAGTTTTAGAGCGTTATTGTTTTGTGAGAAAGAAGTTATACACCATATTATTTATGCTATGGGGGTGCGTTTGCATTTCCAAGGCTCAGTATGACCCTTCCTTCAGTCATTATTTCGACATGGAGACTTCTTTCAACCCTGCTGCTGTCGGTAAGCAGAGCAAGCTTAATGTCGTCGCGGCCTATGCGTTGGACTTCGCCGGCTTCGAGCATAATCCCCAGACGGCTTATCTTTCGGCCGACATGCCTTTCTATGCGTTGAAGTCTTTCCATGGTGTCGGTGCTCAGTTCCAGAACGATAAGCTCGGTCTTTTCACCCATCAGAAGTTAGGCCTTCAGTATGCTTTGCGCACCAAACTCTTTGGAGGTCAATTAGGCATTGGAGCTCAGGTATCTTTCTTGATCGAGAGCTTCGATGCTTCCAAACTGGATGTGGAAGATGCCAACGATCCCGCTTTTGCTACAGCTTCGGGCAATGGCATTGACCTTGCTGCAGGTTTATATTACCAACGGCACAATTGGTATACCGGTCTTTCCGTTCAGCATGCCATGGCTCCATTGATCACACTGGGTGAGCGTCAGGAATTGCAAATTGACCGTACCTATTATTTAACCGGGGGATACAATATTCAATTCCGCTCTCCGTTTTTATCATTGCGAACTTCAATGCTTGCCCGTACGGACGGCACTGCTTATCGTGCAGATGTCACGGGACGACTGTTTTATCAAAACAATGGTAAAGTGCTGTATGGCGGCGTTGGCTACAGTCCCACGAATTCTGTCACGGTTCTGCTTGGCGGCTCTTTTCATGGCATCGTGGTGGGCTACAGCTATGAAGTCTATACGTCAGCGATCAGCATTGGCAATGGCAGCCATGAGCTGTTCATAGGCTATCAGCATGATCTCAACTTGACGAAGAAGGGACGCAACCTTCATAAGAGTGTGAGAATCCTGTGATGTCGCTACCGTTCGATAATATGAAATCAAGATGAATATGAGAAGATATATCTTTATATTAATGAGTATCCTGACCTGTTCCCTGTTCTTGACAGGATGCTTCAGTGCCAAGTCTGCTTCATCGTCCGGTCGCGGTGGTGAAGTCGTCGGTGTTGGCGGTAAGGTCATGAACGAGCCTACTCCTTATGGCATGGTACGCATCAACCGTGGCTTCCTGAAGATGGGATTGAGCCAGCAGGACAGTCTTTGGGGTAAGTCCACACCGACCAAGGATATCTCTGTGGATGGCTTCTGGATGGACCAGACCGAGATCACCAATTCACAGTATAAGCAGTTTCTCTATTGGGTACGCGACAGCATCCTGCGTACCCGCCTGGCTGATCCTTCTTATGGCGGTGACGAGTCCTATATGATCACAGAGGATAAGAATGGAGATCCTGTGACGCCGCATTTGAACTGGAATAAGCGTTTGCCGCGTAAACCCAACGAAGATGAGCAGCGGGCTATTGAGAGTCTTTATGTCACCAATCCCGTGACTGGCGAGAAACTGCTCGACTGGAAGCAGATGAACTATAAGTATGAGGTATACGACTATGTCACTGCTGCTTTGCGCCGCAACCGTATGAACCCGGCAGACCGCAATCTCAACACTGATGTCACTGTAGATCCGAATGAGGAGGTGATGATCAGTAAGGATACAGCCTACGTCGATGATGACGGCAACATCGTGCGGCAGACGATCAACCGCCCGCTGTCCGGACAGTGGGACTTCCTCAACACCTACATCGTGAACATCTATCCCGACACAACTTGCTGGGTCAATGACTTTCAGAACTCTGATAACGAGGTCTATCTGCGCAATTATTTCTCCAATCCGGCCTACAACGACTATCCTGTTGTAGGCGTGACATGGGAGCAAGCCAACGCCTTCTGCGCTTGGCGTACCGATTACCTGCTCAAGGGCTTAGGCCCGGAGGCACGCTATGTACAGCGTTACCGTCTGCCGACAGAGGCCGAATGGGAGTATGCCGCACGTGGTAAGGAGCAGAACGAGTTCCCTTGGGAGAACCAGGATGTGGTGAATGGCAATGGATGTTTCTATGCCAATTTCAAACCAGACCGCGGCAATTATACCAAGGACGGCAATCTGATTGCCGCTAAGGTGGGCAGCTATTCTGCCAATTCCAACGGACTTTACGACATGGCAGGCAATGTGGCTGAATGGACCAGCACTGTCTACACCGAGGCCGGCGTGGACGCGATGAACGATCTCAACCCCCAGTTGCGTTATAACGCAGCAAAGGAGGATCCCTATAAGTTGAAAAAGAAAAGTGTGCGTGGCGGTTCGTGGAAAGATCCCGAGAGCTTCATCCGTTCGGCATGGCGCTCATGGGAATATCAAAACCAGCCCCGATCGTATATTGGTTTCCGTTGTGTCAGATCATTGGCCAACTCCGTAACAGGAAAACAGAAAAGATAAGTATTATGACAAAGCATAGCAAATACAATTTGGTGTACCGCCTCCAAAAATGGATGGACACGGTAGATGGTCAGACCTTCCTGAACTATACGTATAGCTGGGGCGCCTCTATCGTCATCTTGGGTGCCTTGTTTAAGCTCACGCATTTGCCGGGAGCCAACATCATGTTGTTTGTCGGTATGGGCACAGAGGTCTTTGTGTTCTTCATCTCTGCCTTTGACCGTCCTTTCGACAAGACGGCTGACGGCCGCGACATTCCCACGCACATGACAGAGGAGTATCTCGCCAGCGGACAGTTCTCTTATACCAAAGAGGAACAAAAGACCGCTGCTGAAGAGACTGGTATCCATGAACCGGCTCAGGCTTCAGCGATGGCACAAAGTGAAACTGCCGGCTCTGTCCCTCCGCAGTCAGCTCCTTTGTATGCTGCCTCGTCACAGTCAACGGCTCAACCGCAAACGACTGTTCAGCCACAGACGGTAACCCCGTCGCATTCCGTGGTGCAGCCGCAGGCTTCCACCGCGGCAACTCAGCCATTGGAGACTCCGGCTCAGGCCGTGACCTCTCAGTTGCAGCCTAACTTTGTACCGCAGATGAGCGAGGAGGAAGCCAAGGCGTTGAATGAGGCCCAAGGCAACTATGTCGAAGAGCTTAAGGCGTTGGTTGAAACATTGAAGAAAGTCAATGAGCAAAGCGGGCGACTGACACGAGACAGCGAGGAGATGGAGAATCTCAACCGTACGCTGACGGGTATCAGCAAGGTCTATGAGATGCAGCTCAAAGGTGCCAGCCAGCAGATTGGCACTATCGACCAGATTAATGGTCAGACACGTAAGATGGCAGAGCAGATCGAGCAACTCAATCAGATCTATGCCCGTATGATTCAGGCCATGACCGTGAATATGAAGGCTGCCGCTCCTTTGCAGCAAGAACAATAAGCTATGGCAATCAAGAAAAGACCGGTCTCTCCCCGTCAGAAGATGATCAACTTGATGTATATCGTCTTGTTGGCCATGCTTGCCTTGAACATCTCTACTGAGGTGCTCAACGGCTTTTCCGTTGTCGAAGAGAGTCTCAACCGCACCACAGCCAATGCCTCTTCGGAGAACGAAGCCATCTATGGTGACTTTCGCCACCAGATGGAAGCCAATCCCGAGAAGGTTCGCGAATGGTTTGAGAAAGCCACTCATGTGAAGAATATGAGTGACTCGCTCTATGATTTTGCCCAGCAACTCAAAGAGGCTATCGTCCGCAAGGCTGACGGACCGGACGGTAATGTCCACAATATCAAGAACGACGATAATATCGATGCCGCAGGAGAGGTGATGCTCGCGCCGATCACGGGCAAGGGCAAAAAGCTTTTCAACGCTATCAATGCCTATCGCGAGAATATCCTGCAGTTCGTCACTGATCCGCGTCAGCGCAAGATCATCGCCAGCAACCTTTCCACCAAGGTGCCGCACAAGCCAAATACGCTTGGCAAGAACTGGCAGGAATATATGTTTGAGGACATGCCGGTGGCAGCTGCCGTCACACTTCTCTCCAAACTGCAGAACGATGTGCGCTATGCCGAAGGCGAAGTGCTTCACACGCTTGTATCAAATATAGACATGAAAGACATCCGTGTCAACAAGCTCAGTGCTTTTGTCGTGCCGGAGAAGACCACACTCTATCCCGGTGAGCGTTTCTCGGCCAACATTGTTATGGCTGCTGTCGACACTACGCAGCAACCCGAAATCTATGTCAACGGTTCCAGAGTGAATACGCGCAACGGCCGGTACAGCTTCACCGCAGGCGGTGTCGGAGAGCATCAGTTTAGCGGTTACATCCTCATGCACAACACCAAAGGCGATGTGCTGCGGCGTAACTTCCTGCAAAAGTACACGGTCATTCCCATACCGGGAGGCGCAACGATCGCGGCCGACTTGATGAATGTGCTCTATGCCGGCTATAAGAATCCGATGAGCGTCAGTGTGCCGGGTGTGCCGCAAAATGCCGTGTCGTTGAGCATGACGGGCGGCAGCTTGTCAATGGTGGGGCCGGGTCGCTATGTAGCTGTGCCGTCTGCAGTAGGTCACGATGTCACTTTCCATGTCTCAGCGCGCGACGGCAAGCAGGTGCGCTCCTTCCCTCCTTTCACGTTCCACGTGCGTAAGTTGCCCGATCCTACGGCATATATCTCAGTGGGAACCGACCGTTTCAAAGGAGGTTGGCTGATGAAAGGCAGCCTGATGGGTGCTCATCAGCTCAATGCAGCCATTGATGACGGCATTCTGGACATACAGTTCCGGGTGGTAAGCTTCTCCACGGTGTTCTATGACAATATGGGCAATGCCGTACAGATGACCACTTCCGGTGCCTCGTTCAACGACCGCATGCGTGAGCAGTTCCGCCATCTGGCGCATGGCCGCCGCTTCTACATCACGGAGATCAAGGCCGTCGGTCCTGACGGCATCACGCGCAGTCTGCCCGGTGCCATGGAAGTGAAGGTGAGATAAACATGTTTTAACAGTATTCAAAGACAGATAGATCCAATGAAAGAGTTGATGAAAAAGATATTCTTCCTGATGTTGGTCGTCCTCTTTTCACAGGAGATGGCCGCACAGCCTAAGGCGCGCCGGGCCGAGCAGCAGGCTGCCACGGCACAGAAATCCAATGCCAACAACATGACGTTGCGGGCGCAGATCTCGTTCCCAACGGAGCAGAAGATGAACGAGGACGTGGTGTGGCGTCGTGATGTCTATCGCGAGATCAAATTGGAGGACGAGGCTAACTCGGGTCTCTACTATCCCACAGAGCCCTTAGGCACGCAGATGAATCTCTTCACCTATATCTTTAAACTCGTCATGGCCGGTCCGCGTCATGGTGGTATCGCCGCCTACGCATACGATGTCAACACGGGCAATGAGCGTTTCGACGAGAGTGTGCGTATCCAACCGTTGAAGTTTCTCGACGACTACCACGTCTTCTATGAGCGCACTGACCGTGGTGTACATATCGACGACAGCGACATCCCCTCGGCACAAGTCAAGAGCTATTATATCAAGGAGAGCGCATATTACGACCAGAACACGGCTACTTTCCATACCAAGGTCCTTGCGCTCTGTCCGGTGATGTATCGTGAAGACGACTTCGGCGATGGTGCCACCAAATACCCACTGTTTTGGATCCGTTATGACGACCTTGCGCCTTACTTGGCCAAGCAGACGATCATGACGAGCAACCTCAACAATGCAGCCACAATGAGTCTTGAGGACTATTTTGCCACCAACAGTTACCGAGGCAAGATCTACAAGACCACCAATATGCTCGGCAAGACATTGGCGCAGATTGCTGGCGGAGACTCGGTGAAGCTCAGTAAGGAGCAGTTGTGTATCGACAAGGAGATTGAGGCTTTTGAGACCCATATCTGGGGCGACCCGGCCAAGCATGACTCACTGGACAGCATTGCGAAGCTCGATAAGAAGGGCAAGATCAAGCTCAAGAGTGCCAAGCCCCGCAGCCGTCGCTCTTCCGTGCGTACGAAGCCTCTCTCTTCCGGTTCTGTTACACCAGGCGGTCAGGCACGTGTCACCGTGCGTCGTCAGCGTCATTAATAATGTAATAAACCTAAAAGAAAAAGAAAGATGAAAAAGTTAATAACAGTATTTGCCTGCGTGGGCGGCATGTTGCTGACTGCAACAACGGCTCAGGCACAAATCGACTTTGGTGTGAAAGGTGGCTTGAATGTCACCAACATGTCCTTGTCAAACGATGTCTTGGATGCTTCCAATCGCGCTGGTTTCTTCTTTGGTCCTACCGTGAAGTTCACTCTGCCCATCGTTGGCTTGGGTGTGGATGCCAGTGCACTCTATGATCAGCGTTCTGCCAAGGTGGAGAATGCCGGTAAAGAGGACAAGACGATCAAGCAACAGCAGATTGCCTTCCCTGTCAACCTCCGCTATGGATTCGGATTGGGTGACGTGGCCAGCCTCTATTTCTTTGGTGGTCCGCAATGGGGCATCAATGTTGGTGACAAGAACTTCAAGTGGGCAGATACGTCGAGCTATGAGTTTCGCAAATCCAATTTCAGCGTTAACCTCGGTGCAGGCCTCATGCTTGCCTCGCATTTGCAGTTGTCAGCCAACTACAATATTGCTTGCGGCAAGACTGCCGATGTGACGTGGTCAAGCGCTGCGTCGACCGTGTCGGACCAGGTCACGAGCAAGTCCAAGAGCCGTAATAACAGCTGGCAGATCAGTCTGGCTTATTATTTCTGATAGCGATCAACAGATCTCAGATCATCGATCATACGATAACAAAAAGGGCGATAGCAGTTTTGCTATCGCCTTTTTTTGTGTGTATGAGGGTGTTTCTTGTATCTTCTTATTGTAATCTTGATGAGATTTTTTCGTTTAATGTATAAAAATCTTCTTAGTTTCCGCGATCAGCGATTTAGGAATTCTACAGATTACAGGACTGTTTAGTCCATGTGGAACAGCTCTTCGATGGGGGTGGTGACGGGAGAGTTGTCGGGGTTGACCTCCATGATGTCGGCCATCATATCCCACCATTTCTGTGTGATGGGGTCTACATCGGAGGTGTCCTGGCTGTTGGTATCCTTGCTGCACTCCTGGTAAGCGAAGAGGATGTTTGTCTCCTTGTCCCAAAAGATGCTGTAGTTGCTCACGCCGGCCTCCTTGATCATCTGTTTCAGTTCCGGCCAGATGGCGGCATGGCGCTTGGCATACTCTTTCTCACAACCTGGTTTCAGGTACATCTTAAAAGCGAATCTTTTCATAGCAGTTTTGTTTTCGTATTCTCTCCATCGGCACTTCTTGGGAGAAGCGTCCGGTGGAGAAGGCTTGATTTCAATCTAAACAACGATTATTAATATCCTGGGTTCTGCATGGCAGCTTTTTCCTCTTTGCTGAGAGCCTGACCGTTGGCATTGGTAAGGTCGTCAAGGAATGACTGCGGAATCGGACGGAAATAGTGTTTCTTCGGGTCGAACGTACCCTGACCAAGCGTAGAGGCACAGTTGAAAGCTTTCCAACGGGATTCGAGTGTCTTGGTGCGTGCGAGGTCTTCCCAGCGCTGACTCTCGCCGATGAGCTCGCGTGTGCGCTCGTCGAGGATGAAGCACATCACCTTGTCGTACTCGCTTTGGAGGTTGAGAGCCTGGTAGATGGGGCTGTCAACAGTTGAGTTGAGAATGTCATCCACCGAGTTGAGATGCATGCTGCTCTTTGTAGAAGCGGTGGACACAGGGATGTTGTTTGACTCATAGTAGGTATTCGTCTCGCAATAGATAGGGCATTCCGTACCGGGACGGCCGGCGGTGCCACCGGTGCACACCGGGTTGTTCTTGTAAGCCTGTCCGCCGTCGACATGCTTGGCACGATCCTCTCCATTGGCATATCCTGCGCGGTCGCGCACCATGTTGAGATAGGTGATGGCCGAGTTGTAGTCTTTCTTGCGGGCATAGGCCTCGGCGACCATCAGCATGTCATCGGCCGAGCGGGCGATGATGGCGTCACGTGTGCCGAACTGCGAGTTATAGCTGTCGCGGTAGCCGTCGCGGTATTTGCTCAGCGCCACGGAGCGGTTGATGGCCGGCATGAGGTTATAGTAGTTGCCGGTAGTGTTGTCCCTGGCGATGTTCCAACTGAACTTCTCTCCGGCGTAGTAGCGCACAAAGGTATGCTGAGGCTCTGACTTGCCGTCCTTGAGCACGCCGAGGTCGCTCTTCTTGCCGGTCTCATCGGTGAAGCGGGTATCACCGGGATTGTTGACGATATACTTCACACCGATCTCCTTGCCCACAAAGCGCTTGTCGCCCACCTGCTTGTCATCAGGAAGATAGGCGGCGTCGTCAGCCGAATAGGTCGGTGCGCCCTTCGTGGAGTTGCAGTTATACGTGGTGATGAAGCTCTTCCAGAAGCGCGAATCATTGACGCGGTCAAAGACCTGCATGGAGTATTCCGTGGCACTGACATAGCAGAACTCGCGGTCGCCGGAGATGTCGCGGATACAGCCCGATAGGTTTTGGTAGACCGAGGGGAAATAGAGGTGCATCTGATTGCCATAGCGGCCCCAAGTAGCCTTGTCGTCGGAGAACTGTGCGGCGAGCACCACCTCACTGACTTTCTCGTTGTCGCCGTTGGCCTTCTGGTAGTCCCACAGCTGCCCAAAGTCCTGGCACAGCGGATGTGTGGCGATGACCTCCTTGCCATATTTGATCACGGCGTCGAGATCCGTGCTCTTGTAGCTGCTGTTCCAGTCGTCGTAGAGTTCGCTGGCACGGAACAGATGTGCCTTGGCCAGGAAATGCGCTGCGGCGCTCTTGGTGATGCGTCCCGTCTGTGCCGCTTTCTCCGGCAGCAGAGAGTAAGCCTTCTCAAAGTCGTCAATGATCTGCTTATAGCAATCTTCCAGGCTGTTGCGTGTGAACACCGTCTCCACGCCCTTGGAGGGATTGAGCTTCAAGGGCACGCCGCCAAACTGCTTGACGAGCTCGAAGTAGGCATAGGCACGAAGGAAATAGGCCTCGCCAAGACGCGTGTTGTAGTTGGCACTGCTCTGTGAGTAGTATTGCGGGATATTGCTGATAAGGATGTTGGCGGGTTCCACCAAACCATACATGTTGTCCCACATGGGCTGGTTGGCTCCCGTCTCAGTGGAGTTGAGGGACGGGCTGTAGGCATTCCAGCCTGTCATGTTGTTGGCTCCGGAGGTGAACTCATCGATACCCATGTTGTAGCATTCGATAGCCCAGATATAGTTGAACTTGAATTTGAGTTTCTGGTAAGCGCCGGTGACCAGCTCGTCCAGTCCCTTCTGAGTCTTGTAGTTGTCTGTGCTTTTCTGTGTGATCAGATCCTCTTCGAGGAACTTGTCACCGCAAGAGGTAAGCCCCATCGTAGCCCCGGCGAGCAGTGCGAGGACAAAGATATGCTGATTGATTTTCATGTTGATTTTGTTGATTAAAGGTTAAAGACCGATTTTGATACCCACCACCCAACTGCGGATCGTTGTGAAGGATCCATAGGATGTGGTGTTGTTGTCATAGCTGAGCAGGTCGGTGTCGAGCCACTTACACTTTCTGTAGATGGTGAAAGGATTCTGAGCCTGCACGTAGAGTTTGAGGCTGTTGATGCCCAGTCCCCAATGCTCCAGCTGTCGTGGCGAGAAGTTATAGCCGAGCGAGATGTTGCGCATCTTGATGTAGGAGCCGTCCTGATAGTTCATGGCCGAGGAGTAAGGATCAGCGGCACCGATGCCGTTGATGCCCGGTGCATAGTACTTGGCATTTTCGTTGCTGCCTGCCACCCAGTAGTCGACATTGCGCATCGCATACATGCCACCAAGCGTTTCAGCGCCTTTGGCCACGGTGAACTTCCAGCGGGCATATATGAAGCAGGAGAGTTCCCAGTTCTTATAAGAGAAGGTGTTGGTCCAGCCTCCCGACCAGCGCGGACGGATCTTGCCGACGATCTCGCGGTCATTGCCGTCGATCTTGCCGTTATTGTCGAGGTCTTTCACACGGATGTTTCCGGGCTTGGCACCATACTTCTTAGCCTGCTCAGCCTCGGAAGTCTTCCAGATGCCGTCATAGACATAGTCGTAGTAGACGCCGATCTCTTTGCCCACGAACCAGCGGTTGTTGACGTTCTCCGTAGCGCCGTTGGCCAGTTTCTTGATCTTGTTGCGGTCGAGCGACCAGGTGAGTGAGGACGACCAGGTGAAATAACGTGTCTTCACGGGGATAGCGTTGAGCTGCAAGTCGATACCCCAACCGTCGGTTTCGCCGACATTGGCATAAGTCGAGGTGTATCCGGTGAGCGAAGGCACGGTCATAGGCAGCAGCAGATCCTTGGTGTCGTTGGTGTAGACATCCAGACTGCCGTTGATACGCCCGTTAAGGAAACCGTAGTCCAGACCGAAGTTCCATTGGTAGGTCTTCTCCCATCCCAGTTTGAGGTTGGCCATTTTCGCAGGGTTCTTGGCCGAGGGATCAGAGGGTACATTACCAGCCTCGGAGTCGGTAGTGCCCCAGTTGTAGTAGAGGGTTTCCACGGCACCCTTGGTACCATAGGGCGATATGGCGTAGTTGCCCGTGACACCATAGCCCATACGCAGTTTCAGTTGGCTGAGCCACGAGGCAGTAGACTTCATGAACTGCTCTTGGTCGATGCGCCATCCCAGTGAGAAACTGGGGAAACTGGCCCATTTGTGGCCTTCAGACAGTCGCGAGCTTCCGTCCCAACGGATGCTCGCGGTGAGCAAGTACTTGTCCTGATAGTTGTAGTTGCCACGAATCATATACGAGGTGAGCTGGTCCTCGGTGAGTCCGGTGGAATAGTCGAGCGGGTCTCCAAGGGAATGGGTGTTGTACCACAGCTCGCGCGCTGTGTCCACGTTAGCTTTGATATTACCATACTCATAGTGAGATTTTTCTGCACTTTGCAGGAGTGTCAGTCCGATATGATGATCCTTGGCGATGGTGCGGTTGTAGTAGACCAGGTTGTCGAGTGTCCATGCCACGCTCTGGTTGGGACTGTACTGCGCCACGTTGTTGCCCGAACCGTTGATGCCGTCGGCGGCGTAGGCGATGCCCAGGCGATGATACTTCAACTCGGGGCCGAACTGTACGCGGTAGGAGAGACCGTCGAGAGGTTCCCAAATCTTTCCGAAGTCGAGCTGTCCGTAGACACTGCCGTTGACGCGGAAGGTGCGGCGCTTGTTGGTGGTGTATTTCAGTTCGTCGATAGGATTCTCAAGCGTGTTGTTGTAAGGGAACGGTGTGCGAACGGTGTTTCCTTCTTCATCATACGGCACTGTCCAAGGAAGCATCGTGCGCATGGCACTGTAGTAGCTGCCGGCACCGGTGACACTCTTGGCAAAGTTGTAGCCATAGTTCTGGTTGCCATAGCTGGCATTGATGGTCATGCCCATGGTGAAGTATTTCAGCGGCTTGACCTCTACGCTGGTGTTGAAAGTGAAGCGGTTGAAGCCCTGTCCTCTCTCCACGCCCTTTTGATTCATATAGCCAAAAGAAGCGTAGGCCTTGATCTTGTCGGTGCCACCGCTGACGCTGAGTGTGTGCTCGCTGGTGATGCCGGTCTGCTTGGCCTTGTCGGCCCAGTCGTAGCTGCCCACAAGCTCGGGATGCCAGGACCCGTCGATCCAGGCCTGCTCAATGTTTTTCCACCCGGCCGAGCTGCCGAAGAACTTATAGTCGAGGTCTTTGCTTGGCACGAAGTCGCCCGTACCGTAGCTGCCGGCGTTGTAGTAGGCCTGACGTGCATAGTCGATCCACTCGCTGGCGTTCATCCAGTCGGCGACATCAGAGAGGTGTGAGAAGGTGAACGTACCTGCATAGTTGACCTGCGTGACACCGGCACGTCCTTTCTTCGTGGTCACCAGCACCACGCCGTTGGCACCGCGGGCACCATAGACAGCCGTTGCCGAGGCATCCTTGAGCACTTCTATCGACTCAATGTCGTTGGGGTTGATGCCGTCAATGCCGTTGTTTTGCATGATCATGCCGTCCACGACATACAGAGGGGCCGAGGAGGCGCCGATGGAGCGCTGTCCACGTACGGTGATGCTGCCCACCGATCCCGGTCGCTGTGAGTTGGTGATGTCCACACCGGCGGTCTTTCCCTGCATACCTTCAAGGGCGTTGGCAACGGGCATGGCGGTGAGCTGCTTGCTGTCGACATGTGCCAGGGCACCCGTGACGTCGCTCTTGCGCTGCACGCCATAACCCACGACGACGACCTCGTCGAGTTGCTCGTGATCTTCTTTCAAGGTGATGGTGTAGGAACTCTGTCCCAAGGCCACCTTCTGTGTCTTGAAGCCGACATACGAGATGACCAGTGTGCCCTTGTTGGGAGCCGAGGGCAACATGAAATGGCCATCGAGATCGGTGACGGAGCCTACGCTGCTGCCTTGTACTTGAATACTGGCGCCGATGATGGGCTTACCGGATTCGTCGACAATTGTTCCCGACAACTTGCTTTGGGCAAAGAGGGCTGACGACGTCAGCAACATGGCCGAGACAGCCAGTAGTCGAGACGCAGAGCCGCAATGTTTCTTCTTGCTTTGGTACATAGTTTTGGTTTTAATGTGTTAGGTGTTCTAAGGAATAAGCTTGTGCTTTCGTCCCATTATATAATAATGGAGGCCGCAATGGCATTGCTTTGTTAGTTTGTTGCAAAAATAGCGTTTATTTGTTAACATGACACTGAAAAATCGTCCGTTTTTTCGGTAAATGCGTACGAAACCATCTTTCGTGTCATCATGCTTAAGACCTTTATTCCTTTTTTCCTGACCTTATTTGCCTTTGCCTCTACGGTTCTTGCGTGTACTTTTTTCTATTTGGCATAATCTTTGTAACTTTGTAAGCGATAACACATATACACAAACAAACCCTGAGAATTAGAATTTTATGGATAGAATACACGATTTGAGTTTCGGTGGTGAGCGTCCGTTGTTTGGTGCTCATGATACTGTACTGGAGAATATAACCATTACCGACGGTGAGTCGGGCATCAAGTGCTGTCACGATCTGGAGTGTCACGACAGCAAGTTCTATGGCAAGTATCCTTGGTGGCACGTTGACCGCAGCCTCATCACGAGCTGCTATTTCGCCCCCGAGAGCCGCTCGGCCATTTGGTACAGCAACGACATGAAGATGAAGGACTGTGTCATCGACGGTCCGAAGTTCTTCCGCGAGATGCACAACCTGGAACTGGAGAACGTCACCATCAACGATGCCGACGAGACCTTCTGGCGCGTGGACGGTCTGAAGGTCAAGAACGTCACCTTGCATCAGGGCACCTATCCTTTCATGTTCTGCAAGAATGTCTATGTCGACGGGCTGACCTCCGACGCTAAGTATGTCTTCCAGTATTGCGAGAACGTGGAGGTGCACAACGCCAAGATCACCACGAAGGACAGCTTTTGGGAGTGCAACAATGTCACCGTCTACGACTCTGAGCTCGACGGCGAGTACCTGGCTTGGCATAGCAAGAACATCAAGTTGGTGCGTTGCCATATCAGTGGCGAGCAGCCGCTGTGCTATATGGATCATATCACTTTGGTGGACTGCACCTTCGACCCGGCCTGTGACCGTGCCTTTGAGGACTGCTCCCATATCGGCGCCGACATCAAGGGCGCGATTACCAATGTGAAGAATCCTATCTCCGGACGCATCGTCGCCGACGAAATTGGCAGTGTGACCTACACTGAGTTTGCGAAAGGCCACGAGTGTGAAATCAGAAAAAGAGGTGACAAGTAAAGCAGTATGAAATACGATTTCGACAAGGTGGTGCCGCGCCGTGGCACCAACAGCTATAAGTGGGACTTGGTGAAGCAGGACGATGTCATCCCACTGTGGGTGGCTGACATGGACTTTGCCGTGGCACCGCCGATACAAGAGGCACTGCGCAAGCGCATGGAGCATCCCGTGTTTGGCTATACGCTTGTGCCTGACAGCTATTACGAGTCTGTCATCAACTGGTTCTGCCGTCGCCACAACTGGCATATCGAGAAAGACTGGATCCTCTACACCTCGGGTGTGGTGCCGGCCGTGAGCTGCGCCATCAAGGCGTTTACGCTGCCCGGTGAGAAGGTGCTGTTGCAGACACCGGCCTACAACTGTTTCTTCTCTTCCATCCGTAACCAAGGCTGCGAGGTGCTTGAGAATGAACTCGTGCGCGAGGGAGATACCTACCGCATCGACTTCGACGACTTCGAGCGTAAGTGTGCCGACGAGAAGACGACGGTCTTCCTGCTCTGCAATCCTCATAATCCTTGCGGTCGTGTGTGGACCAAAGAGGAGCTGCAACGCATGGCAGACATCTGCCGCAAGCATCATGTCAAGGTCATCAGCGACGAGATCCATTGCGAGATCATCATGCCGGGCTGTCACTTCACGCCCTTTGCCCTCGTTGACGAGGACAACGGCGTGACGCTCAACTCGCCTTCGAAGAACTTCAACATCGCGGGCTTGCAGATTGCCAATGTCATCTGCAAGAACGACGAGTGGCGACGGCGCATCGACCGCGTCATCAATATCTATGAGGTGTGCGATGTCAATCCCTTCGGTGTCATTGCCCTGCAGGCTGCCTACAACGAGTGCGGTGACTGGATCGACGAGATGAACCAGTATGTGTGGGGCAACTATCAGTATCTGAAACGCTTCGTGCTGGATGAGCTGCCGCAGATACAGGTCATCCGTATGGAAGGCACCTATCTGGCCTGGCTCGACATCATGTGCTATGAGCTCTCCTCCGATGAGGCTACGCAACAACTGCTTCACGAAGGCCGTGTCTTTGTCAGCAGCGGCACGCTCTATGGCAGGAAAGCCGGTGAGGGCTATCTTCGGATTAATTTAGCTTGTCCGCGCGAGACACTCAAGCAGGGGCTCGTTCGTCTGGGCCGTGTGCTGGGTCAGTATGTCGGCGATGATCATGAGTATGGATGTCCAATGTAAACGCATAGATAGATATGAACGAAGTATTGCAAGCCACGCAAGGAAGGATATAGCAGGGTAATCAAGTAGTGGCTTCACGAAGAATGCCTCCTTTGATGCAAAAAAAAACGCCGTCTGAAACAGACGGCGTTTTTTTGTATGCGGTCAGAATCTAATGCCTATGGTACCGGTCAGTCCGCTGAAGTCTTTGATTCCTGTTGTATGGGAAGCAGAATAGCGGTATCCTAAACCTATATAAGGAGCCACACGATGACCGGAGTAGGAGGACAGATGCGCCATAGGAGGTGTTCTTCCAGTCAGCATCGCCGACACTGTTCGTTACCGACAGCTGTAAGTCAAGGGCCTCGGGCGACTTGATTGGATTGGAAGGCTGAAGGACAGTCCACCGCCTAAGTTCAGGCTGCGGTCAAACGTGCGTGTGTCGTTTTTGTCGAAGAGGTGCAGGTTGCTTTCACAGCGTGCGAAGAGTGTCAGACGTGGCAGTACATGATAGCCGGCGTCGACGGAGAGGCTGGCGTTTTCCCATCCCTTGTATTTGGTGGTAGCCTGTCCGCTGATTGCTAATGTGTAGTTGTCTTTGAACTTGTGGCTCGTTAAGTCTATGTTCTGCGCTACTGCCGTTAATGGGAGAAGTCCCAAAAGAAAAATCATTCGTTTCATAAGTTTTCTCATTATTAGATTATAAATTTTAAATTATAAAAAAAGCCCACTGATTAGTGAGCCTTTTTCACGGATTCAAGTATCTTGTCTGTTGCTCCGCACAAGTTGTTGACGTAGCTGGCCGAACTGTTTCCGGCTCTGTCGATGTCCTCTGGGTGCTCGGTAAACACTTGCATGATGCGGTTGAAGTCTCCGTCGTTGTGGATCTCCAGTCCGCCACCGCATTGCAGCAGGCCCTGGGCCTCGGCGAAATGCTTGTTGTTGGGACCGAAGATGACGGGAACTCCCCACACACCGGCTTCCAACGTGTTGTGGATGCCGACACCGAAGCCGCCGCCCACATAGGCTACAGAACCATAGTGGTAGATGCTGCTGAGCAGACCGAAGCAGTCGATGATGAGCACGTTGGCGTCGGCCACGTTCTCTGGTGTGGCCTCGGTGTAGCGCACAACCTTGCCTTCTATCTTGGAGATGATCTGCTTGAGATGATCCTCACCGATGACGTGCGGTGCGATGATCATCTTCCAGTCTTTGTGCTGGTTGAAGTATGGGATGAAGATGTCCTCGTCGGGCGGCCATGACGAACCGGCGACGAAAACCATCGGCAACTGCTTGGGCTCGTCGCCATCCTTCTGCCATTCCAGCGAAGGCACACCGTGGACAAACGACTCCACGATCGGCAACTGCTTGGCAGCCTCCTTGATCTCCACGACACGGTCGAAGCGGGTGTCGCCCACCACCTCCACGTCGGTGATGCCGATGTTGGCGAGCAGACGCCGGCTCTCCTCGTTCTGGACGAAGAAGCGGGTGAAGCACTTCAGCACATTGGCATAGCTGCGGCCATACCAGCGGAAGAAGATCTGGTCGGGACGGAAGATGCTCGACACACTGTAGGTCGGCACGCCACGGTGGCGGAGTATGTGGAGATAGTTATACCAGAACTCATACTTGATGAAGAACGCCATCATCGGCCGCACCGTGCGCAGGAAGCGCCGTGCGTTGCGGATCGTGTCGAGCGGGAGATAGCAGATGATGTCGGCTCCCTGATAGTCCTTGCGCACCTCGTAGCCCGACGGCGAGAAGAAGGTGAGCAGGATCTTGTATTCGGGATGCTCTTGACGAATACGCTCCATGAGCGGGCGTCCCTGTTCGAACTCACCCAAAGAGGCGGCATGAACCCAAATGTATTTGGCATTGGGATCTACCTGCTTGCGGAGAATGTCAAGGGCATGGTTCTCCCCCCGCCACATCTTCCTCACCTTTTTGTTGAAGAGACTGGCAATGACCACTCCTAAGAGGTAGACATAAATAGCAAACTGATACATAAACGTTGGTTTGATGCGTTCGCCTGGGACGCTAACTTATTTCTGGTAGTCGGGTGAAAGCGTGGCAATGGCTTTGCGCAGGCGCTTGATGGTCTCCTCTTTACCGAGGAAGGCCGAGATGTCGAACATGCCCGGACCTTTGCCGATGCCGACGAGTGCGAGGCGGAAGGCGTTCATCACGTCGCCCATCTTATAACCCTTGTCTGCAATCCATTTCTCTACGACGGGCTCCTGACCTTCTACCGAGAAGTCGTCGATGCACTCAAGAACGTCGATGAGCTCGCTCATCTGCTGGGCAGAGAACTCTTTCCAGCGCTTGCGCACCGTCTTCTCGTCGTATTCCGTCGGAGCGATGAAGAAGAATGAGCACAGGGGCCACAGCTCCTTGACAAAGTTCACGCGATCCTTCATCATGTGCACGACGAGCTTCACGCGGTCGAAGCTCTCGTCCACACCGTTGTTGGCAACGATAGGCGCGAAGAGACGGGCTATCTCGTCGTCGCTCTTGCGCAAAATATATTCGTGATTGAACCATATGCCCTTTTGATAGTCGAACTTGGCACCACTCTTCGAGCATTTCGTGATGTCGAAGGCCTTGACCAGTTCTTCGATCGAGAAGAGCTCTTGGTCATTGCCCGGGTTCCAGCCCAGCAGAGCCAAGAAGTTAACCACGGCCTCAGGGAAGTATCCGCTCTCGCGATAGCCCGAGCTGACCTCTCCTGTCTTGGGATCGTGCCACTCCAGGGGGAATACCGGGAAGCCGAGACGGTCGCCGTCGCGCTTGCTGAGCTTGCCTTTGCCTTCCGGCTTCAGCAACAGCGGCAGGTGGGCGAAGCGGGGCATGGTGTCTTCCCAGCCAAAAGCCTTATAAAGCAGTACATGAAGCGGAGCGCTCGGCAACCACTCTTCGCCGCGGATGACGTGGGTGATCTCCATCAGGTGGTCGTCGACGATGTTGGCCAGATGATAGGTAGGCAGCTCGTCGGCACTTTTGTAGAGCACCTTGTCGTCGAGGATGTCGCTCTTGACGCACACGTCGCCACGGATCATGTCGTTGACATGGATCTCTTGGCCGGGCTCTACCTGGAAGCGTACGGTGTACTGTGCGCCGTCGTCGATGAGTTTCCGCCATTGCTCCTCGGACATGGTCAGCGAGTTGCGCATCTGCATGCGAGTGGTTGTGTCGTATTGGAAGTTCTTCACCTCGGCACGCTTAGCCTCCAACTCCTCGGGAGTGTCAAAGGCATAGTAAGCCTTGCCGGCATCCAGCAGTTGGCCGACATACTTCTTGTAGATATCGCGTCGCTCGCTCTGGCGGTAAGGTCCGTGGCTTCCTCCAAAGCTGACGCCTTCGTCGAACTGGATGCCTAACCATTTGAACGCTTTCAGGATGTATTCCTCGGCACCGGGAACGAAACGGTGTGAGTCCGTGTCCTCAATACGGAACACCAGTTCACCGCCATGCTGGCGGGCAAAAAGATAGTTATAAAGAGCGGTGCGCACGCCGCCAATGTGTAAAGGTCCGGTTGGACTGGGTGCAAAACGCACCCTTACTTTTCTTTCAGACATGCCTATGAAATCTTATTTTTTGCAAAAGTAATACTTTTTTTCGGTTTTAACGTATATTTTTAGTATTTTCGCAGTGTGAATAGAAATATCACGTTTGCACACCAGATTATTGTGAGTTTATGAGCATCATAGAACAGTTTCACCGCAGTGAAGAACATCGTTGGCGCAACGTAGGCCTGAGGTTGTTGCTGGTACTGGCAACAACCGTGTTGATTGTGTGGTTCATGCCGCGCAATGATGCCCAACAGTTCCAGTATGAGATCGGCGAGCCATGGCATTATGGTACGATCATCGCGAAATACGATTTCCCTATCTACAAGACCGATGAGGCCTTGCAACAGGAACGTGACTCCTTGCTGAGCATGTTCCAACCTTATTTCGACTACGATGATAAGGTTGAGAGTCAGGCTGTCGGCAAGTTCCGTTCCGACTTTGCCAAGGGTATGCCGGATCTGCCCGCCAACTTTGAACGTATCATTGTCGATCGCCTTCACCGTCTTTACCAAGCCGGCATCATGAGTACACCCGACTACAATGCCTTGCATGGCGACACGACACGGCTCATCCGTGTCATCTTCGGCAAGAATGCCGAGAGTGTACAGACGGGGTGCATCTATTCGACCAAGTCGGCCTACGAGCAGTTGCTCAGTGATGAGGAACTGAGCAAGGAACGCCAGGCTTTGCAACGGTTGAATCTCAACAACTATATCGTACCCAACCTTATCTATGACCGCGCCCATTCCCAGACTGCGCGCAACGATCTGCTGAGCAGCATATCGCCTGCCAGTGGCATGATGATGGCCGGACAGAAAGTCATTGGTGTGGGTGATATGGTTAACGAATACAACTATCGGGTGCTCAACTCCTTCCAGCGTGAGTTGCAGCGTCGCAACGCCTCGAAGAGCCAGCTGACGCAGCACCTGGCCGGCGGCACGATCTATGTCTTCACGCTGGTGCTGCTTTTCACCATCTACCTGGCTATGTTCCGCAAGGACTATTTTGAGAAGCCGCGCAGCATTGCCATGCTCTATCTGTTGATCACCATCTTCCCCATCTTTGTGTCGTTGATGATGGTCCATAGCTATTTCAGTTTCAGCGTCTATGTGTTGCCGTTTGCCTTCGTACCGATCTTTGCGCGCGTGTTCATGGACTCCCGTACGGCGTTCATCACCCATGTGACGATGGTGCTCATCTGTGCTGCCGTGCTGAGAATGCAATATGAGTTCATCGTCATCCAGACGGTGGCTGGCTTGGTGGCCATCTATTCCCTGCGCGAGATGACCTCGCGCGCTCAGGTGTTCAAGACGGCCGTGCTGGTCTTCGGCTCCACCTGTCTCATCCATTTTGCCTTGCAGCTGATGCAGAGCGGTGCCGTCTTTGAGCCCGACACGCGCATGTACTACCACTTCTTCATCAATGGCGTGCTGCTCTTGTTGGCATACCCGCTGATGTATCTCGTGGAGAAACTCTTCGGCTTCACCTCTACTATCACGCTCATCGAGCTCAGCAACACTAACCGTGGCCTGCTGCGTATGCTCAGTGAGGTGGCGCCCGGCACGTTCCAGCATTCCATCATCGTCGGTAATCTCGCCTCAGAGATAGCCAACAAGATCGGAGCCAACAGCACACTCGTGCGTACCGGTGCCCTCTATCACGACATTGGTAAGATGGCCAATCCCGCTTTCTTCACCGAGAACCAGCAAGGTGGTGTCAATCCACATGACAACCTCACTGAGAAAGAAAGCGCCAAGATCATCATCGGACATGTCACCAACGGCGTGAAACTGGCCGAGGAAGCCAACCTGCCGGTGTTTATCCGTGACTTCATCCTGACTCACCACGGCCGTGGCCTGGTGAAGTATTTCTATATCAAGTACCAGAACGAGCATCCCGATGAGATTGTCGATAAGGAGACTTTCACCTATCCCGGACCGAATCCCTATACCCGCGAGCAAGCCATTCTGATGATGGCAGACGCCTGCGAGGCTGCCTCGCACTCGCTCAAGGAGTATACGGAAGAGAACATCAGTGAGTTGGTCAACAAAATGGTGGACGGACAGGTGGCTGCCGGCTTCTTCAAGGAGTGCCGTATCACGTTCTACGACATCGCCATTGCCAAGCAGGTGCTCATCGACCGCCTGAAAGCTATTTATCACACTCGTATTCAATATCCCAAGCTCAAGGAAGAGAAGTAGACTCTTCTTTGAGTTTGCTCATGCTGAAAACACTTTTCCGACGATCATTGTAGACCGTCGCAGGGCTTCGTATTGCCTGTCCGTAAGACCCATATATATATGGTGAAATTGTTGTAAGGCGATGGTTGTTGTTAAAGAAACATAATACCAACCGAAATATAAACAAGTTTTATAGAACTATTGGACAATAGTGCTACCTTTGTAGTCGAATTACAAAACAACTTTTAAATGAAGTCTAAAATGATTCTTGCGGCTGCTTTTGCCGCAATCTCCCAGTTGGCTTTCGCCGGTGGTATTCTGACCAACACCAATCAAAACATTGCTTATAACCGCATGATGAGCCGTGAGGCCGCTATAGGCATTGATGGTGCGTATTACAACCCAGCCGGTGTGGCTTTCCTTTCACCGGGACATCATTTCTCGTTCAACTGGCAGACGGCCGTACAGCGTCGTACCATAGAGAACGATTATCCGTTATTTGGCAACAACACTGATGACAACAGCACGCACCGCAAGTTCCGGGGCAAGGCCTTTGCGCCCGTTCTTCCTTCCGTGCAGTATGCCTACAACTGGCGTAACTTCTCATTTCAGACCAATGCGGGACTGATCGGCGGTGGTGGCAAGTGCACTTTCGACGATGGTCTGGGATCGTTTGAGAAGATTGTTGGTGAGACAGCCTTGGGAGCTGTCGGTCTGGCAGGTGCCGTGGATCAGGCTTTGGGTCAGCAGATGTTCTCTTCGCCTCAGATGTTCGGTACTGACGGCAAGTACAGTTTCAACAGCTACATGCGTGGCAACTCCTATTACTATGGTTTCTCCGTGGGTGCCGCTTGCCGCCTGCATCCCAATATGAGTGTTTTCGCCGGCGTGCGTGCCGTGTATGCCACGGGCAACTACTACGGCTATGTGCGTGACATCAAGGTGGGCAACATGCCGCTCTATAAAGTCCTCGATCCGTCGAAGACCAATTCCGGTGACATCGAGTTGAACTGCGACCAAAAGGGTCTTGGCTTCACCCCGATCATCAGTGTGGACTATCGTCTCGGCCGCTGGAACTTTGCGGCCAAGTATGAGCTCAAGACTCGTATGCGACTGAAGAACCAGAGCGTCAACCAGGCACCGTCTATCGGTAATCTTCAGGACAACCTCAGTACGGCCGTGGCACAGAGCGTGGCTGCCCAGGCTATAAAGCAGGGCATGACGCAGACCGAGGCGATGACCTACGGACTGGAGTATGCCAAGACCAAACTCAGCGATCCGCGTGTCGTTGGTGCCATGGGTATGATCAAACAGCAGTTCGACAGCAAGATGGCGGAGGCTACTGGCGAGTATGCCGATGGCAAGAAGGTACCGGCAGATATTCCTGCTCTGCTCTCAGTGGGTGTGAGCTACAATCCTGTGGATCCCTTGCGCGTGAATGTCGGCTTCCACTATTTCTATGACAAGCAGGCTTCTGCCTACAAACATCGTGAGGAGAAACTCAAGCGTGGAACCATGGAGTGGACGGCCGGTGCCGAGTTCGACGCCAGTAAGCGCATCACCGTGTCGGCCGGTTGGCAGAACACCAACTACGGTCTGAGTGAGGCTTATATGAACGACAAGAGTTTCGTGGTCAGCTCCAACAGCGTAGGCTGTGGTGCCCGCTTCCATATTACCAATCGCATGGACATGAACGTGGCTTATTTCCACACGTTCTATCAGCACAAGAAGACTACAACCGAGGACGTGGCGCTGTCGTCAACGCAGACGGTCACCTACAAAAGCGACTACACCCGTGCCAACAACGTGTTCGGCGTTGGCGTAGACTTCAACTTCTAAAAAGGAATACTACTTCTTTTTCGAGTGGACGCTACATTGGGTCTACGTCGAAATAGATTTGCAAGGCCTTATAGCCTTTCTGGTTCAGCAACTGCTGTCGGAGGGCTATAAGGCTTCGCTGCGTTTGTGCCCTGGCAATACCGCTCTCCAGTTTCAGCACGATCTTACGGATGCTGAGGCTTTGGATACGTGCCACACCCGGCTTGTCGGGACCAAGCACACGGTCGCCGAAGCGTTGGCGCAACTGAGCACCTAATTGCTGAGAAGCAGCCTCGGCAATGCCCTCCTGTTTGTGCTTGAGGTATATATAAATAAGGTGGTAGAACGGTGGATAGTGGAACAGATGACGCTCGGCGAGCAGGTCGTGGTAGAAAGTCTGGTAGTCGTTACTCACCACCTGCTGCACCACGGGCAGCTGTGGGTTGCGGGTCTGCAGGATGACAAGTCCGCGCTTGCCCTTGCGCCCGGCGCGCCCACTGACCTGACTCATCATCATGAATGCATACTCGTAGGCACGAAAGTCGGGATAGTTGAGCATGGAGTCAGCGTCGAGGATGCCCACCACGGCCACGCGGTCGAAGTCGAGTCCTTTGCTGATCATCTGTGTGCCGATGAGCAAATTGGTCTTGCCTGCGCCGAAGTCGTGGATGATATGCTCGTAGGCTCCTTTCGTGCGGGTGGTGTCGAGATCCATGCGTGCCACGCGTGCTTCGGGAAACACCTCTTTTATTTGGTCCTCGATCTTCTCCGTGCCATAGCCGCGGCCGCTGAGGTGAGGATTGCCGCAACTGGGGCAGACCATCGGCACGGGCTGGGTGTAGCCGCAATAGTGGCAGGTGAGCATGTTGAGACGCTTGTGATAGGTGAGGCTCACGTCGCAGTTCTTGCAGTGGGGCACCCATCCGCAGACCTTGCACTCGATCATCGGCGCGAAGCCACGGCGGTTTTGGAAGAGGATGGCTTGCTTGCCCTGGCTCAGCGCCTCGCGTATGGCACTGAGCAACTGAGGCGAGAACGGACCGCTCATCATCTTGCGGTGGCGCAGGTCCTTGATGTCGACAACATGGATGTCGGGCAGTTCGATGCCCTGATAGCGCTGCATGAGCGGCGCATAACCGTATTTTCCCGTCTTGGCATTGTAGTAGCTTTCCATGCACGGCGTGGCACTGCCTAAGAGTGTCTTGGCGCCGAGCATCTGTGCCATGACAATGGCCGTGCTGCGTGCGTGGTAGCGTGGTGCGGGGTCTTGCTGTTTGTAGCTGGTCTCGTGCTCCTCGTCGATGATGACCAGTCCTAATCGTCGGAAAGGCAGAAACACTGCACTACGTGCACCGAGGATGACGCTATAAGGCTTGTCGGAGAGCTGCTTCTGCCAAATCTCCACACGCTCGGCATCGCTGTATTTACTATGATATATGCCGAGCTCACTGCCGAAGACACGTTGCAGCCGTTCGGTCATCTGCACGGTGAGCGCAATCTCGGGCAAGAGATAGAGCACTTGCTTGCCCGCGGCGATGGCCTTTTCAATGAGATGGATGTAGATCTCGGTCTTGCCGCTGGAGGTTATGCCATGGAGCAGCACCACGTTTTTCTCCTTCCACTGTGTCTCTATGTCACTCATGGCCTTGGCCTGAGCGTCGTTGAGTGTCTTCATGTTGTCGGGATGAGGCTGTCCGGCATGATTGAGATGTCCCACTTCACGGTCATAGGTTTCGAGGAAACCATGTACGACGAGCTGGCGCACGATGGCCGTGGAGCAGCTTGTAGCGTTCATGAGTTCCTCGCGCGTCAGCTCCTTGATTTCGCAGGGATTCTCGAAGTAAAGGTCCCAGTGGGAGAGTTGCAGAAAGGAGAGAAACACCTTTTGCTGTTTAGGCATTCGTCGCAAAAGGTCAATGGCGATGTGCAATGCTTGTTCGTTGCGGTACTTGGCGCCCAGTCTTACGCAGGTCTCCGTCTTCGGGCGGTAGCCTGTCTCTGCTTTCAGTCCGGCGGGCAGGGCGGCGTTCATCACTTCGCCCATGGTGCACATATAGTATGAGGCGATCCACTGCCACAGCCGGTATTGGTGGGGCAGGATGACCGGTGCAGGATCGAGCACGTCGAGCACTGCTTTAATCTTGCTGTCGTCGAGGTCGGGCTTGTCGTCGTGGACGCGTACGCAGAGCGCCGCCACCGTCTTGCTCTTGCCCCATGGCACGAGCAGGCGCATACCGGCTACGATGCCGTTGGCTTTCTTGTCGTCAATGGCATAACTAAAGGTGCCCTCTAAAGGCAGTGGCAATATCACGTCTACGTATCTCATAAGAATATATACGTGAGCAAAGGTAGTAAATTAATTAATAGATACCAAATTTGCTATACGTAAATTGCCACGTTCTCTATCGGCTACTTTTTTTTTCTTCTATCTTCACATCTAACGTCTGCTCGATGACGGTGATGATGCTGTTGAGATTTGCAGTGTCAAAATCAGCGGTGAGGCGCTTGGACATGTTGTCAGCAGTGAGGCGCACATGATAGTAGATGCTGAGCGTGTGAAGCACATCGGCGAGCGGCGTGTCTATGAAATGGAACTCATGAGTAGCCCAGGCTGCCGAGTTGAGGTCGGTTTTTCTGTCCAGTCGTGGCGATTTTTCTCCGTCAGTGAGCATGGCCGACATGCCCGCCCTTAAGGCGACAGCCGTGCTGCCGGAACAGGTTGAACCGAAGCTGGCAGCACCTTCAAGGACTGTCAGGCGTGTACCCGCTGCCGACTCCTCCACTTGCAGATGCGTGCCGATGTCGCGGACGATGTAGTCGTTGTCAGCAATGGTGAAGGGATGAGTGGCATCGTGATGGATGGCGAAGTAGGCCTTGCCCGTCATCTCCACCTTGCGGCAGTCGCCCTTGTAGGACAGCGTGGCGTGGGGAGCCAGCGTCACCATCGTTCCGTCGGGCAGACGGTAGACCTGCTGCGAGGCCTCGGCGGTGAGCGTTGTGGCTGTGGGGCGCAGATACAGATAGGTTCCAATACCTAAAAGAATGAGTGCCGAGGCGGCGACGGATGCCCAGTGCAGGTACAGACGCTTGGCTGTTCTCGGGCGGATGCCCACGCGCGCCTGAATCTTGTTCAGGGCTTTCTGTGTGTCGATCCTGCCCTCTTTATAATAATGAAGAACGTAGCGCATGTCTATTGAATGTTAAATGATGAATGATGAATGATGAATGATGTGTGTTGAGAGGAGTTTTACCTTCCTTCACTCCCGATTTCCTCATATCTTGCCCATTTGGTCTTTGCCTTTTGATATCCCGCTGCCATGCCGATGCCGCCCTTGACATTGCCGTAGGAGGGAGCGATGTTCGACAGTCCGGCTTTGGCAAGGTCGTTGTTGTCGAGGCTGCCGATGGAGTGGATGAAATGATAGAATTCCGGGGTGATGTGGTAGAGAATGACACGATAATAAGAACTGACCATTTGCGAGTACAAACTTCCATCTGGCAGATGGATAAACTCGTTCCCGTACTCATATGCTACATTCAAGTGCAGCATGTAAGTCTTGCCGTTGATGCCGTCGTCGGTGAAGAGGTAGAAATGCTCGTAGTCGTTGTTGTCGTAGCCGAAGTCGTAGTCAATCTGTTTTATTCCATTGAGCAGCGGCTCGCTGTCGAGATAAATTTGCTGCACCGATTCTACGGTGTCCGTCTCGTCGATGTTGTCCGATGGAGCATTGCCCTCCCAGTTATTTGGGGTGTAGATGATATCGCCTTTGGGTGTGATGGTCCCGCTCACCACCCTCACGGCATAGTAGTCCTTGGTGCTGGCGTTGTCTGTGAAGGTGGCGGAGATCTGATAGAAGTCCTTAGCCTGCTCGTTATAGTTTGAGTAGAGATGCACCTTCCTGACACTTGGATTGTCGATGCTGACGGCATCGAGGATGGTTGTTGATGCCGAGACGGCGGACAAACCGTCGGCTTGTGCGGTGAGCTCTATGCGGTCTCCGACCTGTTGGTGTGCCACGGCTTTATACGATCCGTCGCCCATGTTGATGACCTCTGCCGTCTTTCCGTTGACCGAATAATTGATATGAGCATCGACGACGGGCGTGATACTGCCTTTTGTATTGACCGGCAGGCTGCGCGTGAGCTCAATGACGGTGGTGTCGCCCACGGTGGGCATGCAGTAAAGAATGAGCTTAGGAGTGCTCTTCACCTTGTCGATGTCGAAGTCATCCTTGCAGGCCGTCAGGGAGATCACGGCGAGGAGAGCACATATAAATAAGGTGTAACTGTGTCGCATGGCATTAAAACTTATAAGTGTAACTGAATGATGGGATGATGGGGATGTAGCCTTTCGCTTTTGCTTTGAAGGTGCCGGCGTAGTCGTTGTACTTCACATTCACCCACATCGTGTTGAGATGGCAGTAAGCGTTATAGATGCTCCAGTTCCAGATGCGCTCATGTCCGTGCTTGGTGCGGTGGTGGATGTCCACGCCGATGTCGAGGCGGTGGTAGGCGGGTGCGCTCACGTTGTTGGGCCGTTCGAAAAGAAAGTCCTTCTCGCCGCCATTGCCGAGGTCGGGATAGTTGACATATTGCGTAGGCAGAGTGAGCCGGTTGCCGCTGTGATAGAGCCACTCGGCGTAAAGATTGGTGCCCTTACCGAAGCGGTAGCGCACCGAGGCGTTGATTTTATGGCGGTTGTCGAACTTGTCGTAATACCACTCGGGATAGTAATCTTCGAACTTACGTTTGTTCCATGACAGCGTGTAGGAGCCGTCGAGTTGTAGACGGTGTGTGGCATAGTGTGCGTCGAACTCCAGTCCATAGAAGCGTCCGTGCCCTTCCATCACCTTCGTGTCCCAGTTGTTGGCGGGCGGTTCCAGTCCCTGCCAGTTGGTATATTGCAGCAGATGCGACGACCACTTATAATAGCCTTCCATTGAGAGCATCCAATGGCGGTCGGGCTGCAGATATACGCCGGCGGCACATTGGTGGCTGTGCATAGGGTGGAGACGGCTTGTGGTGGGCACCCAGTAGTCACTGGGCAGGTCGATATACGCGTTGGAAATCTTATGGACGAACTGCGTCATCGTGGTGTAGCTGGCCTTCAGCGACAGATACGGGTTAAGCTGGTATTTCACTGCGGCGCGCGGGTCGAGGTTGGCGAAGGACTTGCCTTGTACGTGAAAGAGCGCCATGTTCATGCCGGCGTTGAGGCTCCAATGGTTGTCAATCGTTATCTCGTCCTCGGCATAGACGTTCCATTCCGTGGCGGCGAGATGGCTTCTTGAACTGATTTTCGTGGTGTCTCCCTCGCCATCGTTACTGACGATGTTGATCTGGTCGTTGCTCTGCGGACGGAAGTGGTGCAGGGTGAAGTCATGGCCAAAGCGGATGTGATGGTGTGGCGTGGGGCGGTAGTCGAAGGCCATGCGGTAGCCTACGTCGTTGATGGTGGAGTGGTATCCATGCTCGGTATACTCGCGCTGGGTGATTTGCTTATCGCTCTCCCTCACTACCTGGTCGTCTTCCCATGACTTCAGCTTCGAGAGGCTGTAGGTATACACCCCTGTGATGTTGGCGAAGAACTTCGGCGAGAGGATGTACGTCCAGTCGAGGGCTACATTGAGGTTGCCCCAGTTGAAGCGATTCCTGCTCACGTCCTTGTCGGTGGCTTCGTACCTCGAGGTGAAGTCGAAAGTATATTCGTCGCGTGTAGAGAGCTTGTCTTGTCCCCAGTAGGTGCTCAGCGACAGCCGCGAGCGGTCGCTGAAGAGATGTGTCACCTTGGTGTTGAAGTCGTGAAAGAAATATTCGAGGTTGATCTTGTCGTCGTCCTCGCTGGCGTGATGGTTGACATAGGAGAATACGGGTCGCGTGAGGAGGTCGAGCCATGAGCGTCGCAGAGCGATGTTAAAGCTGGTCTTGCCCTTCTGTATCGGTCCCTCGAACTGCAGACCGCCATCGAGCAGGCCGAGACGCACAGAACCATGATAGTGCTGCATGTCGCCGTCGGTGGTGCGCACGTCGATGACACTGGAGAGGCGGCCGCCGTAGCGTGCGGGGAAGCCACTCTTGTAGAAGTCGACATTCTTCACGATGTCAGCATTGAACGAGGAAAAGAGTCCGAGGGTGTGGTTGATTTGGTAGAGTGGTGTGCCGTCGAGCAGGAATAGGTTCTCGTCGTTGTTGCCGCCATGGACATAGAGTCCGCTGACGAGTTCCACACCCTCAGCCACGCCACTGGTGCGCTGAAGTGTCTTCACCACGTCGGGCGAGGACAGCAGGGCGTAGCCCGTCTTAATGTCGGACTGCGAGATCGAGCGCTTGCCGGTTTGTGTGTTAAGTAGCGGTGAGTTGAGATCTCCCTCCACGACGACCTCCGGCAGTCGGTTGTCTTCTTTGAGCGCGACGTCTTGCCGGAGGTTGCTTTCGAGCTTGGCCTTGATCTTTTGGTCAGCGAAGCCGAGGTAGCTGAACTTGATATGGTGCTCGCCCTCAGGTAGGGTGAGCGAGTAGAAGCCATAGGCGTTGGTGGTGGTTCCCGTACCGGTGGTCTCGTCCCATACAGTGGCGTTGATGAGTGTCTCGCCGCTGGTGTCGCGTACATAGCCGCTGAGCGTGTGCCGCCGTGGTGGCGCCGGTGAGGCTTTGTGCGGTTGTGGTTGGCTGTGCGGTGCGGTCTTTTCCTGTTTGGCTGCTTTCAGTATGATATACTTTCCATTGACCGAGTAGCTGATGCCACTGTCCTTGAAGAGCGCGCTCAGGGCTTGGGCCAGTGTCATGCCCTTGAGCGACGGTCCTTGATAGGTGTTGCCTACGGGCAGCGATGCGTCGTAGGTGAAGTTGACTTTCTGAGTACGGTGCAACCATTCCATCTGCTGCCGGATGGTCGTCGTGTGGTCTTTTCCCCAGACGGCCAGCGGCAACAAGATGAGGATGGTCGCCGCAATGATCATTCTTGCGGTTTTCACGTTACAATATATATATATATATGTGTGGTTTACTGTTTTCTTAGTGGTGTCTTGTCTCCCCCTTTTTAGGGGGCGGAAAGGTCTTCTTCTTAGAATGCTTTGCCGAAGCTCACGTATGGTGTGAGGAACACATCACCCTTGCTGTAGATGTCGCCGGATGCTGTCCAGCCGTTGGTGATGTTGACCATTGGTGTGACGCCACATCGGAATTGGAAACCATGCGTACTGGTGTAGCGGTAGCCGACATTCATATAGAGGAAGTCTCGCACCTGCGTCTTGTTTTCGCTTTTGATGCTGATATCGCTCTCCTTGTCCATATAAGCGGCGACGACAAGCTTGCTGCTGATGAGGCGCAGCTGGTTGCCGAGTCCTAATTCCAGTCTCGACTTGCGCTTGCCGATCAGGTAGTTCACGCCCGTGGTCAGTCCGTAGTACATCGTGTGGGTGTGGATGCCCATCGTGTTGTCCCATCGCCCTGCCCATCCCAGGCCAACTTGATAGCCCCAGTGTGAGCCTTTCTTCAATCGTGCATCCCAGTTGGCACTGATGCCCCAGCAGGGTCCGCCCACCTCGCCATAGATACTGTGCTGTGGCATGACAAAAGTGGAGTCGGCTGTTCTTGCCGTCATCGTCAGGCAGCCTCCCATCAAAAGCAGTGCAAGGACCAAGCCCTTGCTTTTCTTTGCATTCATATTCTCTCAGTTGTTGTTGTCTGTCGCTATGACGCAGAAAGTCGGGAATCCCCCCATAGGAAAGAAAAAAATAGCGTATCTTTGCGGCGTGCATGTAAATGAACAGCTCAGGTACAATTCCGCCACCAGCACGGAGGGTCCTTATGATAGAATCAAGGTGTCCTGCCACGACGTGCGCGGGAATGTATACTCACTAATTCTCCTTACTTACTATTCCATCTGTTCCGGCAGTCGGGCGATGGCTTCGAGGTCGTGTGGGTCGGCATTGACGTCGAGTACCTTTCCGTTGCGGTCAATGAGTTTGCAGGTAGGGAAGCTGCGTACTTGGAGGAAATATAGAGCTGGCGTGCCAGATGGATGTCACGGGCAGTGGTTCGATCGTTATTGTCAGATTCAGCGTGTCTTCCGTCATCGTGTAAGGCTCGCCCAACTTGATGATGGTAGCATCCTTCACCTTGTATTCCTTGCCGTCGGCTTCCAACGCTGTTCCTATTCACACTTTTCTTAGCGAATATACCTCAAAGTGCTACACTTTTCTTAAGGAAAGGAGGGAGATAGTTGCTTACCAGCCGCGCTTAAGCAGCGCTGCTTATATAATTGTGAAATGATGGTAGAAACGTATTGACAAAAGTGCGTTCGCTCGTGCTTTCATTCTGGAGCGGACGGCGAAGGCTTTTTTAAAGAAAAGGAGGCCGTAAACATGAAAATTTCGTTTTTTCACTCACAAAACAGAGGTTTCTTATGATGAAAAAGGTGGTTTTATACGGTCAGGAAGGTAGTTTGAGCACATCAAAGTACCTTTCTGATGGAAAATTCTCTAGAGAATTTTTGGTCAGAAAGCCTTTCTGACAATAACGTAAAAATGCTGGTTTTAGTAAGTACTTGTTTATTAGGATGTTATAAAAATACGTAAAAATCGATTCTTTTCGGGCAAAAGGTCTTTTGTTGGCAAAGAAGCGCAAAATAAGGACCGTTTTTTGTCAGTATACTTAACAAAAGCGGGGATTAATAAACGATGAGTACGATGCGGTAGATGTCGGCGCGGTGTTCTCTGAGTGCTTTCACGGCGTTGGAGAGAAGATGCTCCACGGTCTTCTCGCTGATGCCCATCCTCTCGGCAGCCTCGCGGTAGGACAGTCCGTCGCGCTTGCAGAGCAGCAGAGCCTCGCGCTGGCGGTGGGGTAGGGAATCAATCGCTTTCCATAGACGGGCTTCAAGAACAGAGCGGTCCTGCGCCTCTTCGTCGGTGATAGTGCCTTCCAAGTCCTGTGGCTCGACCTCGTGGCAGAACGGATCGTTGCGGCGCAGCCGGTCGATGCAAGCATTGCGTACAGCGGTATAGAGAAACGCCTTGTCATTGTTGGCCTCACGTTGCCACAGCCGCACGAAGCACTCCTGCACCACATCCTCGGCGGTGTCGACATCACCACAGAGATAGTGCATGGCATAGAGGCAGAGCGGACGGTAGTATTCTTGGAAAGCGGTTTCGATGGAAAGCATATATATGTAAAACAAAAAGAAAAGAGCCCTCCTCTAACTCCCCCCGATGAAAACGATCAAACCCTCCTCTAACTCCCCCTTCCCCCGAGGGGGGAGGATCGCAAAACCCTTGCATGGGATTTGTGCCCCCCCCCTCGTTTGGGATTGGAGAAGGGCTTGCTATTCCCCTCCTTTGTGAGGGGTTGGGGGTGAGCCCGGTGAGCACTCTCCCCTCCCTTGGGAGGGGCGGGGGGTGGGCCTACTTCAGGTTCGGGTTCATCTTGCTCCACTCATTGATAGGAGGAATGATGCCGAGGTCGATGACCTCCTGACGCATGTTGCAGAGGTGCTCATAGCTCTTCTGCAGGTCAGCCATCTCTTCCTTCGTACCTGTAGGAACCGTGTAGTGCACACCGCTCTTGTCGATGGTAGTAGGCAGCGCCATCATCACGTCCTTGAAGCCCAGCTCAGGGATATCGGCATAGCAGCCTGCAGGCAGAGTGAACTTCTCGCCGCCCATAGCAGCCTCGATCATCTTCACGGCGTTGTAGGCAGGGCTCTGGAAAGAGCTGCGGCCACGCAGCTTGATGATGTTGGAGCCACCCTGTACGGTGATGTGCTTGATCTCCTGCCAACGTTCGTCGCTGAGACCCATCTCAGCCAGCGGCTTGCCGTCGACCTTCACCTGAGAAGCGAAGACAGCCATCTGCTCGCCGTGGCCACCATAAGTGTGAGCGCCGGTCACCTTGTCCTGCTGAACACCGAACTCCAGTGCCAGGGCCTGCTGCAGACGGGTAGAGTCAAGAGCAGCCAAAGAGGTCAGCTGGTTGGGCTTCAGACCAGAGTGGATCAGAGTGGTCAGTGCGGTCACGTCAGCGGGGTTGAAGATGACAACCACGTGCTCAACGTCCGGGCAGTACTTCTTGATGTTGTCACCGAAGTCAGCAGCGATCTTGCAGTTGCCCTTCAGCAGATCCTCACGTGTCATGCCTGCCTTGCGTGGAGCACCACCAGAGGAAATGATGTATTTAGCGCCGGTGAAAGCTTTCTTGGCAGCCTCGGCAACCTTCTCGGGATTGCCCATGTCATCAACGGCAGGAGCACAGTAGGTGACGTTGGCACCTGGGAATGCGCACTGCTGAATCTCATCGAAGACACCATGAACACCCGGCTCATAGATATCATAGAGACATACGTTAGGAGTAAGGCCGAGCATCAGAACGCTCTGTACCATGTTGGAACCGATCATACCGCCTGCGCCGACGATGACCAGCTTGTCATTTGTTAAATAGTTCATAACACTAATTATTTAGTTCAGAAATACTTTTCTGTGTTTTCCGACTGCAAGAAGTGTGCACGGGGGCTTTCTTCCTTGCAGTCATGCAAAGTTACTAAAAAATCTATTCATTGAGTGATTTCTTTGCACTTTTATTTGTTGTTTATTCTTAAAAGTATTATCTTTGTTACATCTTTTGTTATGTCTGTTTGGCATTTCAGGGATTAGATCAAACCTTTAATCGTTATATGCTATGAAAGAAGTGATCAAGCAACGGCTGCGCGACCTGCGCGAGGTGATGTGCCGTGAACATCTCGATGCGTTTATCTTTCCCAGTACCGACCCCCACAACAGTGAGTATGTGCCCGACCGGTGGAAGGGCCGCGAGTGGGTAAGTGGCTTCAACGGCTCGGCGGGTACGGCTGTGGTCACGATGCATAGTGCCGCGCTGTGGACTGACAGCCGCTATTTCCTTGCAGCTGCTGACCAACTGAGCGGTACCGAGTATCAGCTGATGAAACTCAAGGTGAAGGGTACGCCGACCATTGCGCAATGGCTCGGTCAGGAACTCCACGATGTCGACGGCGCTGTCGTCGGTATGGACGGTATGGTGAACAGCTGCAGCAGCGTGGAGGCGATGATTGCTGATCTGCGCCAGGAAGGTGGCATCACCGTGCGCCACAACTTCGACCCGCTGTCCGTCGTATGGCGTGACCGCCCGGCAATCCCCGACCATCGCGTGGAGATACAGTCGCTGGAATATGCCGGAGAGCGCGCTGCCGATAAGCTCGCACGTATCCGCAAGGCCTTGCGCACGCTTCATGCCGACGGTATGCTCGTCTCTGCGCTCGACGATGTGGCGTGGACGCTCAACCTTCGTGGCACTGACGTGCACTGCAATCCCGTCTTTGTGGCTTACCTGCTCATCGACACTACACATGCCACCTTATATATAAATAAGGAGAAGGTCTCAGACGGGGTGCGGGACTATCTCGCCGGGGAGGGCGTCGGTGTGGCTCCTTATGCCGATGTGGCAAAGGGCTTGAAGCGGTATCCTGAGTACAACATCCTTCTCGACCTCAACGAGACCTGCTACTCGCTTTATCGTGTGGCCAGCTGTCGTCCTGTGGTCAGCCATGCCTCGCCGGTGCCTGCCATGAAAGCGATCAAAAACGAGACCGAGATTGCGGGTTTTCACCGTGCTATGCTGCGTGACGGTATCGCCTTGGTGAAGTTTCTCAGATGGTTGAAACCTGCTGTGGAAGCCGGTGGTCAGACCGAGATGAGCATCGACCGCAAGCTCACCGCCCTGCGTGCCGAACAGCCACTCTTCCGCGACATCAGTTTTGATACCATAGCCGGATACGGTACCCATGGTGCCATCGTCCACTACGAAGCCACGCCGGAGACCGACATCCCGCTTGAACCGCACGGCTTCCTGCTCCTCGACAGTGGCGCGCAGTACCAGGACGGAACTACCGACATCACACGCACGATCCCGCTCGGACCGCTCACCGACGAGGAACGTCATATCTATACACTTGTGCTCAAGGGACATATCCAACTCGAACTCTGTAAGTTCCCCGAGGGTTCCAGCGGCACGCAGCTCGACATCCTCGCGCGCGAGGCTATGTGGCGCGAGGGACTGAACTATCTCCACGGTACCGGTCACGGCGTGGGTTCCTATCTTAACGTGCATGAGGGGCCTCACCAGATACGCATGGAGTATATGCCTTCTCCGCTTGGCGACGGTATGACTGTCACCGACGAACCCGGCCTCTACCTCGCCGGAAAGTTCGGCGTGCGCATCGAGAATACGCTGCTCATCCGTCCTTACAAGACCACGGACTTCGGTGCCTTCCTCCAGTTTGAGCCGCTCACCCTCTGTCCCATCGACGCGGAGCCCATCATCCTTGACGAACTTACGCTCGAAGAGATCGCCTGGCTTAACAGCTACCACCATTATGTCTACGAGAAGCTTGCTCCCCATCTCGACGAGGATGAGAAAGAGTGGCTGAAGGGGAAGACGAAGGAAATATAGAAGGACAAGCCCGAAAGATCTAAGACCCTCCAGTCCTCCGGCCCCTCCCTAACCCTCCCCAAGGGGAGGGAATGAGCTCACCCTATGCACAGGATCATGTGATCATAAGACGATGTGCTTAGGGTGAGCTTATTGTTCTCAAGAGTTTGATGATTGAAGAAAGTGTAGTGCTTGGAAGGAATAGAATTTGATGCGCTATGATCAGGAAGAGTACACCTATTTATATATAGATGCTGTTGAAAGGAACGCGAATATGTCTTTTATGTCTTTCTGTCTCAATAAAAAGATCTTCTGTCTTAGTAGAAAGGTCTTTTGTCTTGTCTGTCCCTTCTGTCAAACAACACAACTTGCAGAAAATTAGTTAATTATTTGCGTATTTGGAAAAATAGATGTAATTTTGCATCCGCAAATTGTGGTACCATGTATTGATGGCGCCCGGTTGCGTATGTTTCACATTTAAAATTATAAAACCAAAACAAAATGATTATTGTACCAGTAAAGGATGGCGAGAACATCGAAAGAGCTCTCAAGAAGTTCAAGAGAAAGTTTGAAAAGACAGGTGTGGTGAAAGAGCTTCGCGCTCGTCAGCAGTTTGATAAGCCCTCTGTCAAGAAACGTCTCAAGATGGAGCACGCTATCTACGTACAGAAGCTTCGTCAGGAAGAGGAGTAAAAAACAACTCCAAGAGTAAAAAATACTCAAAAAGTTTGGTAGTTTGAATTTTTCTTCGTACATTCGTTGCTGAAAACGCAAGTGTAGCGCTTGGAAGCTATAATGATGGAGATAATAGACCGATTCCTGGACTATCTCAGGCACGAGCGCAACCGCTCGCCATTGACGGTGACCAGCTATTCCGAGGACTTCAAAAAGTTCGAGGAGTATTTTCAGGCATTGGACGGCCAGCCGACATGGGAAACCATAGACGGTGACATCATCCGCAATTGGATGGAGCAGATGGTCGATGGGGGCAATAGCACAACAACCGTTGCCCGGCGATTGTCCGCACTCAGGTCATTGTATAAGTTTGCCTTGTCGCGTCATTTGGTCGATAAAGACCCGACGGTCAGTATTCGTGCGCCGAAGTTGAAGAAGCCTTTGCCCAGCTTCCTACAGGAAGAGCAGATGGACAGACTTTTGGACAGCGATCTTTGGGGAGACGATTATAAGAGTACGTGCGCACGTACGATTATTATGACTTTCTATGAAACAGGGATACGGCGTGCAGAGCTGATAGGACTGCGTGATGCGGATGTGGACTTTGTCAACCGGCAACTCAAGGTGACCGGTAAAGGCAATAAGCAGCGTATCATACCTTTTGGTGAGGAACTCGCGGACGCCTTGCGGCATTATCTGTCGGCGAGAGACGAAGTGGTTCCTAAACAGGAGGAAGCTTTCTTCCTGTCAGAGAAAGGATGTCGGTTGGGTGTAGGCCAGGTTGAAGCGATGGTGAAGCGCCATCTGCGACTGGTCAGCTCCATGAAGAAGCTTTCGCCGCACGTCTTGCGCCACACTTTTGCCACAGCCATGCTCAATCACGGTGCCGGCATAGAAAGTGTGAGGCGGTTGTTGGGACATGCGTCGGCCTCCACTACGGAGATCTATACGCATACGACGTTCGAGCAACTCAAGCGAGTGTATCAAGATGCCCATCCACGGGCGTGAGTTTAACCTTTAACAAAAAACGGAGGTAACTATGGAAGTAAAGATTCAGTCGATTCACTTCGACGCTACCGAGAAACTGCAGGCGTTCATCGAGAAGAAGACCGCCAAGTTGGAAAAATCATTCGAAGACATTCAGAAAGTAGAGGTGCAATTAAAAGTTGTCAAGCCCGCTACCGCTCTCAATAAGGAAACCAGTATCACGGTGACCGTGCCTGGTGGAAGTCCGCTTTACGTGGCCAAGACATGCGACACATTTGAGGAGGGCGTAGACCAGTGTGTAGACTCTTTGCGGGTGCAACTGGAGAAATTCAAGGAAAAAATACGCAAGCATTGAAAAATTTCTCCGAAAAGTTTTGGAGATTGAAAAATAAGTAGTATCTTTGCAGCCGTTTTACAACGAGTCCTTAGAAAGTCGTGCAAGGCGGCTGCAGGATATGCCTCTTTAGCTCAGTTGGCCAGAGCACGTGATTTGTAATCTCGGGGTCGTTG
>ERZ772902.378-NODE-378-length-50104-cov-26.977023_pt1 | contig 50104 bp, 46 predicted proteins | sample MGYA00511470_ERZ772902 | MGnify/ENA primary metagenome ERZ772902 (study PRJEB29015, sample SAMEA2737717) | human gut metagenome | biome: human gut; feature: human-associated habitat; material: faeces | place: China | collected 2012 ... | reverse complement strand
TGAAGGAGGACGAGGAAATGGCGCAGCTCATGCGGAGCATTGCCGATGCCGGCGTGCTTTCTCCGGCGCTGGCAAGGCCGCTGCCTGACGGCGGCTATGAGCTGATCTCCGGCCACCGGCGGCTGGCAGCGTGCAAGGCGCTGGGGATGGACACCATGCCGGTGATTATCCGTGACCTGACAGACGAGGAGGCTGTTATCACCATGGTGGACAGCAACCTGCAAAGGGAGCATATTCTGCCGTCGGAAAAAGCATTTGCGTACAAGATGAAAATGGAAGCGCTCAGCCATCAAGGTAAAACTTCTCGCCAAGTTGGCGAGAGGTGGAGTGTTTCTCAAATCAGCGAAGCCGGAACTGATAGTGAGCGACAGATTCACAGATACATCCGACTCACCCACCTGATCCCAGACATCCTGAAGCTGGTGGACGAGGGCAAAATTGCCCTGACTCCGGCGGTGGAGCTGTCCTATTTGCAGCCGTCCGAGCAGGAGATGCTTTTTTCTGTTATGGACAGCGATGAGGTAACGCCGTCCTTGTCCCAGGCCCGGCGGCTGCGGCGCATGAGCGAGGAGCAGACATTCACGGACGATGCGGTGCTGCAGCTTCTGTCCGAGGTTAAGGGCAATCAGGTGGAATATGTGAAGGTGCCGGTAGACAAGCTCCGCAGCTTTTTCCGTCCGGACACCTCTATGAAACAGATGACCGAGACGCTTGTCAAGGCTATGGACTTTTACAACAAACATTTGGAGCGTCAGCACCGAGACCGCGACGCCCGCTGAAAGGAGATTTTACAATGAAAGAAATCATAAAAGAAATCATTGAATTCGATTTGGACGAAGGAAGAATGGACTATCTGGATGATATGATTGACGTGTTTTCCAAAGACGGCTGTGAAATGGTGGATATCCTCTTCAACAGATTCCTAAAGAAATACTACGCTGATATTGATGTCAGCAACGAACGAATGACCATCAATCTCACTGACGAAGAAGGACATGTATTGTCCTTTAATCTGAGCCAAAGCGAGGTCCATTATGTGCTTCACATGGTCGAAAGAAGGCTCAACAGCTTTATGCGCGACGACGGAGGAGGTGGTTTCAGTGACGAAGACTGAGCTGCAGACCATGTATGAGGTGATGTTCACGGATTACCCCGACATTGTGAACGTTGCCCAGGTCCAGTCCATGCTGAAAATCAGCCGCCATCTGGCCTACGAGCTGATTGGCGACGGGTATATCCCCGGCATGAAAATCGGAAACGCCTACCGCATTCCGAAAATCAACGTGATCCGCTACGCTCTCTCGGCGGGCAATCCCCAGCCGGCAGCGTGACACGGATTTGAACTGAAACGACACATTGGACGGGCATCTGAGTAGGCCGTATAATGGTTACGGTCCGAAAGGGTGCCCGTTCATACGCTGTCAGCAAAAGGAGGTATGGATGAATGATAGCGGGACACCTGCAAATCAAAAACGACTACTATTATATGGTCCTGAGCTATTTGGACGCCAACGGCAAACGGAAGCAGCCGTGGTTTCCAACGGGACTGCCAATTAAGAACAACAAAAAGCGCGCGGAGAAAATGCTGCTGGAGCTGCGTCAGACCTATGTTCCCCCTGCCGAGCACAAGTCAAACGGAGAGCTGTCTGCCGATATGCTCTTTGCCGACTTTATGGAGCTTTGGCTGGGGGTCGTTCGCAATTCGATTGAGAAGACGACCTTTTCCTCTTACACCCAGATGGTAAAGGGAAAAATCGCACCGTACTTTCGGAAAACCGGCATCAAGCTGGGCGAGCTTCAAGCCAGGCATATTCAGAGCTTCTATCTGTACGAGCTGAAAACCGTGTCTGCCAGCACGGTCATCCACGAGCACGCCAATATTCACAAGGCTCTGAAATATGCCGTCAAGATGGACCTCATTCCGTACAACCCCGCCGACAAGGTGGAGCGTCCGAAGAAGCAGAAGTATATCGCGGATTACTACCGTTTGGAGGAGCTGGAGCAGCTCTTTGAGGCGACAAAGGATCACCCCTATTCTCTGCTGATCCAGATCACCGCGTTCTACGGGCTCCGGCGCAGCGAGGCTCTGGGCCTGAGATGGGACGCCATCGACTTTGAGCGCAATACCATCACCATCAGACACATCGTAACAAATGCCAAGATAGACGGCAAGTATGAGATCGTCCGCGAGGATCGCGCCAAGACGAAATCCAGTCTGCGCTCTCTTCCTCTGGTCGACAATATCCGGGAGAAGCTGCTGGCCTTGAAGGAGCAGCAGAAGGAAAACAAGAGGATCTGCGGCAACTGCTACAACCGGGAATACGACGGCTATGTGTTCGTGGATGTAATGGGGAACATTTTTAATCCCCGGAATCTCAGCAGCAATTTCAGCAAGCTGCTGGAATTGAAAGGTCTGCGGCATATCCGCTTCCACGATCTCCGGCACAGCTGCGCCTCGCTGCTGCTTGCCAACGACGTGCCCATGAAGCAGATCCAGGAATGGCTGGGCCACAGCGATATCAGCACCACGGCAAACATCTACAGCCACTTGGATTATAAGTCCAAGCTTACGTCCGCAAACGTAATGGACAACGTCCTGACCCTGCCGGAAACCGAGGCCGTCGGATGGCAGACATGACTTCTTGCCGAAAATCATGTGCAGCAATGGCAGATTAGCAAAAAGAAAAGCCCAGTCATATGGGCGCAAAGCCTTGATATGACTGGGTTTTTCGCTGGCGGAGGGCGTGGGATTCGAACCCACGGACGGTTTTTGGCCGTCAAACGATTTCGAGTCAAAATTCGCTATTTAGAAATAAGCGGAATTAAGAGAAATTGAGTGACGATGGCGGAACTTGAAGAAGCCCGTATTTCAAGGGTTTTTCAAGGGTAAAAGCTCGGAAAATGGAAAAACGCCCAAAAATCAATGAGTTCGAATAATTAGCGGTTTTACTGCTTTTTAGGGGAGAACTGAGCATTTTGGGGAGAACTAGGGGAGAACTGGGGAGACCAAACAAGAAAAAATCGCAGTTCCTACGACTGCGTTTTGAACAGACTTTCATGGGAAACCACCTGCCGTTGACCAATATGAAAAGGTGGTTTGAACATGAAAAATTTAGAAGCGCATTTCAAAGAGATCAAGAAGCAATACCCAAAAACCATGAGCAAGGATCAGCTATATCGGGTGGCCCACATCAGCAAGGCAACCGCACTCTATTTGCTTCAAAGCGGTGCAATTCCATGCAAGGACACGGGTAAAAAAACACGTCGCTATACCATTAAGACAGACGATGTGATCGAGTACCTGCGTCAGAGGGAAATATGCCCGGAAAAGTACAAGGCCAGTGAAGGATGGTACGCAGGGACAGCAGGTGCTAAAAAAGCAATAGCTCCAAGCTGCTGGATAACGCTGACTCCTGAGCAGACGAAACAGTTTGAGCTGTTTTTTGAAGCGGAAATGAAGGAGATGGCGGACCTTATTACAATCGAGGAGCTTGCCGTGTTTGCTGGATACAAATCTACCTCTGTAGTAAACTGGTGCAGCAGCAAAAAGATGAAGGCATTTAAGATTGGAGGGAAATATTTTATCCCCAAAGAGTGTGCTATCAAATATTTAGCTTCAGCGGCAATGTGCCGTAATCCGCAACAGTCGTACAGGTACAAGCTGTTTGTCACAGAGTTCAGAAAACAATACAACATAAAATCATGAAAACAGTACATAGCGCGTCTGTTTACCCAAAGTGGCGCTTGGGTCGGCAGGCGCGCTATTTTTATGCCCAGATGCGGGCGAAGGAGGTGTTATTGTGAAAGCATATGGGAAGTCGTGGGGCTACAACGTATATGACTGCCGGTACTGCCTGTACCGGAAAGGGAAGCTCAAGGGCTGTGTCTACCCGGACGGCTGCTGCTGTCCCGTCCCGCAAAAGCCCGCAAGACGGAACGGCATAGAACAAGTTTACGATGCAGCTGCGGACAATGCCGCTCCCGTTTCGGAGTGCGAGGGCTGTCCCTACGGAAGGGCTGCCCCCTGCATCGGATGGTGTACCAAAGAGGTCATGCGCGCCGCAGGGCTTCCAAAGGAGCGTGACAGAAGCCATGTATGACTATTTCTACGGTGCGGAAGCGGAACAGTTCTTCTTTTACCGCATCCCCAAGGTGCTGTTCACGGAGGAACGGTTCAGAAGCGTTTCCGCAGAAGCCAAGGTGCTCTACGGTCTGCTCCTTGACCGCATGAGCCTGAGCTGCAAGAACGGCTGGCTGGATAAAGAAGGACGTGTGTATATCATCTTCACCATCGGGGAGGTCATGACCGCCCTGGGCTGCGCCGACCAGAAGGCCGGAAAGCTGCTGCATGAGCTGGAGAGCAAATGCCGCCTCATCGAGCGCAAGCGGCAGGGGCTGGGCAAGCCCAACCTCATCTACGTCAAGAACTTTGTGGATAACCATGTGGATAACGCATCGGGCAGTAGCACCCCCTCCCCGGAATCACGATTCCAGAACCGTGAAAATCACGATTCAGGAGCAGTTAAAATCACGGATCAGGAATCGTTAAAATCACGATCTAATAATACTGATAAGAATGATACTGATTTTAGTGATACTGATTCCTTTCCCTTCACTTCGTTCAGGAGGGATCACGGGCGGGAAACGAAAGGAAACGAAGCGGCTCTGAGAGAGCGGTACAGAGAGCTTATTGCGGAGAACATCGCCTACGACGCACTCCTGACAGACTATCCATACGAGCAGGACACGCTGGAAGAAATCCTGGAGCTGCTGGTGGATGTGGTCTGTACGACGAAAAGCTCCGTCCGCATCTCCGGCGACGATAAGCCCGCCGAGGTGGTCAGGAGCCAGTTTTTGAAGCTGAACAGCGAGCACATCCGCTTTGTGGTGGGCGGGCTGAAGGAAAACACCACCCGCATCCGCAATATGCGCCAGTATCTTTTAGCCACGCTGTATAACGCCCCTCTGACCATCGGGAACTACTACCGAAGCCTTGTCAGTCACGATATGTCGGAGGGATTCATCTGAGCCGCAGGTCAGCGCCTGCGGCTTTGGCATTTTCAGGAGGTGATGCGACCGTGCCGAAACAGAAACCCAACGAACAGGTACAGCAGATACCGCTTTCAGAGATTCGTCCCTTCAAGAACCACCCCTTCAAGGTGACGGACGACGAGCTCATGCAGCAGACCATCGACAGCATCATGCAGGTGGGCGTTCTCAACCCCGCCATCATCCGCCCCGCACCGGAGGGCGGATACGAGATGGTAGCCGGACACAGGCGGCTCCATGCCGCAGACCTTGCGGGGCTGAAAACCATACCTGCCATCGTCCGCAATCTTGACGATGACGAGGCGGTGATCCTCATGGTGGACAGCAATTTGCAGCGGGAAACCATCAGTCCCATGGAACGGGCGCAGGCGTACAAAATGAAGCTGGAAGCGTTGAAGCATCAGGGAAAAAAGCAGGAATTGCAAACAGGTTCAACTTCTCCCCAAGTTGGGGAGAAGTCATCGTGGGCTGTCAGCATCGTAGCGAATGACGCTAATGCCAGCCGAAGTCAGGTACAAAGGTTTATCCGTCTCACCGAGCTTCTGCCGGAGGTACAGAAAAAGGTGGACAGCAAGGAGATCGCGTTCAGCCCCGCCGTGGAGCTGTCATACCTCACCCGTGACGAGCAGAAGCAGTTTCTGGACGCAATGGACTATTCCCAGAACACGCCCTCTCTTTCCCAGGCGCAGCGGCTCAAGAAGCTCAGCCGGGAGGGGAAATGCACGAAGGAGGCCATGCGCTCCATCATGTCCGAGGAAAAGAAGGAGGAACAGGAGCGTATTACGCTGAGCAGCGATACCCTCCGCAAATATTTCCCCCGAAGCTACACGCCCCTGCAAATGCAGCAGACCATCATCAAGCTGCTGGAGCAGTGGCAGAAAAAACAGCAGCGCCGTAACGAGCGCTGAGAAAGGCAGGTTTATCCATGAACGTAACCATCAACATCTACGGCGACGTACACATCCATTGCGACTGCTGCAACGAACGCGGCGTATATGCCGACGACCTTGAGAAAAGCCCCGAAGCCCCATATGAAGATGCACCCGATACGGAGGATGGCAGCGAACAGATCGGCCCGACCGCCGAAGAAGCGGAAGCGGCGGTAAAGGCATTGGCGGCGTTTTTTCTTCCGCTTTTTTCGGAGGAGACCAACGAGGGAGGCGGCGCGCATGAAGGAATTTGACGTGACCATCACCGAAACGCTGAAGCTCACCGTATCCGTGGAGGCTTCTTCCAAAGAGGAAGCACAGCAGATGGTAAGCGACCAGTGGCACGCCGGGGATCATATTCTGGATGCGGACAATTTCGTGGAGGTGGAGTTTGAGAGCAATGACGGCAAGGAAATCTCCGCCGAAAGAGCGCCGGACGATACCATCGAGGTGCTCATGGTGGAGCCGGGACAGTACCCGCGCGTGGAGCGCATCGGCTCCGACCTTGCTTCCTTGCAGAAAGCGGTGGACGGCTATATCGAGGCGGTCTACCCATATGACGACCCCGTGGCGCTGATATGCGGGGAGGAAGCCAAGCTGGAGGGCAAGCCCCTGAACCGCGCCCTGCGGGACGGGGACGGCGATATCTACGATATTGTGGCCGGCAAATTCTTCATCTGCGGTCTGGGGGATGAGAACTTTGCATCTCTGCCGAAGGAGCTGCAACAGAAATATGAGGAAAAGTTCCGTCAGCCGGAAGCCTTTTTGAAGATGGGCAGCAAGATCATGGCGATTCCCACCGAGCCCGCCAAGGCTGCGGGCAAAGGCAAGACCGCTCCGGTGACAGAGCGATGACAACATCACTCCCAATGCGAACGGAAGGAGGGAAAACTCATGCAGGAAGAAATTGAAAACAGAACTGTCACTCTGATCATCTCCGCTGTCAAGCTGACCGCACGGGAGCTGAAGGCCGGGATGGATAAATATCTTTCCGAAAAGAAGAGCAAAGCCATGGAAAAGGCGCGTGCAGCGCCTGAAAAGCCCACCGGCAAGCAGACGGTGAGGCAGCTCATAGGGCAGAATCAGGGTGTATCCAACATTGAGATCACCAACAGCAATATCAAAGGCTTTGAGCGCATAGCCCGGAAATACGGCGTGGATTTTGCCGTTAAGAAAGACCGCAGCGTTTCACCGCCGAAATACTTTGTGTTCTTTAAGGCGAGGGACGCGGACGCACTGACGGCGGCGTTCAAGGAATACACGGCATATGAGCTTAAACGCGCCGCCAAAGCGCAGAACCGTCCCTCCGTGCTGGCGCATCTGCAAGCACTCAAGGCGAAGGTTCAGGCTATTACGCCGGGGAAATCCCGAAATCAGAACAGGGGCATCACGATATGAAGAAACCTCTGAATATCAAGAAGTTCCTGCTGCCCAATATCCCGTATGTCTTTATCGCCCTCTTTGCCACCAAGCTGGGGCAGGCGTGGAGGCTTGCCCCCGGCATGGACTTTTCGGGGAAGGCGCTGCACCTCATGGAGGGCTTTGCCGCCGCGTTCCGGTCGGCGCTGCCCAGCTTCCACCCCATCGACCTGTGCGTGGGCGTTGCTGTCGCCCTGCTCATCCGTCTGGCGGTGTACGTCAAGGGCAAGAACGCCAAGAAATTCCGCAAGAATCTGGAATACGGCTCTGCCCGTTGGGGCAAGCCCGAGGATATCGCCCCTTACGTCGATCCGAAGTTTGAGAACAACGTCATTCTCACCCGGACAGAGCGGCTCATGATGTCCAACCGTCCCAAAGACCCCAAGACGGCGCGGAACAAAAACGTGCTGGTGGTGGGCGGCTCCGGCAGCGGCAAGACGAGGTTTTTCATTAAGCCAAATCTCATGCAATTACACAGTTCATACGTTGTCACCGATCCGAAGGGCAGCATCGCCGTGGAGTGCGGAAAGCTCATGCTCCGTAATGGCTACAAGGTGAAGATATTCAATTCCATCAACTTCAAGAAGTCCCACCACTACAACCCCTTTGCGTATATCCACAGTGAGAAGGATATTTTGAAGCTGGTCACGACCCTCATCGCCAACACCAAGGGGGACGGGAAATCCGGGGACGACTTCTGGCAGAAGGCCGAGACGCTGCTCTACACTGCGCTCATCGGCTATATCCACTACGAAGCCCCGGAGGAGGAACAGAACTTCGCCACGCTCATCGAGTTCATCAACGCCATGGAGGTGCGCGAGGACGATGAGACCTTTGAGAACAACGTGGATCTGGCCTTTAAGGAGCTGGCAAGCCGGGAGCCGAATCACTTCGCCGTGCGGCAATACAAAAAATACAAATTAGCGGCGGGCAAAACAGCTAAGTCGATCAATATTTCCTGCGGTGCGCGCCTTGCGCCCTTCGATATCCAGGAGCTGCGGGAGATCACCATGTACGACGAGCTGGAGCTGGATACCCTGGGCGACCGGAAGACGGCGCTGTTTCTCATCATGAGCGACACCGACAGCACCTTCAATTTCCTCATTTCCATGATTTACAGCCAGTTATTCAACCTGCTGTGCGAAAAGGCCGACGACGTATACGGCGGCAGGCTCCCCGTCCATGTGCGCTGCCTCATCGACGAGTGCGCCAACATCGGGCAGATACCGAACCTGGAAAAGCTCATGGCTACCATCCGCAGCCGCGAGATCTCCGCCTGTCTGGTGCTGCAAGCCCAAAGCCAGCTAAAGGCTTTGTACAAGGACAACGCCGACACCATCATCGGCAACTGCGACAGCTCCATCTTTTTAGGCGGCAAGGAGCCCGGCACGCTGAAGGAGCTGAATCAGGCGCTGGGGAAAGAGACCATCGACACCTTCAACACCGGCGAGAGCCGTGGACGGGAGGTGTCCTACAGCCTGAACTATCAGAAGCTGGGCAAAGACCTTGCCACGATAGACGAGCTGGCGGTGCTGGACGGCGGCAAGTGCATCTTGCAGCTTCGGGGCGTGCGTCCCTTCCTCTCGGATAAGTACGACATCACCCGTCACCCCAATTATAAGTATCTGTCGGACGCGAACCCAAGGAATGCCTTCGATATCGAGAAATACCTCTCCACAAGGCTGGTGCCGAAAGCGGATGAGGTCTACGAGGTATTCGACGCGGGCCGCGTCTGAGCGTACAAGCCCGCCGCCCTCATGCGGCGGCTTTTCATATAGATACGGATGAGAAAAGACGCTTCCTCGCTTGCAGGGTCGGAACGAATCCACGAACTAAAAATTGAAAGGAGAAGCCGGAATCGGGGCTGCATCGCAGCTTTCGCTCCGGCGCCTGCTGTATCCGCGAGATTTCAACACAACCAACACCCAATGATTCCGGCAACACAAATATGGAATTTTTCAACTCTGCTGTCGGCGTTCTCCAGACCCTCGTCATCGCCCTCGGTGCCGGTCTCGGCATCTGGGGAGCCATCAACCTGCTGGAAGGCTACGGAAACGACAACCCCGGCGCTAAAAGTCAGGGCATGAAACAGCTCATGGCGGGCGGCGGCGTGGCGCTCATCGGCGTCATCCTCGTTCCCCTGCTCTCCGGCCTGTTCGGTTAATCGCCCGCACAAATCCTTCGCGGCGTCCGCCCCCAGGGCGGGCGCTGCGGGAAAGGAGGGTAAAGCCCATTGGATTTGATATGGCAGAAATTCACCGAATGGCTGAAGGAGCTGCTGATCAGCGGCATCATGGACAACGTGAACGGACTGTTTGACAACGTGAACAGCCGCGTGGCGGGCATCGCCGGACAGGTGGGCGCTACGCCCCAGGGCTGGAACAGCGGCGTCTACGGCATGATCCGAACGCTGTCGGACAATGTGATTTTGCCCATCGCGGGCGTTGTCCTGGCCTTTGTCATGACGCTGGAGCTGATTCAGCTCATTACGGAAAAGAACAACATGCACGACGTGGACACATGGATGTTCTTCAAGTGGATATTCAAGACCGCCTGCGCCGTGCTCATCGTCACCAACACATGGAACATCGTCATGGGCGTGTTCGAAGCGGCTCAGAGCGTCGTCAACAGCGCGTCGGGCATCATCATATCGGACACGTCCCTGACGTTTAACGAGCATATCGCGGGATTTGAAGCAGCGCTTGCGGAAATGGAGGTCTGGTCGCTGCTGGGGCTGTGGCTGGAGTCCGTGGTCGTGCATCTTTCCATGTGGGCGCTGACCATCTGCATTTTCATCATCTGCTACGGCAGGATGATCGAAATCTACTGCGTGACCTCCATCGCTCCCATCCCCATGGCGACCATGGCCAACCGGGAATGGGGGCAGATGGGCCAGAATTATCTCCGAAGCCTGCTGGCGCTGGGGTTTCAGGGCTTCCTCATCATCGTCTGCGTGGCGATTTACGCGGTGCTGATTCAGAACATCGTGGTGGAGAGCAGCGTCTCGGCAGCCATATGGACGTGCATGGGGTACACGGTGCTGCTGTGCTTCACGCTGTTTAAGACGAGCTCCCTTGCCAGGAGCCTGTTCCATGCTCACTGACGGAGGTGATGAAATTTGGCATACGTTCCCGTACCCAAGGACTTGAACGCGGTGAAAACCAAGGTCATGTTCAATTTAACAAAACGGCAGATTCTGTGCTTCGGCGGCGGTGCGCTCATCGGCGTACCGCTTTTCTTTCTGCTCAAGGGGCATATCGGCAGCAGCGCGGCGGCCCTTTGCATGATGCTGGTCATGCTGCCCTTCTTCCTGCTGGCCATGTACGAAAAGAACGGTCAGCCGCCGGAGAAGCTCATCCGCAACATCGTGCAGGTGTGCTTCCTGCGTCCCAAGCAGCGCCCGTACAGGACGAACAATTTCTACGACCTGCTGAACCGGCAGGATATTTTGGATAAGGAGGTCTACGCGATTGTCCACAAACAAAACCCCCGCAAGAAAGCTCACACGAGCCGAGCGAAAGCAGATCGACGCGGCGATTGCAAGAGCAAAGCGTCAGGATAAGCGAAAGAAGTCCGCCCAGGACAGCATCCCCTTTCAGCGGATGTACCCCGACGGCGTGTGCCGCGTGACGGACAATTACTACACGAAAACCGTGCAGTTTCAGGATATCAACTATCAGCTCAACCAGAACGAGGACAAGACCGCCATTTTCGACGGCTGGTGCGACTTCCTCAACTATTTCGATTCCTCCATCCGCTTCCAGCTCTCCTTCATCAACCTCTCCGCCACGCGGGACACCTACGCCCGGCGCATCGCCATCACCTTGCAGGGCGACTGCTTCGACAAGCTCCGCACCGAATACACCGGGATGCTGCAAAGCCAGCTCGCACGGGGCAACAACGGGCTTATTAAGACCAAGTACCTGACCTTCGGCGTGGAGGCGGACAGCCTGAAAGCCGCAAAGCCCCGATTGGAGCGCATCGAGACGGATATCCTCAACAACTTCCGCCGTCTGGGCGTGCAGGCAGAAAGTCTGAACGGGATGGAGCGCCTGCGCCTGCTGCACGGGATGCTCCACATGGACGAGCCGCAGCCCTTCCGCTTTTCGTGGGACTGGCTGGCTCCCTCCGGGCTGTCGGTGAAGGACTTCATCGCGCCCAGCGCCTTTGAGTTCAAGACCGGCAGCAGCTTCGGCGTGGGCAGCAAGACCGGCTGCGTATCCTTCTTGCAGATTTTAGCGCCGGAACTCAACGACCGGATGCTGGCGGATTTTCTCGATATGGAAAGCTCCCTCATCGTCAGTATGCACGTCCAGTCCGTGGATCAGGTGAAGGCCATCAAGACCATCAAGCGCAAGATCACCGATTTGCAGAAGATGACCATTGAGGAGCAGAAAAAGGCGGTGCGCTCCGGCTACGATATGGATATTATCCCCTCCGACCTTGCCACCTACGGCACGGAGGCGAAAAAGCTCTTGCAGGAGCTGCAAAGCCGCAACGAGCGTATGTTCCTTTTGACCTTCCTTGTGGTGAACGTGGCGGACAACAGGCAGCGCCTCGGCAACAACGTCTTTCAGGCGGGCTCCATCGCCCAGAAGTACAACTGCCAGCTCACGCGGCTGGACTTTCAGCAGGAGGAGGGCTTCATGTCCGCGCTGCCGCTGGGATATAACCAGATCGAGATCCAGCGGGGGCTGACCACCTCCAGCGTGGCGATTTTCGTGCCGTTTACCACCCAGGAGCTGTTTCAGGACGGCAAGGAAGCCCTGTACTGCGGGCTGAACGCCCTTTCCAATAACCTCATCATGGTGGACAGAAAGCTGCTGAAAAACCCCAACGGGCTGATCTTAGGCACGCCCGGAAGCGGCAAGTCCTTCTCCGCCAAGCGTGAGATCGCCAACGTGTTCCTCGTCACAAACGACGATATCATCATCTGCGACCCGGAGGCGGAGTACGGGCCGCTGGTGGAGCACCTGCACGGGCAGGTGGTGAAGATCTCGCCCACCTCCACCGACTATCTGAACCCCATGGATTTGAACCTGAATTACAGCGACGACGAAAACCCGCTGAGCCTGAAATCCGACTTCATCCTGTCCCTGTGCGAGCTGATCGTGGGCGGCAAGGACGGCCTCATGCCGGTGGAAAAGACCATCATCGACCGCTGTGTGCGCTCTGTCTACCGGGAATACCTGAGCGACCCACGCCCGGAAAAGATGCCGATTCTGGAGGACTTGTACAACGAGCTTCGCAGGCAGGATGAAAAGGAAGCGCAGTATATCGCCACGGCGCTGGAAATCTACGTCACCGGCTCCCTCAACGTGTTCAACCACCGCAGCAACGTGAATATCGAAAACCGCGTGGTCAGCTTCGATATCAAGGAGCTGGGCAAGCAGTTAAAGAAGATCGGGATGCTGGTGGTGCAGGACGCGGTGTGGAACCGCGTCACAATTAACCGGGAACAGCGCAAGTCCACCCGCTACTATATCGACGAAATGCACCTTCTTCTGAAGGAGGAGCAGACCGCCGCGTATACGGTGGAGATATGGAAGCGATTCCGCAAATGGGGCGGCGTTCCCACGGGCATCACCCAGAACGTCAAAGACCTGCTATCCAGCCGTGAGGTGGAGAACATCTTTGAAAACTCCGACTATGTGTATATGCTCAACCAGGCTTCCGGCGACCGGCAGATTCTGGCGAAGCAGCTCAACATCTCGCCCCATCAGCTCTCGTATGTGACCCAATCCGCCGAGGGCGAGGGGCTTTTGTTCTACGGCAGCGTGATCCTGCCCTTCGTAGACCGCTTCCCCAAGGATACGGAGCTGTACAAAATCATCACGACAAAATTGTCCGACCTCTCCGAACAAACCGGGGAGGAATCGAAGGACGCAATTACAGTGTAAGGAAGTAGAAAAGAATATGGATAACCACCTTATGATTTTTGAAAGCACAGATTTTGGTCGGGTGCGTTCCGTGCTGAAAGACGGAGCTCCTTGGTTTGTTGCGGTTGATGTGTGCAAAGCTCTCGGATTGAACCAGGTTACGCGCGCAATGTCCAGATTGGACTCGGATGAAGGTGGGTTACTTGAAGTACCCCACCCCCAGAACGCCGATAAGACGATTGAAATAAATGCTGTAAGTGAAGCCGGACTCTATCATTTGATCCTTTGTTCCAAAAAGCCGGAAGCGAGAGCCTTCAAGCGCTGGATCACCCATGAGGTCATTCCCTCCATCCGCAAGCACGGCGCGTATATGACGGACAGCCTGTTGGATGCGCTGGAGGCGCACCCCGAGGCCGTGCCGGAGTACCTGAACCGCCTGCGCAGCGAAAACGCCCGAAACCGGGAACTGACCCGTCGTCTCCGGCTTGCCCTCCCCAAAGCGGAGTATTACGACGCCTTTGTTGACCCTGCGGACTGCACCAACATCCGCACCACTGCAAAGGAGCTGGGCGTTCCCGAAAAGCAGTTTACCCGGTATCTGGAGGAAAAGAAGTATCTGTTCCGGGACAAGAACCGCAAGCTCTTTCCCCGTGCGGTCAAAAAGAGCGCCGGTCTGTTTCTGGTGAGGGACTTCTACACCGAGCGTGGCAAGCTGGGACACTATACCCTAATCACCCCGGCGGGCAAGCGGCATTTTCTGGAGAGAACGGATGAAATTCTGTTTGAATAACGCTTTTAACCCATCAGCAGTCCCATCAGGAGGTGATGAATATGGCAAAACGCTCGCCAAGGCTGATTTTCACCGAGGAAGAACGCGCCCTGCCGGAGCTGGAGCGCGTCGTCCGCAAGGCGGACAGGGCGGCGGTTAAGCTGGAAAAGGCCGAAGCGAAAATTCCCAAGAAAACCGTTAAGGTCAAAAAGCGCGTTGTGGACAGTGAGAGCGGCAAGGTCACGACGCGCCTTTTCTTTGAGGAGGCGGACAAAAAGCGTCCGCCCTCCAAGCTGGCGCACGCCGCAAGGAAAGCGCCGCTGGATACCGTCCGCAGCGCAGTCCACCGCAAGCTCCGGGAGGAGGGCGATGACAACCCCGGCACGGAGGCGGCGAACACCCTGACCGAGACAGCGGAGCGCACCTGGCGCATTGCGGAATCGGCGCACCGCTCCCATGCGGAAAAGCCCTACCGCAAAGCGAACAAGGCGGAAGCCGCCGCAGACAAAGCCAATCTCAAGGCGCTGAACAAACAATACGAGCAGGAATACGGCAGGGCTTCCAACCCCTATTCCCGCTGGCAGCAGAAGCAGGCCATTAAAAAGGAATACGCCGCCGCAAAAGCGGGGAACGGCGCGGGGAATACCGTCAAAGCGTCCGAGACCACCGCAAAGGCGGCAAAGCGCGCCGCCGAGGGAAGCAAAAAGGCCGGCAGCTTTTTTGTCCGGCACAAGAAGGGCTTCCTCATTGCAGGCGGCGTCGCCGCCGCGATACTGCTGCTCATAACCTGCATTTCCTCCTGCTCCACGCTGTTTCAGGGCGGGGTGTCCGGCATTGCGGCCTCCACCTATCCGCTGGAGGATGCGGATATGCTGGCGGCGGAAGCCGCCTACTGCGCCATGGAGGACGAGCTGCGGGAATACCTGAACAGCTACGAAAGCACCCACGATTACGACGAGTACCACTTCGACCTGGACGAGATTGAGCACGACCCCTATGTGCTCATTTCCATGATTACCGCCCTCAAGGGCGGAGAATGGACGATTGACGAAATAGGCGGGATTCTGGAGACGCTGTTTGAAAAGCAGTATATCTTAACGGAAACCGTCGCTACGGAAACCAGATACCGCACCGAAACGCATATCGGCTATTACACCGACGAAAACGGCAATCTGCAAAGCTACGAGTACGAGGCGGAGGTTCCCTACACCTACTATATCTGCCATGTGGAGCTGGAAAATTTCAACCTCTCCCATGTGCCGGTGCATATCATGTCCCACGATCAGCTCTCCATGTACGCCGTGTATATGAGCGTGCTGGGCAACCGCCCCGACCTGTTCCCCGGCTCCCCGTATGTGAACCGGTACTACCACACCCAGTATGAGAAGTACGAGATACCCCCGGAAGCGCTGGCGGACGAGCAGTTCGCCGCCATCATCAAGGAAGCGGAAAAGTATCTGGGCTACCCCTATATCTGGGGCGGCAGCTCGCCGGACACCTCCTTCGACTGCTCCGGCTTCGTTTCGTATGTCTACAACAACTGCGGCCTGCACTGGAGCTTCGGCAGGCTGGGCGCGGAGGGGCTGCGGGGCATGTGCGCCTATGTCTCCCCGGAAAGCGCACGTCCCGGCGACCTGATATTCTTTGAAAAAACCTACGACACCGCAGGCGCGTCCCATGTGGGCATCTATGTGGGCAATAACAGGATGCTCCACTGCGGCGACCCCATTCACTACGCTTCCATCGACACGAGCTACTGGCGAAGCCATTTTCTCCAGTTTGGCAGATTACCTTAACAACAACCATATCAACGCAAAAAGGAGGATGTTATGAACCCGCGACTTGAAAAGCTGCGTCAGGAGCGCGAGAAGCTGGCGGAAAAGCTCGCATCGCTGACCGCACGGCTCAAAGCCCTGGACGAGCAGATTCTGAAGCTGGAAAACACGGATATTGTGGGCATCGTCCGCGAGAACGGGCTGACCATCGAGCAGCTCGCGGCGCTGATGGCGATGCTGGAAAAGCGTCCCACGGCGGCGCTGCCCGACGAATACAGAAAAACGGAGGAATTTATGGATGAAGAATAAATGGAGATTTTTTGCCGTGATAATGGCCGTCGTGCTCTGCATGACGGTCTTTTCCGTTACGGCCTATGCAGGCGGCGGCGATATGGTCGATTCGACAATGGGCGACCCGACCATGGAAAGCCCAACTGCAACTACACAGCCGGAGAATACGAATACCGGTGAGCAGACCCCAAACGGACAGACACTGACCGTGCTTGTGACTGAAAATGCGGACGGAAGCCATACCGTGACCATCGGGGATCGGAGCTGGACGCTTCCCGCCAAACGGGAGCAGGCCGGAAAGGTGGTCAACGTCCGCACCTATTTGAATCTGCGCACCGGCCCCGGCACGGACTACACTGTGATTGGGCATCTGCTCAACGGCGCGGAGGTGAAGGTGCTGGAGGAAAGCAACGGCTGGTACAAGGTGGTCGTGCCGGAGCAGATAGGCTACGTCTGCGGCAAATACCTTGACGTCATGAACGCGCCGACAGAAAACAGCGGAAGCGATACGGATATGGCGGGACTGCCGGAGCTGCTGCTGCAATATTACACCGCCGCCGGAGGCTCCGCGCCCCTGACCCCGGACGGCAACCTGACGCTCATGGACGATACTGGCTCCGCTTTCGGCGCAGGCAAGCAGTTCATCACCGTGACGACCAAGGGCGGCAATACCTTTTATCTCATCATCGACCGGGACGATAAGGACAATGAGAACGTCCATTTCCTGAATCTTGTGGACGAGGCCGACCTGCTGGCGCTGACCAAGGACGGCGAGAGCATCGTCCCCGCCTGTACCTGCACGGATAAATGCGCCGTGGGCAAAATCAACACGGGCTGCAAGGTGTGCAGAACCAATATGAGCGAGTGCGCGGGCAAGGAAGTGACGGAACCCACGCCACAGCCCGCCGAGCCTGCGGAGACCGCGTCCGAAAAGAAGACCGGCGGCACGGGTATCATCGCCGTTTTGTTGCTCCTGCTGCTGGGCGGCGGCGGTGCGCTGTACTGGTTCAAGCTCCGCAAGCCCAAGGCCGACACCCGCGGGGCGGACGATCTGGACGATTACGACTACGGCGAGGACGAGGAAGATGAGGATTACGAGTTTGAAGATGAAAACACTGCTGACAGTGAGGAGGACAAAAACCAATGATGAATACGACCTGTTACCGGCTTGTTGTGTGTGAAAAGCCCTCCGTGGCAAGGAGCATCGCCGCCGTTCTTGGCGCAGGCAAACGCGAGGACGGTTTTCTTTCGGGCGGCGGCTATCTCGTTTCCTGGTGCTTCGGGCATCTTGCGGAGCTTTCGGACGCAGACGCCTACGACGAAAAGTACGGCAAATGGCGAAGGGAGGACTTGCCCATCCTGCCGGGTAGCTGGCAGTACACCGTATCAAGGGACAAGCAGAAGCAGATGAACACCCTCCGCGCCCTCATGCACAGAGAGGACGTTTGCGAGGTCATCAACGCCTGCGACGCCGGGCGCGAGGGCGAGCTGATCTTCCGCACAGCGTATAATCTCAACAACTGCCGCAAGCGCGTAAAGCGGCTCTGGATCTCCTCTATGGAGGATGCGGCGATTCTCCATGGTTTTGACAATCTCCGCGACGGTGCGGAGTACGATAACCTCTACGCCTCCGCCCTCTGCCGCAGCAAGGCGGACTGGCTGGTGGGCATCAACGCCACCCGCCTGTTTTCCGTGATGTACCACCGCACACTGAACGTGGGGCGCGTGGTATCGCCCACGCTTGCGCTGCTGGTGCAGCGGGAAGCGGAGATCAATGCCTTTCAGCCGGAGACCTTCTACACCGTCCATCTGGACTTTGACGGCTTCTCCGCCGCAGGCGGGCGCATGAAGGAGCAGGCAGAGGCGGAACGGCTTGCCGGGGACTGCAACAGCAAAACCGCCGCTGTTAGCTCCGTCGTGCAGACAAAAAAGGCGGAGAAAGCCCCGGCGCTCTACGACCTGACCACCCTCCAGCGGGATGCGAACCGCTTGCTTGGGTACACGGCGCAGCAGACGCTGGATTATCTGCAAAGCCTCTACGAAAAGAAGCTCTGCACCTATCCCCGCACCGACAGCCGCTATCTCACCGACGATATGGAGGGCGGCGTAAACGCGCTGGCGCTGTGCTGCGCCGGTATCTGCGGCACGGAGCCGCCCGCAGCCGTCTGTTCGGGGCAGGTGTGCAGCAGCAAAAAGGTCAGCGACCACCACGCCGTCGTTCCCACGATGGCAGCGGGTGAAACGGACTTGGAAACCTTGCCCGCAGGCGAACGGGAAATCCTGCGCCTTGCCGCCCGTCAGGTGCTCATGGCGGTCAGCGCACCCTTCGTCTATCTGGAGACCGAGGCAAGGCTGGACTGCGGCGGGAATGCCTTTTCTGCCAAGGGAAAAACTGTGGTGCAGCCCGGTTGGAAAGCATATGCGGATGCGGAGCTTACGGACAAGACCCTCCCGGAGCTTTCCGAGGGACAGTCTCTTTCCGTTTCCTCCTGCGCGGTCAAAGAGGGCAGAACGACCCCGCCAAAGCACTTCACCGAGGATACGCTTTTGTCGGCCATGGAGACGGCGGGCAAGGAGGATATGCCGGAAGATGCCGAGAGAAAGGGATTGGGAACTCCCGCGACAAGGGCGGCGGTTATTGAAAAACTGGTATCCGCAGGCTTTGCGGAGCGCAAAAAGGCGAAAAAATCTGTCCGTCTCGTTCCCACCGAAGCGGGCGTGTCCCTCATTACCGTGCTGCCCGAACAGCTCCAGTCCCCGCTTTTGACCGCCGAATGGGAGCACCGCCTCAAGGAGATCGAATGCGGCGAGCTGGGCGCGGACGAGTTCCTCGACGGCATTCAGAAAATGGTTTTCGGTCTTGTTCGGGACGCTGCGCCTGTGGACGGCGCGGAGGTGCTGTTCCCCTCCGGCAGACCCGTTGTGGGTAAATGCCCCCGCTGCGGCGCAGAGGTCACGGAGAGCAAAAACGGCTATTTCTGCGAGAGACGAAGCTGTAAATTCGGGCTGTGGCGGGACAACCGCTTCCTTGCCGCCAAGAAGATCAGCCTGACGAAGAAAATGGCTTCCTCGCTTCTGGCGCAGGGACGCGCCTATGCCAGCGGCGTCTACTCCGAGAAAACCGGCAAGACCTACGACGCATTCATCGTGCTGGAGGACGACGGCGCGCGTTCCTCCTATAAGCTGGACTTCACGAAGTGATTTTTTCTCAGGCTCCCGCACGGGCGTTTCGTTCCCCTGCGGGAGCCGCTGTTTTTACCATGATCCAAAGGAGGTATGCACGAAATGGCTGAAAAACAGACCAACAAGGAACGGCTCAAGGACATCACCGACAGCATAGAGACGGGCATAAAGGAGCTGTTTGAGAGCGACAAATACAGGCAGTACCTTGCCACCATGAGCCGCTTTCACCGCTACAGCGTCAACAACACCATGCTCATCTATATGCAGCGCCCCGACGCCACCCATGTGGCCGGCTTCAACAAATGGCGCGATCAGTTTGGAAGGAGCGTTAAAAAGGGCGAAAAGGGCATTAAGATCATCGCCCCCACGCCCTTCAAGAAGAAAATCGAGCAGCAGAAGTTAGACCCGGACACCAAGCTCCCCATGCTGGATGCTGACGGTAAAGCCATCATGGAAGAGAAAGAAATCAGGATTCCGATGTACAAGCCGGTTACGGTTTTCGATGTGCAGCAGACAGCAGGCAAGCCCCTGCCGAAGCTGGCGGCGAACCTTACGGGGGACGTGCAGAATTACGAGGTGTTCATGGAAGCTCTGCGCCGCAGCGCACCCGTACCCATCTGCTTTGAGAAGCTGGCGGAGAATATGGACGGATACTTCTCCGTGGACAAACAGCGCATCGTCCTCCGAGAAGGCATGAGCGAGGTGCAGACGGTCTGCGCCGCCGTCCATGAGATCGCCCACTCCAGGCTCCACAATAAGGGCGGGATCGGGGAAAAATATCAGGAGGTCGAGCTGTTCGGCAAGCCTGCGCTGTTTTCAAACGGGCGCATCGACCGGGATAAGCTGCCGGAGGGCTTGTATGTATATGACCTGCGCGGCTCGGATTACGATCCGGGTATGCCGGTAACGCTTGAAAGCCATGTCACCGTCAATCACGCCGCCTCTGTCATCACAGCAGCGCCCATTGAGCTGCCGGAGCAGGGCTTTCTTTATTTAGGCGAGGACGGGCTGAACTTCACGGGCGGCGAGCAGACCGTGAAGGAGTTTCTGCACGCACAGTACCCGGAAAAGGCAAAGCTCTCCCGCGCCGCCGAGGAGATTCAGGCGGAGAGCATCTCCTTCGCCGTCTGCGCCTATTACGGCATTGAGACAGGCGAAAACAGCTTCGGGTATCTGGCGACCTGGGCAAAGGACAGAGAGCTGACCGAGCTTCGCGCATCGCTGGAGACCATCAACCGAACCTCATCCTCCCTGATTACGGATATCGACCGCCATTACGCGGAAATCTGCAAGGAGCGCGGGCTGGATAAGGAGACGGAGAGCCTTGCCGCCCAGCCTGTGCAGGAGATCGCCGTGCAGGAGCCGGAGCCGGTCACAGCGCCGGACAACGGCTGCGTCCCCGACCCTGCGATTTCTGTTGAGAGCCTGAACGCCTACGGCTACACCGATTCCAATATGCTGCCGCTGACAAAGGAGCGTGCGCTGGAGCTCATGGAACGGGACGTGAGCGTGTATATGCTTCACACCGACAACACAGAGGCCATGGCCTTCGATGCAGAGGAAGTCCGCAGCTTTGACGGTATCTTCGGAGTGGAAGCCTCCGAATGGGAGACGGTCAAAGACCGCTTCGCACCGCCGGACTATGAAAAGGCGTTCCTCGACAACACCGCCGACAGCTTTGCCATCTATCAGCTTCGGGATAATGATAATACGGCGCAGCTCCGCTTTATGAACGCCGAGTATCTGGAGAAGAATGGGCTTTCTATTGAAAAGGGAAATTACGCCGCCGTCTATGCGGGCAGCCTCGACCGCAGGGGCGATACGCAGGACAGGTTGAATGAGCTGTATGAGACCTTCAACATCCGCCGCCCGGAGGATTTTCGCGGTCACAGCCTGTCCGTCAGCGACATCGTGGCGCTGAAGCAGAACGGCGTGGTATCCTGTCATTACGTTGATTCATGGGGTTTTAAGGCGCTGCCCGACTTCCTAAAGCCGGAAAACTATCTCAAAAACGCGGAGATGGCCATGGAGGACGATTACGGCATGATCGACGGCGTTATCAACAACGGGCCGAAGCAGACCGTGGCAGAGCTGGAGGAACAGGCAAAGTCCGGCAAGCCCGTCTCCCTCATGGAGCTGGCGCAGGCGGCACGCCGGGAACAGGCGCAAGCGTCACGGCAGGAGAAGAAGCCCTCCGTGCTGGCAAAGCTCTGTCCTCCCGTTAACGAGCCGAAAAAGACAGCGCGTTCAAAGCGCGCGGAAAGAGAGCTGCTATGATGAATTTTACCAACGATGAAATGAACCTCATGTGCATCTACCAGACCGGCGACCGCCAAGGACTCATCTCCGCCCTCACCGAAATGCGCGGATACCTGGACGAGGACGAAGCCGAGCTGCGGGATCTGACCGACAGCGCCCTGCAAAAGCTGGACGAAATCACCGATGAGGACTTCGCGGAGCTGGAGCTGGTGCCTGACTTCGATACGGACGAATAAGGCGGATGCGGCGGGAGCGGCTTTCGGGTCGCTCCCGTTTTGCTTTCACGATTCTATTTCCCAAAATCGAAAAAATATTGATTTTGGGAAATAGATGGTGATGCTTCGCTTGTCTGCACTGCCGCATTGTTGGACAAAATGCGTGTATCCGCAAAAATGTTCAATAGATGCGGTTTGCCCTTCTCTTTACAAAAATGTCCGTTCGAGTGCGTAACATCCACGGAAAACGCACAGAATGAGCAGGGAGTTTTCGCACTATTTTTCTGAAAACGCTTGATTTTCACCGGATAGTTGCGTATAATAAGACTGCGAGGTGAAAATATGATAAAGACAACAGCGATGCTACTGGAAGAATTGAAGGGATACGGTTCTCCGAAGTCAAAGTTGGCGCGTATGGCGGAGCGGGGCGAATGCTTTCCCATTACAAGGGGACTATATGAAACTGACCGGAACGCTCCTGCGTACCTGCTTGCGGGCAGTATTTACGGGCCTTCATACATTTCCTTTGAATATGCCCTCAGCCGCTACGGGCTGATTCCCGAAGCGGTATATGCCGTTACCTGCGCCACCTTTGAAAAGAAAAAGAAAAAGAAGTACGAAACGCCCTTCGGAACCTTCACCTATCGGGATGTGCCGTCCGAGGCGTTTCCGCTGGGGATTCGGCTCGTGCAGGAGGGCGATTATTTCTATCGGATCGCAGAGCCGGAAAAGGCTCTGTGCGACCAGCTCTATACTATGCCGCCCGTGCCGAACACACAGGAGCTTTTCCGGCTGCTGACGGAGGATTTGCGGATTGAGGAATCGGAGATTGGGAAGCTGGACGGAAATAAGGTTTGCGAATACAGCGGAGCGTATCACTCCACGAATGTAAAAAAGCTCTGCTCGCTTTTAAGGAGGCTTTGATATGAACAGCGCCATTGAACAGATGCTGAAAAGCTACCATGTAGAGAATATCTACGACAGAAAGAACGCCATGAAGGAAATCATGCAGGAAATTGTGCTCTGCGGCTTGTCCCGCGCGGGTTTCTTCAAAAAAGCGGCGTTCTACGGCGGAACCGCCCTGCGAATCTTCTACGGTCTCGACCGCTTCTCCGAGGATCTGGATTTTTCGCTGGAAGCGGAGGATTTGGACTTTGACCTGACCGCCTACTTTCCCGTGCTGGAGAAGGAAGTGAAAGCCTTTGGGCTGAACGTGGAGATTCAGGAAAAGGAAAAGACAAAAGAAAGCACCATCCGCTCCGCCTTTCTGAAGGGGAACACGAAGGAACATCTCCTGCTGTTCTACGCGGATGAAAAGGTGGCGGGAAGCGTAGCGAAGAATGAAGCGGTCAAGATTAAGTTCGAGGTGGACGTTAACCCGCCCGCCTTCGCCTCATTCGAGCACAAATACCGGCTGCTGCCCGTTCCGTATGAGGTGAAAATGTATGATATGCCCTCTCTGTTTGCAGGGAAAATCCATGCTGTCATCTGCCGTGCGTGGCAAAGCCGCATCAAGGGCAGGGATCTTTACGACTATGTATTCTATCTTTCAAGGGGTGCGGCCGTCAATCAAAAACACCTTCGGGCACGATTGATTGATTCCGGATATATTTCTGCCGATGCGGACTGTTCCTTGCCGAAAATCAAAGCGATGCTGGCGGAACGCTTCGACAGTATCGATTACGCACAGGCAAGGCAGGATGTGGAGCCGTTCATTCACGATTCCTCCGTGCTGAATATCTGGAGCGCAGACTTTTTCAAACAAATCACGGAGGGACTGACTGCGGTATAGTCCCCGACTGAAAACCGAATACCGCCCCTTACATAGAGCGTCCGATCCGGGCGCTCTAAATTTATGCCATGAAGGAGGAGCAATATGCCGAGCAAGCTACAAACGTATATGCAGATGGCGGACGAGGCGCAGCGGCAGATCACCGGCAGCTACCGGGGCTGGACGGGCTTTCTCACCACCGCCGCAAGGTTGTACAAATACCCCTACGCCGAGCAGGTCATGATCCACGCCCAGCGTCCGGACGCCACCGCCTGCGCGGAGTACGACTTCTGGAACGAAAAGATGGGCCGGTATGTCCGCAGGGGCTCCAAGGGCATCGCCCTCATCGACAGCAGCGGCGAAAGACCGAGGCTTCGGTATGTGTTCGACGTGTCGGACACGGGCGGCAGGGAGTTTCCCAAGAGCCGCTACCTGTGGGAATACCGGGAGGAACACGCGGACGCGGTAAGCGCCATGCTGGAAAGCCGCTACGGTGTGGACGGAAAAGGAGGGTTCCCTGACCAGCTTGAGCGCATCGCGTCTCAGCTTGCGGAGGAATACTGGCGGGACTATAAGCGGGATATCCTCGCCATCGTTGACGATTCCTTTCTTTACGGGTATGATGAGTTCAACGTAGGAGCGGCCTTCCAAAGCGCCGCCGCCGTCAGCATTGCCTACTCGCTCATGTCCCGCTGCGGGCTTGAAGCGGACGACCGCTTCGAGCATGAGGATTTCCTGAGCATCTTCGATTTCAACACCCCGGAAGCCGCCGCCGAGCTGGGCACGGCGGTGAGCAGGATCAACGGAGAGGTGCTGCGGCAGATCGAAGTCACCATCAAGAATTACGAGCGCGAGAAACTCGCGGAAAGGAGCCATAGCCATGACAGAGCTGACCTACACCAAGAACGGGGACTACCTGATTCCCGACCTGACGCTGAGCGAAACGCCGGAGGACGCGAGACCCCTGGGCAAGTACGGGAGACTGCGCAGGAGCTACCTTCAGGAGCACAGACCGGGGCTGTACAGCCGTCTGGTGCTGTCGGAGAAGCTGTTCCCGCACCTGCGGGAGATCGACGAGACGGCGAATCGGAGGCTGGAGCAGATGATGCCGGAGCTGATGAAGTCGGCGGGCGTGACGGAGGAGCTGAAAGCCCGCGACCAGATGAAATGGGTGGGGCTGATGAACAGCCTGAAAGCGCAGGCCGAGGAGATCATCCTCAGCGAGCTGGTATACAACTGACCAATGACGCGCCGGAAGCGGAACCGGCGCAGCCTCCGATACCGCAGGCATACCAACTGAGCCTGTTCCCCACGGAGGATGAGCAAATCGCATATATCGCAGAAGCGGAGAGCTGCACGCCCTCCGCTTTTTCCATGTCCATCCCGCAGTCGGATATCGACCACATTCTGCGCATGGAGGGCAACGCCGACTATGCCCGCATGAAGATCGCCACGGAGTTCTCCAAGGGCAAGAGCGTGGAAGAAATCGCGGCGTTTCTTCAAAGCAGCTTCCACGGCGGCAACGGCGTCGTCACGGAAAACGGCAGATATTCCGCGTGGTACGCCGAGGACGGCATCCACATCGCCAATGGGGACGCGGCAAGATATCTGACCTCCGCAAAGGTCGTAAGCTGGCAGGAGGCGGCGGAGCGCATCGGACAGCTTCTCACTCAGGACGAATACACAACCAACGTAGAGCTTGCGGAAGCGCCGGGACACGAGCGCGCGGAGCTGGCGCAGTCTATCTGGTATCTACGGCAGGATTTAAGTGAAAAGGCGCGGGCGCAGGGCTACCTCTCCTGCCTGTCGGATATGCGGGGCGGCGGTTTCCCGGAGGAAACGGCGCGACTTGCCGAGCGGCTGACAGACCCTGCGTTCCGTGAAGTCCTCATGGACGATTTTGCACAACTCCAATCCGACTACCGGGAGGACAGGAGCCTGCTGCGCTTCCATTACCACAAGCCGGACAATATCGAGCAGGGTTTGCGGGAGCTGTCCTTGCCCCGCAGGGAGTACCGCACCGAAATGGCGGAGATCCCCGCCGTGCAGCGGTTCATTACCGAGGACGAGATCGCCGCGACCCTGACCCGCGGCAGCAATATTGCGGGCGGCAAGGGACGTATTTATGCCTATTTCAAAGAAAAGCACAGCCCCAGGGAGCAGGCGGATTTCCTGAAAGATGAATACGGCATTGGGGGACGCTCCCACGCGGTATCCGGCGCATCCCACAGCGGTGAGGATCACAGCGGCAAGGGCGTCAGCTTGAAAAAGCAGGACTGCCCGGAAATTCAACTGAACTGGGCGAACGTCGCCAAGCGTATCTCCGAGCTGATCCGCAAAGACCGTTTCCTGACCCCGGAGGAAAAGGCGCGCTTTGAGCAGCTTCAACGGCAGACCGCAGAGCGAAGCGCAGCATGGAATGACTACAACGCCGTAAAGGAAGCCCACCCGGACGACCTCGTGCTGTTTCAGGTGGGGGATTTCTTCGAGATGTACGGCGAGGACGCAAAGCAGGCGGCGGGGCTGCTGAATATGAACCTGACCACCCGCAATATCCCCGGTGCTGGCCGTGTGGAGATGTGTGGTGTACCGTCGCACAATTTAGAGATGTATGTAGAGAAATTGTGCGATAAGTATGATGTGACGATTGCCGAAGCGCCGGACTTTAGAGGTGAGCGCCACATTTACACGCTGTGCTCTATCGACCATGAAGCAGAAGCCGCAATCAATGCTTATGAAGCGGAGTTCGGCGCGGACGGCACAAGGGTGTTCCGCGACCCCGCCGCAGAGCAGGCTCAGCCCACGGTGCAGGAGCTGTTCGAGAGATACCGCCTGAGCGTGGGCAACGCGCTTTCCAAGGATGAAGCATTTCTCAACGCCTGCCGCAACTCCGACCGTCAAAACGCCTATCTGGAGGGCGCGGCGGCAATCCGGCGCATCGTCACAGAATCCGGCGATTTGCAGCTCACACGGCTCTATTTCGATATGCCCGCGTTCCACAACCGGCTCCATCAGGAGCTTTTGGACGAGCTGTATCCCACGCTGGCGACCACGATAACGCCCTCGCCCTACAAGGTGACGCAGGAGGACATCGACGCTGCCTTGCAGCAGTGGAACGGCAGGATTGAAAGCAAGCACGCAGTTGTCCGCTATATGAAGGCTCACGCCCGCGACCGGGACACCGCCGCATGGCTGGCACGGGAGTACGGCTTGAAGGATACCTCTAAACCGCTGCAACTCTCCGTGGGCAATTCCGAGCCGGTCACGCTGTCATGGGCCAAGGTGCAGCGGCGCATTGCGCAGCTCATTCAATCCGATAGCTTCTACACCGAGCAGGAACAGGACAACTTTGACAATATTGACCCCATCGCCATCCGGGAAGCTCTTGCTGAACGCGGTATTGTAAATGGGCAGGTTGTGGATGCGGAAGCTAATCGCAACAGCCCCTTCATCCGGCAGGTTATGGCGGATGTGGAGTGGATCGCGGCGCAGGAAGCGCAGGAAAGAATGGCACAGCAGGAAGAACCTGCCCTCGATCCCGCAGACCGCTTCCATGTGGTAAGCCTTGACCGGGGATTCCGTACCCTGTATGCCGTGTGGGACGACGAGACCCACGGCTACCATGTGGACGCGGACGGCGTGACCGAGGAATTTACAAGCGAATGGCAGGCAGAGGCGTACCGTCTGGAGCTGCAAGGACAGGCAGAGCAGGCGCTTTTAGAGCGGGCAAAGGGGCTGATTTCCGACTTCTGCCGGAGCGAATACGGCTCGGAGGCGGATTTCAGCGACCCGGCGAAGATCGGCGTCGCCTACACCACCGTCACCGATGACGAGATTCCCGTTCAGGTGAACATTGACCTTGTGAATTACCGGCTGGAGCGCTATCTGGACGATGAGCATCTGGAAACCCGCCAATACGGCTCTTTGCAGGAGCTTATTACCAACGAGCTGGAAAACCTCGCTTTCAGCGACCTCATTCATGTTTCGGATGAGGATGTGGAGCAATACCGCCGGCACGAGCCGGAGGAAGCAGTTGCGGAAGCTCCCGAAACAGCTCCCGCCCCGCAGAGAGAACCGTTCCCGTATTCCGTAGGCGATACGGTGTATCTGGAAAATGGAAAGCCCTATATCATCGAGAGCGTCGGCGTTTTTGATATTACCCTCAGCGACCCGACGCTTTTCTATCCCATCTCCCGCGCGGAGAGCAGGGAGAGCTTCGCGCGGCTCATGGAGCGGTATCCGCAGCCGGAAAAGGAACCTGCTTACACCGAGGAAACCGTGGCGGTGTATCCAGCCGACAAAAACAACCTCCCCTATGATGTGGAGATTCGCACTCTGCGTTTTGACGAGCCGGAGATTGACCCGCCCGCACCGCTGCCGCCTGCGAAGAATTTCCACATTTTGGACGACAATCTCGGCACAGGCGGTGCAAAGGAGAAATTCTGGCGCAACATCAAGGCAATCGCCACCCTGAAGCAAATCGAAGCCGAGGGCAGAAACGCCACCCCGGAGGAACAGCATATCCTCTCCCAATACGTCGGCTGGGGCGGGCTTGCGGACGCTTTTGATGAAAGCAAGGATAACTGGAAAGACGAATTTGCGGAGCTGTACGCCGCGCTATCCCCGGAGGAATATGCTGCCGCCCGTGCCTCTACCCTCAACGCCCACTACACCAGCCCCACCGTTATCCGCGCCATTTACGACGCGGTGGAGAACATGGGCTTCCAGACCGGCAACATTCTGGAGCCCAGCATGGGCGTGGGCAACTTCTTCGGTATGCTGCCGGAGAGCATGAAAAGCAGCAGGCTCTACGGCGTGGAGCTGGATTCCATCACGGGACGCATCGCAAAGCAGCTCTATCCCAAGGCGGATATTACCGTGGCCGGCTTTGAAACCACCGACCGAAAGGATTTCTTCGACCTCGCCGTGGGCAACGTACCCTTTGGACAGTATCAGGTCAGCGACCGGGCTTTTGACAAGCTCGGTTTTTCCATCCACAACTACTTTTTTGCCAAGGCGCTGGATCAGGTGCGTCCGGGCGGCGTGGTGGCCTTCGTCACCTCCCGCTATACCATGGACGCCAAGGACAGCGCCGCAAGGAAGTATATTGCACAACGCGCGGATTTCCTCGGCGCGATCCGCCTGCCCAACAACGCCTTCAAGGCCAACGCCGGTACGGAGGTCGTTTCGGATATTATCTTTCTTCAAAAGCGGGACAGACCCATTGAGATCGAACCTGATTGGGTACACACGGGTATCTGGCGAAACCCGGGAGTGAATGCGGACGGCTTTGCCATCAATCGGTATTTCATCGACCACCCGGAGATGGTGCTGGGGCGGCAGACCTCGGAAAGCACGCAGTACGGCAGGCAGGACTTTACCGTTGTGCCCATCGAGGGCGCAGACCTTGCGGAGCAGCTCAGCGCCGCAATTCGGAATATCCGGGGAACCTACGCGGAAGCGGAGCTGCCCGATCTGGGCGAGGATGAGACCATCGTGGAGACCATCCCGGCAGACCCGAATGTGCGGAACTTCTCCTACACCGTGGTGGACGGGGAGCTGTACTACCGGCAGAACAGCATCATGACCAAGCCCGACTTCAACGCCACCGCAAAGGAGCGTGCCAAGGGCATGGTGGAGCTGCGGGACTGCGTGCAGAAGCTCATCTCTGAGCAGATGGACGGCTTTATTTCGGATGAAACCATCCGGCAGACGCAGGCGGAGCTGAACACACTATACGACGGCTTCACCGCAAAGTATGGGCTTATTAACTCCCGCGCCAACGCCCTGGCCTTTGCCGAGGACAGCTCCTACTATCTGCTCTGCTCTCTGGAGGAGCTGGATGAGGACAAAAACCTCAAGCGCAAGGCGGATATGTTCACCAGGCGAACCATACGGGCGCACGAGGCCGTGACCAGCGTGGACACCGCTTCGGAGGCGCTGGCGCTGTCCATCTCCGAAAAAGCCTGCGTGGATATGGAGTATATGGCGCAGCTCACCGGCAGAAGCCAGGAGGAACTGATCGACGAGCTGAACGGCGTTATCTTCCTCGACCCTGTGCGCGGGGAGTGGCAGACGGCGGACGAATACCTCTCCGGCAACGTCCGGCAGAAGCTGCGGGAGGCGGAGCAGGCGGCGCAGGACAGCCCCGGCTATCTGCCCAACGTGGAAGCGCTGCGACAGGCGCAGCCCAGGGATCTGGACGCAAGCGAAATCGAGGTGCGGCTGGGCGCAACGTGGATCGACCCCTCGTATATCCGGGAGTTCATGTGGGAGACCTTTGAGACGCCTTTTTACCAACAGCGTATGATCGACGTGACCTATTCCGCCTTCACCGCCGAGTGGAACATCAGGAACAAGAACGCGGTCAGTTACAGCAATATTGCCGCATATATGACCTACGGCACGGAGCGCGCAAACGCCTATAAGATTCTTGAAGATACCCTGAATCTGCGCGACGTGCGCATCTACGATACCAAGCACGATGCGGACGGCAGGGAGCGGCGCGTACTCAACTCCAAGGAAACCACCCTCGCCCAGCAGAAGCAGCAGGCCATCCGGGACGCTTTCCGGGACTGGATATGGCGCGACCCCGACAGGCGGCACACCCTGGTCGCAAGGTACAACGAGCTGTTCAATTCCACCAGACCCCGCGAATATGACGGCAGCCACATCACCTTTGCGGGCATGAACCCGGAGATACGGCTGCGGGAGCATCAGCTCAACGCGGTCGCCCATGTGCTCTACGGCGGCAACACTCTCCTTGCCCACGAGGTGGGCGCGGGCAAGACCTTCGAGATGGTAGCTGCTGCCATGGAATCCAAGCGGCTGGGGCTATGCCACAAATCCCTCTTTGTCGTTCCCAACCACCTGACCGAGCAGTGGTCAGGCGAGTTCCTGCGGCTGTACCCCTCCGCCAATATCCTCGTGGCTACGAAAAAGGACTTCGAGCCGAAGAACCGCAAGAAGTTCTGCGCCCGCATCGCCACCGGCGAATATGACGCCGTTATCATCGGCCACTCGCAGTTTGAGAAGATACCCGTCTCCATGGAGCGTCAGCAGCGGCTTTTGGCGGAGCAGATCTTTGAGGTGGAGGAAGGACTGCGGGAGCTGAAAAGCCAGCGGGCGGAGCGGTTCACCATTAAGTCTCTGGAGCGCACCAAGCGCGGCCTTGAAGCCAAGCTCAAAAAGCTCCAGGACAGCTCCCGAAAGGACGATGTTGTGACTTTTGAGCAGCTGGGCGTAGACCGTTTGTATGTGGACGAGGCACACAACTATAAAAATCTGTTTCTTTACACCAAGATGCGAAACGTGGCGGGGCTTTCCGCCACCGACGCCCAGAAATCCTCGGATATGCTGCTCAAGTGCCGGTATATCGACGAGATCACCGACAGCCGCGGCGTGGTATTCGCCACGGGCACGCCCGTCTCAAATTCCATGACCGAATTGTATACCATGATGCGCTATCTCCAGCACGACGCCATTCGCGGCAAGGGACTTGCCCACTTCGACTGCTGGGCTTCCACCTTCGGAGAGACGCAGACCGCCATCGAGCTGGCTCCCGAGGGTACGGGCTACCGGGCGAGGACGCGCTTTGCCAAGTTCTTTAATCTGCCTGAGCTCATGACCCTGTTCAAGGAGGCGGCGGATATCAAGACCTCAGACCAGCTCAACCTGCCTACGCCCACGCCCATCTATCACAACGAGGTGGCGCAGCCCACGGAGATACAGAAGCAGATGGTGCAGGAGCTGTCCGAGCGCGCCGCAAGGGTACACGCACAGCTTGTTGACCCCGGCACGGACAATATGCTCAAGATCACCTCGGACGGGCGCAAGCTGGGGCTTGACCAGCGCATCATCAACCCCGACCTGCCGGACGACCCGAACAGCAAGGTCAATCGCTGCGTGGACAACATCCACCGCATCTGGCAGGACGGACAGGCGGACAGGCTGACCCAGCTCGTGTTCTGCGATTTGTCCACCCCGAAAACCGGCGCGACCGGAGCGAAGGCGGCAAAGACGGCGGGCGGGAATCTGGACAGCCCGGAGCTTCACGCTGTCGAGCGGCTGATCGACAAGGAAAACCCGGACGAACCCGGCTTCACGGTATATGACGACATCCGGGAAAAGCTAGTCGCCAGAGGAATCCCCCGCGAGCAGATCGCATTTATCCACGAGGCGAACACCGAGACGCGGAAGAAGGAGCTGTTTGCAAAAGTCCGCTCCGGTCAGGTGCGTGTGCTCATGGGAAGCACCTTCAAAATGGGCGCGGGTATGAACGTGCAGGACAGGCTCGTCGCGCTCCACGACCTGGACTGTCCGTGGCGGCCTGGCGATCTGGAGCAGCGCAGCGGGCGCATCATCCGTCAGGGCAACCGCAACAAGGAAGTACACATCTACCGCTACGTCACGGAATCCACCTTCGACGCCTACCTCTGGCAGACGGTGGAGAATAAGCAGAAGTTCATCTCCCAGATCATGACCTCAAAATCCCCTGTTCGCTCCTGCGAGGACGTGGACGAGACCGCTCTTTCCTACGCCGAGATCAAGGCGCTGTGCGCCGGAGACGAGCGTATCAAGGAGAAGATGGACTTGGATGTGGATGTTGCCCGCCTGAAGCTCATGAAGGCCAGCCATCAGAGCCAGCAGTTCCGTCTGGAGGACAATCTGCTCAGGCATTTCCCCGAACAGATCCGGCAGAACGAGAGCTTCGTGGAGGGCTTCACCGCCGATATGCAGACGCTCGCCGGGCATCCGCACCCCGTGGACGGCTTTGCGGGTATGGAGGTCAAGGGCGACCTTCTCACCGACAAGGACAACGCAGGCGCTGCCATTCTGGAAGCCTTCAAGGACGCAAAGGGCATGGAGCCCGTTCCCATCGGCAGCTACCGGGGCTTTGCCATGTCCCTGACCGTGGAGGACTTCGGGCGGGACTTTATTCTCACCCTCAGGGGCAAAATGAACCACCGCGTGACGCTGGGCAAGGACGCGCGGGGCAACCTCACCCGCATTGACAACGCCCTGAACGCCATGCCGGACAGATTGCAGAATGTCCGAAACACGCTGGACGCACTCACCGCGCAGATGGAGACGGCAAAGGCGGAGCTGGGCAAGCCCTTCCCCCAGGAGGATGAGCTGCGGACAAAATCCGCGCGGCTTGCGGAGCTGAACGCCGAGCTGAACATCGACGACCGCACGCCCATGGAGCAGATGGCGGAGGACGCGCCCGCCGTGCAGAGCGCAAAGGCGGAGCGTCCCTCCGTGCTGGCAAAACTGAAAGCGCCGCTGTCCCAGCCCTGCGCCGAGGACAAAATCAGGCACAGGGGCAAGGAGGAACGATAAAAACCAGCGGCTCCGACGAAGAACGGATTTTGTCGGAGCCGCTTCACTACAGCTTAATGAAAGGAAGGATGCACCAATATGAAGGATATTCCCGTTTACAGATTTCCCGCCGAGCACGCCCGTGAAAACGGCGAGCTGGAGCTTTACCGCGCCTCCAACAAGGCGAACACCGCCTGCAAGGAGGCAATCGAGAAGGCGATCTCCGAGCATTATTGCGATAACGTCCTGCACAGGGAAGCCGTCGCGCAGGTGGCGGAGCAGTTCGGGCATGAGCGCATTTTATATGTACTGGCGATTACCATCCGGCAGAAGGATTGGGACGGGCGGTTCTCAGCGGACAACAAACAATGGGCAAAGACCGTTCCCATTGCGGAGAACCCCGACGCATGGGGGACGGATCGGAACTGCTATCTGGCGGTGAACAGCCACAGCGGGCTGGTTGATTTGTTTACCAAGCTGGCGCGGGAGGACGCAAGGGCGCATGAGCGCAGGCCCTCGGTGCTCGGCAGACTGAAAAGCAGACCGCCCGAAGCGGCGGCGGAGGCAGTCAAAAAGGCAAAGGAGCCGTCCCTGTGAGCGCGCAGTTCATGCGCCGGAACATCCGCATCTCCGTTCGCCTGACGGAGGAGGAGCACCGGCTGCTGAAGGAAAAGATGGCGCGGATCGGCGTTACCAATCAGGAGGCGTTCCTGCGGAAGATGGCGCTGGACGGACTGGTGATCAAGCTGGATTTGCCGGAGCTGAAGCAGATGATTTCGCTCCTGCGCTACACGAGCAACAACATCAACCAGATTGCCAAGCGGCTCAACGAGAGCGGCAGAGCCTACGACACCGACCTTGCGGAGATTCTGGAAAAGCAGGAGCGGCTCTGGCAGCTTGCCAACGATATCCTGATGAAGCTCTCAAGGATTCAATAGATATTCCGCATCCTTGCTCCCCGTGCTTATCCCCTGATACAATGAAACCGGAAAGGACGTGAACGACTATGAAATTTATTTTGAAACTGCTGCTTGCGCCCCTTATGCTGGTTTTGTGGATCGTGGAATGGGCGCTCACGCTGGCGCTCAAGGCTTCCGCCGTGGTCTGTGTCATCGCCTCCGCCCTGTTTCTGCTTTCAGGCTTCTTTTACTTTGTGGACGGCAACGTGCAGAACGGCTGCATCTGTCTGGGCATTGCGTTTCTGCTCTCCCCCTACGGACTGCACTATTTGGCGGTGAAGCTCACAGCGCGGTTTATCGGCATGAGGATTCTTCTCAGGGAGCGAATCTACGGATAAACGGAATATGCGTAATGTGAAAAGGCGCAGGCTCCCTCCTGCGTCTTTTTCCATGGAGGGAATATGGCGACCACACGAATCATACCCATGCACTTAAACAAGGGCAAGACGCTGGCGCAGTGCCTTGCCGACCGGACGGAGTACGGCATGAATCCGGATAAGACCGAGGGCGGCGCGCTGATCTCCGCGTTCGTCTGCGAGCCGGAGACCGCCGTTTCCGAATTTGCCCTGTCCAAGCGGGAGTACCGGGAGCTGACCGGGCGGGTGCAGGAAAGCGACGTCATCGCCTATCAGGTACGGCAGTCCTTTAAGCCGGGAGAGGTTACGCCGGAGGAGGCCAACCGCATCGGCTACGAATTTGCCAAACGCTTCCTAAAGGGCCGGCACGCTTTCCTCGTCTGTACCCACACCGACAAAAAGCACATTCACAACCACATCTACTGGAACTCCACGGCGCTGGACTGTACGCGGAAGTTCAAGAACTTCATCGGCAGCTACCGCGCCGTCCGCAGGCTGTCCGACCTGATCTGCGCCGAGCACCGGCTGTCCGTGGTGGAGAATCCGCAGAAACACGGGCTGAGCTACAACAAATGGCGCGGCGGTCACGACAAGCTCTCCAACCGGGATCTTCTGCGCATGGCGATAGACGCGGCGCTTGAAAAGCAGCCCCAGGATTTCGACGCGCTGCTGGCGCTTTTGAAGGATTCCGGCTATTCCGTCGCCCGAAAGGGCAGGCTGTCGCTGCGGCACGAAAACCAGAAACAGAGCATCCGTCTGGATTCCCTGGGCGAGGGATATTCCGAGCAGGAGCTGCGCGCGGTTATCGCCGGAAGCAAAACGCACAAGCCCTTCGTCAGGAAAAAATATCCGAAGCGCAGGGAGCGCGCCACGCTGATTTCCGACATTGAGGCGAAGCTCAACGCAGGAAAAGGCTACCGCTACGATCAGGCGATGAAGGTGGTAAAGCTCAAGCAGATGGCAAAGACGCTGATATATCTGGAGGAAAAGGGCTTTGCCGATTTCGACGCACTTGTCAATGCAGCCGCCGATGCGGAGAAGCGGTTCTATGCTTTGAAGGCGACCATAAAGGCGGCGGAAGCGCGTATGAGCGAGATACAGACTTTGCGGACGCACATCATGAACTATTCCAGAACCCGCAGCGTTTACACCGGCTACCGCAAGGAGGGGTACTCGAAAAAATACCTTGCGGAGCATGAGGGGGATATCCTCATCCACAAGGCGGCAAAGAAAGCTTTTGATGCGTTTGGCCTGAAAAAGCTGCCCACGGTCAGGAGCCTGAACGAAGAATTTGCAAGGCTGCTGGCAGAGAAAAAGGCGGCCTACGCCGAGTACCACCGGGCGCAGGAGCAGATGCGTGAGCTTCTGATCCACAAGGCGAACGCCGCCTGTCTGCTGGGGCTGGACGAACAGAACCGGCAGTCCACCGAGCGGCAGCGCGAGGAGAAATAGCGATGGCACATCGCGCAGCCACAGATGAAATCTGTGTTACAGGGGGTATGGGGAACGCCCCATCAAGCAAAAGGCGGGGACTCGTTAGAGTCTCCGCCTGCTGTCTTTTGGCTCCAAAAGACCTTGCTTGCCAAAGCGTTATCTCTATCCTCACTCCTACGGTGATTGCATCAAAATAGAATGACTTTGCCGATAATGTGTTCCTTTGAGATGATTCCAAAGTCTCGGCTGTCAATGCTCGCCCCATCATTATCTCCCAGAACAAAGTAGTGATCTGCCTCCAAATTGTATGCAGCAGCAATGTCTGCATCACAAGTGTAGGGGGAAAGGTAAACGTGATTTATATAAACACGTGAATCCTTGAGTTGAACAGTATCTCCGGCAACTGCAACAACGCGTTTAATGTAGACGGTTTCATCAACGCGAAAGACGATTATATCATCCCTTTGAATGCTTGCAGCAGTTCTTTTGACTAAGACAAGCTGATGGGATTTGAGAGTGGGCTCCATTGATTGCCCATCAACGAATGTCACCCTGAAGTTCACTGCAAAAAGCACGCAGGCTGTTATTGCAGCAATCGCCGCTATCCAAGATTTATATGTCTTTTTGCACATGCGCTCACCGTAGGATCATGCGTTACAACAACGATGGTCTTTCCTTCCTCATTAAGTTGTCGAAGCATTGCGAGAACTATGTCGCGATTCCGCGCATCAAGACTGCCCGTAGGCTCGTCTGCTAAAATCAGTTGGGGAGATTTAACCATTATCTTTGCCAGAGCAATGCGCTGCTGTTCGCCCCCGCTGAGTGTATATATCTTTCTTTTCTCATAGCCGGGGAGCCCGACCCGTTCAAGTGCAGATGAATAAAGCTGCTTTTTCTTAGCTTTTGACAGCTTCTTGAAGTGAACGGAGATAGAGAGATTGTATTTTACTGTTTCCGTATCAATTAAGCCGTAGTTCTGCATAAGATAAGAAATGTGATTCCTCCTGAGCAACGTTGCGGTACGGGACGAAAAGCTTGAACTCTGCTGCCCGCAAACCGTTACATTTCCCCGATCGGGAGGTTCCAACATTCCAATGATATTAAGAAGCGTTGTCTTGCCTGCACCGGATTCTCCCATAATCGAGACAAACTCGCCCTGCTCTATCTCCATTGACAGGTTGTTAAACAGATTCTTTTCTCCAAAACGCTTGCAAACGCCTTCAAGTTTGATTAAGTTCATTTTATTCAGCTCCCTTCATTATGCTATACAGATTGGCGGTGGAATAGCGGCGACACAAACCATAAGTAACTGCAATATCCAGCAGAAGGGCTATGGGGAGTATTAAGCTTTCCGCCGTTATTCCGATAACATTCATTTTTTCTATTGCCCAAAGGGCCAAGATGCTGACCCCGTAAACGAATATTGTTAGGATAAGATGACCCCGGATACAGTTCGTCAGAGAATATCCTTCGATCATGCAGGCAGCAATTTTGCGTTTGTAATTCTCGCAATAGAGGCTTGCAGTAAATATGATTAGTGCAAATAGACCAATTAACAAAAATACAGACTGAGTGCCAAAAATACGAAGCATGGTTAGCTGCCGGGCTATGACCTTCTCATAGTTATCGGCAACCGAACGCAATTCCAGAGTGTATGCTTCGATTCCCGATGCCTTCAAAAGCGGGTATAATTCCGTATACGGAGAATCCGTTTGAGTCTTGATAAAATATGCTCCTTTTGAGATATAGCTGGTTATATAAAGGCCATCCAAATGATGATTTTCTACAACAACGATTATAGGCTGGTCTATAAGCCCATTGCCGGTACTAATATTGGGGTTATACGCATAAATTTCAGATGCTTGACCGTCATAAAGCAAGATATTAGGATCGCTGGAATATACGAGCCGCACGTTTTCACGGTATGTATCAATCCTTTCGGATTTGTCTTCCGGAAACAGCACGTTAATTACATCATCTGAAAGCATTGACTCATCAATTACTCTTCCGTCAGACGTCAAGATAGGATTGAAGTGCAGGTAGTTCCTATTTACAACAATGTAGTCTCGATTCTCATGAGCAAATTCCTCGTTTATCGTTTTGCCGCTTGTAACATCATAGTCATAGTTACCGGAATATACGAGAATTCCATCGTATGCAGAGACGGAGTTCAGGTAAAATTGGAGATATCCGTTTTCGGCCTCTTTATCAAGCGAAGCGTTATTGATGTATATCGGTACAGTCATATAGCCGGAAACCTTTTCTGATAGATTCTTTGCGGTATGATAGGTATGAAGTGTAACAGAAACATTTCGTACCGCAATGGAAATAAAAACAGCTGAAAAGAGAAGAATCACGCATTTGGAAAGGGTAGCAATATTGTATATCCCGTTTTTCGGAATCTGTCCCTTGCTGTGCGTGGCCTTCCGTTGGGTCGAAATAATAATAGCTGCGGCTGCCAAGCCTGTAATCAATGTGCATATACCTATGGCAAAATATTTGAGGTAGAACAAAAGAAACAGCATAAGCGCGTTTTTGAACAGAACCGCTGATAGAATGAGTGTTACGAGCAAAAGCAAGCCAAATGAAGCGGCAAGAGGAACGCCGAGTTCACAAAACTCATTCTTGAGTATATTTCTTCCCGAATACCCGTCAATTCTTTTTAGTACATTTTTCTTGGCAATGGAGAATGTATAGAACATCACGCTGATAACAAACAGGAAGGCTGGCACAAAGCCGAACAGCCAGAAAGAGTATCCCGCATGGACAAAAGCGCTCCGATCCAATACGACATCCATTCCAAGCTCAGATATTGCACCGGACACGGTTGCGGTATCGGTTTCTTTTGCATAAAAAATCCCGTTTGAAATGTCTGAATTCTCAAGCTCATACCAATCGAATATGGCTATATCCTGTGAAAGCGCAGGCAATCCCAGCCGGTGGGTGGTATATCCCTCTTGCTCGACAGTAGCAATGCATTCGTTCCCGGTAATAACGATTCCGCAATCCGTTTTGATATCAAGAAAATCAGATGTATGATTTGTTTTGTAATATCTGTTGATCGGCTTGCCGTCCTCAAGAGACACAATACGCATCATGATGTCAGCATTTTTATCTTTCAATGCGTTGTCAATCGCCGTAAGAAAATATGTGTTGTCCATACCTTGCGGTTTCACAATCATCATTCTGCTCATTTTGCCCTCCATAGCGCCAACCGCCTCGCCATCAAAATTTAAGATTGACAGCGCAGACAGAACGCCAAACAGCAGACAGAAGCAGAAAACTACCAGCCGTTTCATAATTACAGCCACCTCACTTTCATAAATCCTTCATCGTGGGCAAACCCGCCACTACAGGAATGCAACGGGCTTACCCTCCATACAATTTGATGATCATACGCTACTCGAACTATAAGGCATTCTTACGGATTATTATCCCACCAGACGCGACAAGTCCCAAAAAGGCCCCACGCAGTTGCTATAGCTGTTTTATTTGCATCAACAACGTCGCGAACGATTTCGCCTGCGCCTACTTGAGCCGAAGCTGAATGCCTTTGCAAGCGATGCAGATAAGACGATTTTGCCATGAACCCCGGAATCGTTTCCCAAGCCCAAAAACCTCCGCCTACGTTTTCGCTGCCAGACGCTGCTGCTGCAACTATACAGCAACTTGCCAAAAGCATGATACAGATCATCACGGCAATAGTATTACGAATTTTCATGGTATCCACCTCCTTTCATTAAATTTGCTATAAACTATCGTTTTAGATAGCCAATGCACTTTTTTGTTGTTTGTGTAGCAGACACTTTATCTGCTACCGTCCCTGCGCATATCCCGCAGTTCTTTCCTACTGTAGAAGATGCTCAGCGCAAGCAGCATAGCGCAGTAGAACAGAATGCCGATTGCAAGGATCATCTGAGCATCACGCCATTCCGAGTAGGAGAGAGTGTGAAAGCCCAGCACACAGAGATGTCCAAGCATGTAGGCGATGGGAATCAGAATCAGCCGTTCTACCAGACGGCGCGGCTTCTCCTTTTTGCGCAGATTCAGCCATATTACACCGAGGATCACAAGCAGGACTATGTTTATCGCCAACCAGTAGCCCATCGAAAGCCCTGGCAGCGCCATCCATCCGCCACTGTCGGGTTCAATCTCGCCGTAGATGCACACAGCGCTGTTACTGGAGCTTTGGTTAATAAACTGCGTAAAATAGATGAGCAGTTCATGACCATTCTCGGGCTTTACGGTCACATCCTGTGCGCCGGGTTTGGAGAACATCCTGTCCCATGCACAAGTCCACACTTCAAGGTGGTAGACTGTCTGCTTATCGGCCGGATCGGCGATCCGTTGGAGCTTGTAGTTCGTGATTTCACTGCTGAAAGAGATAGTTGCTTCTCCGTTTGCTCCCTCTGTTACCGTAACCAGTTCCTGCGAATAGGCGAAGTATTCCGGCGCGGTTAGAAAGGAGAGCCCCGACAGCATCAGTGCCAACAGTACCGCCGCCGTGCATAGAATAGCTTGTACCTTCTCCATCAGCAGCGCTTTTTTTAGGCGTTTCAGCGGCTCGGCATCGATATCCGGCACGTGCTGCGCAGCTACCGGCTGAACAGGCTTTCGCAGCTTTTCCAGCTCCGCACGGCAGGTGGGGCAGTTTCCCAAGTGTTCCTTTACAAATTCCGCCGTATCCTCCGATACCATATCCTCCGCATAGAGCGGCAGAAGGTCACATACAATGCTGCACTCATTTTTCATCCTCGCAAGCCTCCATTCCTTTTTGTATCATTTTTCGTGCCCGATGATAGGTGACACACGCCCAGTTCTCCGTCTTTTGAAAACGCTCCCCAATTTGCTTGAAACTCATCTCACCAAGAACTCGCCACATGAAAACCTCTTTATACGGGTCGGGCAGCTCATGCAGCAGCTTTTTTATCTGCCGAACAGTCTCGCTGCGCAGCAGGATTTCCTCGGGCAATTCCTCCGCTTCCAGCATATACCGTTCTACGTCCGCCGCGAATTGGGTCTTACTGCTCTGTTTCAGGTAAGTAAAATAACAGTTCTTTGCGATTTGGCACAGCCACACCCGTATGTCGCAGTCGCCGCGGAAGCTGTCAATGCACCGCAGCGCACGGGAGAAGACTTCACTGGTAATGTCCTCCGCTAACTGTTCGTTCCCGCCGGAGAGCTGCCGCAAATAGAGAAACACATCCCTGAAATAGTCCCTGTATATCTGCTCAAAGTCTGCCACCTTTTCACCTCCTTGACCCGTTTACCTATATGACTTCGCAAAACGCAAAATCTTACAAGGTCTTCGAAATATATTTTTGGTTTGCACCTCTTTTTGATCTTATCGATTAAACGTCAGGGCATCGGCCCTTTTGTGCAAAGCCGATGCCCCATTTGTGTGGCCTGTGGGCTTTGCGTTGTACGTAGCGCCTACGGGTCGTTAAATATGGTTATCTGTTTTCTGTCGTGATTGCTAATGCTGTTGGACTCGTTGTTGATGTTATCGCCACGGCTCAAGCGGCAGTAAAGAGCGGCTGTGCCGAGGGTGATTTTCTTGACTGACTGTTTCAAAATAGCCTCCTTCCCACAGCCAAACAGGAGGAGTTTATCCTAACTATATTATACCTCTGCCGACCGCCTATGTTAAGGATGTCGATGAAAAAGTTAAGCTGGCTCAAAGTCGGCCAGCATCAGTTTCAAAAGAATGTCACGCATAGACTCACCCTCGTCCTTGTAGACGGGCGTGATAATGAATGTGTTTTTTCCTGCTTGATAGGTGTATTCCTCCTTGCAGTGACTTCATCCATAGCGTCCTCCACCAAGCTACTTGCTCAAAGTATTCCCTGTTTCGTAAGCGATTGCCGTGGGCACGTTAGCACGCCCAAATCGCGCGGTTATAGAAAGTCAAATAGAGAGCTACCTTTTCCCGCATTTGGGGCATCTTTTCTACGCTTCTTCCGTTTGTTTCTTAATTTTATCCATTATACCACGAAATCTTTATTTTGGACGTTCCCTTATGAAAAAGTAGCTATCCCCAACTGGAATAGCTACTTTCAGTCAACGTATGGCAACTAAAAAGTGTGATGGAATCCGTTCTATCATCTTCAATTCTAACAAATCAATATGTTAGCTCAGTTCCATCTACTTTTCGGCATTTTTAGAAATTCGTTTCCGTATCTCATTTACAGCTTCTGAACGATTGTGAAGTGCCAGCACCTCATATGTTGCATAAACAGTGTAGATACAAATTGTCTTTCCAGTTTCAGTGACATTGTTGATTTCACTATAGTTGATAGCAAATTTTTGCATAGGCATATTGGGCTGATTCATGCTCAACGCTGTCATACCTACAACGGAATTTTCATAAACATCACAATATGAACGACTTCCTAAAAAAGTAGTAATCAAACAGAATAAAGCATATCCAATTAAAACCGATCCTATTAAAATAGCAATCAAACGATAATGCTGATGGCTTAGTTCATAAAAGGCTTCTGGAGTAGCCATAATAAAGATGCCCAAAAGAATCAACAAAGGACACAAAACACAAAGTAAAACTTTTCTACCTGCTGCTCCAGTTTTTGTCGATACTAACAGTTCACCCATATCGGAGCCTGTACTTATAGAAGATGTACTATTAAGCGGTGCCCCACACTCTTTGCAAAAGGTCGCATTTTCCAGATTTTGCGCTCCACATTTTCCACAGAACATATTTACTACCTCTCTTTTCTATATTATTCGTTATCGTTGTTCGATTTTCGTTCCGCAATGGTTGCAGAATGCGTTGCCAGCAGTGACGGGATTATGGCACTTCGGACACAAAGCTCCCGACTCGTTAGAGGATATATCCTCAACCTTTGCCGCAGGAGGAATTTTCGTGCCGCAGGCGTTACAGAACGCTGCGTCAAGAGAAACATCAGCACCGCAATTGGGGCATTTCGTCACCCCTTTTATCTGCTTGATGTTTTCTTTGCACTCCAATATTTCAGCGTTCAGCGAGCTTATTTTTTGTATGCGTTCAATTTCCTCGCCCTGCGGATCAATTTTATGATGCTCATAGTATGCTTGCCCGATCTCAATGTAAAGCTGGGCAATCTGCTTTTCCTTTTCGGAAATGATACTATTCAGCCGTGCAACATCAGCGAAATTTTTTACCTGCTGTGCAACACCTTGTCCGGCACCTGAAAGTTTCTCCCCAATTTTTTCAAAGATAGACATACTTTTTCCTCCGATTTTCAGTCTTTTTCAATAACCAGGAACGAAGAATCATTCTCACTGGTGGTGCAAATAGACTTAGAAAATTTCTTCATTATCTTTCACCTCATGAATTATTTAGCTATTTCCTTGTATAAGAACGTAGAGTTCTAAAATCAAGAATAATCAATTTATTGCCCGATAAGTAATACCCGCCGTTCTCTTCTACATCTTCCGCGCTGTCCTGTTTTCTAAAGCGTTTGGAATCAATATTTCCCTTGCTGCTGCTCAAAACCAGCGTCCCATCATCATCAACAGAATAGCGGTCGCAGCTTTCCCACCAACCACCATCATAAGTAAACGGGACAGAACAAGTACCATCTTTATTAAAAATAAGGACTTCCTCTCCATCGTCGCTGCTCCAGGTCCCAACAATGGAAGTGCGGCTCTTTCCACATGCAACCAATGACAGAATCATTGTAAGGGTTAATGCCAGCACTAAAAACCGGATTTTGGAACTGTTTTTCATTATCATTTACCTCCAGTATCAAAATTCTTAACAGTAATAATCAAAAAGTATGTCCTTTGAACGGAATGATTTCACCAATGGAGCAGCTTTGCAAAAGGAGCGGCTTTACAAATTCCGTATGGAAATGCCATCTCGCGGTGCTTTGGTTTGAAGCTATATCTGTTTGCCACCATATAACTTGCGTTAGTAAACTGAGCTGCAAATTCATAGATGGTATTGCTGCGCAGCCGTGTCCTCTGCCGAGTGCACGACGGCTTCCGTTCTGAGTTACAAAGGATACTGCGCATAACTGCCAAATGTATATTTATGCGCTATCCTAATTTGGAAAACAGTATGCGAAGAACAGTTCTGCATAGTCAAGTAATACCTGTATTCAGCGAAGAGCCTGTCCTTTTCGCGCCATTATTGTACACAATTGTGGCAATATCTGTCAACATCGCAACAGTATAAATATGCATTATATGCAAATATATTTTTTTCTTATAAGTGGGCATTGCGAATGACGGGCAGCGTTGCGCGTAAATAGAAAAGCAAAGCCGCCTCAAGCGGTGGGGCTTATTCAGCCAATGTTTAGTCAGCGCCTGCACCATATAAAAACGCAAGATCTGTATTTTTTATCTGATTCTGCGTTTAAGGAGCCATTCCCCAAAATGTGACCGTGGTTGTTGTTAACCATGGGCACGAGTTGTAACCTCTATGTCAATGAGAAGCGTTGAATATGTAAAGAGCTATCGTAGGGACATTTCTCTTGATAGCATCACCACAAGCAAGAGAGTATAGGAGGAACCGAATATGATCAAAAAAAGAAGAAACCTGTTTATCATGCTGGTTGTCATCGTTCTGGTGCTCAGCGCGACAGTCGGTGTGATTGTCGCATCATCGAACGGAACGCGCTTTAACAACACCATACTGGCAAGCAGCGTTGCAGCCGTTTCAAGCAGCGGCCTGTTGACAGTAACCAATCAATATCAAGGGATTTCCGGAAAAACAACCAAAGGTGAGATCACGACTTATATTGAGAAGAAAACGTGGGGGTTGTTTTGGAAGCGCGTTGATATTGGCGAGCCTAATAACGAATGGTACGATGTGATATACAATTACGTTTATGCCGGCGATCACACGTTCCAGCTTCCATCGAAAGGGACATATCGCATCACGGTTGTCTATGTGATATCCGGTTCGGGTGGTGCTCCCGACACGATTACTCGAACAATCAAGAAAACGTATTAGGCGCACTGCCAAGCATTGTTTGGAATGCCTTTCAGTGTGAGATACAAACGAGGGAGGTTGTCGGCATTAGCCTGCAACCTCCCTCGTTTCGTTTGTGCTGTTGTTTCACTGTCTTTGAACCGAGTCTATTAACTTAATCATCAGGTCAATCCCGCAGTCTCCATAAACCGTTAGACTGAAAGCGTATTGATCGTGAAGCCACACTGCAACCATAACGCCGGCAGATTCATAAATTGATACATCTGTGCCGGATAGGTCAATTTGGGAGTGTTTCCCATTCTCATTATCTACATCAATTGCAAAATCTTCTGTTACGCTTTGCGCAAAGATGATCCGATCTCCCGCCTCATTTTGATAGAAGGAAATACAACAGGAGTCATTTTTTACGACGATTTCTTCTGCATATCCATCCGGAAGTTCCGTTAGACGGTAATACTCTGTAATCTGCCTTCTTTCAGACTTTTCCGTAAAGAAGTGAACATAGGAGTCAAATGTCTCCCGGATGAATTTAGTTGCCGCAGCTCGTACCGAAGGAATGCTGCAAGCGGTCAGCGCAATCAGTAAAAATGCGGCTGCGACGGCTGCAACCCGCCTAGGCACAGTGTTCGTCATTCGCCAGAACCTGCTTTGCTGTGCATGTGTAAGCTTATCCATTCTGCGTAAAAAATCATCTGAGAATGAATGGTTTATCTCTCGTTCATTCCCTGGAATCTCGGCGAACTCAGCAGAAACAACTTCCCGAAGCGCCGTTTTAAGTTTGTTTTCAGCCATTATTGTTCTCCCCTTTCGAATAGCTGCACATGAAGAAGCTTTTTCCCACGCACCAGCCTTTTCTTTACGGTTGACACATTGCAGTTCAGCAACTTAGCCGTTTCAGGCACCGATAGCTCCAATACAAAGTGATAATACAGGGCATCTCTGTATATGTCGCTCATAGATGCTATTGCTGATACAATCTTTTTGTACTCAATGCGATCATGTATCTTTTCGACAAAAGCATCGTCCGGCATTTCTTCCGAATCAGGCACATCTGTTTCGTTTTCTTCCTTCGTCCGAACACGTTCATGACGATGCTTTCTTAGGTGATCTAAGGCAGCGTTTTTTGTCGCTTTTAACAAATAGTTCCTTAAATCAGTCTCGTTTTCGATGGTACTGATTTTTGCCATATACTTCTTTGCAATCCTCAGAAAGACGTCATGTACAATATCCTCGGCATCAGAATCGTTTTTAAGCACGGTGCGTGCAACGAGAAACATCTGTTTTCGATAACTGAGGTATATTTCCTCAAATAGTCGGCGATGAGATCCGTCGTCTATAAAGCTCATATAAATCAATAGCATTAGTTTTCCTTTCTATAGCCCATGAGCCTCCATTCATACAACGATTGTAACGGGAAACAGGTTACAATCAAAGCTCAAGAATGCTATTGGCAAATTCTTCCCATCGGTACCATTTTTCCTTCTTATGCGCAAGGTAATCAATACCGCTCTCGGTTGCCTTATACACCTTGCGTTCTCTGCCGGCTACCGGGACAAGCCGTGATGACAAATAGCCCTTAGCCTCCAAAGCGAACAGCAGAGGATAAAGCATTCCCGTTTTCAGTTCAAACTCAGCATCGGTGCACCTATCGCTGACTTTCTTTATGACTTGGAACCCGTACATCTCCTCTCTGCTCAACAAATGCAAAATCAGGAAATCATAGCGACCATTCATGTTTTCACTCCTCACTGTCAGTACAAATTCTACTGTATAATTTCTACTGTATAAATTATACCATACCCTTGGCGCGCGTTCAAGGCAGGGTGGGAAAATTTCTTTCGGGAATCTGTAATCGATTCTTAGCCTCAAAACGTTGTATGTGTAAAGGCGGCAATAGAGCGGCTCAACAGATTGGGAGGAGGCGATGTTTGGCGATGCTTTATGATTGAGGAATAGTAGGTCAACATTTCAACGCAAAAAATACGATTTACGAGGAGGTTTATTTATGAAAAGAATTCTTTCTGGCATTTTTGCCGCTTTGCTTATCCTCTGCGTTTTGCCGGTTGCGGCATTTGCAGAGCAACAGCCTTCGGATGTTGATCCGACTACTGTTCAACCAACAAGTGCTTCCGGTGGGGAGATCGTTCGACCCACTTGGCTTGCATATGGGCCAATCACCCAGTATCCCGCTGAGGGAGGAACATGGGAATACGGCTTTTGGGATACAAAAGTTCGATCCTATTACACCGTGGATCGTTGCCATGGCAGTACCGTTGTATTGAATGGCAATACCGTTCGTTCGGTAGATACTGCCGCTGGGGAAACGTCAATCGCAGAAAAATGGGCACTTCAGTGGCCTTCGCACGATGACCGCTATTACTACCGTGTTTGCGACTAAGTATCCCTTTAGCAGTTCATTTTTCGAGCAGTTAGGCTGACAGTAGTTGTCATCGGAAGTGTTTCATTCACCTCCGAAGACCATCCTTGTGGAGATGAGCAAAACACCGGTTTGTTCACAAATGCACACAAAATATAGTGCGTTAGTATTGCACGGCTCTTGTTTTATTCATCTCTGCTATCCTTGAAGCAAGGAGGTTTTTTTGTGATTAAACAGAGCATTAGACTGGTGGGGGGCATTATTGCATTGTTCGCCCTTATATTGGTTTTTAAGCATTCGCATTTGATGCAGGAAGAGAAACCTTTGAATACAACCGAAAGATTTAACATAGCTGTTTTATCAACAACTATATCGAAAGAACGACTTGTAAACGAGCTAAATGCTCTTGTCGATCAGTACGGCGCTGTCTTAGTGAAGGTTGTTCCAAACCAAGATAATTATGATAGTCAGAAAGATATCATATGGTTTGGTTCTCTCCAGCCTGACGGAACCAGTCCCAGAATCCGGGATAACCGCATTTCGTGGTTGGAGCCTTCTGTCGGCGGTGAACTGATCCATTCTTCCGATATGGGAGTAAGACCGCTGTACGGCAGCTACTCGATGCTTGGAAGTACAGAGTTCAAGGTTGCCTTGGCAGAATGGTGCAACAAAAATGAGATGAGCATAGACTTCTATAAACAGTACCCGCTTCCGGCAGTGTTCCTTGTATACTTTATCCAACATGGAATCGGAAACGCTGTGTTAATCTCATTCTTTTTGTTCCTGACGACAGTTATTGTCTGGTTTGTAACACACGCGAAGGCCAGGGCTTTGCGATTACTTGGCGGAGTCCCGTTGCAGCGTATTCATTTTGAGGATACGCTGACAATTATATCTTTGACCTCTCAAGGCTTTTTTGTGGGGTGTGCAGCGTTTTTCATATATTTAGGCATTGCTTCCGGAATTGATCAGCTTTCCGTTATGTTTCTGCCTTTTATTTATACTGCAATTACTTTCATCACAATATCGGCTGTTGTTGTGCTGCTGATATCTCTGTTTGTGCAGCCTAAAGCAAAGCATTTATCTTTTAGGAAGATACCCTTGAAACAGTTCAGGCTGCTTGGACAAGCTGCCCTGATATTCTCCATTGTTCTTGCCTTAATGGTTGTGCCTACTACCATTACGATGGCTTCGGCATACAGGGCACTCTCGAATGACTATGCTTCATGGGAAAGCCTTAAGGACGCCGTAGGAATTTCATATAACGATGTTAACGGACTGTACAACGATTATTGGATGCCTATGGTCGAGAACTTTTTCGCGGAGATGGCGGACAGAGACAATCTTTGTCTGTCAATGGCTATTGACAGAGCCATTGTGCTTGATAATGCTGAAATGGGAAAATACGATCATATCGTTGTCACAGACCGCGCATGGGTGGAAACCACCGTATTCGGGGACAATTCCGATAAAGCTGATAGTCTGATTCCGATAGGCTTTGATGATATTCACGCCGAACTGAAAGACTTTTTGTCTAAGCAGCTCCCTATTTGGACGAATACAGGAGAAATACAGCCGGAAGGCATGGGTATATGCGAATTTAACGGCGACAGCTTTTTGGTTTTGCCTCCAAACGCATCGTATGGCAACAGCACCATACAAGCGAAAAATCCATTGATTATTCTGGTGGAGGAGCCCGTGAAAACGTTGAAAGTAAGCAGCTTTCTTCTCCCTATGTCTTCGAGTGGAAACATTGTTTTCAAAAACGAAGCTGTCTTGCGGTCTGTTCTCAACGAATCACCTCTTATGGAAAAAATATCCTCCATAGATTCGTTCACAGAGGGCGCACTGAAATATGCGCAGCTTTTTAAGCAGGAGTCTTTCTATTACTTTGCGGCGTGTGCGCTTTGCCTTGTTTCAATGGGCGCTGCGGGGATCATGAGTGCGCAGCTCTGGATCGGAGAGAACAGGAAGCGTATCTTCACACTGCATACGGCAGGGATCAAATACAGCGCAATCATCCTGCCTGTACTGCGAAAGGAAGTCATAGTGGCGGTCTGTACAGTTCTTGTCGGAGGGATTGTTGTTTATTCCATTCGTCACCCGGAACCGCTGTTGTTGCTGTTATCATCGGCTGTACTGTTTTTGATGTATGTACTGTTGAATTTTGTTGGGTATATTTTCTTTTCGAAGCGAGAGTTTTTGCAAATGTCATTTAGGCGGGAATGACCGTCCTTAGATAAAATGCGAACAAATACAGAGTGGAGGTTGAGCAAATGAATATCAGAGCCAATAATGTATCCTTGTCGATAAATGGTCGGAGAATCCTGTCCAATGTGACATTGCTTGCGGAAGGCGGAAAAATGACTGCGCTTACCGGGAAATCCGGAAGCGGCAAGACAACTCTCTTGAATTGCTTGGGATTGATACATCCTATCGACAGCGGAAAAATATTTGCGGATAATAACGATGTAACGGGGTGGCGCGAGTCACAACGAACGCTGTTTTGGAAGGATCATGCATCTTTCATTTATCAAGATTACGGGATTATTGATGATGAAACAGTTTCATTCAATGTTTCTTTGAAAAAGTTTGGAAATAACCAGGGACAGATAAAAGAAGCTTTGGAAATTGTCGGGTTGCAGGGCAGGGAGAAAGATAAAGCTCTCGTCCTTTCGGGTGGGGAAAAGCAGCGATTGGGAATTGCAAGAGCAATTCTGAAAAACGCTTCCGTTATCTTTGCGGATGAGCCAACCGCTTCACTTGACAATTTCAACAGGCAGCTTGTAGTCTCGTTGCTGAAAGACTGTGCAAATAGGGGCGCTGCCATAATTCTTGCAACGCATGACGAACGATTGGTTGCCGAATGTGACACAGTGGTTAGTCTCGGAACGCAATAGATTGTCAAGCCGAACAGATGAAGGATACATGCAGCGAATATCTGATTGCACACCTTCTCGTTTTCCCTCTTGACTTTCTCCGAGTTATGTGTATAATAAATCTATCAGGAACTTTTGTTCCAGATAGGAGAAAAGTACAATATGAGAAGCAAGAGCGAGGAGCTTATGCTCCGCATCCGGGAGTACATCGAAGGTTACTTTGAGCGGTATTCCTCTGTACCCACCGTTCGGGAGATCGCCGGAGCCATGAAGATCGCGGTTTCCTCCGCACACAGATACCTGG
>ERZ772902.354-NODE-354-length-52238-cov-6.856620_pt1 | contig 52238 bp, 60 predicted proteins | sample MGYA00511470_ERZ772902 | MGnify/ENA primary metagenome ERZ772902 (study PRJEB29015, sample SAMEA2737717) | human gut metagenome | biome: human gut; feature: human-associated habitat; material: faeces | place: China | collected 2012 ... | reverse complement strand
AGCAGCGCCTCACAGCATCGCCCATCTCCGCGACTTTGTATTTCGTTGCAGTGCCGTTTTTCTCGCGGATAGCTGCTGCAATGTCCTGTACGGCGGTTTCTTCGTAGAGCTTTTTCATCTCAGTAGCTCACCTCCGTGCCATCAGGCAGGGCGGCTATGACGCTGTTGACAATCTCCTGCTTATCAGCTGCCGTCCAATAGTCCGTGCCTTTAACGGGCGTGTGACCGGCAGCGCCCGGAGCGCCGGGGGCGCCCTTTGCGCCGTCTTTGCCCGGCGTCCCAGTCTCTCCGCGTGACGGCTTTCCGGTATCGGTCGCGCCGAGAAACCAATTGCCGTTTGGCCCGATCGTCGGCGTGATGCCGTCCGCACCAGCAGCCCCCGGTTTGCCATCCGCGCCGTCCTCGACCGTGGCAATGGCTGCGCCGTCCACGCTGATTGTCGTTGTCTTGCCGGACTTAGTGGCCGTTACCACCGGGCTGTGGCCGTCCTTGCCGGGCGCGCCTGTGGGGCCGTCTTTTCCCGGCGCGCCGTCAGCGCCCTTGAGGTCTGCCACGGCGATCAAATTTTGCCACGTGCTGCCGCCGTCCGCGCTGTACTGGATGTAGCCGTCCGCTACGCGCAAGGCCATGCTTCCCGCGCCGCCTGTCCGTGCCACCTCATTGATAGCAGCCACCAGCGTGTCCTTTGCCTCCGTCGTCAGGTCGGCAAGGTCGCCGATCTGGCGCTGGATCGTCCGCAATGTCATCTGGTCTGTCGGTGTGTATACATACCCGGCGGGCTTCGCGCGCTTGTGCACGACAAAATCCTGCTGCACCATCGTGTACGCGCCGGTGTCGTCGGTTACGTAGGCGTAGGCCGTCAGCGGGTGCCAGTCCTGCAGCAGCTCATCCGGGATGATGGCCGTGCCGTCTGTGCCGACGTCCACGTCCACGCTGCGGCCGAAGCACCTATTTTGATAGTGGACCTGTTTGACGCCGTCGCCGTCGGTGATCTTGACCCGCCGCCCGGTGTCCCACTGCCACAGCGCCCCGCGCCCATCTGCGATTGTGATAGTCATGCAGTTACCTCCTTTACTTGTATTTGCCAACTACGTAGTAGCTGATGCGTGGGTAGTTGATGGCGCCCTGATTCGGTCGCGCCAACGCATATGCTGGCGCACTGGTCTTTAAATCGTCAGACGCGCTGAACAGCGAGATCAGCCATGCATCCGATTCGCCGCCCATGTATGTTGCACTGATCGTCGGGGTATCCACAAAAGCAAAAGGATACTTCCGCGCAGCGACGTTGACATCGCTGCGCATCCATGTGCCAAAGTACAGCGATCCCCATGCTTCGTCGATCGCCAGCTTGTCCGTCCCGAACACGCTCCACATTTCTGCCGTGCCGTTGCTCCACTTACGCCACACCCACTTGCCGGTCGTGCCCTGGGCAACGACATAGTCCGCGCCAACACCGGATGCCGACGATCCGGAAGGACCGCTATCGGACGTGTTGTAGCTGCTGCCGGATTCGACGCTATTCCCGACCGATGTTTTGCCGGAAAAAACGAATGTGTAATCCGTGATGATTGACGGGTATTCCCGGCCGTTGATGTCCTTGACGATGACCTTGTCGAAAATGTCAAGGCGCGGATCAGACGGAAGATCGCCAGAAAATTTATATACCGGCTTTTCTTTCAGCTGCGCGTACAGCGACTCGGCAACAGCTTCGGCCGCAACGGTGATTGACCCGGCCGGCCCTTCGATACCCAGCCACAGGTTGTCGTCGTTCAGTTCAATAACGTAGCCTCCGGCACCGGAAAAATACGTGTGTTCCTGCCCGTCACTGGCGAACGTCTTTTTCACGCGCACGCCTGTAACTTCTACCGGCGTTTTCGCCACCTCTACAGGGTTGATCCACTGCGTAAGCGTCACATCTGCCGCAGACGTGATTGGGCGCACAAACAGTGTATTTCCAGACAACATGGCATTGCCTCCGCAGGCCAGCGCAATTGCTTCGATTACTTGCCGGATGGTGTGTTGTGCGTCCACGGTCGCCAGCCCGTTATACTGCAAACCGTGCTGATAATCCATTGGGCCGGGCGTCAAGCCAAGCTGCTGCGCCGCCAGCTTCCACAGTTCCATATATTCGTGTTCGCCCTGCATCACTGCCGGACACAGCACGTCCGCCGCCTTCATGGCGTCGTAGCAGGTCAGCGTGGTGACTTCGTGCACGGTTTCCACTTCGTACACCTTGAAGTGGCCCATGTCCACCATGCGTTCGATTCCGTCAATGGTGATTGCCGCTTTCAGATGTGCCGTAGCCCCTTCGTACAACGACCAATAGTCGGCATTTGACCACCCGATGTCGTACATTTCAATTGTCGCGCATTTGCACACAGATAGCCCGACGGGGTAGCTGTCGGATGATGTCTGCGCCGAGATCTTCGTGCCGCCCGGGCGGAAAGACTGCCGGCCTACCTGCAGATACTGCCCAGCCTTCAGCGTTACAGTTTCACCGTTCCTCTCAAACGTGATATCGTGATCCCACGTAAAAGATGCTTCGACCACAAAGTTCGTCTGCGATGGGTAGACGCTTGTGATTTGACTTTCGACTGTTCGCATATCATGTCACCCCCAATCACGTCAGCGGATTGACGCTGACCATGTTAAAATCCAGGGACGTAAACAACTCTTTGCCTTCGTTCAGCCGGCCAATGTCAAGCTGCCCCTTGCCGACGTAAAACCACGACGTACACCACGCGCCATAATAAGCGGAAAAGTAGTGCAGCTGGAATTGCTGGCCTTTGGCGATGATCTTCAGGATCTGCGACAGCATAGTTTTGCTGATCGACGCCCGGCTATATCCAAGTGCTTCGACCGTGAACAGCGGACTGACGACGGCCACGCCGGTCTGGGTGCGGCCGCTGTCCGCCGTGTAGGTCGTCTCAAAGTCGTACGACAGCGCGCCAGAGTCCGGCTGTGGGAGTACCAGCCAGTTATCCGACGCGCTTTTGCGAATTTTAATGTATTCTTGTGCCATGTGTTACACCGCTACAAGCGGGTTTTTACCCGTTTGCCCTTTCCGCAGTTTTGCTTCGGTAATAACTTCGTCAAACAGCGTCCGGCGATCCAGCCGCGCAATGAATTCGTATCGGCTGCCAGCGCTGCCAGCTTCTTCGCGCACGATCTGGCGCAGCAGGGATTCCGGCGCTTCCAGGTTGTTGCCGTTGCGCTGGTCGCCCAGCACGGCAAGGAACTGCCGGTTCGCCGGGATGACCGCGCCGCGCGCCAGCATCGGGATCCGCGGCACTGGCAGTGGATTCACGCCCCACATATTCTGGAACGGTGAAATGCCGAGGAAGTGCGCATTGCGGATCGTATTCAGCATGGAATTGATCTTGTTGAACGGCACGGCAATGATCGTGTTCATACCGCGAATGATGGCGTTGACGACCGTGTGGAAAGTGTTTTCGATGCCTTCCTTGATGCCTGACCAGATACTGCCGCCGGTCGAAAACACGTCTTTGACCTTCTGCCATGCATCGCGGAATTTGCTCTGAAACCACTCCGGAACAGACTTGAAGGCGCTTTTGATTCCATCCCACGCAGCCACAGCGCCGGAGGCGACCTTTTCCCACAGCCCCCTGAACCAGTCCTTTACGGCCGTCCATTTTTCGATGACCCAGTCCACTACCGCCGCGACACCTGCTTCCACATTGGCGAGATGCTGCTCAAAAGCTGCATCGATACTGCTGATCGTTTTACTGATCCATTCCTTTATGGACGTCCATTTTGCGACGATCCACACGACCGCTGCAGCTATGGCGGCAATCAGCAGCGGTATCCACGCCCCTGTGATGATAGCAATAGCACCGCCAATAGTTAGCAGCGCCACGGTAATAGCCGTAAGATTCTTATTGTTGAAGCCGTTTTTAATCGCGTCACGAATTGCCACGCCAAGAAGGACAAGCCCCGCGACGATTGCCGTGATTGCTCCGCCAAGCACACCAAATGCCAGCCCAAGCCCAGTGACAGCCGCAGCAGCGCCGATGATGTACCCTGTCAAATTGTCGAAATTTATGCCGTTTTTAAGCATATCGACAACGTTGATGGCCATCAGAACAGCCCCCGCGACAGCAAGCGCCAGCTGCTTTGCCTTCGACAAATTCCCCAGGAACTTCTTTCCGATTTTCCATGCAGCGAATCCAGCGGCCACCGCCGCCACATACGGCGATAGCTCGCGGACAACGGCTGCGATCTTGCCGATTTTTCCAGTGTCGACCTGATCGGACAAATCAAATTTCGGTGCCGCACCAGACGAACCGCCTCCACCTCCGCCGCCGGAACTATCGTTCGATTCCCAGCGGTTCATTTCATCCAGCCCGGAAAGCTGTTTTTTTGCCTTCTCGGCCGCATCCCCTGCGGCCTCGGTTGCGGAAGCCTGATTATACAGTGCCTTTGCAGATGCATCCGCTTGTGACGCCGTTTTGCCAAACAACGAATTGATAAACACGGATACAACGGCAGTCAATTTGGCAAGCCACGCCAGAAGCGCTCGAATTGCCGGCAAAATATAGTTGTAGATCGGTGCAAAAGCGGAAATCAGATTACCCTTGATCTGCGCCAAAGATGTTGACATTTGCTTGTCTGCACCGATTGTGCTAAGCAGCATTTTGCGCATCGCACGCAGTGCTTTGGTAATCATGGTGAAAATGAAGACGCGCTTTGCCAAGCCAGCAATTCGTTTGGTGAATTTCTTAAATTGTTCTGACACATTCTGCGTCGTCAAAGCAGCAAGACGCTGCTTTCCCACATATTCGCTTACGGCAGCACTGGCTTTTTCATGCGCGATCTGGCTGCCTTCCAGATTAAGCTGCGCCGTTTTCAGCTGCTGCGTCGTTTTCTGGATCGCTTCACCGGTTTCCTGCGATACCGTCCCGGTGCTTCTGGTTTTCTTTTCGCTTTCTTCTACGGCCCGCAGCTCCGCGAGCTGCTTTTTCAATTCGTCGACCTTCTGTGCGGCCTTGTCCACATTGTTCGCAGCCTTTTTCGCGTTGTTTTCGAGCTTCGCAAGCCCCGCGTCAAACTTGCCGCTATCAATCGCTGCTTCGTATACCAGATCACCGACAACATCAGCCATCGCGCACACCCCCTGTCATCAGCTGCCGGATGAATTCATCTTCGTTGTCGGTCAGATGCGCCGACTTGAAATCGATCAATTCCCGGTTTTCGTCGTAGTATTCGCGTTCCCACTTTTCCAGCTTCTTGTGCTTGCGCAGCTTCCGCCGGATGTCCAGGATCGTGGAAAACGTGCAGTCACCGATCTCCATGTAATAGCCGATGAACGTCCACCAGTGCATGTACGGAAGTGCGCGCACGTCCCGCCCGGCCACGCGGTTGATCGGCGCAATGATCATCGGGAAATCCTGTTCCCAGTCCATCTGCTTCGGCTGCTGCCGCTGGTCGCCGCGATCCACACCACCATCCAAAAACCACAGCATGAATTTCACCGCGGCGGCCATGTCCGTGATCTGATCCCAGTCCGGATAAAAGATCTTGACCGCCACTTCGGCGCGATCCTGATCTGTCAGCTCTGGGTCATTCAACGCGGCGCAGATGTCCAGAATTTCGCGAAAGTCGCTTCGGATACGAAAACACCGGCCGCCGATACATGCTGTCTTCGGCAGACCGGTGTTCATGATCTGCGCTTCTTCCTGCGCTGACCGCCGCTGTATTTATCCAGGTATTTTGCCTGGCGTTTCTGCGCAGCAGCGGTCGCAGCGTCCATCTCGCGCCGGATCTGGCGCGAAACCGCTTCCAGGAACGAAATGATTTGCAGAGAACCGGACGGCGTGAGCGAAACGCAGTAGGCTTTGCCGAACACTGTATCGCAGACGGGCGAAGGGAACGCCGCGTCCACCTGTTCGCGTGCGTAGGCGTCCAGCTCGCGGATCGTCGTGCGGGCGTCCGTATCGCTTTCCTGCGTGCCCATTTCGTCGGCTTTGGCCTTAATCGCCATCGCTGCCGCTTCCAGCCGGTCGATGATACCGATGTCGTTCGGGTCAAAATAGATCTTCCGGTTTGCGTCGCCATTGATTGTGAACGCTTTCAGGCCGGTTTCAAAAGAAATGTTATTGCTCACGCCGTCACCCCCCCCTTATGCCGTCGCCTTCGTGAACGTGGCCACGCCGTCCGCAATGGCCGCCGTGCCGACCGTGCGCGTGCCGCCGTAGGTCACGTCAAACGGCATGTCCACCGTCTTGTCGCCGCCCAGCGACTTCACTTCAATCGCACAGCCGCTATAGCGTTCGGCGAACATCGCCGTGTCCTTCGTGCCGGCATAGCAGTGCACGATCATCATGTCCTGCTCGGCCAGCGCCGCAACGTCCTGATCCTTGATCGCCATCTGCCACAGCTTCGTCAGCGCGGTTTCGCCGGCGTCCAGATTGCACGGGTCAAAGGTCTGCGTGATGGTCGGCGCGGACATGGTGGTAAACGTATTACCGAGAATGTCCTGCGTGGTTTCTTTGTTCCAGTCATATTCCTGACTGCTGTCTTCCACACGCTTGCCGACGATCGACCAAACCGGCGCGGAAGACGTGCCGGTATTCAGGAAGGCCATCAGCAGTTTGCGGGCAATCGTCTGGCCCGCGGTTGTGTTAAAAGTCGTACTTTCAGGCATAATGCATCACCTTTCAAAATTATTGTCGTACCGCATCGACAGGGACACAGCCCAGTCTTCCACACCGTCGGCATAGCGTCCAGCCAGATAGGCCGCCGACAACTGCACAAACGCGGTGAGCGTCCGGCCATCGCCGAGGTCTGGCCACGCGGCAAGCGTGTGCTGCTGGCCGCCCGCCGTGATCGGTTGTTTTTCCAGCCAGCGTGCCAGTTTGTCCAGCCAGCCCTTGATGTGGATGCGGTCAGTTTCCGACTGCGGTACGGCGCGATATACCACCCGAAACGCATAGTTGCATTTCTGGTACACACCGCCCATAATGTCGGTCGTTTCGCTGATCACCGTCGCCGCAGCGGACGGATAGATCCCGACGCCGGACTTGTCGCCCAGCTCGCCGAACCGGATTTCCCGCGCTCCAATGGCCGGGAAATCATTCAACAAGCCGCTCAGGATCGTTGAAAAATCTTTTGTGTCAACCATTTGATTCCCCCAGGATGATCCGTTTGCAGCCATCCGCCCATTCTTTTCCGTGTTCGTTTTGCGCGACTTCCGCCCAGTGCGGCACACCGGCCGCAAACCGCAGATCGCGGTCGGCTACAACTTTTACAGCGCCCTTGCGCGCCCACGGTGAACCGGTTTCCGGGTCGACCATGACCTTACCCATATACAGATACCGTGCATATGGGCCTGGGAACACAACCTGCCGGCCACCTTCTGCGACGTATGAACGCTGCTGCAGGCTGCCGGTTTTCAGCGGCATATACAGCTTGCTGTCCGCCAACACCTGCTGGCCGAGCCATTCCTGCGCTTTGGCGAATCGCGGGCCGTATTTGGCGAACCGGAGATTTACCCGGACGTGCCCTTTGACATAGCTGACGTCCTTATAGTGCTTGATGCCGCTCATGACGCTGTCACCTCGAAGTGCGCAATCAGCGGAAACCACGCGCAGGATGTGATGCGGTGGCACTCAGTGACTTTGCACAGCACATCGTATTCCGCCCATTCGTGATCTCCGCGGCAGAAATAGTCGCCGGGCTGAAATGCGATCAGTCTACTGCGGTCATCCGCCGCCTGATACACTTCCGGCGTCGCATAGGTCAGTGCGCCGATGGACGCTTTCGGCACAAGCAGCAGCACATAGTGCCCCGGCACATCGCCGGTCGTACCTGGCGTCATAGCGGTTTTTGCTTCCACCTTGACGCCGGCCAGCACGTGCCGCACCCACGTATCAGCCTGACCGCGTGCGCCGCGCACACGGGAAAAAAGCGTGATCGTATCGCTATGCAGCAGCATCAGCACGTCACCCCCGCATACAGCACAAGGACACCATCTACGGCCACACCCGAAAGCCAGCGCCGCAGTACGTCGAACACCAGCGCGTCACGTGCCGCCGTAGTCTTCGCGGCGGTCGTGTAGCAGCTGTCGGCCGCCTTGTATGTGATCGATTCGCTGCCGGACGACACCGACGCCACAGGGCCGGCGGTTTTTACGCCGCCGACGTCTGCGGTTTCAGCCGCGCTGTCACGCGCCTGGTCAATGCGGTAAAGGCATTCGGCCAGTTCGCACGCGCAGTCCTGCAGCTTTTCGGCGTCGATCGTGGATTCCGGCAGCGTGCCGCCGAAGCGGTCGAACGTAAAGCGGTCGATCTCCCGCGACGCCGCACGCAGGTAGCGAGCAGCAGTCACCTCGTCGCGGAAAGGGGACAGATCGTCCCCGTACCGTTTTACGTATGTGTCAAAATCCGCGTACACCGTGATTCACCTGCCGTTCACGCGCTTGCGTAGGACTTCACGTGCACCTGCGCAGCGTCCAGCACACGCAGGGCGGCGTTTTCCTCGACCTGTGCCTTCGTACCGGCAAACAGCTCAGAATCGACCATACGGACGATGCTGAAGTTATCGCCGACGCCGAAAGCGCTCGGGTCATACATGATGAATTCCACCTTCGCGAGGTCCGCCGCCGTGACGCTGGCCTTCGTACCGCCGTGCGGATAGTAGGCAAGGTCAGCAGACGACGCGAAGCCGTTGACTTCGATCCAGGTAAAGCCCATGAAGCTTCCTACCTGGCCGCCGGCAGCGGCGGCGAGCAGCATTTCGTTGGACGTCGGGATATACTTCTCACCGGCGAACTCCAGCATCGTCGCGAAGAAGTCCGGGCTGCAAAGCACGATGGTGGGGTTGGCTTTCGCCTTGACCATGGCTTTGCGTTCGGCCAGTACCTGCGCCTTGAAGTTGGCCGCAGTGGTCTTCGTGGTGTTGGTGGACGCCGTACCCTCGGAAATCAGGCAGGCCAGCGCGCACTGGTTCTTTGCCTCCGCAACTTCGCGGGTGGCAAGGGCCAGATGCTCCTCGGCAATCGGGAACGCCACAGCAGCAGCCTGCACGCCGTAGATCTTCTTCGACGCCTGCAGGTTGTTGTTGAAAACGGCCTGAACCAGCGTGTCAGCGGCAGCGGTGTCCGTGAAGTCACGGCCAGGCGTGCCGACAGACGCGGCGGTGGAGGTCAGCTTGTGCCAGTAGCAGCCGCCGGCGCCGTCGACCATCACGTCCTGATAGGTCACGCCAGGCACAAGCCAGGTCTTATAAAACAGGTTGGGAAGAACAGTTGCCTTGTACTGTTCATCGACATACATGGATCCATACTGGATAGACATAGATCATCATTTCCTTTCGTAGTCTTAGCCCCTGAAAAACGGGTTGTTTTTGTATTTCTGGGCTACGTATTCTTTTGCGCCCCCCGCCGGCGGCACCATGCCGCTGTGATCGGACGAAAAGCGCGCCTTGCTGGCGGGATCGGCCACAAGGATGCCGGGGATCTCCTTGCCGTCCCGGTCGGTGACAAGGCCGGTAAACAGGTCGTCGATCGACTTGCCGCGCGCATCGTCAGACCCCAGTGCTGTCACCAGCTTGTCCGTGATGCTTTCGCGCGTGATGTCGTTGACGAAATGCTTTCCCGACAGGAACGTGTCCACCGTACTGCGCAGCTTCACGGCGGCAGCGTCCTTCTTGCGGTTGTCCCGCTCGGTCTGCAGGTCATTGGTCAGGGTCGTGATCTGACCCTTCAGCGCTGCGACATCCACGCCGTCAAAGGCGGCAAGCTTGCCCTGCACGTCTTTCAGCGATGTGTCCAGCGCGTCGTGGCGTTCCTGCAGCTTGGTGAATTCCGCCACGGTCTTGTAGTTTTCGGCGACGGCCTTGCGCAGATCCGCCGCTTTTCCTTCCGGGATCGTAATGCCGAAATCGGAAAGAATGGTCTCAATGTTCTTCATGCGTAATCCTCCTGAACGTGATTTTTAACAGCCCGTCGACTGTACGGATTGAGCCGGATGAACCACCGGCGGGGTCGTGATATGGCAAAGGGGCAGCCGGTTTCCCGTCCGCCCCTGCGTATCCTGATTTGATTTTGGGCATAAGAAAACCACCTTGCCGATTGGTAAGATGGTTTCTCTAATTATTATGTGAAATAATTTTCACGTTGGATTTATCTTGACGTTGTTTTTAAATATCCAGCTGGTCGCAGATCTGCGAAAGTGACTTACCACAAATAAACGGAATATTCATTGCATCGTCCACCGAATGTGCGTCCACTGCATATCCATCGTAGCAAAGCGCAATGTCCTCCCGGCTGAACGGGCAAATAGACCCGAATTTCCCTTGATATGCAAAATCAATGTCTTGGGTAAGATCATCAATCCAAGCCCTTAAATCCTTCGCGTTCACAGTATATCCGCGTTCTCCTTTCGTTCCTGATCGGTGAGCTCACGCGTCGCTCTGGTCTGGCGCCTGTCGTCATCCCAGGTAATGTCGTGCGCGTGCTCTCCTTTGGCTCCGTATGGATGCCTTTTCGGATTCCCGTGCGGCCCATTACTGATCTGCCTGCATTGCCAACCATCCGCATCAAAAAATGTTCTGTCGCGTTGTTTGCCGCCCATAGAAGCGGTATCAACAACTGCATAAGAACGATACTGCCCGGGAACGTGTGGTTTGGCTTTTGAAGTCCAGTCATCAGTTACAACTATCGTTCCGTCTTTATTATAGTGATATTTCTTGTATTTATCAAGTTCTTTACGTACCGCCGCAGATGCGGTTGACGCCGCCGAGCGATCCCAGCCCGCAACGGCCAGCCGATCGTGGTACAGTTTCAGGTCGTTATCGGTGCAGAACTTCGTGTAGGCCGCGTTCTGATCCTGCAGGCGCTTGGCGGACTGCGTGTATTTCTCCTGCAGCTTTGCCTTGGCCGCCGGATCTTCGCAGCTTTTCACGGCTGTATGCAGCGCCGTGCACTTGCGCTTCTGCGCCCGGATGCGGCGTTCCATCGCGCGCTGCGTCTGCGACAGCTCATAGGCGCGCCGGTTGGCTTCGGTATCGATCGGCTTGTTATTGTTCCGGCTAACGCCAGGGAGGAACGGTGTGAAGGAATGGCGGCAGTTATAGCCGCAAAGGCCCAGCGGATTTTCCGGGTAGCCGGTCGCATCCAGCAGGTTATCAAACTGCGCGTCCTTGCCGTCGATGCAGTACACCTTGCCCTGCCAGCCGGCATGATCGGCGACCGGGTCGGTATCAGATACACGCGCGCCCAGATGCTGCGACACAAGCACATGATTCCAGCCCATGTCTTTGCACTGCTGGATCGTCATGTTACCGGATGACTGCGCCACGCCCGTGCGGATGCAGCGCAGCACCGCCACTTCCAGCGTGTCCTTGTGGCCGGACGGGTACCGAACGGTCGGCTGAAACTGCCCAAGCGCCTTCACGCCTTCCAGCATGGCAGCGGTGTAGGACTGCGCGCCGGTGCGTACTTTCCAGTATGCATCGTCGCAGATGTCGATAAACGCCTGATTGGTCGCGCCGGCCGTTGTGCGCGTGATGTTGGATATTTCACCGACCGTGCGTTCATAGGCGTCTGTAATGATCGCCATCATGCGGGGCGACAGGCCGGAAAACGTCACAGCGGCAGCTTCGGCGTCTGCCTTTGCCGCCTGAATACCGCTGTCCTTGAAGATCTTCGCGATTTCCTGCTGCGATTTGCCGGTGCTTTTGGCCAACGCCTTCTGGATTTCGTCCAGATTCCCGCCGGCCTGTTTCAGCACCCACGCCTGCCATTCATCCGTGCCGGTCAGCAGCTTTTCTTCGCCGTGGCCGAAGCGGATCATGAAGCGCTCGATCATGTCGCGGGCAATCCATTCCGTCAGGCCATCCAGCAACGGCAGCAGAGTTTCGCCGATCTCCTGAAACTGTTCCGGGGTGATCATTCGGTATCAGGGAACAGCCCCGGCTTTGCTGTGTTGGCTTCGGCGTAGGCCGCTTTTGCGTCGTCTTCGCTGAAGCCTTCAAAGCGCACCAGATACATCCACCACGGCAAAACGCCGAGCTGGCAAAGGCTTTTTGTGTTCTGCCGGTCCTCTTCGTAGCTATACGTTATGTCGCCGAAATTGTACGCCACGGTATACGTGCCATAGGGCGCCAGATCGTAGATATCAGCATAGTCGTTCAACGCCTGAATCAGGTCATCCACAGCTGCCTGAATGCGGTCGCGGATGTCCTTGATGCGCTGGATGGTGCGGCGGTCATCAGCTTCCACCTGCGTTGCGGTGGCAAGGCCCTGCTTTTCGTTATAGCTAAAATAGCCTTCCGAAAAGCCGCACTTGGTCGACAAGCTTTGCAGCAGCATATTGATGCCGGTCTGGCGTTCGCCGGTTTTCAGCTTGCGATCGATTTCCTGATAGAAACTTTCGGCCGCCGAGCCGGCAACGTTTTGCACATAGCGCGGCAGCCGCACGGAAACATTCTTCCGCCCGGGCTCACGCAGCAGACGGTCATCCACAAGGGCGATCGACCGGGAATCCTGAATTTCGTCCACCATCGCCGACCATGCAACGTCCAGCCCCCGCAGCTCTGGCAAGGCGTTGGCGTAGATAGACATACCGCATGCGCCGCCGTCAATGTTGTTGGCGTCCGGCATGGTGCACACAGCAAATAGCGGCGCAGTATCATCCAGCACGGCGTCCGGCAGGATGCCCACCCAATCCGGCACTTCGTCCAGATTCACACGGGATGCCGATGCTTTGCCCTTCGCCAGCCGGAACGCGCGGTTGGAAACCACATAATGCATCCCGTCGTAGCGGTGATATTCGGCCTTGACATAGTAATAATCCGGCGTCGCCTTCGTGTCGTACAGCACAACGCCCGTCACGCGCTTTCGGTTATCCACAGCGGTGATCGTAAATTCCGGCGGCGTGTACAGACCGATGCTGTCCGGCGTTGGTTTCAGCAAAAACATGCCAGCAGCGCAGCCCACGTCCACCATGTCACGCAGGAACGGAATCAGTTCTTCGTTCAGCCGTTCCTGCAGCCAATCCGCGCGGGCCGAGCCGGACAGTTCGACGCTGACACCCATCGTCGCAAGGCGCGCAGCTTCGCCGGTCACGGCCTTTGCAAAATTGATGGTGCGATCCTGATCGTTTGCCCACGGCGGGGTGCCCGTCCAGATCTGCATCCACAGGTCTTCCGCTTCGCGCATTTCCGGCGTTACCAGCGGCGCAATGCGGAATTCTTCGCGGATCTGCTTTTTCACGCTGTCCAGCGGGATATTGATTTTCACAGGCAGCCAACCTCCTTGAACACTTCGCACATTTTCGGAAACTGCGAAGCAATCCAGTCCACGTATGTTTCGTCATGGCCGTATTCCGGATGCGTAAAGTTTTCGGACAGCCCGCTTTCAAACAGAAATGCATGAATGATTTCATGACGCATAACTTTTTTCTGATAGACGCTATAGTCTTTTAGGTCGCAGTCTTTGGCCTTTTTTGAAATAACAATGGTCTTTACCGTTTTGTCGCAGTAACCATCGCATTTTTCAAGCATTGCATCTTCGGCCGCCGCGGCTTCAATGATTTCATATTCCGTCCCCAAAATATTTACAGTCATGCACTTGCCCCCCTGCGCATCGTCAGCGGTTCCAGTGCGTACCGCGTGGCGTCGATGCTATGGTTATTCACGTCCGGGTATCCGGTGACGACGTTGCCGTCTCTGTCCCGCTCGTATTCGTATTCTGAAAATTCTTTCGCTGCATTCGGGCAGCGCACCGGGTCGATGATGATGCGCCGGCGCTGCAGCCACTTCATGCCGTGTTCGATCGACCCCGGGCCTTTAACGGCACCTGTGACGGGTAGGCCCATTTCGCGGTGATCGTTGACGCTTTTCGGTTCGGCCGAATCGGCCGTGATGGTGTAATCGTCATAGCCGTGTTCGATGATCCAACGCGCCGTCTGTTCGTTCGATTCCTTGTTGACGTAGTGTTCTGCGAAGATATACACCGCCTCGCGGTCGCTGTCGTAGTAGCAGCGAATGAAGCAGTACGGATCGGGATACCAGCCCCAGTCCTCGCCCTGAAAGATGCGGTCAAAATGCGAAATTTCTTCGTCTGTGATTTCCCTCAGTTCCAGATAGTCAAAGACACTGCCGCCGTCACCGTTGGCCACGCCTTCATATTCGTGCTCATACGCCGCTGGGTTGACCTCTTTCAGGTGTTCCGCGTCGGCGATAAACTTCGCGCCCAGCCATTCCGGCGGCGCTTCCGTGTAGCTGGAATGATGAAAAACGCGCCCCGGATCCGGGACAAGCCGCTCCTTGTTGACCCAGCTGGATTTACTTTTCGGCGGGTTATAGGACGAAAAGTCGTAAGAATCCGCGCCGCCACGCAGCACGGACTGGTTGATAGATCGTTCTTCTTCCGGCCCGCAAAGCTGGTCTTTTTCTTCCTTCCACAGGATGCCAATATAGCCAAACGGCGGCTTGATGGATTTCAGTTTCAGCGGGTCGTCACAGCCTCGAAAATAAATCGTCTGGCCGGTTTCTTTCAGCACGATTTCCAGCGGCGAAAGCTTGCAGTTGAACTCATCGTATAGCCCCAGTTCATTGATCGCCCATTTCATCTGGGCATACACGCTGTCCTTCAGGGTGTTGCCCATCTTGCGGATGATACAGGCGTGCATCGTCGGGTTGTTTTTCAGCAGCTCGACGATTTTCAGGGATATATATGACGATTTCAGGCCGCCGCGGCCGCCTTCAAAGACATACGTCATGTTCGGCTGAATGCGCCGGTTGATGTCCACAAACGCCCGGCCAATGACGCGCGCAGGCAGCTCATAGTGCGCAGATGCACGCGCCGCCGCCTTTGTTTCCTGCTCTTCCTTGATGCGCAGCGACTTCTCCAAATCGCCCGCCGCACGGAGGCGGTCAGCGATGGAGGTTTCAATGCCGAACTGGTCTTTTTCCTGCCCACGCATGATCGCCGTGCGCAGCTCCTGGATCTCTTTCAGGGATGCCGTGCGCTCGGATTCGATTTTTTCCTGCCGCCGCGCTATATAGATTTTTATGTCAGGTTTTGTCAGGTTTTCCGCTCCGATGGATTTGGCGGTTTTCGCCGAGTATCCCGCCCGGCGCGCCGCCTCGGTCGCATTGCCCAATTCGATGTAAAAATCCGCAAAAGCGCGCTGCTTTGGCGTGAGATTCATGGGATCACCCGCTATAGATTTTCGCCAGCGTTTTTACGACATCCGCCATGCTGTAAGTCTCCAGTACGCGCGTGCTGATATGCTTCCCGGTTTCATCGGTTTCTGCCTTTTCCAGCACGTATTTTGTTACCATCCGGCCAAGCCGCTCGGAGTAGTGCTGTAACTGATTGACTTTGTAATGCTCGCCGCGCTGGTTCAGCGCCGCCTGCAGTTTGTAGGTAAGTTGTTTCAGATTCATAACCGCACCAGAATGCACAAAGCACCGAACCCGAAACCGGGCCGGTGCTTTGCTTTGTTGAGAGACATGAGAAAACCAGAGTTGACAGAGACAAGAGAAAAAGCCATGCGTACATTCTGCAAAAAGGATCAAAGGAAGAGAGGTATATCACAAAGTGACTTGCGGTGCTGGTCTCTCTCGCAATCCCGCGATATCACTTTAACACAGATTCCCGTGAAAATGTTCCCGATTTTTTCCCACGTTACGCTCACGTCTCTGTGAGGCCGTACATTGTGATTGTAAAATTCCGCAGTGCGCAATCCTTCCAACGGTAAGCGGTCGTTTTCTCGATGGCCAATTCCCGGCACAGCCGCTCGACGCCGCCGATACACGGCGTGATGTAAAAACGCTGCAGCACACAGCGGTCCCGCTCAGAGAGCTGATTCAAGGCACGATCCACGCGGCGTACACGGTTCTCGGTCAAGCGCTGCGCCTCTTCCAGCCGCTCACGTTTCAGGATGTTGTTGACGAGCGCATCGTCCCTGCCGTTTGAGCCACCGGCGACCGGGCTGCCATCCGCCGATGCACTGCGGATACTCGTGATCTCCGTTGCCAAGTCAGCGATCTGATCTCTGATGTTTTCAATTGCCGCCTTTCGGTTCGTGTAGTTTCGCAGCTCATCAGCCGCCTCCCGTTTCCAGTCCAACATCCTCACCTCCTTTGTCAGTCATCCCAAGCAACCCATCTTGTCGATGCAAGTGCCCGCCACGCCTTTGTAATTCATCATTTCACACCGCCTCGCTCCCCGGGACGATGCGATCCCAGCACTCTGTGCATATCTGCGGCACGCTTTTCTTTGTATTCCAGTTCTTCTCGCACAGACATTCAGTACCGTTTCCCGGCTCATATCCGTATTCATCCGGGCATCCCGCACACCCGCCGATGAAGCGTGCATCCACCTTGTCCGGATGCTCCAGCACCAACAGCTCGCGGAATGTGCAGCCGTGCGACTTCCTTACAAGCATATCTACCCGAAAATTGTCCCAGTCTGCCGTCGGCACGCCGACATAGTCGCACCACGCGCGTTCCAGCTTCGCGCCGGCGGATTCCACCCAGTCCGGCAGGAACACAACGTAGTCCACCGCCTCCATCTCGGCGAAACAGATGCGCATATAGTCCAGCTTGGCCAGCCCCTCCGGCGCTGTGGCCGGATTGATGACCGTCGCGCCCAGCCGCTCAAGTTGTGCAGCCGCTCGGGCGAATTTCCCCTTATAATCCGGATCACCGGCGATTTTCCCTGATATATAGATCTTCATGGTTGCCCTCCTTTCAGAGCACCGGGCGAGTTCCCCCGCCCAGTGTGCTATCGAATCACTGCATGATGACGACCTTGCCCTGTTCAATCAGGTCTTTCAGGCCGCGCTCGAAATACTCAGCGATGTTGCGTTTCGCTTCCAGACGCCAGATGCCGCCATCCGCCTCGAAAAAGGCGATGCCTTTCTCGCTGTCCACGCGCAGGAGGAATTCGCTTTCCGGCTGCGCGACCTCAAGGAACGTGCGGAACGGCTGCAGTTTGATCCGCGGGCGCACATTAACGACTGCGTTGAGCGCAACGCCCTGCCGCGCCGTCACGGCCTGCGTGACACCATTATCGTTGGTAGACACTGTGTTCTCATCGGACATACGGCTGAGTAGATCCAGCAGATACTCCGTGCCTTCGTTCGGGATGAACAGACTGCGCAGCTCGATCAGCGCAGTTTCTCGGTCACGCCAGCCAGTGCGCATGCCCGGCGCGTCCGCCTGCGCACGATACAGGACATTGCGGGAGAAGTCCGGCAGATACGTCGTCATTACTTCGACCTTGTTATAATCCCGGACATGTACCATGATGGTCGTCCCAACCTTTGCGATCTCGGTGCGCACCAGCTTGCAGACAGCATCCAGACCGCTGACGCTGACGGAATCGGGACGATCCACATGCGGCGGGATCCGCGTAAGATTGGCGTCGGAATAGGTCTCTGCCCATCAATTTCGAAGATTTTGGTTTCTTTCAGGCTCACGATTTTGTCGATCATTTCTGCGAACATTGTCATATCCTCCTTCGTTATTCGGCTGCCTGCTGGCTGTTCTGCAGCAGATTCAGAATTTTCGGTGCTTCCTGTTCATGCCCGTCCATGCGCATCTGGCCGGGGAGCTGCGGCACCATTTCGGCAACGACCATTTCCCCGTTGCCATCAGTGGTAACGCAAAGCGACGTTGCGACCGGATTGGTCGCCGCGAGCGTGGCCTTGGCAACAACATTCACGCGGATCTGCCGGCGGTCATCGTCCGGTGTCAGCTCGATCGTCAGCGTGATCTTGCGCTTTGCGGTTGCTTTGGTGTTGACGTCAAGGATGTTGTCAACACAGCGCTGCATCTCATAGTCCACGCGCTCTTGGAATGCACCCTGCGCCATCTGCAGGATGCTCGCTCTTTGGGTCTCGTGATTCATGGTTGTCCTCCTTATCCGATCAATGTCGGTATTTCATAATTGCACCAGAGCACTTCCGTGCGCCTGCTGCCATTCTGGTTATAGGCCTTCCGCTCGATGATGTTCCAGCCGCTCAGTTCGCTGTCATACATAGGTGAGTGATACCCGGACAGGATAACCGGCCCCGGGTGTGCTTTCAGCGCTGCCAGCAATGCCTCGTGGTCTGCGTCTGTCATTTCGTGCCGATACTGCTTTCCGCTGCGCGTTTCAAGCAAATACGGCGGATCTGCATAGATCAGCACGTTCACGTGCCGGAAACGCCGAATCAGCTCCAGCGCCGGGCGATTCTCTATCTGTACTTCTTTCAGCCGCTCGGCCGCGGCCCGTATGTTCTCGGGCATATCGTTCCAGCAGTTCAGGCAGTAACTGCGCTCACGCGCATAAACGTCGATTTTGAATCCGGTCTTTTGATACGTCTTGAAGCCGTGCCCCATCCTGCTACGGATGCAGAACCGCACCGCGCGGTCGAAGTCTGTTTCTCCGCGATTCTCGTGCGCATCATCAAAGACTGCGCGCGCATATGGCGTCAAGTCGATTTCCCGGGCAAGCCGCTCGGGCTCTGCGCGCAGAACGCGGAAGAAATTCACGATATCCCCGTCGATGTCGTTCACGGTCTCGATCGCCGATCGCGGTTTGTTGAACAGTACGGCCAAAGAACCGGCGAACGGCTCCAAATAGGATCTGTGCGGCGGCATAATTTGCACGATTTCCTGTGCCATGCCCCACTTTGCGCCGGGGTAGTTCAAAAGTGCATTCACTGATTCGCCCCCATCACATGGCCACCGCATCAGCGAGTGCGGCCATCGTCTCAATTTTCCCGGGCATGGCATACTCCGGGAGGTTTGCTGCCACAACGGCCGCAGCCATCGGCGGGCAGACGGCATTGCCGCATCTGGCTACTTGCTGTGTCTTCGGGTAAGGCTTTCCGGCCGCATCATGGTCGATGATGTAATCCGGCGGAAAGCCCATGGCGTTGTACAGCTCCCGAGGCGACAGCATCCGCAAGCCGATATCCGCGATATAGTACAGCGCCCCGCCGATTGACAGGAGCAGCAGATCGTCCTCGCCCAGCGCATAGCCGCAGTACCGGTTCAGCAGATCGCGGATCTGCGGCCAGTAGTGAAGCCGCTCAGATGTGCCGATTTTACAAAGCACTGCCTTGCAGCAGCCAAACACGCCGCCCGCTGTCTGTGTCGGCAGCGGCTCCGACGGCCGTGTGCCGACTTCGTCCCGCTTGTACTTGACCACGTGGGCAGCGCATACCGCATTGTGGTCGATGGCCGTCACTGTCGGCAGCGGTTCTCCCGCTTTCTCACCATCCACCCCGCTGTAATACTTGACTACATGTGCAGCAACCACGGCTTCCCGGTCGTGACTCGTGACCGTATGCATCGGGCTTTGCACATCCAACGGCCGGCCGTCGCCGTAATACTCCACCAGATTCGCGCAGGTAAGGCCGTAACGGTTCGAGGCGTCCACCGTGCAGACGGGCTTATCCAGTCCAGCCGCTCGGGCGCTTTCCGTTTTCTCCGTGTGGTACTGGATCAGTGACGGCGATAGCAGCATCTGCCCGCCGCCTCCGCCTGTACGGACTGTGTTCATTGGTTCGGAGACCGGTGCCCCGACACTGTTGCTGGTGTTCGTCATCGTCAGCGGCGTGAGGACCGGCCGGCAAATGTCACCGGTGTGCTTTGCCGTAATCGTTTTACACGGCTCTTGGCTATCCGTGACGTGCCCACCTCCGGAATGGTTACAATCAACGATGAACGGTGCCCCGGACTTGATCGTGAACTTGTCCACGCCGCGAATAATGCGGCGCATGGTGTTGTCCGCCAGCGGCCGGACGCTGGAAATGCCGTACCGCTCGTGGATTTCATCCTTCGTCGAAAAAATTGAAGGGCACGGCAGCGACCAGTCGATGATCTCCGCTGCGCTGCGCCATGGCAGCAGTTTTCCGCTGCGCACTTCCGCACTGTCTCGCGGGGCGTGTGTGCGCTCTGGCCAGACGACCGCACGTCCGTCGCAGCGGGCAATCAGCACCAGCCGACGTCTGGTAGTCGGCGCACCATAGTCGGCTGCCACCAGCTCGCGCCATTCCACGGTATACCCCAGCGCCCGAAGCTGCCCGACAAACTTCTGGAACGTCGTACCGGCCAGTTTCTTTACCGGCTTCCCCTTACGCACCGGCCCCCACGTCTGGAACTCTTCGACGTTTTCAAGGATGATGACGCGCGGGCGCACCTTCGCCGCCCAGCGCAGGGCAATCCACGCGAGGCCCCGGATCTTGCGGTCAACAAGCGCCGCGCCCTTTGCCTTTGAAAAATGCTTGCAGTCCGGCGAGAACCATGCCAGCGCCACCGGCCGACCTCGGCAGACCGTCTCCGGATCCACATCCCAGACAGATGCCTGGTAATGCTCCGTGTACGGATGGTTCGCTTCGTGCATCCGGATCGCTGCCGGGTCGTGATTGATCGCCGCATTGACGATTCGCCCCAGCGCCAGCTCAATTCCCGTGGACGCGCCTCCGCCACCGGCAAAGCTGTCAACGATGATCTCGCCGTCAAGTGTCTCCTGTGTGCGCAGCATCATGTCGCCTCCCCCGCGCCGAGCGCGAGCTGCCCGGCGGCATACAGCTCGTACACCGTCCGTCCGCGATCATCTGCCATATACGGCAGGAAGATTTGCTGCATCGGCACATCGCAGGATTCGATCAGCGCCATTTGCGCCAGCACCCAGTCGCGCACGTTCCGCCACGCGGTCATTTCTGCCTGCTCTCGGTCGGCCTTGATCTTCTGCGCCGCGAACACTCGCAGCGTTCCGTCTACGGCCGCCGGCAGGCGGAAGCCGCGTGGCCCCGCCGGCGTGTCGATCCCGAACGCGATCGCCTGCGGCTTGCCATTATCGTAGTCAATCATGATCTTGGTGGCGCCGTGGCGTGCAAGCGCGCCTTGGATTTCCCCGATGGACGTATATACGTCCACTTTCGTCGTATAGTTTTTGATTGCCATGTGCCCACCTCACTCCGGATCGCCGAGAAACAGGATCACGCCCCGGCGCATCTGCACCCGGTACGGCTCCAGCTCCCCGGCCGTCATATACTTATGGCCGAATAGTTCTTTCATGTTCTGCCAGTCCTCCCACATGACACGATACACTGCGCGGCCGCGCAGGCACACCAGCACAAACGCCAGTGCGCCCATATTGGCGTGCGATTCCAGTGCACGCGCCTGCTCTTCCGTGACCGCACTTTGCAGGATGCGGTCTTTGTCCGTTGCCTTGGCCTCGAACACTACGCTGCTGCCACCGCATATCGTGCCCTGAAAATCCGGCTGCGCCTGCTTGGTGAAAACCGCCTCGAACGACCAGCAGCCGCTCGGATTCTGATGCCGGCCGGAAATGACCTTGATTGGCTCCGGCGTCTTGTCGATCTCCGCGATGCCATGCGCCCGGTAATACGCGCAGGCCGTGAGGATCTGCGCCTCGAAGCCCTCTCCGGTCGCGCGGCTGATGCTCCCCTGTGCCTGACGCGCTGGGTTTTTCGCCGACTCCTCGGCGTGAAAAAACTGCAGCGCCTTTTCATACGCCACAGGATCCAGCTTGCGCGCCGCCTGTTTCTGATAGCGCGGCGGCAGGCTGTCCATACGGATTCCCATTGTGTGCGCTCCTTCCTATGTGGTGTCTTTGATCTCGTAATACTCCTGCCACGGCCAGCCGCTCAGTTCGTGCCAGCCGCTCTTATACTCCGACCCATCGTCAAAGCGATAGAGATGCATACCCCGTCTGGCCTTCGGCTCCTTGCGCCACGTCTCGGCCTTTGCGACCTGATAGCGGATCTCCGGCTTTGCCATGCCGGCGCTGCAGGTATACCGCCGGCGGCGGATGCCCTGCTCGCGGCAGCGGCGCATGGTGGAGCGTGATTCCTTGATGAGGTAGGACGCGAGCTTTGCGTGGTTCTTGCGGTCATCGAGCATCTGGAAGCTGATAGACCCCGCGCCATTGGTCACCTTTGTCCAGGCTGCGGCGATGATCTGCGCGTCAAAGCGCGGCAGGAGGATGTGATGATGCACGTTCGTCATGTGCTTGGTTTCGAGCACGGCGATGTATTTCAGGCGCTTGCCCGCTTTGGCGTACGCCTTGCGCAGCTCGCGGAAGAACGCGGCTCTGTCCCGCTCGGCTTGCTCTAATGTGATGGTTTTGCACCAGTAGTGCAGCACCAGATGGAAGTCGCCATAATGGTAGTTGCAGTTGATGAGCCAGCGCAGATGCTCCTCGGCCACGCGCTCGTTGATGCGCTCCTGACACTTGGAGGTCTCCCGCTCAGATGATCGCTTGCGCGGCTTAACTTCCTTGCTGTGCACACGGGATGAATACATCTTGCGGTGCTCGACCGTTTCCCCGCACACGACGGTGCGATGTACATACGGCATGATTGCCTCCCTGTCTGTCTCCGGTCGAGTTAGTAATTGGTCTTACCGAAGCTGAAAACGCCTTGCGGCGTCAGCGTTTTTCGGCTTGCAGGGCGGGCAACTGTATGCTATAATATATAGTGTAGCGCGCCCTGTGCGCTATTGGGTTTTCACCGCCTGCGGGTTTGACGATCTTCGCAGGCGGTGTCTTTTTATGTCTCCGGCGGCGCCCACATGACGCGCGCCCCGCGGACGACTTCCTGCCATGGGACGCCCCACAGCTCCGCCGCGCACTGGATCGCCGCGAACGGCGATGCGCACGGCACGACCACGGCCTTACGCCCCGGGAGCGCCACCCGCGCGCGGCCATGCGCTGCCCAGCGGTCATTCCGGCGGCGCTCCGCCAGCTCTTCCGTGGACATATAGACGACCTCCTGCCGTCTCATGCGACGCCGAGGGCCGAGAAGATAAGGTGGAACACCCACCCCGCCAGCGCGATGCCGGCGATAAAGGACGCGCAGACGATGCCGTCCTCGATTCCCCACATGATGTAGCGACGCGCCTTGGCCTTTGCGCGCGGATCTCCGAATACCTTCATTCGCTGTCCCTCCCCGCTGCCGTGCGGTACAGCATCTGCATGTTGTTCGCGCAGATAGCGCACATCGGCACATCGTGGATATGTCGGACTCCGTCCACGCTCCCGCAAAACGCACAGCCCGGCGCATACTTGCGCAGGATGATGTTGTCCGCGTCTGTATAGATCTCCATGGGATCACCCGCCCGGATGCCCATCGTCTGGCGCAGCTCCTTCGGCAGCACGATGCGGCCGAGGTCATCGACCCTCCTGATGATTCCTGTTGCTTTCATTGGTTTCTCCTTTCTCTTGACCTATCTGGCCAGCATCTGGGCGAGCGCCACGGCGCTGATGCCCTCTTTCCCGCTGACGTTGTACCGCTCGCGGCACACCCGTCTGCTTTGCCCTGTATAATTGCTGACGTCTGTCACCGTCAGCACCCGGCGGCCGCCGGTGAACTTCAGGATTTCCTCCAGCTCAAGCCGGAAGGTTTCTTTTTCTCGCGGCATATGTACCTCTCTCCTTTAAAAAAATGTGCTGATATTGAAAACTTCGGCGCTCTCTGATATACTGCAAATGGAAAACATGGAAATTCTGCGTATGAAAGGATGTACCACTCATGGTAAATGAAGATTGCGCCCGTGATTTGCTGCAATACCTCGACAGTTGTCTTGAAATCAGCAGTACCGGAAAACGTGTCAAGCCCATAAAGCTCAAAAAGGTGCTTCATGAGGAGCCGCTCAGCAATTACACATCCGACGACATTTACAATGCTGCGGAATATCTGGTGAAGCTTGGGCTAGTCAATCTGCCCATCCCGCGCAGCACAGCACTCAAGGGCGGAGCACGTTCATATGTTTTTACAGGTATTTCGGCAAAAGGAACTGAATACTTAAAAGTGACGAGAAATCCGACCACATGGGAAAAACTAAAGTCCCATTTCCCAAGTGTGTTCAACGCTGCCATATCCAGCATTTCCTCCTTCATCCTCCAAGCTGGAATAGAACTGCTGAAGTAAGGAGAGGAAAATTCATGGATCACACACTTACCAGAGACGCAAAAAAGGCTCTCGCTACGATCTACAAAGCCTATAAATCGAGGCGCGCAAGCGGAGAAGCAAAATCCTCCGCAGTTTATTTCGATACCGAATCACACGATGCCGCCGCCATTGATGCAGCCGTCTCCGACAGCTTGGCAGAGCTGTCAAACGCGAAATATGTAAAAACGGACATCTGCGGCAATTACACGCTTACCGATTCCGGTATCATATTCATGGAGAATTTGCCCGTCGGCACCATAAAGGAATGGCTATCATTCTCCGCCCAGTTCATCCCCTGACAATCCGGCGTAAAAGCGCTCGAAGTCCTCTTCGTTTCCGGCGTGGAATCGCGCCACATCAATGCCGGTAATACTCAGCTCCGCTACACCTTCCTTCACGTCGAGGCGGATGCCGCGCACGCCGACGCCGATCATAACGCCGTCGATCAGTACCGCGCTCTGCCTCCCGTTGCTTGCGATCATCAGCTTGGAATAGCTTGCGGCCGTGTCCGGCAGCCCGCTTTTCAACCGGTCGAGCTGCTTGCGGAGCTTCTGAAACTCCGCGACCGTCTTGTAGTTCTCCGCGATTTCCTTATGCAAAGCGGGAACCAGCTCCTGCGGGATTTCAACACCCAGTCCGGACAGGATACTCACGATGTTCTCCATGTCCTCACCTCCAATCGAATGAATAATGAATGCCCTTGTTTTCCCGCTCGGATATGATAGAATCGGCTCGAAGGGAGGCAAAGCAAATGCAGGAACCGAAACCGAAGCGTGTGATGGAATACGAAATGCGTCTCTATCACTGCCACAAAATCAAGCGGAATGTTCAAATCCTCTAGGATTACGAGGTCATCGACGGTGTTCGTACCCTAGTGCGGTGCTCATGTCCAGTTCACATGGGCACGGCATCGACCGACCGTCACTGCAATGGCATAAATGAGTTTGACTTTCCGTGTGGCTATGCCGACTGGCAGCAAACAAAATAACGTCCTCCATCATGCCGTCCGTCATTTCACATGGCGGCGTGTAGCAGAAAAGGCGCAGGCAGCACTTTGTGCAGTCTTCCTTTTCTTTTTGGCAGTGCGCCCGCAGCGCCCTGTGAAGCTCCATAGAATCCATGTCCTCACCTCCAATCGAATGAATTGCAAAAACATCTGCAAGGTCTTGCGGATATTTTTTGTGTTATTCGTGAATTTGATTCACTATCACTGCAAAAAAATATGGTCTCGCTGTTCTCTGCTCAACCCAAGAATTGAAGTCATGCTCACGATTTCGCTCGCCTTAAAGTCTGTTACGCCTTCCATCTTGCGGTTGAGGCTTGCCATAGAAATGCCCATTTTCTCCGCAACATAGCCATATTTCAGCCCTCTTTCTCGCATTGCCCGCCGCAGTTCCTCTTTGTCAATCATCTTATCACCTCCGCAATTTTGGACGTGAATTTAATTCACGTCTAGAATATATCACCATTGTGAACTCGTGTCAACATTTTTGTTGAATTATTTTCACATTTATGATATGATGCGCGAGAGGTGAGGCTTCAATGGCTAATCTATATGAAAATATCCGCAAACGGCGCGAGGCTCTTGGCATGTCGCAAAATGAGCTCGCCACAAAAACTGGTTATTCTGATAGGACATCAATTTCAAAAATCGAATCTGGTAATGTTGATCTAACGCAGTCACGTATCATGGCGTTCGCAAAAGCGCTTAATACAACAGCCTCCGAACTTATGGGCTGGGACGAAGAAAGATCTCGATCTGATAACAGCCCGTCAGAGCGCAAAAATGTTGTCCGCATTGCCGGCCGTGATGGTTCTTATGTTGAGAAGAAATTGAGCGACGAACAAGTCGCCGCTCTGAAAACGCTCATCGATCAGCTCCCGGAAGCCGATGACCTTTGACATCACATACGAAACGAGCTGATTCCAAATGACAATCGGGGAAAAAATCAGAGCCTCACGCGAATCTGTTGGTCTCACGCAGGAAGAGCTCGCCTCTATGTGTGGGACAACCAAACAGACAATCTACAAATACGAAATTGGAAAAGTGGTCAACATCCCGCTTGACCGATTGGAAACAATAGCGGATGCCATCGGCGTCTCACCAGCATATTTAGCCGGATGGGGAACAAGCACCAGCAACAGTGCAGCCGCTCGCGGCAATGGAATTGGAGATAGAATCCGAAGCTGCAGGCTGCAACTCGAACTGACCCAAACACAGCTTGGCTCTCTACTCGGCGTAAAAAAGAACGCAGTAAGCAAGTGGGAATGTGGGCGTGTCAGCGATATTCCTTTATCCAAAATTAGAGCCATGGCAGATTTGTTCCACGTCCCGGTTTCATACCTGGCCGACGATTTGATGAGCGATCCAACCACTCTAAAGCCAGCTAATACAAGCCCGAACTTGATTCGACTTACTTACGGTGGAGCAACCACTGAAAAAGCACTAAGCAGTGAACAAGCACTCGCTCTGAAAATGATTATCGACCAGCTCCCGGAAGCCGATGACCTCTGATATAATCTGCAAACTGATCGTATACCAGCCGCTCGAGCGGTGAGGTCAAAAAGCGCTGCCGCCGGTAAAGCTCCTGCATGCGCGTCCAACGGAATTCGGCAGCCGCTCGGCTAATGTCGCACAGCCGCTCGATGTCCTCAGCCGACTGCACGCTGCACCCCCATAGCACACAGGCCGGGGCAAGCAGACGCGAGGCAAACACGTTGGCCGCCTGCTCGATGGGATTGTCGTCCGGGGCTGGCTCACGGCACACGAGGTCATACCGGCCGACGTGGCCCAGGATGATGTGGCCCAGCTCATGCGCGCAGGTAAAGCGCTGCCGCGCCGGGATCGCCAAGCTGGACACCATGATCGTCGGCGCGCCGCCGATGACGGTGGACATACCGTCGTTGTTGTCCCGCTCGGCCGGCGTATACCGCCGCACAGACACGCCCAGCGCCCGGCACACGCCGCTGATCTTGACCGGCAGCTCCGTCACCTTGCAGTCGATCAGGATGCGCCACGATGCATCGCGCACGTCTTTGTAGTCTTGATAGTTCACTTCCATCGCCTCCGCGCTTATTATGCGCAGGGGCGGCGGCGTAGCACAGTCCCTTTTATCGTACATCAAAGAAAGAATAGACATTTAGACCATAAAATGATAAAATTGGTTTAAATCGTTGTAAAGCGAAAACAGATAAAAGGGGTGGAGTGTCATGAGTTTTTGGTTTAAAAAACGCAAAAAAGCTTCAGCGGCAGCGCCAATGCCGAAGCATCCGGGCGAATATGCTCAAGATTGCAATCAAAGCCTCCTCAAGGATGGACGATATGATCCAACTCGCGTTTCCAGCCACGAAAATGACGTTGTCAAAGAAGTGATTTTGGCATCCCGAAAAAAATATTCACGTCCATATCAAGGAATTGGCCTTGCGGTGGAGACTTATCCCATTATCTATAAGCCAAGATACATCTTGTACGAATTTATTGTCCAGAAATACGGTCACTCAAGTAGTGTTTTTGATGTTCTCGCAACCGCCATAGCATACAAAGAAAAGGGCGCCGCCTATAGACGCCTCTCACTCCAATATTTTCAGTTGTTCTTCCAAAGCGCATCAAGTGCTGACATTGCAAAGCTACCACGGTCATACCCGCTCTGGTCTATTTACAATATGATGTCAGACCTATATGAAAGCACTTACGACCTAGAAAGCGCGCTCGATTACGCAAAAAAAGCCGCAGCAGAAAAGCGGCGGCTTAATTTCATTTCTCCATACGACGTTACGCATACAGGAAAAATTCTGTTGAAAATGCGTCCTGAACTTGCGGTTGACTATTTTGCGGAATGCCTCAATGATTCAGATCTTAAACAATTCAAGACCATTATCCAGGAATCGCTTGACGACGCAAAGGACAAGGAAAAAAGAGGGTACATATACAAACCACGCCGCAAAATTATTGAACCTGATCAATTTGATATCGAAATTCAGAATCTTGTGCGTGAACAATACATCAATTTGTAAGATGGTAACACACATGCAGTCCGAAATCTATAGCGCCATGTACCGCATGATCTGCAAATACGGCTGGGGCTGGGGCATGACGTGCAATATCATCAACCGCCAGTACGGCACGAACTACACTGTCAAGGAATTCAAGGAACTCTTCCGGCGGTATTTCCTTTCTAAAAGAGAATGAAAGTGCCCCGGCGCAGCTACTGAACGGATATAGAATTCGCTGGTCATAAAAATCCAGTGATATATAGTGGCATATTTCGGTATATTTCCCACTTGACATTTTGGCCTTAACGGCATAAGATAAGAGTGTAGCTAGTGTTATTACTCTATGCTACGCTGTTTAATCAGCCCTTGGAAAGTAGGCCTCCCACAATAAGGGAATGTCGAATCCAAGGGCTTTTTGTTTTTCATATGCATTTGTATACATACGAGATAGAAAGAAGGAAGGATGGATGGACATGTCAAAAACGGCGATTCTTGTTGATGGCGGCTTCTACAGAAAAAGAGCCACTCATTTATGGGGCAAACATACCCCCGAGGAAGCTGCATCGGCTCTGTTTTCTTATTGTATGCGGCATTTGAGCGAGCGTAAACATCAGCACGAACTATATAGAATTTTTTACTATGATTGCCCTCCTATCAAAAAGCAAATGTATCATCCGTTACTCGGAAAGACAATAGACCTCGGGAAATCGGAACAGTATGCTTGGATGACAGAATTCCTCAACCAATTAAAGATGCGTCGAAAAGTAGCCCTCCGCCTCGGCAGCTTGGACAACAACAATTCGGCTTTTTATTTGAAATATGATGTTCAAAAGAAACTGTGCGCAGGCACTATTCAAGTCAGCGAATTAGGCGTCGACGATTTCGAGCCAAATATCAAACAAAAAGGCGTCGACATGAAAATCGGCGTTGACATAGCTTCTCTCTCATATAAAAAGCAGGTTGATCAGATAGTATTAATTGCCGGAGACAGCGACTTTGTGCCGGCCGCAAAACTGGCACGAAGAGAAGGTATTGACTTCGTTTTAGACCCGCTTGGTGCCGAAATTAATGCGCAGCTCTTCGAGCATATTGACGGAAAGCGAAGTTGTGGAAATCCTTATACCAGTGGTAAATCTTCCGGAAAATCAGAAAAATAAAAACCGCCCAGGTGCTGCAACACCTGGACGGTCAGAGCAGAAACCCACCAATACGTCAATAAAGGGAGCTGTCTACCCTTTTATGATACCATAGGAGGATGCCCATGGCAAGAAAAAGGACAAAATACACGCTGCGCAAAGACGGACGCATTGTCTTGTCTGACACCATCAATGGCGAGCGAAAGTATTTCTATGGAAAAACCGACAAAGAAGTCGAACAAAAGCGTGATGACTATATCCGTGAGTGCGAAAAGCACGCGAACGAGGCTGCTAGCAAGGGCCGTACATTCGGGGCCGTCGCCGATGACTGGTGGGAACAGTGCGAGCCGCGCCTGTCTCCGAACACCGTATGCGGTTACAGAACGGCGAAAAACCGTGCTGTTGACGCTTTCGGCGATCAGTATGTCACAGACATCACCGGCCACCAGATTGTCGTCTTCCTGCAGCGCTTCGCCGCGCGCGGCTACTCGCAAAAGGTCATCAACAACACAAAATCTGTGATACGGCAGATCCTGAACCATGCCTTTCTCTGTGCGGACATCGACGCGAACCCCTGTATTGGCATCCCGACACCGAAGGGCAACCCGCGCGTGCCCAGGAAACCAACCCCGCCTGACGATCTGAAAAAAATTGAAGAATCGAAAACCGAGAGCTTGTTTGCCCGGATGTCGTATTTTATGCTGTACACTGGTGCCAGACGCGGTGAGGCTGCCGCGCTGAAGCAAAAAGATATTGACCTCACTACGCGGACTGCGTGCGTCGCGCGTGCCGTTGCATATTCTGACACGCGAAAGCCGGTTCTCAAATCCCCTAAGACCGAAGCCGGCGTGCGCTACCTCGACCTGCCGGATAACGTCGTCGAGATCCTTCCGCACTATGATGACCCGGAGACATTCATCTTCTTCCCGGACGGCTTGCCGACAAAAACGGAGTTGGAATCCGGCCTGAAAAAATACCAGCAGAGCCACGGCATCCAATCGACCGCACACCAGCTCCGGCACGCATACGCCTCCATGCTGCACAGCGCGAATATCGATGTCAAGGATGCGCAGTATCTGCTCGGGCACTCTACCATCGCAATGACGCAGGATATCTACACCGACCTTGAGGACAAGCGTAAACAGCAGGTACACAACAAGGTCAACCGGTACGTAAAACGCAGCAGAAAGTTGTCAAAAGTGTTGTCAGAAAGTGATAAGCACTGAAAACGCGTAATTCTATTGGGGTTCGAATCCCCGCTGGAGCACCAAAAAATATTCCCTCGCCTTTTGGCGGGGGAATATTTTTTCCGGCTGCTCCCGGGGAGTCGAAGTTTATCCCCGTTAGGGGAAATCCCCGCTGGAGCACCAAAAAATATTCCCTCGCCTTTTGGCGGGGGAATTTTTTTCCGGCTGCTCCCGGGGAGTCGAAGTTCATCCCCGATAGGGGAAATCCCCGCTGGAGCACCAAAAAATCTCCTCGCCTTTTGGCGGGGAGATTTTTTCTGGCTGCTCCCGGGGAGTCGAAGTTTATCCCCGGCAGGGGAAATTCCCGCTGGAGCACCAAAAATCTTTCATCTCAAAAGGATGGGCTTTCCACCGCGCCCGTGATAAAATTGAATAAACAGTCGAAAAAATCAAATACAGGAAAGTGAGTGCGTATTATGGATTTTATAGACCAGCTCAAACAATTTGCTAAGCGTGTGGGCACTCTGAAAGACTCCATCCAGACAGAGGAAGCCACAAAAACCGCAATTATTATGCCGTTTTTCTCTATGCTTGGCTACGATGTTTTTAATCCGCAAGAATTCGTTCCAGAGTACACTGCGGATGTAGGCATTAAAAAGGGTGAAAAAGTCGATTACGCCATCATGAAAGACGACACACCTGTTATCCTAATTGAATGCAAATCCATATCTGAAAATCTGGAGCGCCATGACTCCCAGCTTTTCCGCTATTTCGGCACAACGGATGCAAAATTTGCAATTTTAACAAACGGTCTCATCTATCGCTTCTTTACCGATCTGGATAATCCCAACAAAATGGATAGCGACCCGTTTTTGAGCATCAATATTCTTGATATCCGTGAAAACCAGGTGCGTGAACTCAAAAAATTCTGCAAATCAGAATTCGATATTGATTCCATTTTCAGCACTGCATCGGAACTGAAGTATGTACACGAGTTTAAAAACCAATTTGCGGAGCAGGTAGAAAATCCGTCCGATGAACTGACGCGGCTTTTCCTGCAAGGGTGCTACACCGGCCAAAAAACGCAGGCTGTCATTGAAAAGTTCCGACCCCTCCTGAAAAAAGCGCTCAATGATTATATCAGCGAGACGATGAACGATAAAATTAAAAACGCGCTCGGCGGCTCTGGCGGCAGCGTTTCCGTCTCTGAAAAGCCAACGGCAGAACCTGTAGGTGCAGAAAAGGATGCGGATGTTTCTGACAGCAACGAATCGAAAATCGTGACGACGGAAGAAGAACTGGAAGCCTACTTCATCATCAAAAACCTGCTGAAAGACGTCGTTGACCTGCAAGACATTACATATAAGGACACCGAATCCTATATCAATATTCTCTACAAGAAAAATACCCGCAAATGGATTTGCCGCTTAAAACTCACCGACACAGTGAAAACACTGATTGTGCCGGACGAGGAGAAAAAGGGCCAAAAATTCAACCTGACGAGTGTATACGATCTGGAACAATACAACGATCTGCTGCACAAAATATTGGCTCGTTATATGTGATTCCAGCATGAAAAAGAGGGATGCAAAGTTGCATCCCTCTTTTCAGCGGTGCTTGCCATCCCGCCAAAATGCAAGTATAATCGGGGCATCGAGACAAGATAAGGAGGAATCCGCATGGAAAACACACTCAAACAGAAACTTGCCGCCGGCGCGCAGCCGATCGGCACCTTTTTTGACACCGCCAGCGTGAGCCTCATGGAGTGCCTCGGCCGCACGGGGCTCGACTTTGCCATCATCGACAACGAGCACTCCCCCATCGAGGCCGAGACCACCGCCGCGCTCGTGCGCGCCGCCGAGCTGAGCGGCATCTGCCCGCTCGCGCGCGTGCGCGAGATCAGCCGCCCCGCCGTGCTCAAGCTGCTCGACGTCGGCGTACAGGGCCTGATCGTGCCGAACGTCAAGACGCTCGAGCAGGTGCAGGAACTCGTGAACTACGCGAAATATTACCCCATCGGCCAGCGGGGCTTCTGCCCGTCGCGCAAGGACGGCTGGGGCTTTGACGGGCTCGGCTCCGTGCCGGAGACCATGCGCCACTTCAACGGCGAGACCCTGCTCTTCCCGCAGTGCGAGACCGCCGAGGCGCTCGATATCATCGAGGACATCTGCGCCGTGGACGGCGTGGACGGCATCTTCGTCGGGCCGTTTGACCTGTCGATCTCGATGGGCATGCCGGGGCAGTTCGACGCGCCGGAATTTCAGGCGGCCATCACGCGCATCGTCGCCGCCTGCCACGCGGCCGGAAAGTACTGCATGTTCTTCACCGGCACGGCTGACGGCGTGGTCGACGGCTTCCGCAGGGGCTTTGACGCCATGGCCTACAGTCTCGACGCCGCGCTGTTCATTCAGGGCGTGAAGCGCGATGTGGAGGACATCCGCAGCCGGCTGCAATGAGATAGAATACGACGCAAAAGGCGCGCACCAGCCGGTGCGCGCCTTTTTTGCATACCTCAATGCTTATCCCCGCAGAAGGTGGCCTCATCATTCGACCAGCCGCGGTCAAGCAGCCAGTAGGTCGTCTCGTCGTCGGCCGCCATCTCGTCGTCCGTCAGCTCGCGGTCCTGGTGCTGGCGCCCCCACTTGAGCAGCTCATAATTGCGCAGCTCCTTGAGCGTGAAGGGCAGGCCCAACTCCTCCGCCACCGGCAGGAGCACGTGCTCGGTCATCACGTCACGGATCTCGAGACTGCCGGGATAGCTGTCCATCGCCTGCTGCACGCGCGCCTGCAGGGCGGGGTCGGCATCATAAATCTCAAAGAACTTATCCACATTCGTTTTCGGTTTGTCTGCCATATCGGTCACTCCTGATACAGGTATTTTCCTGCATTATACTACACCCCGCGCCCGCGCGCAAGGCGCGTTCATGCCTCCGGCGATTCGGCCAGCTGCGCGAGCGCGCTGCGCACCGCCGCGATCACAAACGCGGAAAACGTGCAGTCCTTACCCGCGATGGCCGCCTCCACGTCTGCGATGACATCGTCCGGAAAGCGGATGGTCTTGTTCGTCGTGTGCGGTGTGCGCGGTATCTGAAATGCTGCCATGCTGCCGCTCCTTTCAGTGTATTCCCTGATAATACCACGGCCGGTGCAAAAATGCACCCGCGCGCACCCTGCCGAATACCATGGGTACGGGAGGCAATCGCCTCCGGAGGAAGGGGAAGCAACCATGACACAGATCCAAACGCTCAGCGAGCTGCAGCCCGGCCAGAGCGCGACCGTGCGCAGCGTGTGCGCGCCCGACGGGATGCAGCGGCGGCTGCGCGACCTCGGCCTGATCGAAAACACGCGCGTCGTCTGCCTCGGCCGCAGCCCCATGGGCGACCCGAGCGCCTATCTCATCCGCGGCACGGTGATCGCGCTGCGGCGGTGCGACTGCTGCGGCATCCGCGTGGCCGTGCCGTAAAGGGGGGTGCGCGCATGGGACTGACGCACCGCTCTGTCGGCGCGCACGCGGCCGCGTTCGGCGGCACACGCCGGGCGGGCGAGCGCGTCGTGGCGCTGGCGGGCAACCCGAACGTCGGCAAGAGCACCGTCTTCAACGCCCTGACCGGGATGCACCAGCACACCGGCAACTGGGCGGGCAAGACCGTCGGCTGCGCGTGCGGCCGCTGCCGCTCGGCGCGGGAGAACTATTTTTTCGTGGACATTCCGGGCACGTACTCCCTGTGCCCGCACTCGGCGGAGGAGGCCGTCGCATGCGACTTTGTGCGCGGCGGCGAGGCCGACGCCGTGGTCGTCGTATGCGATGCGACGTGCCTGGAGCGCACGCTCGTGCTCGCGTTGCAGGTGCGCAGCGTGACGCCGAACCTGATCGTGTGCGTGAACCTGCTCGACGAGGCGCGGCGCAAGCGCATCACGATCGACCTGCCGGAGCTGCAGGCGCAGCTCGGCGTGCCGGTCGCGGGCGTGACGGCGCGAAAAAAGAAAACGCTCTCCGCCCTGCTCGACGCGCTCGACACCGTCGCGGCGGCGCCGCAGCCGCAGCCGGACGCAGCGCCGCCGTCCGACCCCGCGGACGACGTGCGCCGGGCCGAGGCCATCTGCCGCGCGTGCGTGACTTACGGCACGGCCGAATACGCCGCGCGCGACCGGCGGCTCGACCGCCTGCTCACGAGCCGGGCGACGGGCTACCCCGTCATGCTGCTGGGGCTGGCGGGCGTGCTGTGGCTGACGATCGCGGGCGCGAACGCCCCGTCGGAATGGCTGGCGCGCGCGCTCGGCTGGGTGCAGGCGCAGTTTTCGGCCCTGCTCACGGCGCTGCGCGCACCGCTCTGGCTGCAGGGGCTGCTGGTGGACGGCATGTTCCGGACGCTGGCGTGGGTCGTGGCCGTGATGCTGCCGCCGATGGCCATCTTTTTCCCGCTGTTCACGCTGCTCGAGGACGCGGGGTATCTGCCGCGCGTGGCGTATAACCTCGACCGGCCGTTTCACGCCTGCCATGCGTGCGGCAAGCAGGCACTGACGATGTGCATGGGCCTCGGCTGCAACGCGGCGGGCGTGGTCGGCTGCCGGATCATTGACTCCGAGCGCGAGCGGCTGCTCGCCGTGCTGACCAACAGCCTCATGCCGTGCAACGGGCGGTTTCCGGCGCTCATCGCGCTCATGACCATGTTCTTTGCCGCGGCCGGCGGCAGCTCGCTCGTCAGTGCGCTGCTGCTCACGGCGGCGCTCGTGCTGAGCGTGGGGCTGACGTTCGGCGCGACGTGGCTGCTGAGCATGACCGTGCTGCGCGGCAGACCGTCGGCCTTCGCGCTGGAGCTGCCGCCGTACCGCGCACCGCAGGTCGGGCAGGTCATCGTGCGCTCCGTGTTCGACCGGACGCTGTTCGTGCTCGGGCGCGCGGCCGCCGTGGCCGCGCCGGCCGGGATGATTCTTTGGACGCTGGCAAACGTGCACGTCGGCGGCGCGAGCCTGCTGGCTTGGTGCGCAGGTGCGCTCGACCCGCTCGGGCGGGTGATGGGCATGGACGGCGTGCTGCTGCTGGCGTTCGTGCTCGGATTTCCGGCCAACGAGATCGTGCTGCCGATCGCCGTGATGGGGTATCTGGCGCAGGGCAGTCTGGGCGATTCGCTCGGGCTGGCGCAGATGCACGCACTGCTGACCGCCAACGGCTGGACGTGGACGACCGCCGTGAGTGCCGTGCTGTTTTTCCTGCTGCACTGGCCGTGCTCGACGACGCTCTGGACCATCCGGCGCGAGACCGGCAGCACAAAATGGACACTGCTGGCGGCGCTGCTGCCGACGGCGATGGGCATGGCGCTGTGCACGGCGTTCACAGCGCTGGCGCGCGCACTCGGCTGGTGAGCGGATTAGGCCGCGGCCGCCGGGACATACTAGCCGCAAGACGCAGGAAAGGAAGAAGCAAGTGACCCGACCGACCACGGAGGAGCTGGCACGCCGCGCGCTCGAGTCCGTCGCCCGGGCGCACGGTGTGTCTGTTGCCGATGTGCACGCCGCCGTGCGCGTGGCGGCGGAGCACACGAAAGCCCTCGGCGCGCTCGCGCCGGAGGAGCTGGTGGCATATCTCGCGCGCAAGAGCAGGAACCGGGAGCCGTAACGGCTCCCGGTTTTTTTGCCTGTCGGAAAACCCCAATGGGGTTTTCCGACAAAAGGCTTGCAGTCTGCTGCGCGCAGAATTTGTGCGCCGATGGCACACAAATTCCACACTTGCAGCCTGAGCGGTATTTTCTCTGCCGCACATGTCGCCAGAGAAAATGATTTCACTTTTTTGCAGCCTGCGGGCGGCAAACTCTGCGAGGCTTCTTCTGTGCGGGGCCGGTGCTTTCATATGCTCCCGGTTTTGTCATGCCGCGGCGAAAATCGCCGTTGTGCCGGGGCGCGGTTCGGATTATAATGGAAGCACCACACCGCGGCCCGGCCGCGGGAAGGAGCGGACCGACATGAAATTTCTTCACCTCGCCGACCTGCACCTCGGCAAGCGGGTCAACGGCTTTTCAATGCTGGAGGATCAGGCATATATCCTGCGGCAAATTCTCGCCATTCTGGACAACGAGCGGCCGGACGGCGTGCTGATCGCAGGCGACGTATACGACAAGCCCGTGCCGCCGACCGAGGCCGTCGAGCTGCTCGACGGATTTTTGACCGAGTTGTGCGCGCGCGGCGTGCCCGTTTTGCTCATCAGCGGCAACCACGACTCGCCGGAGCGGCTCGCCTTCGGCGGGCGGGTCATGGGCAGCTGCGGCATCCACATCGCGCCGGTCTACGACGGCGCGGTCGCGCCCGTCGTGCTGCGCGACGAAATCGGGCCTGTGTACCTGTGGCTGCTGCCGTTTTTGAAGCCCGCGCACGTGCGCCGCTGGTTTCCGGATGCGCAGATCGAGAGCTACACCGACGCCGTGGCCGCCGCCATCGCGCACATGGACATCGACGACAGCGCGCGCAACGTGCTCGTGACGCACCAGTTCGTGACCGGCGGCGCGCGCAGCGGCTCGGAGGAGCTGTCCGTCGGCGGGACGGACAATGTGGACAGCAGCGTGTTCGCGCCGTTTGACTACGTGGCGCTCGGCCACCTGCACGGCGCGCAGCAGATCGGCCGCCCGACGATCCGCTACGCCGGGTCGCCGCTCAAGTACTCGTTTTCCGAGGCGAGCCAGCGCAAATCCGTCACCGTCGTGACGCTGGGCGAAAAGGGCGCGGTCGACGTGCGCACCGTGCCGCTGACGCCGCTGCGCGACCTGCGCGAGATCCGCGGCAGCTACGACGAACTGACCGCACGGAGCTTTTACGAGCACACGACCTACCGCAGCGACTACCTGCACCTGATCCTCACGGACGAGCAGGACGTGTTCGACGCCGTGGGTCGGCTGCGGGCGATCTATCCGTACCTGATGACGCTCGACTACGACAACGCGCGCACGCGCGCCGCCGGGGCGGTGGCAGCGCCGGCGGCCATGGAGCAGCGCACGCCGCTGGAGCTGTTCGAGGCGCTGTACCTGCAGCAAAACAACCAGCCCATGAGCGACGAGCAGCGCGCGTTCGCGGCGCAGCTCATGGAGGAGATTCAGGAGGCGCAGCCATGAGACCGCTGAACCTGACCATGTCCGCCTTCGGCCCGTACGCCGGGCAGACGACCGTGGACTTTTCCGTGCTCGGCACGTCCGGGCTCTACCTCATCACCGGCGACACGGGCGCCGGCAAGACGACGATCTTTGACGCGATCACCTACGCGCTCTATGGCGAGGCGAGCGGCGAGAGCCGCGAGAGCTCCATGCTGCGCAGCAAATACGCAGCGCCCGAAACGCCGACGTTCGTGGAGCTCACCTTCTTAAACGGCGGCAAGACCTACACCGTGCGCCGCAATCCCGAATACACGCGCCCGAAAACGCGCGGCGCGGGCACGACCGTGCAGAAGGCAGACGCCGAGCTGACGCTGCCGGACGGCCGCATCATCACCAAGGCGCGCGACGTGACCGCCGCCGTGACGGACATCGTCGGCGTCGACCGGGAGCAGTTTGCGCGCATCGCGATGATCGCGCAGGGGGAATTTCGCAAGCTGCTGCTCGCCCAGACGGACGAGCGCAAGGCCATCTTCCGCCAGATCTTCCACACGGGGCAGTATCAGGCGCTGCAAAACCGGCTCAAGGAGGAAGCGGCCGCGCTCGACCGGCAGTGCGGCGAGCTGGAGGCCGGGCTGCGTCAGGCGGCCGGGAGCATCCGCTGTGACGCGCCGGAGACACTGCCGGACGCGCTGGACACCGACGCGCTGCTCGCGGCGCTGGACACGCTGCTGCACGCGGACGAAGCCGCGCTGACGCAGGCGCAGGCGGAGCACGCGGAGACGGAGACGCAGCGCGAGCAGGTGCTCTCCGACCTCGGCAAGGCGGAGGCGCTTGAGGCCGCGCGCGGGAAACTCGCCGAAGCGGAGAGCGCGTGGACGGAGGCACAGGCGGAAATGAAGGCGGCACAGGCGGCGCTGGACACCGCTACGGCCTCGCAGCCGGAGATCCAGAGCCGGCGGCAGGGCATCACGCGGCTGGAGGACGCGCTGCGGCGGTATGAACAGCTCGACACACTGCGCGCGCAGGCGGAGGCGGAACGCAAACGGCTGGCGCAAAAGCGAAGCGACCTCGACGCGGCGCGCGCCCGGACGGACGCGGCCGCGAAGGCACTGGAGACCGCGCGCGGGAAACTGAGCGGGCAGCCGAAGCTGGCCGTGGCCGCCGCGCAGGCCGGGCACGCGCAGGACGCGGCCGCGCAGCGCTGCGCGCAGCTGGCGGCGCTGGAGACGCAGCGGCAGCAGTGCGCCGAGCTGGAAACGGCGCTCACCGCCGCGCAGGCAGAATATCAAAAAGCGGCCGAGGCCGCGCAGGCGGCGCTGGTGCACTACGGCGCGCAAAACCGCGCCTATCTCGACGCGCAGGCGGGCATCCTCGCGCGCACGCTCGTGCCCGGGCAGCCCTGCCCGGTCTGCGGCGCGACGGAGCATCCCTGCCCCGCCGCCGCGCCGGAACAGGCGCCGGACGCCGCCGCGCTCAAGCGCGCGCTCTCGGACAGCAACCGGGCACAGAAAACGGCCGCAGAGCGCAGCGCGCAGGCGGCCGGTCTGCGCGGGCAGCTCGACGCCGTGCGCGGCGCGCTCTCGCAATCGTGCCGGGCGCTGACGCCGCCGCTCGACCCGGACACGCTGGCGGAGACCCTCCCCGCTCTGCGCGCAGCGGCTGCGCGCGACGCCGAAGCGCTCGCAGCGCAGCACACGGCGCAGCAGCAGGCACTCTCGGCGCTGCAGGCGCTGGAGGCCGGCCTGCCGGCGCAGGAGGAAGCGCTCCGGCGGCAGCAGGCAGACATACAGGAACGCGCGCAGGAGCTGTCCGCACGTGCGGCGCGATGCGCGGAGCTGGACGCGGAGGCCGAACGCCGCGCACAGGAGCTGCCGCACGAAAACCGCGCGGCAGCGCAGCGCGCGCTCGTCGAGACACGCACGCAGTGCGAGGCGCTGCAGCAGGCGCTGGACACGGCGCGCGAACGCAGCAGCGCGGCACAGTCCGTGCTCGCCGCGCTGACCGGAAAGCGCGACGCGCTGCGCGCACAGATCCAGGCCGCGCCGCCGGCGGACATCGCCGCCCTGCGCACGCGGCGGGATGCGCTGACCGTGCGCGCCGAGCAGCTGCAAAGGCAGATCAGCACCTGTGATGCGCGCCTGGAGCAAAACCGCGCGGCCCGCACCGCCATCGACACGCGGCGGCAGCAGCACGCCGCCGTGCGCGCGCGCTGGCAATGGGTGCACGCGCTGGCCGCGACGGCCAACGGCGCCGTGCCCGGCAAGGAAAAGATCATGCTCGAGACCTACATCCAGACCGCGTACTTCGACCGCATCCTTGGCCGCGCGAACACGCGCCTGCTCATCATGTCCGGCGGGCAGTACGAGCTGCGCCGCTGCGCCCGCGCGGGCGACAACCGCAGCCAGACCGGGCTGGAGCTGGAGGTCATCGACCACTACAACGGCACGGCGCGCAGCGTCAAGACGCTCTCCGGCGGCGAGACGTTCGCCGCCTCCCTGTCGCTGGCGCTCGGCCTGTCCGACGAGGTGCAGGCGACCGCTGGCGGCGTGCAGCTCGAGGCCATGTTCGTCGACGAGGGCTTCGGCTCGCTCGACAGCGAGGCGCTGCAGCAGGCGCTCGCCGCGCTCGTGGGCGTGTCGGGCGGCAGCAGCATCGTGGGCATCATCTCCCACGTGGCGGAGCTCAAGGACCGCATCGACCGGCAGATCATCGTGACCAAAGACCGCAGCGGCGGCAGCCGCGTGCAGGTGCAGGCATAAAGCAAAAAAGCCCCGGCAGCCGAAGCTGCCGGGGATATTCTCTAAAGCAGTATCACTCCACGACGAACAGCAGATACCACTGCCCGTCGACCTGGACGAACTCGAAATAAAAGTCGTTGTCCTGCCCGTTTTGATACGTCACGTCGCAGGCGACGATGACATTGTCGTCGATGCGCACACCGAGCTCGCGCTGGAGCTCGCGCACGTCGCTGGCGTCGAGACTGTCGTCGTCATAGACGTAATAATCATCGATGGCCTTGCCGTAGTCGTAATACCAGTCGTCGAGCTGGATGAGGGCGGCCTCGCGGCCGGCGGCGGTATCGTCGTCCTGCATGTAGGTGATAACCTCCGGCAGGAAGAGATCGAGCATGGCGTCGGTGTCATCGGCCTTGAAATACGTGAAGTAGCGCTCGAGGAGCCGGTCCACCTCCTCGCCGCCGGCCGTGCTGGGCTCGCCTGCCTGACGGGCAGCGAAAATGCCGGCCAAGACCGCCACGATCACGACCAGCGCGGCAAAGCCGCACAGCAGACCGATGAGCAGCTTCTTCGGCTTGTGCTTCGGGCCGATCTCCGGCGAGGAGACTGTGCCGCCGGGCGCAGGCGCATACCAGTTGCCCTGGCCCTGCGGCGCTTCGGGCGCGGGCATGCCGCAGACGGTGCAAAAACGCGCGCCGGGCGCGAGCCGGCTGCCGCAGCGCGGGCAGATGCCCGGGCCGAACGGAGCTGCCGCGCCGGTGTAGGACGCGTTCGCCGCGCCCTGCTGCGGCGGTGCGGACTGTGCCGGGCCGGCGGAAGCGGATCGCGTTGTGTTGGACGGAGCAGACGGTTCCGGCGCGGGCGCGCCGCAGTTGGTGCAAAAACGAACGCCGTCATCGAGCGGCGCGCCGCATTTCGGGCAGGCGCGCGGGGCGGCGGGCTGCGCGGACGCAGTGGGTTCGGCTGGCTGGGATGCCGGCGGGTACGGCGCTTTCGGGGCGACGGGCTGCTCGGGCAGCATGGCGCCGCAGGCGCGGCAGATCACGGCGCTGTCAGACAGCTGCGCGCCGCATTTCGGGCAGAGCATGGCAAGACCTCGTTTCTGTTTCGGATTTTTTCTCATTGTAACATCCGGCTTTCGATTTTACAATCCATTCTTTGCGTGTTATACTCACATTATCTTCTATTCTGATTTTTTCCGGAGGCAACAGATCCATGAACATCACTGCCATCATCTATGACGCCGACGCGCGCCGCACGGCCTACATCCTCGGCACGGTCATCGGCAACTGCAAGCTCTTCCCCGCCGAGCGCGCCCCGCGCGACTGGAGCGGATACGCAAACGTCATCACCGTCACCGCGGGCGAGGACGGCCCGGTCGTGACCGCCGGGCTGCAAAAGCGCGTGACCTTCCGTCCGAAGGGCGAGGACGAGACTGTCGCCGCGGCCGAACTGATCGGCAAAGCCTTCTGCCCGCCGGAAGCCCCGATGCCGACGGATGCGCTCAAGGCGCGCATCGACGCCTTTCTGGAGGCGCACAACACGCTCGCGCTGGCGACCGGCTGCGGAAAATGGGTGCGGTGCACGCCGCTGGAATACCTGCGCGTGGACGGCAGGCTCTACATCCTCACCGAGGGCGGGCTGAAGTTCAAGGGCATCTGGTGGAACGGAGCGATCTCCGCCGCCGTGTTTGACAGCTACGCGGGCATGGCGTCGCTCGCAGGGCTGCAGATGACGGGCACGGCCGTGTACATCGACCCGCTGAGCGACGAATACCGCAGCGTGATCGAGGCACGCGGCGTGCAGCTGCAGCAGCTGCAGCAGATGCCCGCGATGCTGCACGCGGTGCGGCTGGACATCACGCGCTATGAGCTGCTCGACGGCGCGCTGCGCGCCGATGGCTACGCCGCGCGGCAGGTGCTCGATCTGGGCTGATGTATTCTATTTTTCCATCTGTGCCATACTATGGTTAGGGAGCACCCGCTCCGAAACCGGACACAGAGGAAGGTGAAACATTTGCACAAAGCAGGCACGCAGCCGGCCATCCCGGTCGGGCTGGGTATGGCGCTGGTGCACAACCAGCAGGCGCTGGCAAAGTTTTCGGCGCTCACGGACGAGGAAAAGCGCGCATTCATCGCGGGCGTGCACGGCATCGACTCGCGGCAGGAGATGCGCGCGTATGTCGACCGGTTCGCAGAAAGCTGAAGATACCCCCGCTGCATTTTTGCAGCGGGGGTATCTTCATGTCTCGAAGCGGATGAGCGTGCAGAGCGTGTCGCCGCTGTAGACGCACACGAAGGGGCCGGTGTCCGTCAGGGTGTATTTGAGCGTGACGGCATCTACGTCCTTGACCGCCTTCGGATAGACCATGCGGATGCCCGTGAACGCATCGCGCGGCACGGTGTCCGGCAGGGCCTCGAGCGCAAAGTCGAGATACTTCGTGTTATGTACATGGCCGTTGAAGTCAATGTCGCTGCGGCGCAGGGGCAGCGTTTTCTCCCCATCGAAGGCGGCGGGGTCACGCAGGCGCGGCGCGGCGGACACGAACACGCCGCGCGCCTCCGGCAGATAGGACCGGAAGCGCTGCTGGTCGATGCGGATGATCTTCTGCGTGCGCAGGTCGAACAAAATGAGCCGCGACTCGGCGCACACGAGCTCCGTGCCGGTCTCGTCCGCGAGCGTATAGTCGCGGAAGATGCGCCCGGTTGGCACGCTGTCGCGCACCCAGGTCGTGACGCGCAGGGGCGCCTTGCTGTCCGGCCGGCGCACGATCCGGACGCGCCAGTCGGTCAGCACCCAGGTGATGCCGTTGCGGCTTTCCTCAATGATGTCGTCGCCCGAGCTGTCGGAGTGGCGGCTGGCCGTGTTTTCAAAAATGCGCAGGATCGCTTCATACCCCAGCTTGCCGCTGGGGTCAAAATCGGCGACGCCCGGCTGATAAATTTCCGAATAAAACATAATGATCGCTCCGTAATCGTAAAATTGTGTGCCTTCAGACGCCCGGCAGGCAGCCGTTTGCGAACATCCAGCTATAGGCCAGCGCCCAGGAACCGAAGAGGTCCGTCTCGTGCAGGGCGCGCACCTGCGCGCGCGTATACCACGCCGACTCGATCTCCTCCATGGGGTCGGCGCTCGGGCGGAACGTCCCCTCCGCCGTGCCGAAAACGCAGACCGTGCGCTCGTCACCGATGCCGACCGTGCACGCCGCCGGCGGCAGCACGTGCGTGATGGCCGTCAGGCGCAGGCCGGTCTCCTCGCGCAGCTCGCGGCGGGCCGCCTGTTCGGGCGTCTCCCCCGGCTCGATGAGGCCGCCGGGCAGGCCGTAGATGCGCTGGCCGAGCTCCATGCGAAACTCGTGGATGAGCGCGATGTGCTCGCGCGCAGCGTCCGTGAGCACCATGACGACCGCGTCCGTGCGGTGGTGCTGCAGGTGCTCGAGCGAGTCGATATTCCGGTCGCGGCTGACCATCTCATACGTGCGCGGGCAGCCGGTGCGGTCGATATAGTGCAGGTCGTAGCGGTGCAGGAACGCGCCGCCGTCCTTCTTTTCAATGTCAACGAATTGCAATGCGGGTCGCCTCTCTGGTCATGATAGCTTAGGATACCACGTTTTGCGCCGGGGTACAACCGGAAATGATAATAGATCAGCCGCTGTCCTTTGACAGCGGCTGATCTGTTGGGGGAAGAAAGAAAGGGAGGATGCGGGGCAGGCCGACCGGCCGCGCCCAGTATGAGGATACCACACCTTTCTTAAAAAATCATGAGTGTCAGCCGGTCTCCGGCAGCGGCACGATGCCGTGCGCGAGCTTGAGCTGCAGCACACGCAGCACGCTCGCATCGAGCGCATCGGCCGTGAGCGTGCCGTCCGCGAGCGCCTGCTCCACGGCCGCGACCGCGCCGGGCACGTCGCTGATCTCAAGCAGCATGTCGTTGCCGGCGGCGAGGGCGCGCACGGCCTTCTCCCCGTCGGTATACTGCGCGAGGGCCTGCATCTGCAGCCCGTCCGTGACGATGATGCCGCGGAAACCGAGGTCATAGCGCAGCAGGTTCGTGACGAGCTTGTGCGAGAGGGACGCGGGCGCATCGTCCATCGTCGGCACGGTCAGGTGGCCGACCATGACCATGTCCGCCCCGGCGGCGATGCCGGAGACGAAGGGCTTGAGGTCCTCCTGCCGCAGCTGCGGGAGCGTCTTGTCGACCGTGGCGGCGCCGTTGTGCGAGTCCGTGGCCGTACTGCCGTGGCCGGGGAAATGCTTCAGGCAGCAGATGACCCCGGCGTCACGAAAGCCGTGCACGGCGGCGGAGACGAGCGTGGCCGCCTCGTCATAATCATCGCTGTAGGCGCGGTCGCCGATGGCGTTGCTGCGCTTGTTCGTCCAGACATCGGCCACGGGCGCAAAGTCGGTGTTGAAGCCGTAGGCCGCGATGTCGTGCGCGAGGGTCTGGGCATTGTCATACGCGCCCTGCGTGCCGAGACTGCGGTAGCTGTACATGCTGTTTAATTTCGTCGTGCCGACGGTGTTCATCAGGCGCGCGACGCGGCCGCCCTCCTCATCCACGGTGACGAGCGGGGCCGCGGCGCAGGCAGATGAGAGCGCGGACGTGAGCGCCCGGAGCTGCTCGCCGGAGGTCATGTTGCCCGCCGAGAGCAGAAAGCCGCCGACCGGATAGTCGCGCAGCGCGGCGGCGAGGTCATCCGTCATGGCCGTGACGGCGCCGCCGTCCGTGAGCGCCTCGGGGTGCACGATGAGCAGCTGGCAGATCTTCTCGCGCGTGCTCATGCCGTCGAGCAGCGTCTGCGCTGCATCCTTCTGGACGGCAGCGGATGTGCGGGGCGTGGGCTCGGGCTGCGCGGCGGTCTGCCCGCGGCGGACACACACGACCACGAGCAGCACCGCCAGCGCCGCGAGCACGAACAGGTAAATGGCCGCGCGCCAGTTTCGCCTTAAAATTTTCCAAAATGCATTCCATCTCATGTCTCCAGTTTACCGCAGCGGCGGTGAAAACGCAACCACATCCCATCGACGCGGCGGACTTGTTTCGTTCACAATTTCGTGCTATAATAATGGTCAAAATTTCGGGGGCGCGTGCTCCCAGACAGGAAGTGCTTTCTTTTATGACAAAAATTGATATTTTCTCCGGTTTTCTCGGCGCCGGCAAGACCACGCTCATCAAAAAACTGATCGCCGAGGCCTACACGGGCGAAAAGATCGTGCTGATCGAAAACGAGTTCGGCGAGATCGCCATCGACGGCGGCTTCCTCAAGGACTCCGGCGTGCAGATCAACGAGATGAACTCCGGTTGCATCTGCTGCAGCCTCGTGGGCGACTTTGCCGACGCGCTCAAAAAAGTGCTCGAGCAGTTCCACCCCGACCGCATCCTCATCGAGCCCTCGGGCGTCGGCAAGCTGAGCGACGTCATCCGCGCCGTGCAGGGCGTACAGTCCGACGAGCTGGTACTCAACGGCTTCACGACCGTCGTGGACGCGAACAAGTGCAAGATGTACATGAAGAACTTCGGCGAGTTTTTCAACAACCAGGTCGAGAACGCGAGCGCCATCATCCTCTCGCGCACCGAGGGCATCCGTCCCGAGAAGCTCGACGCCGCCGTGGCGCTGCTGCGCGAGAAGAACCCGACCGCCACGATCGTGACCACGCCGTGGACGGAGCTGGACGGCAAGCAGATCCTCGAGACGATGGAGCGGCGCGACACGCTGTCCGCCGAGCTCGAGCACCTCAAGGCCGAGGCCGCCGAGGAGGACGACGAGGACGAGCACGAGCACCATCACCATCATCACGACGACGATGACGAGCACGAGCACGAATGCTGCTGCGGCCATCATCACCATGACGACGATGAGGATGACGATGACCACGAACATGAACACGAGCATGAACACGAGCATCATCATGACCACGATGAGCACGACCATGACCACTGCTGCAGCCATGACCATGACCACGATGACCACGATCACGACGAGCATGACCATGACCACTGCTGCGGCCATCACCACCATCACCACCACGCGGACGAGGTGTTCACGAGCTGGGGCACCGAGACGCCGCGCAAATACACCGACGACGAGATCCGCACCGCGCTCGACGCGCTCATCAACGAGCACCGCTACGGCGTCGTGCTGCGCGCCAAGGGCATCGTGCCTGCGACCGACGGCGGCTGGATCCACTTTGACTACGTGCCCGGCGAGTCCGACGTCCGCCGCGGCAGCGCACAGGTCACCGGCCGCGTGTGCGTGATCGGGTCGCACCTGGCCGAGGATGCACTGAAGGAGCTGTTCCACATTGGCTGACACAAAACAGCAGGCACCGGATCTGCCGGTATACCTGTTCACCGGCTTTCTGGAGGCCGGCAAGACGAAATTCATCCAGGAGACGCTCGAGGACAACCGCTTCCACAAGGGCGAGCGCACGCTGCTGCTGCTGTGCGAAGAGGGCGAGGAGGTCTACGAGCCGGACAAGTTCTGCGCCGGGAACGTCTATGTGCGCAACATCGACGAGGAGTCCGACCTCACCGTCTCGCACCTGAAGGCGCTGCAGGACGAGATCCACCCCGAGCGCGTGCTCGTGGAGTACAACGGCATGTGGATGCTCGACTCACTCTACGGCAACCTGCCGGAGGGCTGGGCGGTCGCGCAGGAATTCCTGTTTTGCGACGCGACGTCGTTTTTGAGCTACAACGCGAATATGCGCCAGCTCACGGTGGACAAGCTCAAGAGCGCCGAGCTCGTTGTGCTCAACCGCTACAACGACAGCATGGACCGCATGGAGATGCACCGCGTCATCCGCGCCATCTCCCGCCGGTGCGACATCGCGTATGAATACACCGACGGCAAGGTCGTGTACGACGACATTGAAGATCCGCTGCCGTTCGACCTTGACGCCCCGGTCGTCGAGATCGAGGACCGCGACTTCGCCATCTGGTACCGCGACATGTCCGAAGAGCCGAAGAAGTATGACGGCAAGACCATTGAGGTCAAGTGCCGCTGCCTTGTGCGCAAGAACGTGCCGAAGGGCTGCTTCATCGCCGGGCGGCACATCATGACCTGCTGCGTGCAGGACATTCAGTTCGCGGGCATCATCTGTGTGTGGGACCGCGCCGACGAGATCCGCAACGACGAGTGGGCCATCATCACGGCCCGGCTGGACTACAAGTTCCACCGCGCCTATGGCCGCAAGGGCCCCGTGTTCACGGTGCAGTCCGTGCAGGAGGTCGAAAAACCGGAGGAACCGGTGGCCACATTCTATTAAACCGCGAAGAAGCCTCGCAGAGTTTGCCGCCCGCAGGCGGCAAAGAAAATGCAATCATTTTTTCCGGCGGCATGTACGGCGGAAAAAATACTTTTCAGGCTGCAAGTGTGGAATTTGTGCGCCATCGGCGCGCAAATTATGCGCGCAGCAGACTGTAAACCTTTTGTCGGAAACCCCGAATGGGGTTTTCGACAAGTGAAAAAAATCAGCCGCCCGGTGGGCGGCTGATTTTTCTTTGCCGAAATTCAGTTCTCGCGGTCCTCGGCCGTGGACAGCAGGACGCGGTCGTTATCAAACGCCTCGCCCGCCTTGGCGGCGAAGGCGTCGAGCAGGCCCTGCACGGTCATGTCCGCGCGCTCCGGGCCGGAGACATCGAGCACGATGCGGCCGGCGTCCATCATGAGTGTGCGCGTGCCGAGCTCGAGCGCCTGGTGCATATTGTGCGTGATCATGAGGCAGGAGATGCTGCGCTCCGACACGACGCTGCGCGTGAGCGCGAGCACCTTATCGGCCGTGACGGGGTCGAGCGCGGCGGTGTGCTCGTCGAGCAGCAGCAGCTCGGGCGTGACCATGGTGGCCATGAGCAGCGTCAGCGCCTGGCGCTGGCCGCCGGAGAGCAGGCCGACGGGCGTGTTCATGCGGTCCTCCAGCCCCATGTCGAGCTGGGCGAGCGCGTCACGGAAAAAGTCGCGGTCGCGGCGTGTCACGCGGCGGAAGGACTTATGCTTTTCCGGCGAGCGGAGGTAGGCCACGGCGAGGTTTTCCTCGATGGTCATGTGCGGCGCAGTGCCCTTGAGCGGATCCTGGAACAGGTGGCCGATGCGGCGGCTGCGCTTGTGCGACGGCAGGAACGTGATGTCCCGCCCGTCGAGCGTGATCGTGCCGGCGTCGACGTAAAACACACCGGCGATGGCATTGAAGAGCGTGCTCTTGCCGGCGCCGTTCGAGCCGACGATGGTGGCAAACTCCCCGTCGGCCAGCCGGAGCGAGAGGTCGGACAGGGCGCGCTTCTCGTTGACGGTGCCGGCGTTGAACGTCTTGGAAATATGGGAAACTTCAAGCATCGGTCTCGTCCCCCTTTCCGGACAGGGCGCGCAGCTTGCGGGCGTTGGACTTGATCTTCGCCAGATGGACGTAGTCCTTCATGTTCGGCGCGGCGATGGCGACGGCCACGATGACGGCGGACACGAGCTTGAAATACTCGGCCGAGATGTTCAGCCGCAGCGCCAGCGCGATGATGAAGCGGTAGACGATGCTGCCGAGCACGACGCAGACGACGCGCTTGCCCACGCTGCCGCGGCGGCCGGCAAAGACCTCGCCGATGATGAGGCTCGCCAGCGCGATCGTGACCATGCCGGTGCCGAGGTTGATGTCGCAAAACTTGTTGTATTCCCCGATCAGGCAGCCGGACAGCGCCGTGAGGGCGTTGGCCAGGCACAGGCCGATCGTGATGGTGGCTTTCGGATTGATGGAGGAAGCGCTGACCATATCCAGACTGTCGCCCGTGGCGCGGATGGACAGGCCGAGGGACGTGCCGAAAAAGCGGATGAGCACGAGCACGAGCACGGCCGCGATGAGCGCGAGCAGGATCAGCCGGCTCCACTGCCCGCCGACAAGGCCCTTGAAGAGCGAAAACACCGTGTCGACCCCGGTGATGGACACGTTGGACGAAAAGCCCATGACCGCGAGGTTGATCGTGTAGAGGCCGGTGTTCGAGATGATGCCGGCGAGGATGCTCTCAACGCCGAGGCGCGTCTGCAAAAAGGCCGTAACGTAGCCCGAGAGCATGCCCGCCGCCATGGCCGCGAACAGCGCGAGGATCGGGTGGCCGGCGATGGTGAGCATGGCGCCCACGGCGCAGCCGAGCGTGAAGCACCCGTCCGTGGACAGGTCGGCGATATTCAGGATGGAAAAGCTGATGAACAGCGCCAGCGCGACGAGGCCGTAAATGAGGCCGACCTCGAGCGCCGTCTGCAAAACGGTCAGCATGGAACTCCCTCCTTCGGGATGTCAGATATCAGTCAAAATTCTGCTGCGTGGTCGTCTCGAGCACGGAGCTGCACTTGCCGTCAAACGCCTGCTTGACAGCCGTGAGGTCGTAGCCGAGGGCGGCGCAGCTTTCGGTGTTGATCATGGCGATGCCGTTATCGAACGTGGTCACGGGCAGCGTGGCGGGGTCTTTGCCGTCAACGAGCACCTGCACGACCATGTCGGCCGTGATCGTGCCGAGCTTGGTGTAATCCACACCGTAGCCAACGAACGCGCCGTTGAGCGCGAAGGAGTCCGCGCCGCAGTACTGCGGGATCTTGGCATTGAGGAACTTCTCGTAGATGGCGAGCTCTGCGGTCATGATGGTGTTGTCGGTCGGGGTGAAGACGGCGTCGACCTTCTCGGCGATGAGCGCATCGACGGCGGAGGTGACTTCATCGGTGGTGGTGCCGGTCTTTTCCACGCAGCGGATGCCCTTGCCCTCGAGGTAGGCCTTCGCGTCCTCGATCGGCTGCTTGGAGGAATCCTCGCTCTTGGAGTAGAGCAGGCCAACGGTCTTGGTGTCCGGGTTCTGGGCGAGCATCAGGTCGAGCAGGCCCTTGGTGTTGAGCGCGTCGCTCGTGCCGGTGATGCGGCCGCCGGGCGCGTCGAGCGAATCAACAATGCCGGCGCCGACGGGGTCAGACACGGCGGAGAAAACGATGGGGATCTCGGTGTCCTCGGTAGCGGACTGCATGATCTTCACGGCCGGCGTTGCGATCGGGACGATGAGGTCCACGCCCTTGCTGACGAGCTCGGCGCCGATCTGGTTGAGCGTCGTGCCGTCGGCCTGGCCGTTGTAGAGCGTGTAGTCGAACTTCACGCCCAGCTCCGTGGCCTTCGCGTCGAGCTCGGCCTCGATGGCCGCCTCGATCTGGTTGAGGGACGCATCGTCCACAAACTGCACGATGCCGACCTTATAGGTCTTGCCATTGGCCTTGTTGTCCTCGGTCTTGCTGCCGCAGGCGGACAGGCCCATGAGCGCGGTGACGGCGAGCACGCCGCCGACGATCTTCTGGAAAGTCTGATTCATAATATATTCTCCTTCTATATTGAAAGCGGTTGGTTTTGAACTGTTCGGATACGGTCTGACGCGGCAAAAATTCTCCGGCCGCCACGCCATCGTCTGGTTTTGCGGGTCATCTGCATCCCTCCTGTGGTAATTTGAGCAATAAAAAAAGCCTCGTCCACGAAACGGTTCCATCCGTTTCATGGGACAAGACTGTAACTCCTGCGGTGCCACCCATGTTGGCGCTCATGCGCCCACTTTGCACGTACGATCATACGCTCCGCCGGATAACGGCCGCGGCCACCGTCGCCCCTCATGCTGCTGCAATCGGTTTGCCCTCACGAGTCCATTCGCCACCCGTCCGCTGCAGCGCTTCCACCGTCCGCTGCTCTCTGAAAGCTTCGTGAATGGGTACTCCTCTCGGTCATCGGTTTCTCGATGGTGTTACTCTACCACTTCCCGCGCCGGATTGCAAGCCCCATTTTCACGAATCTGCACCCGTTTTTCGGGAAATCTTTTGCGCATTGCGCACAAACGTCCCTGACCGGCGGTCAGGGACGTTTGCGTGTGTCAAACTCTGCGAGGCTGTTGGGGCTGTCAGCTGCCGCAGCGTTAATTTCCGGTGTAGACGAAAGCGTTCGGCAGCGTGCGCCCGGCGGTGAGCGCGGGGTTGGAGCTGCGCATGATGTACTTGCCCTTGTACCAGATCATGGCGCTGGTGCCGCCGTCGAGGTTCATGGCCTGCATGCAGTCGTGCTTGGTCATGATGGCCGCGCAGTCCGGCACGCTGATGCCGACCGACGTCGTGAGCCGGCCCTCAACGAGCAGGGCGATGATCTCGCCGTACTTCGACTGGCCGAGGCAGGCGCGCGGCTGCAGGTCGGAGAAGCCGCTGCGGGCGTTGACGACCGTCTCCCCGTCGATGATCATGGCGGGCGAGAACTCGACCGCGTCCGTCGTGTCGGGCGAGACCGAGGAATCGCTGTCGCGGATGTAGATGCGGTTGTCCTTATGCAGCTCGAGACGCTTGTAGCCATAGCCCATATGGCTGCCGTAGGACTTGCCGTTGCACATGGCGTAGCCCGCGAGGGTACCGCCGTTGCCGGTGCCGCCCGGGTCGATGAAGCCCGAGCCGGTCATGCCGATGACGCCGCCGTGGGCCTCGGCGATCTTGCCGCAGACCTGGCCGACGCTGCCGAGCGTGGACGCGGCCTGCAGACTCAGGCGCGACGGGTCTTTCATAATAACGAGCACGCCGCGGTAAGTGCTGCCTTTCACGCGCGCGATGAGGATCTTGTTGCGCGCGTCGATCGCAAGCACCTGCTCGCCCTGTATGGTGCGGATGCTGGTGCCGTCAGCCGTGAGGGCGGACTTGTCGATGTTGATGCGGCTCCAGCCGGCGGCGAGGGCGTCGGGATGCTCCTTGACATACGCCTGCATGCTCGGCACATTGACCTCCCAGAAGAGGTTGTAAAACGCGATCTCTTCCTTGCTCATGCCCTCGGTGTTCGTGAGCGTCGGGTTGCGGGACTCGGACTCGCCTTCGTCCCACTCGCTGTTGATGCCGATCTGCGCCTCCCTGGCGGCCTCCATTTCAGCGAGGACCTTGTCAATGACGCTGCGTGGGATGAACGCCGTGGCCAGCCACTGGTGGCTGAGCGTGTTCATGGCCGTCTGGATATAGGCCGTGCGCCACTTGGCGATGAACGGAATGTCGGAATAGACCGCCGTCAGATACAATCCGGCCAGGATGGCCAGCACGAGGAACAAAATGAGCAGCCGGCGGCCGAGGCTCTTTTTCTTCTTCGGCTTTTTGGCCTTTTTCGCCTTGCGGCCGTGCTTGCCGGCCGCGGCCGGGGCG
>ERZ772902.348-NODE-348-length-52661-cov-5.829050_pt1 | contig 52661 bp, 38 predicted proteins | sample MGYA00511470_ERZ772902 | MGnify/ENA primary metagenome ERZ772902 (study PRJEB29015, sample SAMEA2737717) | human gut metagenome | biome: human gut; feature: human-associated habitat; material: faeces | place: China | collected 2012 ... | reverse complement strand
CCGCCCTCTTTCAAATACCAGAGCCCTTGAAGACAGCAATGTTTTCAAGGGCTTTCTCTTATGTATATATAGGCTGGCACTTCCCGAAAGCCCTTCCCTAACCCTCCCCAAGGGGAGGGAATTGCTATACCAAAATGTTTCCTTTGACAAGGCTTGAGTTTCCTATAGCTCTATAGCTGCTATGGCTCCTATAAGATGTTTAGGCAAGCGTCTTTTCGCTAAATTGTTCTAAATCATTTGGTTATCTCGTTTTTTTTGCTTAACTTTGTAAAGTTAATGTGAGGATAACCATTTCTTTGATATTACTTAGAGGTGTTCCTATTATGTTGAACGGAGTTGAATGGCGTTTGTTTTTAACCCATTTCGAACTTGTCTTTGTAGGTTCAAACTCCACAGATAGTAAGTTATGCAAGGTATAAAGAGAAACGTTTTATTGATTTTGACAATGCTTTTTGTCGGGACTTTCAGCGCTTTTGCGGATAATAACCAGGATTCTGACACTGTAGACTCTTCCCAGAGCGTTTGTTGGGAAAATGTGATGAACGCCATCATACAGGTGGAGAGTAATGGCAATAGCAAGGCTAAGCACGGCAGTTCGGTTGGTGCTATGCAGATCACCCCGTTACTTGTGGCTGAGTGTAACAACATACTGAGGGGGCGTAGGTGTAAGAAACGGTATAAACTCTCTGATCGCCTGAGTGTTAAGAAATCTAAGGAGATGTTTCTTTTGATACAGTCAAAATACAATCCGCTAAGGAATATCGAACAGGCGATACGCTCGTGGAATGGTGGTATCCACTACAGTGTGCAGCGAACGCAGCGCTATCTGGAGCGTGTCTTAAGTGCAATGAAAGGTTAACATCCTTATATATAATAATGAGACGATACATCTTTTTCATTCTCTCCCTTTTCTTGATGCTTCCCGTTTGCGCACAATCGGAGCATTATCAGGAGCGCATTGCGCAGTTTGCTGCTATGCGTGATGTTGACAGCACTGACATTGTGATGCTCGGCAACGCTTTGACAGAGTATGCCGGCGACTGGAATGTGCTGCTATCTTGGCAGCATGTGCGTAATCGTGGCATTGCGGGAGATGATGCTGAAGGGATGTATCGTCGTATAGGTTCTGTCTTGAAGGGTCGTCCGAAGGCTATCTTTCTGATGACGGGCGGACAGGATATCATCGAGGGTAAGTCCGTTGACGAGGCTTTTAATGCCAGCGTGGAGTTAATCGCGCATATTTGTCGCATGTCACCCCGCACCAAGTTGTTTGTTGAGAGCAACCTGCCGATATGGGAAAACAATCAGGAGTTGCTGAAAGGCAAGATGCAGTTGATGGCGCAACTCAATGTCCGCCTTCGCCATTATTGTGAGCAGCATCATATTGCTTATATCAACCTCTTCCGTAGCTTCGTCCGTCGCGGTACCAATGAGATGCGGCGTGAACTAACGCAAGACGGTTTCCTGCTTACGCCCTTTGGCTATAAGATGTGGGCGTTTGAGATTAAGAAGTACTTGTATTTGTAGAAAGGCCTCAACAGCCTCACCCCCTCGCCCCTCTCCAAAGGAGAAGGGAGTGATATGTTTCAAGAGTCGATATGGTTCGGCGTTGATGAATTGATGTCGAAGGAGAGGGGGATGCTTCAAGAGTCGATATGGTTCGGCGTTGATGTGTAGATGGTGTGATATAGGAAAAACGTGGCACAGTTGTGCTTGTTTGTGAAAAGAGAAAAAGATATTTTTGTTTTTCCTTTGCGATTTCATTCCTTTACCTTATCTTTGTCACCGAATAACCAATAACTAAAAATCGACTATGGAAAATAACACGCGTATCTTAATGAACTTGAATCCCGTGGTGGCTTATCTGCAGAAAGCACCGAAGGAATTCACGATGGAAGACATCATCAAACTCATCAAGTTTAAGTCTATCCAAATGGTGAACTTCATGTACCCTGGTGGTGACGGGAAGCTAAAGACGCTCAACTTCGTGATCACCAATGAGGCTTACCTGCGTACAATACTTAGCTGTGGCGAGCGCGTCGACGGCTCTTCGCTGTTTGACTTTATCCAGGCCTCGAGCAGTGACCTGTATGTGATGCCGCGCTTCTCTACGGCTTTCATCGATCCTTTTGCCGAGATTCCCACGCTTTGCATGCTTTGTTCGTTCTTCGACAAGGAAGGCAACCCGCTGGAGAGTGCACCGGAATATACACTGCGCAAGGCCATCACCACGCTGCGCGACCGTCAGGGGCTGGACTTCTGGGCGATGGGTGAACTGGAATACTATGTCATCAAACCCTCGGTAGACTCCTTCCCTGCCCAGGAGCAGCATGGCTACCACGAGAGTGCACCTTATGCTAAGGCAGGAGACTTCCGTACGCGGTGTATGATGCTCGTCGCTCAGTCCGGCGGCATCATCAAGTACGGCCATAGTGAGGTGGGTAACTTCACGAAGAACGGACTCACCTACGAACAAAACGAGATTGAGTTTCTGCCCGTACCCGCTGAGCAGGCTGCCGACGAACTGTTGATTGCCAAATGGATCATCCGCAACGTGGGCTGCCGTGAGGGTTATGACGTGACATTTGCACCGAAGATCACGACAGGAGAGGCTGGCAGCGGACTCCACTTCCACATACAATTGCGAAAGGAAGAAAAGAACATGCTCGTGGAGAACGGAAAGCTGAGTGACACGGCACGCAAGGCAATTGCCGGTTTGCTCTACGTGGCTCCGGCGCTGACTGCTTTTGGCAACAAGAATCCTACATCGTATTTCCGTCTCGTTCCCCATCAGGAGGCGCCGACAAATATTTGTTGGGGCGACCGCAACCGTTCGGTGCTCGTACGTGTGCCGCTTGGCTGGACCTCCGGCGTAGATATGTGCCACAAAGCCAATCCTGAGGAGCCGGAACGGAGCTATGACACCAGCGGCAAGCAGACCTTTGAGATTCGGTCGGCCGACGGTTCTGCTGATCCCTATCAGATGCTTGCAGGCATCTGTGTAGGACTGCTCCACGGTTTAGAGATGCCCGATGCTTTGGACATGGCTGACCGCACATATGTAGCCGTGAATATCCACGACAAAGTCAACGAAAAGAAACTGGCTGAACTGAAGTCCTTGCCCGACAGCTGCGCAGCCTCTGCCGACTGTCTGGAGCTGCAGCGCGCTGTCTTTGAGCGCTACGGCATCTTCTCCAAGGCCATGATCGACGGTGTCATCGCGCAACTCAGAAGCTTCAACGACCGCTCCCTCCGCCACGACGTAGCCCTCCATCCCGAGGAGATCGCCAAGCTCGTCCGCCGGTACTTCCATTGCGGGTGATATAAAACACTTCCGTTGCGGATGATACAAAAAAAACGCCACCGCTCCACCTATTATTTATAGAAACAGGTAAGCGGTGGCGATTTGGCTCGCTATGGTTGAGAGTTGCAGGTAGTGATGTATGTTATTCTACCACTTTCTCTACAGCGTCGCTGTGACTGTCTCCTTCGACACGGATCACATGATTTCCCGGTGCAAGTTTGATAGGACTGAAAGTCCAGATGATGCCTGTAGGGTCAGGGCAATGCTCAAGCGTTTGTATGGGTTGTCCGTCAACAAAGAGTTGTAGGCTTTTAGCATTGCTATATACCTTCACGCTATACTCGCTATTGGCTTGCAGATGCGTCAGTCGTCGGCCTGTTACGTAAACAGTCGGCTCGTGGTGACTCCACCATGCCTTGTAGAGATAGAACACATCCTTTTTTGTCTTGCGGTCTCTTGTCACCAATCCCTTGTCATTGATATATTTCCGTTGGTCATTCTCTTTGAAGTGAATGCCGTCGTCGGAGTCTATGAAGCCTTCCTGTCGGTCTGCAACAGGAAAGTCAAAGAGTATCCATGCAGAGGTGAAGTTGAGGAAAGGCATTTTCATGATTTGTCTGACGTGCTCCTCATGGACAAGATTGGCGTGTTCCTCGTAGTGACATTTGTCATCGGCACGCATCTTTTTCATGTCCGTAGAGACGATATGGCAGTAGGGATTGCAGCCTGCTCCGTATTCCGAGATGTTGACAACGCCTTTCTTTTGGTGTACCTCGTTGATTTCATCACTGATGTGGGCAGAATTGTCATGGTTATAGTACCATCCGTTGTATCTGTTTTCAGAGAAGAAGTCTCCTTTGAGATTGACGTATCCATCGCGTCGGTAGATACTACAATCGGTGACACCTACGAGTCGGTAGGGATCTTGTTGCTTCGCATCGTCATAGAGTTTTGCCGACTCATCGACAATGCGCTGGCAGTCGATCTTACCTTGTAGCTTGTCGGTGTTTCCCCAGTTGTCGAGCTCATTCCACATGCCCCAGAAGATGATGGAGGGATGGTTGTAGAGCGACGTGATCATCTCACGCATCTGTTGATGGATGTTGTCGAAGTAGGGTGGCTGGGCATTCACTCCGCAAACGTTGACCCAAGGAATTTCTGTCTGAACGATGATACCCAGTGAATCGCAGAGCGCGTATTCGATATCGCGATGAGGATAATGAGCCAGACGCAAGAAGTTGCAGCCGAGCTCCTTGATGGTCTGATAATCGCGACGAATGTCGCTGTCGTTGACAGCAGAAGCCTTGCCATCTATGTCCTGGTGCTCGGCGACGCCACGCAGCGGGTAGCTCTTGCCATTGAGGAAGAATCCTTTGTCGGAAGTGACCTTGTAATAACGGAAACCTATTTTGGTCTTTACTTCGTCGAGTATCTGCCCTTTCTTGTCGCTGATGGTCATCACAGCCTGATAGAGGTAGGGATCCTTTAATCCGTTCCACAAATGAGGCTGTTGAACTGTGAAGCTGTCTACGATGGTACCGGGCTGGGCGGCAGACTTGGGTAATCTGAGTGCACGACGACTGGCATAGACTTTCTTTCCGGCCTTGTCGAGGAGAGTGATATCCACCGGCACCTGCTGACGACTGCCTGATGTATTGACGACGTCGGCTCTTATGTAGGCTTGCGCTTCCCGGTCGTTGACATGAGGCGTAGCAACATGGAGACGATAAAGACCGGTGTTCGCAGGCGAGAAATAGATGGGACTCATCTTCAAGAGCCAGACAGGATTGTGCAGTCCTCCATTCTTGTTGAAGTCGGAACTGACAGGGATGAGGTTGATGTCCTCGTGATTGTCGCATGTGACCTCTATTCTGTTTTCACCTTGATGAACCAGTCCTTTGAGATTGATCCAAAACGGGGTATAGCCACCCTTGTGAGTCTTTACCCTTTTGCCATTGATCTCAACGGCAGCCTGCTGTGCGGCTCCTTCAAAGAGCAACAACAGCGGACGATGGAGGTCTGACTCGGTCAAGACCACATTGCGACGATAATAGGCTTTGCCCCGGAAATATTTACGGGAATGGCCGTCTATCGCATTGTAAGAATGCGGGATGGACACCTGCTTCCAATGTGTACTGTCAAGGCTGAACTTCCAGTCGACAAGATTCTGCATCCCTGTTCCCAAGTTCTGCCCCCGCGTGGGGAGACAGCTTAGGAGCAGGATGCTGAGAATATATATGAACGAAGATAGTTTGTTTTCTTATTCTTCATTGTTGTCTTTACTTATTTATAGCCAAAGTTCTGTTCGATGGTAGCGTCTTTGTTCAACTGTATCTCAGTGAGCGGAATCGGCAACAGTATATGCACTTTGGGATCAAAGCCGGTGGAAAGCTTGTTCTCCGGGACTTTGGGACCTTTGTCGTGGTATTTCTCCCAACGCTCAGCTAAAGTACCAGTGCGGACGAGCGTATAGCGGCGGTTCTCTTCAGAGATAAGCTCACGGGCTCGCTCGTCAAGGATGAAGTCGATATTCATTTGGTTGGCAGAAACCTTTCCGGTGTTGACCAATCCTGTCTGCTCGCGGTATTCCTTGAAAGCCCGGTCACGCAGGACGTTGATGTCGTCGGCAGCTTCCTGCAGTTTGCCTTGTCGCATGCGAGCCTCTGCTCTCAACAGATAGGCCTCAGCGAAACGCATGATAGGCCAGTCCTTAACGAGTGCATAACCGAAATCGTCGGTAGTGTCGTAACCGCCCCATTTTGTCGGATGGGGATAATAGACATTAAGAGAATCGCCTTCACGAGGAACAACCTGGTCACCCGTCTTCACAATGATGTCCTTCACGCCTTTGCCAGCAGCTACTCGGAATCCGTTGGCATCGATGCCGATGGTTTCTTGGTAGCCCGGACGGTTGTACCACAATACACGACGGATATTGAAGTTGGAGTTGCGGATGTCGCCTTTCTCAAAGAGCTGATATTTCACGAAGTTGCTCAGGCGCAGGCGTCCATTGCCACGTCCGCCCAGGGAGTCGCAGTTCTGCATACCCTTGTACTTATGGAATGCGCATACCCAGTTGCGTCGCTGTTGTGGATTGTCGATGGTGCCGCCCGTGACATTACGATTGTATTCATTCTCAAAAGTCCAGATACCCTCCGTATTGCCTTGTGAGCGTCGCTCGTTACCCCACCGGAACATGTCGTGATAGAAGTCACCGGGTTCTCCGGTGAAGACACCGTAACGCTGAGAGATCAGCTTATAGTTGCCTTCTGTGATAGTAGGCGTGATGACTGCTTCAGCCTTGGCGAAGTATGACTTATCCCGGAGTCCCATGCGTAAGAAGGAAGTGGCGGTAAGCATCCGCGCGGCATCTTTGTTGATGCGGTCTTCTGTCACAGTTTGCCCTACGGCTGGCAGGTTGGCAACGGCATCGGTGAGATCGGCCTCGATCTGCTTGTCTACCTCTTCAACGGGTGTACGGGTGTAGTCAGTGCGTGGTACAGTTGTCGACTCGGTTACCAATGGCACGGCCCCCCACAGCGTGACGAGAAACTCGTAGGAATAAGCGCGGAAGAATTCTGCCTCAGCCTTTTGTGCAGGCTCCACAGAGGCATCGTTGATGATGATATTGGCAGAGTTGATGATGCCATAAAGACCGTTCCATAGGACTTTCACACCAGATGACTCTGATGTGAGCTCTCCATATTTATAGAAGGGGACTTCTGCTCCTTCCACATCGCCCGGGGAGCCGACATCGGTGCCGTCTTGCCAGCAACCGGTGAAGCCTTGTGGGTTAGAAATTCCCCATAGTTGTGCAAATTTATAATGGAGTCCGATGATCTTGGCATTAGCATCCTTGACGTCTGTGCCATAGTTGGAGTACATCTTCTCGTCCAAAAAACTGTCGCTGCATGATGTCGCGCTGAGCGTGAGCGTCCCTGCCAAAGCAGCGTAAAGGATATTTTTGAGTTTCATAATGATAGTGCTTAAAAATTTAGAAAGTGAGGTTAAGACCGAAGATAAAGCTCTTGGTCATAGGATAGGAGTCTTCGTAGCTTTCCCATCCGCGCTGTATCTCCGTAGACTCAGGATCCCATCCTGTCCAATCGGTGAACGTGAAGAGGTTTCGACCGCTGGCGTAGACTTGCAGAGCACTGATGTGCATGGCGTCAGTGATCGTCTTGGGGAAGGTGTAGCTGAGCGTGATGTCTTTCACTCGGGTGTAGCTGGCTTTCTCAGGGAATCCATAACCATGGGGATTGGAGTTCTTGTTGAGCGAGCGCCATTTGTTGCTTTTGTTCTCCGGAGTCCAATAGCCGAGGTAGGTTGGTGTGTTGCGTCGGCCCATCTCATCGCCTGCCATGGCCAGAAGCGCATTGTTACGCATGATGCCCTGAGTAGTCTGAATGAAAACGTTGAGCGTGAGGTTCTTATAAGTAAATGTGTTAGTGAGTCCACCAATCCATTTAGGAGAGGTTTGTCCGCGGACGACACGATCCTTGTCCGTGATCTGATGGTCGCCATCGATGTCGCGCAGTTTTAAGTCTCCTGCCTTTGCGATAGGATCAACATTCTTGTGTGCACCACTGGCAATCTCATCTTCCTGCCAAATGCCATCGACAATGTAGTCATATACGATGCCAATAGGATGTCCGATGAACCATCTGTTGCCGATGTCGTCTTTGCCGTCGCCATAGAGATTCTTGATTTCATTCTTGTTCCACGAGAATACCAAACTGGAGCCCCAGGTGAAAGACCGTGTGACGATGTTCTTGGAATTCACAGTGAACTCAATACCAGTGTTGGCTGTCTTGCCCATGTTGGCAAATACATTCTCAAATCCTGAGACACGTGGCAGGTTGCGTTTCAACAGCAGGTCGGTGGTGGTAGACTTATAGAAGTCGAGATTGCCGTTGATCCGATTGTTGAGTAGACCGAAGTCAAAACCGATGTTGAAGGTCTTGGTTGTTTCCCAACTCAGTTTGCTGTTGCCCATGAGTGAATTGGGGAAGAGGGCTGTTGCCGTTTGCCCACCCATAGCTATAGCGGCGGATTCCATTTTGCTCAATGTCTGATATGAGCTGATAGCCTCGTTGCCGGACTTACCATAGGAGAGTCTCAGCTTCAGCGTGTTGAGCCAGTTTTGATTCGGCTTCATAAATTTCTCGTTAGCGATGTTCCATCCCAAGGCCACTGACGGGAACGTGCCCCATTTGTTGTCTTTGCCGAAGACGGATGAGCCATCACGTCGAACGGTGAACGAGAAAAGATAGCGGCTGTCATAGGAATAGTTGAGTCGACCCATCTGAGATGCAGTAGTATAGAGCGAACGGTAGGATCCCACTTCTGCCGTGCCGCCACTGCCTAAGTTGTTCCATCCGAGGTCGTCGTTGATAAATTTACTTGCAGCAGCCGTGCTGGTCTGATATTTGCTACGATACGCGGCATAGAGCAGGGTGACATCGAAGTGATGGCGCGCAATGTCACGGGCATAAGTCACGATGTTTTCCAATGTCCAGCTGTTTCGCTCCTTATTGGTGATGTTGCCATAACCAGTGTTATTATTTTGTGCTTTGCCGTTGTAATAGTTTTCACGCTGTGGCACATAAGTATAACCATAGTTCAGCTTGTATTGCAGTCCTTGGAGCGGCGTCCATATCTCGCCGAACTTCACGAGGGCATAGCCATTGAGATTGATGTTCCACTGCCGGCGCTCGTGTCTTTGGGTAGTGGAGATCATAGGATTGAAGAACAGCGTCTCGGAATACATGGGATAGATGCAATACGATCCATCGTCGTTGTATTCCCGGGCATAGGGAGACATAGCCTCTGCCATGACAAAGTTGACGCGTCCTCCATCTCTGTTGTGGTTGACAATGTATGAGGTAGTACCCACGCGCAGGTAGTCTGTCACATCTACATCGAGATTTGTGCGCATGGAGAAGCGTTTATAATTGAAGCCTTTCAGAATACCTTTCTGATCCATGAAACCGCCGGAGAGGAAGTATTTCATCCGTTGTGCACCACCATTGATGCTCACGTTGTGGTTTTGCAGGATACCAGTCTGGGTAGCTTCGTCGATCCAGTCGATCTCTTTACCTGCAGTCAGGTTGTCGGCTTCATACTGGTTTTTCACGAACTCGTTGTACATGGATTCGCCGGGATTCTGAGCTACGTAGTCCTTGTATCGCTGCGTGATTTGTGCGCCGTTACAGAAGTTGAGCTTGTTGGTGAAGTCTTCTATACCCAGGTAGCCGTTGTAGCTGATGTTTGGCTTGCCGTCTTTGCCGTGCTTGGTGGTGACGAGGATAACGCCATTGGCACCATTGACACCATAGATGGCTGTGGCAGTGGCATCTTTCAAAATCTCTATGCTCTCGATATCATTAGGACTGATGTCGTTGAGAGAACCGCCTGACTTAGAGATAGGCACGCCGTCGACGACGACGTAAGGTCCGGAATCGGCATTGATGGAGTTGCGTCCACGAATGGTTGCGGAAGGAGCGGCACCTGGTATGGCAGAGCTCTGCTGGATGGTGATGCCGGCAGCAGCGCCTTGCACAGCTTGTAGTACGTTGGTGACAGGAAGGTTAGCTAAACGGTCCTTGTTGACCGAAGTTACGGATCCTGTCACGTCGCTCTTCTTCTGAACACCATATCCTACTACGACGATCTCGTTGAGTGTTTGGTTATCTTCTTTTAGCGTTACCTGCAGAGGTTGTCCGGAACTGTAAGACAACTCTTGATCTTTGTAACCTATATAAGAGATGACGACAGTGCCCTTGGCTGGTATGTTGGCTATACTGAAGTTGCCGTCAAGGTCGGTGACGGTACCTTGCTTGCTACCTTTTATCAGGACAGAGGCGCCAATGACAGGTTCGCCTTGTGCGTCAGTGATGTGTCCTTTGAGGGTAGAAGCCTGTTGGACCATCTCTGGCATGTTTGTGGCACTTGCGGGTAATGCTCCGCACGGTATCCCGGTAGTCAGGGCTAAGAACAGTGCCAGTCTGTAATGACTGTGGTTAAAATTGCTTTTTTCCATTTAGGTTTTATTTAAGTGATTGGTTAATATATTGTGTTATATTATTTTTGTTCTGATCATCACAGTTGTGCACAACTTGTGACGACAGTGGCAAAAATAAGAATAAAGGTCGTGGAAAACTTCCGAAATCTATTATTTTGGGGAAGAATTATGGGAAAAAGGGAAAGGAATGGCAAAAAAGTCCGATTATTGTTATTTGTCTCATCGTTTTTCATTATTTTTGTAGTATCTCGATTAACCTAAAAAAGTGTAAAGGCCATGAAGCATGGAAAACAATCTTATTGCAGTCTATTATTGTTGATTGTTTGTTTGATTTGTGTAGGAAGCTTAGATGCGTGGGCATCCAAGTCTTCCATTTTACCCTATCGCACAGTCAATGCCTTCCGAACTTCTCCTTCTGATGAAAACCGCCGTTTGTTTTTTGATCATTTCGGGATGCTGTGGATAGGCACAAGCTCTGGTCTGAAATCCTATGATGGTTATGATCTGAGGACGATTAAGTCAACAGCTGCCAATCCCGGTGTCTTGCCTCACAATACGGTATTGTCCATTACAGAGGATCGTCACCGCAATCTGTGGATCGGCACTCGCAATGGCGTAGTGAGGATGGACGAAGGGCGCATGTCCTTTGCCACTTATCCACCCTATCCGAGAGACTACAGGGTCGTCACGACTCTGTATACGTCTCGTGTAGGGCAGGTTTGGATGGGTAATCGTGGAGGTCTTCTGCGCTATGATGCTCACCATGATCGTTTTGTGTTATATAATGATCAGAATGCTTATCTCGTTGATTTGCAAGGAAGGTGTCACCGTATGCTGAAATCCTATTCTGTTCAGGCTATTACTGAGAATGCCAAGGGAGAAATCTTTATAGGCACGTGGGAAGATGGCATTTTTCGCTTTGACCCGGCATCACGGACCTTCTATGCCTATCCTCGCGTCAACAGCCGGCAGTCTGCTTACTCGTTGTTCTTTGACAGCCATCATCGGTTGTGGATCGGCTCATGGGGACTGGGCTTGCAAAGGATGGATCATCCCGACAATCGCCAAAATCCTATATTACATTCCTTTTATAGAGGCAAGGGAAGTTTTGACACCTTCTATAAAATTATAGAAGACCCAGTAACAAAGACTGTATGGTCTTGTACCCGCGAAGGCATCTTTATTCTTGGCATAGATGACGACTTTTCCAAGATGAAGTTCTATGATAGTTATCTTCTTGACAATGTCCATGCTTTACCCTTGTGCAATGATTTGATGACCGACGGGCAAGGTAATATTTGGATAGAAACGCTCTATGATGGCGTCGTTCATTTGAGCACAGTGCCCAGTCCGTTTCATGGTTTTAATCTGATGTCTACAGGCTACAGATCGCCTGTCAACTCGGTTTGCAGCATCTTTACCAATGACGGCAGACATATATGGATGACGATGAAACCTTATGGTATAGCTTGTCACGACCGCCTTACCGGTGTTACTATATATAATCGCTCGATTCCGGGTTTTGCTTCACTGCCCGATGATTTTATGATGACCAGTATCACTTCGATTGTCCAGCGCTACAATGGAGAAATTTGGTTTGCCAATAATGGCTATGGCATAGGACATTATATGCCAGGACAGACAGTCGACCTTATCAGGAACGATCAGTATCCTGGGGTCATTAACAACTATATACAGACGTTGATGTCCTCCCGCTCTCGCATCATGTGGATAGGGCAGGGTAGCGGCGTCTCACTATTTTATCCGGATAACCGATGTGTGGCGCTCAAAATGATGGAGCAAGGAAGGAATATTACCAACTGCTGTCCCCAGCAGATCATCGAAGATCACCGCGGTACAGTGTGGGTATCATCGGACAATGAGGGTATCATCAGAATCACGGGTGATGCCTTTCATCTTTCCTCGCTTCGCTTTCATCAATATTGTAAATACAAGGGTAACCTTGCCGTAAATGACGTGACGGCCTGCTATGAGGACTCGCGTCATCGGCTATGGGCGATTTCCAATAGCGGCGGTCTCTTTCTTTATAATTCCTCTAAGGATCGCTTTGACTCCATGAATGCGACATACCATATTCCCGGTGACCGCATCTTCACCATACAAGAAGATCGGCAGGGGGCGTTGTGGCTTTCGACAGATAACGCTCTGATTTGTATATCAGCGGAGAAAAAACAAGCGTTCCGGATTTTTGGAGAGGAGGACGGCCTCCCACGACTCCTTTTCTATCCTACAGCATCATGCAGCTTTGGAGAAGAATTTTTCCTGGCTTGTCGTAATGGCTACTTCTGCTTTAGTCCTGATCATTTTGTCGTGCGCCGCAGAAAGCCACATACACAGATGATCGTTTCCGACATCATCCTCAACGAGCAGTCGCTTGCCGATATGGACAGTGCTCAACGAGTGGAGATTTCCAAGTCTTCCGCAAGGTTTACCAGGCGGGTTACTATTCCGGCTGGAAAGAACAAACTCGATTTTGTCGTGGCTTTGTTATCTTTTAATAATGAGGCTCAAACCCAGTATGCCTACATGTTAGAGGGACAGGATACAAGGTGGAGAGTTCTCAATAACGGTCATCATCGCATCAGTTTCGAAAATTTAAGTCCGGGTACTTATACCTTGCACCTGCGTGCTTCTGATTCTCATGGCAATATCTATCCTTTGCCTCACGACATCGTCATTCGGCAATTGCCTCATTGGTATGCTTCCACACCGGCATTGATATTCTACCTGCTGTTGCTTGCAAGCGGACTTTGGATTGGAAGCTATTGGTATCGTGAACATTTGAAGATTCGCAATCGCTTGCAGATGGGCGTGGTGTTTACCAATATCACCCATGAGTTGTTGACTCCTCTGACCGTGATGTCTGCTACTGTAGAACGGATGAAGCGTAAAGTGCCTCAGCTCACCGATGACTATGGCATGCTTACCCATCATATCTATTCCATCACACGTATGCTCCGACAAATATTGGAGGTAAGAAAGTCTCAGGTGGGACAACTCAAACTGTTGGTGAGCAAACAGGATTGGGTGCCATATATAAATAATGTGTGTCATGATCTCGAGCCGTTGTGTGTCATGCATCATAATCGTTTGGTTCTCGACTTACCCGATAAGCCGCTGATCGGTTGGCTGGATACTGACAAAGTAGAAAAGATTCTCTATAATTTATTATCCAATGCTTTTAAATATAATAAGGAGGAAGGAGTGGTAAGGGTGAAGTTGAATTCGGATAAGGAACAGGCTGTGCTCATCGTTGCGGATGAGGGGATGGGTATCTCCCCGTCGAAGTATAAGAATCTCTACAAGCGGTTCCTTGATGGGGACTATCGACAGGCCAACACCTTGGGAACGGGTATCGGGCTTTCGCTCACTCATGATCTGGTTGTCCTGCACCATGGTTCTATGAAATGTGACAGCGTGCAAGGACGTGGCACCATTTTCACCATAAGAATACCGTTGAACGGGTCTGAATATGCGGAGGATGAGAAAGTAGCGTTGAAAGCAAGTAAAATTTCCGTACCGGTAGACAAGGCTCAGGTTGAGTCCTTGAAAACAATGGCTCCGATGAAGCCCAAGCGTCCGAAGGATCCTTATCGCATTCTCATCGTGGAAGACAATCAAGAGCTACTTACTCTTATGGCAGAGTTGCTGCATAACCAATATGATGTTCTTACAGCACGTAATGGTCAACAGGCCTGGAATGTGATACAGAAAGAGCGCCTTGATCTCGTGGTCAGCGACATCATGATGCCAGTTATGGACGGTTTGATGCTGACCAAACTGATCAAGGACAGCAAGGACTATCAGTTGCTGCCTGTGATCCTGCTCACCGCCAAGACCGGTGAGGATGATAAGGATGAAGGATTCCTGTTAGGAGCAGATGACTATATCATGAAGCCTTTCCGCCTTGAAAGTCTGGAGGTACATATCGATAGTGTGTTGACTAACAGGAAACGCGCAAAGAAGGAATGGGATATGCGGCAGCAGCTGATTTCTGTTCAAGAAGAAAAGAAAGGGTGCCTGAGTGACCCTGATGAGATGTTCGTCAGGAAAGCTGAGTCTTGTATCAGAGAGCATATCGATGACTTGGATTATAGTAGGGATCGGTTTGCAGAGGATATGATGGTCAGCTCCTCGACTTTATACAATAAGCTCAGAATGCTTACAGGACATAACATTGTGGAGTTTATCACCAATATTCGGCTTGAGGAGGCAAAGAAGTTGATAAGTGCGCATCCTCGGATGAAAATGGCAGAAGTAGCTGAACGTACTGGGTTTAGTACCAATAAGTATATGACTTATTGCTTTAAGAAGAAATTTGGCGTGTCGCCAAAAACTTTTGTCACACAGGCTATGATGCGGCAGAACTGACTCGTTTGCACTATCTTTGAATAAGATAGGCTGCACTCGGAAATGGCAAAGAAAAAATACATTTTTCTTTGCCATTTCGCTCGTTTGCACTATCTTTGCAGTAGATAAAAGCAATTGCAATGACTTATACTATTGAAAAAGTAACCACACTCATCGGTGCGCGCCGCTATGGTAGTGCGGATGCCAACGTCGGCTTTCTCCTGACGGACAGCCGTTCGCTTTGTTTTCCCGAGGAGACCTTGTTCTTCGCCCTTAAGTCAACACGTAATGATGGACATAACTTCATCCCTGAACTCTACCGCCGCGGTGTCCGCAACTTTGTGGTTACCGACGTTCCTGCCGGTTATGCTGTCGACTATCCCGATGCTAACTTCCTGAAAGTTGTCAACACGCTCGAGGCTTTGCAGCGACTCGCTGAGCGCCATCGCGACGAGTTCAACATCCCCATCATCGGCATCACGGGCAGCAACGGCAAGACCATGGTCAAGGAATGGCTCTATCAGCTGCTCTCACCCCAACTCTATGTCACACGCAGTCCACGCAGCTATAACTCTCAGATCGGTGTGCCCCTCTCGGTGTGGCTTATGGACGACAACACTCAGGTGGGTATCTTCGAAGCTGGCATCAGTCAGCCCGATGAAATGCTGGCGCTGCGCGACATCATCCAGCCGACGATTGCCGTACTGACCAATCTTGGTGATGCTCATCAGGAGAACTTCCCGTCGATGGAGGAGAAGTGCCGCGAGAAACTCATCCTTTTCCATGATGCACAGACCGTCGTGTACAACGAGGATGATGCTATTATCAATAAGGTGGCTGGCGAGTTCAACTACCAGGGCGAGCGCTTGTGCTGGTCGCTGAAGGACAGCAAGGCTCCGATGTATGTCAAGAAGATCGAGAAGAAAGAAGCATCTTCCACGATTCACTATATATATAAAGGTGGTAAGGAAAGCCGCTATACGATTCCGTTCATCGACGACGCGTCGATCACGAACTCCATCATCTGTGCCGCTGTGGCGCTGCATGTCGGTGTTTCTGCCGAGCAGCTTGCCGAGCGTATGGAGCAGTTGGAGCCGATCGCCATGCGTTTGGAGGTGAAGGAAGGCCGTCACGGCTGTACGCTGATCAACGACTCGTACAACTCAGATATCAATTCGCTCGACATTGCGCTTGACTTCATGAACCGCCGTCCCGACCACAAAGGCCGCCGCCGTACGCTTGTCCTCAGCGATATCTTCCAAAGCGGTGAGGAACCAGCTGAACTCTATCACGAGGTCAGTGACCTGGCCCGTAAGCGTGGCGTGGTGAAGTTCATCGGTATCGGTAAGGTCATCAGTGAGTATGCCGACGAGATACAAATCGCGGAGAAGTTCTTCTTCGAGAGTGTCGGTGCCTTCATCCATAGCGAAGTGTTCAAGAGTCTGCGCGACGAGGTCATCCTGCTCAAGGGAGCCCGTAGCTTCGGCTTCGACCAGATCACGGAGCTGCTTGTGCAGAAAGTGCATGAGACCGTGCTGGAGGTGAACCTTGGTGCTGTGGTGAAGAACCTCAACTACTACCGTTCGTTCATGAAACCCGAGACCAAGCTTGTGTGCATGATCAAGGCCGATGCCTACGGTGCCGGTAGTGTGGAGGTCGCCAAGACGCTCCAGGATCATCGTGTCGACTACCTCGCCGTGGCTGTCGCTGACGAAGGTGCCATGCTCCGCGGCAATGGCATCACCAGCAACATCATGATCATGAACCCCGAGATGAGTGCCTTCAAGACCATGTTCGACTACGACCTGGAGCCGGAAGTCTACTCTTTCCGCCTGCTTGACGCATTGGTCAAAGCCGCAGAGAAAGAGGGTATCACAGGCTATCCCGTACATATCAAGCTTGACACTGGTATGCACCGCCTCGGCTTCGACCCGGAGAAGGATATGGACGAGCTCATTGACAGACTGAAACATCAGAACGCTATCATCCCGCGCTCGGTCTTCTCGCACTTCGTGGGCTCTGACGACAACTCGTTTGACGACTTCTCAGCCCGTCAGTTCCAGCTCTTCGACGAGGGCAGCAAGAAACTGCAGGCTGCCTTTGACCATAAGATTCTCCGCCATATCGACAACTCCGCCGGCATCGAGCACTTCCCCGAGCGCCAGTTGGATATGTGCCGCCTGGGTCTCGGACTCTATGGCATCAACAGCCGCAACAATCAGATCATCAACAACGTGTCGACGCTGAAGACGACGATTCTGCAACTGCGCAACGTGCCGGCCGGCGACACCGTGGGCTACAGCCGTAAGGGTAAGATCGATCATGACAGTGTCATTGCCGCTATACCTATCGGCTATGCCGACGGACTGAACCGTCATCTCGGCAACCGACACTGCTACTGTCTTGTCAACGGCAAGAAAGCAGAGTATGTCGGCAACATCTGCATGGACGTAGCCATGATCGATGTCACAGGCATCGACTGCAAGGAAGGTGACTCGGTGGAGATCTTCGGCGACTATCTGCCCGTGACCGTGCTCAGCGATGCCCTTGACACCATCCCATACGAGGTGCTCACCGGCATCAGTAACCGCGTCAAGCGCGTATATTATCAGGACGATTAGTCCCGGAAAAAGAAAGAGAGAAGCAGACGCCGACAGAAACTCTGCCGTCTCTTGCTATAACAACATAGAGGCTGCAATGACGAGTTGTAGCCTCTTTTTCATATCAAGGTCCTAATATTCATATCAAGGTTCAACTTATGCAGAATCGTCGAAAGCGGCATCTCGTACTTTGGATAGTCTTTGGTGTCCTCGTCTTGCTGACAGTCGTGGTGGGAGGCGCGAGCTGGTACATGCTCGACTATGCGCTTCGTCCCTCTTTCAACAAAGGACGGCACGAAGCTTATATCTGGAAGCGGGTGCAGCGCAACTATCCGTCGTTGCGTCCGTGGATCGACAGCCTGCGGACCAACCACTGCCTTCACGATACCGCTATCGTCAATGCCCGTGGCGACAGTCTGCATGGTGTCTATCTCTTTGCGCCACGCCGGAGCAACAAGGTGGCTGTGGTTGTTCATGGCTATACCGATTGTGCCGTCTATATGCTGCCTTGGGCAAAGGTCTATCAAGAGATGAACTACAATGTCCTCTTACCGGAGCTCTATGGCAATGGCCGTAGTGCAGGCGATCATCAGCAGATGGGATGGTTGGATCGCTTGGATGTGCTCCGGTGGATAAGCATCGCCAACCACTGCTTTGGTTTGAGCAACCGACAGTCGCGCATGGTAGTGCATGGCATCTCCATGGGTGCGGCGACGACGATGTGCGTCTCGGGTGAGCAGACACCGGCATTCGTGAGAGCCTTTGTCGAAGATTGCGGTTATACCAGTGCGTGGGACGAGTTCGGCAGTGAGCTGGGCGATCAGTTCGGTTTGCCGTCTTTCCCGCTTCTCTATACGGCCTCCGCCCTCTGCCGTCTGCACTATGGCTGGTCGTTTGGCGAGGCATCGCCGTTGAGGATGGTGGCGCGCTGCCACAAGCCGATGCTGTTTATCCATGGTACGAAGGACGATTTTGTACCGACGTGGATGGTAGAACCGCTCTACAAGGCAAAGCCCCAACCTAAGGAGAAGTGGCTTGGCCAGGGTTCCGCCCATGCCCGCAGTCTCCATGATCATCCACAAGCCTATCGTCACGTGGTGAAGCAGTTTGTGGAACGCTATGTAGAACCATAACTCATTATCTTATATGAAATCCTTTATTCCTATGAAGAAATATATCTTAGCAATCATTGTATTGGTGAGCTGTTTCGCTTGTCAGCCTACCGAGGACGAGAAGGCGGCACCGTTGATGAAAAAGATAGAAATGCTCTACCATGATGGTCAGTATCAGGCTGCGCTCAACGCCATCACCCAACTGCGTGCCCGGCATCCGCGGGCTATCAAGAGCCGTCAGCGGGCATTGGTCATCTGGCAAGACGCAAGTCTGAAGATGACCCAACAGGACGTCGGACGCACCGACTCTGCCTTGCAGGCTACCATCCAGCAGATGAATAGCGAGCGTAGTCTGCTTCGCCGTAACCAGTTGCGTGTCAAGCGCGATTCCCTGCTGGTACACTATGATGCACTTTGTGGTACGGTCAGGATCATTCATGCGCGGCAAAAGCAAAACAGGCAATAGACGTCAGCTTGACTCATCCGGGAGATAGATTCTGGCGTGTAGAAACTATTATCATACTCTTCATATCTGTTATAATCGTGTTACAGTCAAAGACAGCGTAGAGCATTCATTAAGCAAAAGTTTGCTTATGTGATTTTTTTTTCGTAAGTTTGCACAAACGTTGAACCATAAACTCTATTGTTTCTAATCATCCAACAAGATCAAGTGTATGAAAGATTTTTTTAAGATGACCGGTGCGACTATTGTCGGCCTCTTTGTTTTCTCCGTCGTGGTATTTATGATCTCCATGATGACGCTATCGGGTATCATGGCTTCCAAGCAGTCTGCGGCGAGCGTGAGGAAGAACAGCGTCCTCGTCTTAAAGCTTGATGGATCATTGACAGATCATAGCAGCCCCTCAATGCGTGACGAACTGCAAGGCAACACCAGCCAGACTTTGGAGGATGTGCTCACGGCAATAAAGCAGGCAAAGACCAACGATAAGGTAGCCGGCATCTATCTCGAGGGCGGTAGCTTCAATGCCGATCCGGCTCAGGTAGAAGAGATATACGATGCCTTGCGGGATTACAAGATCTCGGGAAAGTGGCTGGTGGCATATGCCGACAGTTATAATGCTTTTACTTATTATTTGGCCAGTGCCGCCGACAAGATTTATCTTAATCCTCAAGGTGCCGTAGACTGGCATGGACTGGGTGGAAAGATGGAATACTTCAAACCCTTGTTGGATAAGATTGGAATCAAATTCAATGTCTTCAAGTGCGGTAAGTACAAGAGTGCCACAGAGCCGCTGATCAACGACCACATGAGTGATGAATCCCGTGCTCAGACCACAAGGTTCATTCAAGGTACGTGGGATAAGATCGTGGCGATGGTGAGCAAGAACCGTAAGATCAGCGTTGATACACTCAACGCATACGCTGACCGTTACATAGGGGTAGAGGAAACGAAAAACTTCCAGAAATATCATCTCGTCGATGGATTGCTTTATGCAGACGAGATGAAAGCCAATATCAAGAAGCGTTTGGGATTGGATAAGGATGACATGATCCCGCAGGTGTCGGCCGGTGACCTGGCTTCCACAGTTAAAGAAGGCGACGGTGACGAGATTGCCGTGTACTATGCCGAGGGAGAAATCGTCGACGAGGCTACACCGCAGTCGATGTTCAGTAGTGGTAGCACAATTGTTGGAAAAGATATGGCCGATGATCTCAACGGCTTAGCCGACGATGATGACGTGAAGGCTGTCGTCATCCGAGTGAACTCACCGGGCGGGTCAGCTTATGCATCCGAGCAAATCTGGCATGCCATCATGGAGTTGCGTAAGCGTAAACCTGTCGTGGTGTCGATGGGTGGTTATGCCGCTTCGGGCGGTTACTATATCAGTGCGCCTGCCGACTATATTGTCGCTGAGCCCACTACACTGACGGGCAGCATTGGCATCTATGGCATGAGCATCGACCGCTCTAAGCTGCTGACCGGCAAGTTAGGTATTAATGCCGATTATGTACAGACCAACCGCAATAGCACGATGGGCGATGACATGGCTCCCATGACGACGGAGCAACTGTCACTCATGCAGGCCTCGGTCAATCGTGGCTATCGTCTCTTCAAGTTCCGCGTGTCCGAAGGCCGCGGCATGACGATGGACCGTGTGGAGCAGTTGGCTCAGGGCCATGTCTACTTAGGTATGGATGCTCAGAAGCTGAAACTTGTAGATGCGTTAGGCGGACTGGACGTGGCAGTGGCGAAAGCTGCGAAGTTGGCTTCCCTCTCGGACTGGCATACCGCTTCTTATCCAGGAGCTGAGGATATGTTTGACCAGATGATGGATATGTTCAACAGCTCCACGGGATCTTACCTCGACGGTCAGCTGCGTACTGTATTGGGCGACGACTACGGTGCCTACATGATGATGCGGCGGGCCATGACGCTGAGCCGCCTGCAGGCACGGCTACCTTATCACTTGATAATCAAATAACAATTATGCGAACAGAAGGGGATTACATCAAAATCACTGAATGGCTCTTGCCGCTGAGTTGGCTCTATGGCTTGGGCGTAGGCTTTCGCAACTGGCTCTTTGACCTTGGCCTGCTCAAGCAACGGTCCTTTGCGATACCGGTCATCGCCGTAGGCAACATCACCGTGGGCGGTTCCGGCAAGACACCGCATGTGGAATATCTCATCCGACTACTCAAAGATGTGGTGAAGGTAGGAGTGCTCTCGCGCGGCTATAAACGCAAGAGCAAAGGCTATGTGCTCGCTGATGACGACACGACAGCGCGGGAGATTGGTGACGAGCCTTACCAGATGAACCGGAAATTCCCCGATGTCTACGTTGCTGTGGACAAGAACCGCTGTCAGGGTGTAGACCGGCTGACACATGACAAGGAAACGCACGACGTAGACGTGATCCTTCTCGACGATGCCTATCAGCACCGCTATATCAAACCCGGCATCAATATTTTGTTGGTCGACTATCACCGTCTGATTATCTACGACAAGCTCTTGCCGGCCGGACGGCTGCGCGAGAGTCTCAACGGCAAGGGCCGTGCCGACATCGTGATTATCACCAAGTGTCCGAAAGACTTGAAGCCGATGGAGTTTCGTGTGCTTACCAAGGCCATGAACCTCTACCCCTATCAAGAGCTCTACTTCACCTGCATCGACTACGACGCTCCTGTCGCCGTCTTCCCCAAGGAGGCGGAGCCGCTCACTGAGAATGAGTCACCGTTGGCGGGAAAGAATGTGTTGTTGCTCACGGGCATCGCCTCTCCCCTGCAGATGGAGGCTGACCTGAAGAAGCAATGCCGGTCGATCACACCGCTGACCTTTGCTGACCACCACTTCTTCAAGGCAAAGGACGCGCAGCGCATCAACGAGGCATTCCAGTCATTGCCGGAGCCGCGTGTGATCATCACTACAGACAAAGACAGTACACGTCTTGAAAACCTCGAAGGACTTGACGAAGACGTACGACGGCATCTCTACCGTCTGCCGATCCGTATCAAGTTTATGCTCGACGAGGCTGAGACGTTCAACCATAAAATCATTAGCTATGTACGAAAAAATTCAAGAAACAGCATCCTGGCTAAAGGCAAGGATGACAGCAAGCCCGCAGACCGCCATCATTCTGGGAACAGGCCTCGGACAATTAGCTTCCGAGATAACTGATACACAGGAAATCCCTTACAAGGATATTCCTAACTTCCCTGTATCCACAGTGGAGGGTCATGCCGGTAAGCTCATCTTCGGACAGCTCGGCGGCGTGGATATCATCGCCATGGACGGCCGCTTCCATTTCTACGAGGGCTACTCGATGAAGGAGGTTACCTTCCCCGAACGGGTGATGTATGAGTTAGGTGTCAAGACACTCTTTGTCAGCAATGCCTCCGGTGGCATGAACCCGAAGTTCCACATTGGTGACATGATGGTTATCACTGATCATATCAATCTCTTCCCCGAACATCCTCTGCGTGGTAAGAACTTCCCGACAGGTCCGCGCTTCCCCGATATGCACGAGGCTTACGACCATGAGTTGATCGCTCTTGCCGACAGCATCGCCAAGGAGAAGAGCTTCACGTTGCAGCATGGTGTCTATGTGGGTGTACAAGGTCCTACCTTCGAGACACCTTCCGAGTACCGGATGTATCATCTCTTGGGTGGTGACGCGGTAGGCATGTCGACCGTACCGGAGGTGATCGTGGCGCATCACTGCGGCATTAAGGTCTTTGGCATGAGCATCATTACCGACTTGGGCGGCTTTGAGCCACCGGTGGAAGTCAGCCATGAGGAAGTGCAGAAGGCTGCCAACAGCGCTGAACCCAAGATGACTGAGATTATGCGCGAAATGATCATCAGACAGAATAACAAGTAGAAAAGGCAGAGTACAAAGTATACGGACTTAATAAGAGACAGGGTAACACAAAGTATACAGATACTCTTAGGAAAATATATGGAAATTGCAAAGTTGGGTGAGTTTGGTCTGATCGGTCATCTCACTAAAGACATCAGGCCGGTCAACGGATCGACACGCTATGGTGTGGGCGATGACTGCGCTGTGCTTCATTATCCTGAGTCGGAAGTATTGGTGACCACGGATATGCTCATGGAAGGCATACACTTCGACCTCACCTACATCACGATGCAGGAGTTGGGCTACAAGGCCGCGATGGTGAATATCTCTGATATCTTTGCCATGAACGGCACGCCTCGGCAGATAACGGTCTCGCTGGCCATTGGCAAACGGTTGAAAGTGGAGGATATCGAGGCTTTCTACGATGGACTGCGCCGTGCCTGCGAGAAGTGGAGCGTGGATGTGGTTGGTGGAGACACGACGGCATCCTATACGGGACTGGCTGTCAGCATCACGTGTATCGGTGAGGCTAAGAAAGAGGACATCGTCTATCGCAATGGTGCCAACGAGACGGATCTGGTCTGTGTCACAGGCGATCTCGGCGCTGCCTATATGGGCTTGCAGTTGCTCGAGCGCGAGAAAAGTGTCTTCTATCAGCAGGTCGACGCGATGAACAAGAAGTTGCAGGAGGCGCACAAGGCCGGGAACACGAAACTCGTGGAGCATCTGCAGCAGGAGGCACGCAAACTCAATGACTTCCAACCGGACTTCGCCGGTAAGGAATATCTGCTTCAGCGGCAGCTCAAGCCGGAGGCACGTGGTGATGTCATCAACCTGCTGCGGGAAAACAATATCCATCCCACGGCAATGATGGACATCTCTGACGGACTCTCTTCTGAACTCTTGCATATCTGTAAGCAGAGTCATTGTGGTTGCCGCATCTATGAGAAGAACATTCCTATCGACTATCAGACGGCCGTGATGGCGGAAGAGCTGAACATGAATGTCACCACGTGCGCGATGAACGGTGGCGACGACTATGAGCTTCTCTTCACCTGTCCGATTGGTGACCACGACAAGCTCGACGCGTTGGAGAGCAAGGGTATCAAGCAGATCGGATATATCACGAAAGAGGAGTTAGGCGCTCGCTTAATCTCACGCGACAACAAGGAGTTTGACATCACGGCGCAAGGATGGAATGCGCTGAAGGAGTAAGCGCTTGGCGCGGCTTCTCAGGAATACAAAAAAGGCAATCATCACAATTGTTGTGATTGCCTTTTTCCATATATATAATAAGGTGTAGCATGTCTTACGGCGTGCTGCACCTTTTTCCGTTATTGTTGTTTTGACTTGATATAATCGCTGAACGCCTTGTCGAAGGCTGCAAACTGTTGTTCATTGAGGCTGCCCAGTGTCTTGCGCAAACCTTTGTAGTAGATGGCTACCTTCTTATGGATTTGATCAGGATCTGTGCTGGAGGCATAAATCTTGTCGATGTCGATATGCATCTGCGGTACGAGGTTGTTGAGGAATACCAGATCGCCGGTGTACTGAGGTGCCTGTGAGGAAGCAGCCTGTTGGGCGTCGCTCGAGCTGTCGGCCGATGGTGCCACAGAGCCCGATACGCTGTTGCTGGTCGTGTCAGCGCTTTGAGACTGAGCATTGCTGGCCACCTCAGTAGAGTCAGTGTTGCCAGCCTGCTGGTCAGACTGTCCGCCACGGCTGAAGAGCAGTACGATGGCGATGACTACGAGCACGGCGATAGCAACTACCAAGCCTACCATCTTTCTGTTGGCGGACGAGGATTTTTTCTCGTTTTTGCGGCTATAGCGGTGGTGCTCAAAGGTTTCCATGAAGTCTTCGATGCTTGCATACCGCTCGCTGCGTCCAAAGCTGCAACTGCCGTTGACGACCTGGTCATAGTCGCTGCCAAGGTTCATGGTCTTGACGATCATACCTAAAGAGTAGACGTCAGCGCGTGCGTCCAGCGTCACCGTGCCGTCCTTGGCTTCCGGTGCGATAAACCGCAGGCTGCTGTTGGGCATACTCATCGAGTCGGCATAGCACAGTCTCAGGTTGAGGACCTTCACCTCGTCAGTCTTCTTCGTGATGAAGATAAAGGCTGGGTCGAGCGCACCGTGTACCATTCCGTTTTCATGGAGGTACTCCAATGCGGCAGCGATTTGGCTGATCACACGCTTCTTCTCGTCTTCGCTGTGTCCTTCGTCAAGGTATTCGAGCAGTGAGCGGGAATCCTCCCATTCCATCTCTATGCACGTGCCGAGTCCCTCCACGTCCTTCATGGCAAGGTATTTCAGCAGATGCTGATGGTCGAAATCTTTGCAGCGGTCAAACTCCTTCTTCAGGGCCCGCTGATATTGTGGCTTGCTTTGATAGGCTTCCTTGAGTGAGACGAGCAGCACATCCTGTCCGCCGTCTTTACCTGTAGTCAGCTTTTGAATGCTGGCTGTTTTTATTTCTTGCATGTCTGTTACAGTCATGGCTTTTTACGTTTTAATAATATACTAAGTGCAAAGATAGTGCAAACGAGCGAAATGACAAAGAAAAACGCAGTTTTTCTTTTCATTTCCGAGTGCAGCCTATCTTATCTAAAGATAGTGCAAACGAGCGAAATGACAAAGAAAAAGGAGAAAAAATTAGCCCTCCTCTAACTCCCCCCAAGGGGGGAGGGTCGCACCCCCCATGCATTACCTTGTAGGCCAGTCTTCTTGTTGGTTGATATAAATCAATTATGCCTTATTTCTGCCCTCTCAAGTATGCTGGAAAATAGCTTTGAATGACTATGTTTTTGACTCGCATAGTTGATATAAATCAATATCAATCGATTACACTGTGAATTTCTTGCAAGAATATTAGGAGATGCGGAATAAGAAAACTAACTTTGCCGTCGGACTATACGACATGCGGCGAAAGCTGTGAGTCGCAGTATCAACCTTATCAACGTAAAAAGATTGTAGTTATGACAGACAAATTGGTAACAATGAATGCCCAGGCAAATCTGCAAGACAAAATGCGTATCGATATGATTCTCGGTGGTCGTCGTGCAGCGCTGGACGCTTTGAAGGCTAAGAAGGTATAATTGCTTTTTTGCTTTTAGAAAATTGAGAAACATTGTTTAGAATCAGAGATCGGTGTTTACTACGGTTTGCAGCCAGTAGTGGACACCGATATTTTTTGTTCCTCTTTTATTTCTCCATCTTCATGATCTCTTGATAGATGCGTTGTACAGGAAGCCCCATGACGTTGTAGTAGCTGCCGTGGATGGACGTCACTCCGATATAGCCGATCCACTCTTGTATGCCGTAGGCACCAGCCTTGTCAAACGGACGGTAGTGGGAGATATAGTAGTTGATCTCATCGTCAGTAAGTTGCCGGAAGGTAACGTCTGTCGTGACCCCGAACGTCTTTTGTGCTTTGGCTGTGGTCAGCGTCACGCCGGTGACCACTTGGTGCGTGCGTCCGCTGATGAGGCGGAGCATACGGCGCGCGTCATCAGCATCGTGTGGCTTGCCTAAGATCGTATTGTCGACAACGACCACCGTGTCGGCTGTGAGCAGCAGTTCGTCATCGGCAACCTGATAGGCGGCCGCCTTCTCTCGCGAGATATATTGCGGCACCTCTTCGGCACGCAGACTCTCGGGATAGCTCTCGCTGACGCCTTTGATCACCTTCACCTTGAAGTCCAGATCCAGCCCTGCCAATAGCTCTTTGCGACGTGGCGACGCGCTGGCAAGTATGATTTTCAGTCTCTTTGTTTCCATTTTCTTATTGATTTCCCCGTCTCCTTCCTTACCACCCAAATGCCTTTGCGTTGTCCATCCATTTGCCTTGTGCCTTGAGCACCTGCTCGATGACATCGCGGGCGCAGCCATGGCCCCCGTCGTAGCTGCTGACGTAGAGCGCTATCTTCTTGATGTCAGCACAGGCGTCGGCCGGGCAGCAGGGGCAGCCCACGAGGCTCATCACCTCATAGTCGGGGATGTCGTCGCCCATATAGAGCACCTCGTCGTGAGTCAGGCAGTTGGCTTCGAGAAAACGCGCGTAGACATCCTTCTTCATTGCACTGCCCATGAAGATATCCTCCACACCCAGATAAGCATAGCGCTTGCGGATAGCCTCAGAACTGCCGCCCGTGATGATGGCAATGCGCAGGCCACGCTTGACGGCCAGCTGAATGGCGTAGCCGTCCTTGATGTTGACCGTGCGCAGCGGCATACCCTCAGCATCCATACCTGCCGTAGAGGCTGACAGCACACCGTCGACGTCGAAGACAATGGCGCGAATGCGCCGCAAATCGTAGTTGATCATGGTTTTGTATGATTTTTGACGCAAAGTTACAAAATAAAAGTGGAACTTTATTTTGTGTTTCCCTTGAATTATATTAATTTTGCCAGTAAGCAAACATTCTGTAGCAATGTCACAGTATCAGACCGCAATCTATACACGTGGAGACACGTTACCGCCAATGGACGACGGCAACTTCTATCATAGTCCGGAGCTCTTCCATATCGTTGAGCGTACGCCGGGCCAGCGGCCTTGTATGGCTGTGGCTACCGACAAGCAGGGTAGGGTGGTCGGCCACATCCTCGTCTTTTTGTTGCGTGCCTCGTGGATGCCGCTGCTCTATTGTCAGGCTCACGCCTATGGTGAGGGCGACTATGCCGATGACGTGAACAGCGAGGAAGTCTTTGGACTACTCCTCGAAGCGCTTGTCAGACGGTTGCGGCGTCGGCTGTGCTTCTTCATCGAGTTCAGCGATGTATCCCGCAAGATGTTTGGCTATAAGCATTTCCGTTCCCAAGGCTTCTTTCCCATTCCATGGCAGGAAATCCACAACTCGCTCCACTCCATGGATCCCCACGACCGTCTGCAGCCTAAGATGCTGAAAAAGATTGAACATGCCTATCAGCAGGGAGTCAAGACCCGTGAGGTGACCACAGAAGAGGATCTCAGGAGTTTCGTCCATTTGGTGCGGGGCTTCTACAGGTGGAAGGTGCATCGTGTCGTACCACCGGAGAAGCAGATCGCCGAGATCTATCGCAGTGACAACGGCCGGCTCTTTGCCACACTCTACAAAGGTCGTCTGATAGGCGGTTGCGTCTGTGTCTATTCCGAGGGTAACGCCTATCTGTGGTATCTCGCTTCGCGCCGCAAGCGCTATGCGTGGCTTCATCCCGCAATGATGACAGTGTGGCAGGCGATCATCTGGGCTTGGAAACACAACTATGCCCACATCTATTTTCTCGATGCAGGCTTGCCTTATCCCAACAATCCTTTCCGCGAGTTCATCCTCCACTTCGGCGGTAAGCCCGTGGCGAAATACCGTTGGTTCCGTTTCTCCATTGGCTGGCTCAACAAATTGTTGTCGTGGATATGGAGAGAATGAGGTTGTCAGACGGACTTCTTTGCTGTCGGCATTATAGAGAACAAGTGACATCCTTGTTGTATTAATAGATCTATCAACTTGTAACATTGAATCATTTGTTTCCTTCTTGTCGTATAAACTGACATTTTTCCGCCTCTGAGAATCGAAAAATCAGAAACAGGTGCATACTTGCCTCTGATTTCCGCCATTTTGAGCGTGTTTTTATAACATACTGATAATTAACACCTTGCATTTTTTTTGGGTAGAAAATCAGGCTTCTGCAATCCCCGTTTTTGACTTTTTACTTCACCAAAACAGCCGTTTTTGCCATACATCTCGGTACTTTTACACGGTAAAAGTACCGAGATGATCGAAAATTCTCTAGAGAATTTCTCGTCAAAGTACCTTGTTCATCCGTAGAAAGTACCGAGATGATACTGGAAAAGCGGCTTTTCTGATCTGTTTTTCAACAAATCTGTGATTTTGAGTCTTCGCGTCTGTGCTTCGCTTCTCTATATTGTGACCTCGTCGTGATGGTTTTTTGTCGTAGAAAATCCTATGAATAGAAATGGCGTTGTTGGGTTTGTATACAAAAAAGAGGTGGCAAGCATATCGCTTGCCACCTCTTTGTGGTTATGAGTATCTTTATTTCGATGTCTCGATTACATCATTCCGGGCTGAGCGGGTGGCATTGCCGGCTTCTCCTCAGGCTTGTCGCAGATGAGGCACTCAGTGGTCAGGAACATACCCGCTACAGAAGCGGCGTTTTCCAGAGCCACACGCTCTACCTTGGCTGGGTCGATGACACCGGCAGCGCGCAGGTCTTCGTACTTGTCCTCACGGGCATTGTAACCGAAGTCGCCCTTGCCCTCGCGAACCTTGTTCACTACGACAGCGCCCTCGCCACCGGCGTTGAAGACGATCTGACGCAGCGGCTCCTCGATAGCGCGGCATACGATGTTGATGCCAGTCTGCTCATCGGCGTTGTCGCCCTTGAGATCCTTCAGTTCTTCCTGAGCGCGGATGTAAGTGGTACCGCCACCGACAACCACGCCTTCCTCGCTGGCTGCACGTGTAGCGCAGAGTGCGTCGTCGCAACGATCCTTCTTCTCCTTCATCTCCACCTCGGAGTTGGCACCGACATAGAGCACGGCGACACCACCGCTGAGCTTGCCGAGGCGCTCCTGCAGCTTCTCCTTGTCGTAAGAGCTCTTGGTGTTGGCAATCTCGTTCTTGATCTGGTTGATGCGCTCCTGGATGTTTTCCTTAGCACCTGCACCGCCGACGATTGTCGTGTCGTCCTTGGTGATGGTCACCTTCTTAGCGGAACCTAACATGTCGAGTGTAGCCTGCTCAAGCTTCAAGCCTTTCTCCTCACTGATGACAACGCCACCGGTCAGGATAGCGATATCCTCGAGCATAGCCTTGCGGCGATCGCCGAAGCCCGGAGCCTTGACAGCGCAGATCTTCAGACCGCCACGCAGACGGTTGACAACCAATGTCGTCAGAGCCTCAGAGTCAACGTCCTCAGCGATGACGAGCAGTGGACGGCCACTCTCGGCAGCAGGCTGCAGGATAGGCAAGAACTCCTTGAGGTTGCTGATCTTCTTGTCGTAGATGAGGATGTAAGGATTCTCCATCACGCACTCCATCTTGTCGGTGTCGGTCACGAAGTAGCCCGACAGATAGCCACGGTCGAACTGCATACCCTGTACCACACCGATGCTGGTGTCACGGGTCTTGCTCTCCTCAATGGTGATCACGCCGTCCTTAGAGACCTTGCGCATGGCGTCAGCGATGAGCTTGCCGATCTCAGGATCGTTGTTGGCGCTGACAGTAGCGACCTGCTCAATCTTGTCGTAGTTGTCACCGACCTGCTCAGCGTGCGTCTTGATATAGTCGATGATCTTAGCCACAGCCTTGTCAATACCACGCTTCAGATCCATTGGGTTGGCACCTGCGGTGACGTTCTTCAGACCCTCTGTGACGATGGCCTGTGTCAGGATGGTAGCTGTGGTGGTACCGTCACCGGCGTCGTCACCTGTCTTGCTGGCAACACTCTTGACAAGCTGAGCGCCGGTGTTCTCGAACTTATCCTCGAGCTCTACCTCCTTAGCGACGGTGACACCGTCCTTGGTGATCTGTGGAGCACCGAATTTTTTCTCGATGATGACGTTGCGGCCCTTAGGACCGAGTGTAACCTTTACGGCGTCGGCCAACTGGTCAACACCAGCCTTGATGAGGTTGCGGGCTTCTGTATTGTATTTGATAATCTTTGCCATTGTTGTGATTTCCTATTTATTTAATGTTATGATAATAGTAAACTGATTGTGAGAAAAGCGAAGTCTGCGCTCAGCTGTGCTTTAGTCCTCTACGACAGCGAGCACGTCGCTCTGGCGCATCATCAGGTATTTCTTGTCGCCATCCTCCAGCTCTGTTCCGGCATACTTGCCATAGAGCACGATGTCGCCCTTCTTCAGAACCATAGGATCGTCCTTTGTGCCTTGACCGACGGCAACGACCTCGCCGCGCTGTGGCTTCTCCTTGGCTGTGTCAGGGATGATGATTCCACCTACTTTTTCCTCAGCTGGTGCAGGAAGTACCAGCACTCTGTCTGCTAATGGTTTAATTGTCATAGTTGCAATATTTTTTTATGTTTGAACTTTCAGTATTGGTTGTTGCGTTTCCGCAACCCACCTTTACGATTGCCAAAACCGTGCCAATAAGGATGAAGGACGAATGATGACAAATGTGTCATAATGTAATGTGACAGCTTGTCGCACTTGGTGTAATGTGCATTATATATAATAAGGTGTAACGGGAAGAAAGGCTGGGGGTGACAATCAAGGGAAGGAATCGTGGTCAAAACAAAAATACGGAAATGGGCAAACGGGCAGCATACTAAAACTTGGCTCTGTTGATCCCATTCCCGTTTAGTCGAATTCAAAGTACTTAAAAATTAAAAATCCCCAATCCACAGTAATCACTACTCAGATTGGGGCCTTTAACCTTTTAAAAAAACTAACCTTAACCTATTGAAATGAATCTATGTTGCAAATATAACGTTTTTCTTTTAAAGTGTTGTCAATATTTCGGTAAATTTTAAAAAAATCTTCATGGCACGCTTTTTGCATTTTTATCGGCAAAAACTAATTAGAACGCATACCATGAAAAGAGGTAATATCGGGGTTACAACAGAGAACATTTTCCCCGTCATCAAAAAGTTCTTGTATTCTGATCATGAGATTTTCCTCCGTGAGATGGTCTCCAACGCTGTCGATGCTACGCAGAAGTTGAAGACGCTGGCGCAGAAGGGTGACTTCAAGGGCGATCTCGGCGACCTGACGATTCATGTCAAGCTCGACAAAGACGCCAAGACGCTGACCATCAGCGACCGCGGACTGGGTATGACTGCTGAGGAAATCGATAAATACATCAACCAAATCGCTTTCTCCGGTGTCACCGACTTCCTGACGAAATACAAGGATGAGGCCAATGCTATCATCGGACACTTCGGACTCGGTTTCTACTCCAGCTTTATGGTATCGGACAAGGTCGAGATTATCACCAGAAGCTTTAAAGAGGACGCTAAGGCCATGCACTGGACCTGCGACGGCTCACCTGAGTTTACGCTTGAGGAGGCAGAGAAGGCTGACCGTGGTACTGATATCGTGCTGCACATCTCCGACGACTGCAAGGAGTTCCTGGAGAAGACACGCATCACGACCCTGCTGAATAAGTATTGCAAGTTCATGGCAGTGCCTGTTGCCTTCGGTAAGAAGACAGAATGGAAGGACGGCAAGGAAGTGGAGACACAGGACGACAATATCATCAACAGCGTGGAACCGCTGTGGACCAAGGCGCCGTCGACACTGAAAGACGAGGACTATAAGAATTTCTACCGTACGCTCTATCCCATGCAGGACGAGCCGCTGTTCTGGATTCACCTCAACGTCGACTTCCCGTTCCATTTGACGGGTATCCTCTACTTCCCACGTATCCACAGCAACATCGACTTGCAGCGCAACAAGATCCAGCTCTATTGCAACCAGGTCTTCGTCACTGACCAGGTAGAGGGCATCGTGCCGGACTTCCTGACGTTGCTCCATGGTGTCATCGATTCGCCGGACATCCCGCTGAACGTCAGCCGCAGCTATCTGCAGAGCGACGCTAATGTGAAGAAAATCTCGACCTATATCACTAAGAAGGTGGCCGACCGTCTGCAGCAGACCTTCAAGGACGACCGTAAGGACTATGAGGCTAAGTGGGACGATCTGAAGCTCTTCATCAACTATGGCATGCTCTCGCAGGAGGACTTCTACGACCGTGCCAAGGACTTCGCGCTGTTCAAGGATGTCGCAGGCAAGTACTTCACCATGGAAGAGTACAAGACGCTCATCAAGGACAACCAAACCGACAAGAACGGTGCCCTCGTCTATCTCTACGCCACCAACAAAAACGACCAGTACTCTTATATCAAGGCCGCTGAGGATAAGGGTTACAGCGTACTGCTGATGGACGGTCAGCTCGACATGCCGATGGTGTCGATGCTCGAGCAGAAGCTGGAGAAGAGCCGCTTCTCTCGTGTCGACGCTGACATCATCGACCGACTCATCCAGAAAGAAGATGCGAAGAAGAGTGCTTTGGAAGCCGACGACCGCGACAAACTGTCAGAGGTGTTCCGCTCTCAGATGCCGATGGATGGCAAGGCCACCTTCAACGTTGACATGGAGGCTCTCGGCGAGCAGGCTCAGCCCGTGCTGATCACGGAGAGCGAGTATATGCGCCGTATGAAGGACATGAGCCACTTCCAGCCGGGTATGAGCTTCTACGGACAGATGCCGGACAGTTACACCGTGGTGCTCAACACCGATCACGCGCTCGTGAAAGAGGTGCTCGACGAGACCCGTAAGGCTACCGACGAGGCTTTGAAGCCGATAGAGGGTGAGCTCAAAGGTCAGCAGGCACGTCTTGCCGCCCTCCATCAGAGCCAGAGCAAGAAGAAACCTGAGGAGATTACTAAAGAGGAAAAAGACGATCTCGAAAAGACGGAGAAGGCTGTCAATGAGCAGCGCGATAAGAAGAAAAAGATCCTCTGCGACTATGCCAAGGACAACAAGATCGTGCATCAGCTCATCGACTTGGCACTCCTGCAGAACGGTATGCTCAAGGGCAAAGCCCTCGACGAGTTTCTCAAGAGATCGGTGGAGATGATCGAGAAATAAAATATCCTCTAGCCATTAGCCTCTGCGCTTCTGTTCTTGCAGTCAGCAGCGCAGAGGCTTTTTTGTGGCCTTCAACTTTTTTCTTGGCAAAAGTTTGGTGGGATGAAATAATTGTGTTACCTTTGCACCCACAATCCGAGAAAGGGGCGTTTAGCTCAGTTGGTTTAGAGCATCTGCCTTACAAGCAGAGGGTCGGCGGTTCGAATCCGTCAACGCCCACGTCAAAGTGCTTTGTCTTTGATTCCCGTTTCAGCATACTTCTTTAGGAAAACATTCGTAATCGATGTCCTGCATATAGCGTGGCTGCTGATGAGTGGGTAATATGTTGGCCTGGTTCTGTATGCTTCTGTTGTGCAGAAGCGCTTGATGCCTTTTCTTCGCTCGTCTTTCCTCCTTGTTTTCTTTCTTTTCTTTCTTTTTTCCTTTTTAATCATCTTTTTCACTACACTTTTATTAGAAGTCGAAATAAATTAGTAATTTTGCAGGATAGAATATAATACGTATTATCACAGCTTATTAACAGCATTATGAATCTGGATACATTGACGGCCATCTCGCCTATCGATGGTCGCTATAGAAGCAAGACAGAGCCTCTGGCTAACTACTTCTCTGAATACGCACTGATCCGCTACCGCATTCGTGTGGAGGTGGAGTATTTCATCACTCTGTGTGAGTTGCCCTTGCCGCAACTGAAGGACTTCGATCACAACCTTTTCGAACGTCTGCGTGACATCTATCGCAATTTCGACGAGAAAAGCGCCCGGCGCGTCAAAGACATTGAGAAAATCACTAACCACGATGTCAAGGCCGTGGAGTATTTCATCAAAGAGCGCTTCGACGAGATCGGAGGCTTGGATGCCTATAAGGAGTTTGTCCACTTCGGTCTGACGTCTCAGGATATCAACAACACCAGCGTACCCCTCTCTCTCAAGGAAGCGCTGCACGATGTCTACTATCCTTTGGTGGAAGAACTCATCGCTCAGCTGCAGCAATATGCCGATGAGTGGAAAGACGTGCCTATGCTTGCCAAGACACACGGTCAGCCTGCATCACCCACACGTTTGGGCAAGGAGATCATGGTCTATGTCTATCGTCTGACCGAACAGCTCAACAGCTTGAAGGCCTGCAAGATCACTGCAAAGTTCGGCGGCGCTACGGGAAATCTCAATGCCCACCATGTGGCTTATCCCCACTATGACTGGAAGGCTTTCGCCAACCGCTTCGTCAGTGAGAAACTCGGATTGGAGCGTGAGCAGTGGACCACACAGATCAGCAACTATGACTATCTCGGCGCAGTCTTCGACGCCATGCGCCGCATCAACACCATCATCATTGATCTCGACCGCGACTTCTGGATGTATATCTCCATGGACTATTTCAAGCAGAAGATCAAGAAGGGGGAGGTCGGATCCAGCGCTATGCCGCATAAAGTCAACCCGATCGACTACGAGAACAGTGAGGGCAACCTCGGCATCTCCAACGCCATCCTGCAGTTCCTCGCCGCCAAGTTACCGGTGAGCCGCTTGCAGCGTGACCTCACCGACTCTACAGTGCTCCGCAATGTCGGCGTGCCTATGGGTCACAGCGTCATCGCCATCGAGAGCACGCTGAAAGGTCTTCGCAAGCTCATCCTCCACGGGGAAAAGATGACAGAAGACTTGAACAATACTTGGGCTGTGGTGGCTGAGGCTATCCAGACCATCCTGCGCCGTGAGGGCTATCCTCATCCTTATGAGGCACTGAAGGCTCTGACGCGCACCAACAACGTGATGACGGAACAGACTATCCACGATTTCATTCAGGCGCTCAACGTCAGTGATGACGTGAAGGCAGAACTGACGGCGATCACACCGATGAACTATACGGGTATGTAATCGCACGGGAAAAGATTCGTTTTCAAATTACACATTATTAATAATATCATTTTTTAGAGTTTCATTTTTTTAGTATTAACAAGTAAGCCGAGAGGCTACACAATGTAATTATTATGGCAGAAGAATTAGAAAAGAACACACAGGATTCGTCCGCACAACCTAAGCAGAGTAGCGATGCAAGCCGTGAAGGCTATCGCCCACAACAGGGTTATCAGAGAGATTATGTCAATGGCCGCGTACAGCGCCCACGTATTCATACACAGCACGCTTACAGTTCTGACAAGAGTGTCAGCCGCGATGAAAGCAGCAGCTTCCGTCCGGAGGGCTTCGGTGCTGGCCTGATGGGTGGCGAGCAGCGTCCCCACAACGGCTATCAGCAACGCCAGGGTGGCTATCAGCAGCGCCAAGGCGGTTATCAGCAGCGTCAGGGTGGCTATCAGCAGCGTCAGCGCTACAACAATAATAATGAGGAGGGAGGCTATCAGCAGCGCGAAGGCGGCTATCAGCAGCGCGAAGGCGGCTATCAGCAGCGTGAAGGCGGTTATCAGCCTCGTCAGCAGGGAGGCTATCAGTCTCGCCAGCAGGGCGGCTATCAGCCTCGTCAGCAGGGTGGCTACCGGCAGCAAGGGCAGGGCGGCTACCAGCCTCGTCAGCAAGGCGGTTATCGCCAGCAGGGACAAGGCGGCTATCAGCCTCGTCAGCAGGGCGGCTATCGTCAGCAGGGACAAGGCGGCTACCAGTCTCGTCAGCAGGGCGGCTATCGTCAGCAAGGCGGCTATCGTCAGGGTGGTTATCGTCAGCAGGGTCAGGGCGGCTACAATCGCCAGGGCGGTTATGGACAGCATCGTCCGGGATACGATCCCAATGCTAAGTATAGCTTGAAGAAGCGTATCGAGTACAAGGAGGAGAACATCGACCCGAACGAGCCGATCCGTCTGAACAAGTATCTGGCCAACGCCGGCGTCTGCTCTCGTCGTGAGGCTGATGAGTTCATCCAGGCAGGCGTGGTGACGGTCAATGACAAGGTCGTCACCGAGCTCGGCACCAAGGTGCTCCGCTCCGATGTCGTGAAGTTCCACGATCAGCCCGTCACACTTGAGAAGAAGGTCTATGTCCTGCTCAACAAGCCGAAGGACTACGTCACCACCAGCGACGATCCTCAGCAGCGCAAGACCGTGATGGATCTCGTGAAGGACGCTTGCCCGGAGCGCATCTATCCTGTAGGCCGTCTGGACCGCAACACCACCGGTGTGCTGTTGCTGACCAACGACGGTGAGCTCGCCAGCAAGCTGACGCATCCTAAGTTCCTCAAGAAAAAGGTGTATCACGTCTTCCTCGACAAGAACGTGGCTCCCGGAGATCTGCAGAAGATCGCCGAAGGCATTGAGCTGGAGGATGGCGAGGTACATGCCGACGCTATCGAATATGCCGACGAGCGTGACCACAGTCAGGTGGGCATTGAGATCCACAGCGGTAAGAACCGCATCGTGCGCCGTATCTTCGAGAGTCTGGGCTATCGCGTTGTGAAGCTCGACCGCGTGCAGTTTGCCGGACTGACCAAGAAGAATGTACGTCGTGGCGACTGGCGCTTCCTCACTGAGAAAGAAGTGGAGATGCTGCGCAGCGGCATGTTCGAGTAATGAGAGTGAGTGAACAGTATGTTTGAATCAACAAAGAGAGACAAATTATGAGTAGAACAAAAGTGGTTGATGCCCTGCGGAGCACCGACTTTGGAAAAGAGATGACTGTCAAAGGCTGGGTGCGCTCGCATCGTAGCAGCAAGGCTGTGGACTTCATTGCCTTGAACGATGGTTCGACCATTAAGAACATTCAGATTGTCGTTGATCCCTCGACGGTGGATGAGGAGTTGCTCAAGAGCATCACTACCGGTGCGTGCATCCGTGCCACCGGTAAGCTCGTGGAAAGCCAGGGCAAAGGACAGACCTGCGAGGTCCAGGCTTCTGAGCTGGAGCTCTACGGCGGCTGCCCGAGCGACTATCCGATGCAGAAGAAAGGTCAGAGCTTTGAGTATATGCGCCAGTACGCTCATCTGCGTCTGCGTACAAACACTTTCGGTGCTGTCTTCCGCATCCGTCACAACATGGCCATCGCCATCCATAAGTATTTCCATGACCACGGCTTCTACTATTTCAACACGCCGCTGATCACTGCCAGTGACGCTGAGGGTGCCGGATCGATGTTCCAGGTGACTACCCTCGATCTCGACCGTGTGGCCAAGAATGGCAAGGTAGAGTACGACAAGGACTTCTTCGGACGCAAGACCAACCTTACCGTGAGCGGACAGCTCGAGGGTGAGCTCGGTGCAACAGCCTTGGGTGCTATCTACACCTTCGGTCCTACCTTCCGTGCCGAGAACAGCAATACACCGCGTCACCTCGCTGAGTTCTGGATGATCGAGCCGGAGGTTGCCTTCATCGACAAGGACGAGCTGATGGATCTTGAGGAAGACTTCATCAAGTACTGTGTGAAGTGGGCTTTGGACAACTGCAAGGACGACTTGGAGTTCCTCAACAAGATGATCAACAAGACGCTGATCGCTACGTTGGAGTCTGTCATCAAGGATGACTTCGTACGTCTGCCTTATACCGAAGGCATCCGCATCCTCGAGCAGGCTGTCAAAGACGGACATAAGTTCGAATTCCCTGTCACCGGTTGGGGCATGGATCTCAGCAGTGAGCATGAGCGCTTCCTCGTGGAGGAGCACTTCAAGCGTCCGGTGATCATGACCGACTATCCTTCCGAGATCAAGGCATTCTATATGAAGAAGAATGCCGACGGCAAGACGATGCAGGGCACCGACGTGCTCTTCCCACGTATTGGCGAGATCATCGGCGGTTCGGTCCGTGAGGAGAACTATCAGAAGCTGCTCGACGAGATCGAGGCACGCGGTATGGATGAGAACAACTATAAGTGGTATCTTGATACACGTAAGTTCGGTTCTTGTCCTCACGCTGGTTTCGGCTTGGGATTTGAGCGTCTGATCCTCTTCGTGACGGGTATGCAGAACATCCGTGACGTCATTCCTTTCCCACGTACACCGAAGAACGCTGAGTTCTAAGCTTGTTGAAACATAGATAAAAGCCTCAGTCGACGATATGTGTCGTGGACTGAGGCTCTTTTTTGATGAATTCTGCCAGTAAGAAAGACAAACCTTCAAACTGAGCGACTCATTTAATAGAGACAAGAAGATGATAGAAGAAAATAATGTGAAAACCAATTCCTTTCGTGCCTGGCTGCTGGCTGCACGTCCCAAGACATTGACGGGAGCTGCTGTGCCGGTGATGATCGGTACGGCATTGACGATTGCTGATCATGGTTGGGCGATAGCCTGGTTGCCTTGTGTGCTGTGCTTTCTCTTTGCATTTATCATGCAGATTGATGCCAACTTCGTCAATGACTATTTCGATTTTAAGCGTGGCAACGACGATGCGGCAACGCGACTCGGCCCACAGCGTGCCTGCTCAATGGGGTGGGTGACCGAAGGTGCTATGCGCAAGGCACTGCTCATCACCACGGCACTCGGTTGTGCTGTCGGCTTGCCATTGGTGTTGTTTGGCGGACTGGAGATGATTCTCGTCGGTGCGCTGTGCGTGCTCTTCTGCTTTCTTTATACCACCCGGCTCTCTTATTTGGGCTTGGGCGACATGCTCGTGCTGGTGTTCTTTGGCATCGTTCCCGTTTGTCTGACCTATTATCTCTGTCTGCCGGAAGGTCCGCGAACGGTGACGCTGACCGTGTTCCTGGCTTCGTTGGCCTGCGGCTTTGTCATCGACACCTTATTATTAATAAACAACAATCGCGACATCGACAACGACCGGCGCGACGGAAAGATGACGTTGGTCGTCAGAGTCGGCCATCGGGGAGGTGAGATGCTCTATCTCCTGTCCGGCGTTGTGGCGTTGCTGTTGAATGTCGTCTTCATTGTTGAAGGTCATCTATGGGCTTTCCTTCTTCCGTTGATCGTCTATCTGCCATTGCATTCGCTGGCTTTTACCCATCTGTTGAAGATCGATCATGGACGGGAATTAAATAAGGTGTTGGGAGAAACCGCCAGAAACATGTTCCTCTTCGGCGTTACTACGTCTGTAGGGTTGATTCTTTAATAGAAATTTCTTTGTGCGGTTAACGGATCATCAGACAAAGTGCGGATGATCAGTTAACCACGAAGCTGTTGCCTTTGACGCTCACGTCGAAGGCACCCATGCTGTTGAGCAACTCTGCGGCACGCTCCGGAGAGTCACTGCCCCGCATATAGAAGTGGATGCGACGGCTTGCATTCTTGCGGTTGGTATAGCTTACGCTCATGCCATACCAATGGGCCAAAGAGGTCAGCACGTTCTCCAGGGGCGCATCGTCGGCGTAGATGAAACCACGCAAAGCATAGGCGTAGACATCCATGTCCTCCTCCCGTTTGAGCAAGTTGGATCCTTGCAGTGTCACACCTTCACCAGGTTTCAGTCGGCAGACATCGTTGCCGCCGACAACTTCCGCCACGCCGGTGATGAGAGCAACGTGTAGTGGTTCGCCATAAAAGGCGCGCACGTCCAGCTCTGTACCGAGCACGCGGGTCGTGGCGTTGGCGGTGTGGATGATAAACGGATGCGAGGCGTCGTGTGTTACCTTGAAGTAAGCTTCACCTTCCAGTACGACGTCACGCGTGTCGCCGACGAAAGATGATGGATAGGTAAGTTTGCTTGAAGCGTAGAGATAGGCTTCCGTGCCGTCGGGAAGTACGACCTTACCCAACTTGCCCGGTTGTACAGGCTGCGAGGAGCGCTGCACCTGACCGTCAACAGCGTATCCTTGATTTTGCAGTTCCATGATCAACTGTGTGGCATTGCCTAAACTGCGGCGTGCCATGGCCGTACAGGTGACTGTTGCTGTGGTGTTGCCCTTTGTGGCAGACTTGGAGACTGCTGCTGCTGTGTCTGCCTTCTTATTTTCTTTGCTTGCGGAGATGCTCGCCTTTTGTGTCAATGTTGCTACAGAGCGCAAGCCTTGTCCGCCTTCTTCTGGTTTTGAAATGAGGAAGAGCAACAAGAGGGCAGCGGCCACAGCAGCGATAGAATAATAGACAATGCACAGCTTCCTTGTTTTTGTCTTCTTCTTGTCAAGCTGAGTTTCTTTAGTCTTTTCCTCTTTGGTGTATACAGGCTTGACTTCTATCTCCTTAACTTCTTTTTTCTTTTTTTTCTTCCTCTTTAGCTTGGGCCTCTTGCAGATGGTCGTTGGCCATTCGCGCTTTCATTCTTTCCCAGGCGAGGTCAGTATCGGCATCTTCTGCCTGAGAAGTAGAAGAGACGCGACACACCGCCTCACCGATTTCGGCAAGCAATGCGAGGTCGTCCTGGACGTCTGGGTCCAGGTCGCTCCACTCCTTGTCGGTGAGCTTGCTGTCGGCATCGAACTTGTCAATGGCCTCCTGCATGTGTTCGTCTATTTCTCTTTTTCTATCTGGCATTTGATTCCTTGTCTATTTTCTTATCGGAAACACCTTATGATAAGGTACCCCTTGATCACTCTTTTTAGACTCTTTAACCATGTTTTCGCGGAAAAATTTCAGCGCCTGCATCATGTGCTTCTTTACGGCACTCGTCGAGATGCCGTATTTCTCCGCCACCTCGTTGTAGCTGTGGTGGTTGAAATAGCATTCGGTGAGGATCTCCCTTGTCTTGGGCGACAGCTGATCCATGAGCGTCATCATCTTATTGATGCGTTCCTCCCGTGGGTTTGCAGCGTGTGGGTCTGTGGCTTCCGACTGTTCTTGCAGGTAGCGCTGGGCGTAGAGTGTGGTCGTCTGACTGTGTCGCACATGATCAGCGCACCGGAAGCGTACGAGGCGGAAGATGAAACCTACCCGCTTGTCCGGCTCTATCTCGTTGAACCGTTTCCAAAGAATCTCAAAGGAATCCTCCACAATGTCGCGACATGTCTCCTCGTCACCTATCATCTGACGGGCGAAGTGGCGGGCGTGCTGGTAATGCGCCTTGAAAAACTCCTCAAATTCTTTCTCTTTCTCCAAGATGTTTTTCTTCTTTCTCAGTTTACAAAACTACGAAAAAAAACGAGAAATGAAGCAAAGGGCGTGTTTTTATTATCAATTAATGTTGAATTGTGATCTTTGCAAAGTCGATGAGGCTATCTTTCATTTATCTACTGTATGTTTGTCGGGATGGAAGCGAGAGCAGATGAAAAACGGATGATGGAAAGCTATGAAGAATAAAAATGATCCCTCCTGTCATCGCTACGACAGGAGGGACAAGTTAGAATCTGTTACCTAAAGTTTTGGACTCTGCGTGTTATCCTCCATCAATCTTGAATCCACAAACTGGATACCTAATAATAATCACTATACTTATACGAAATATCTCAAGAAAGTCTATTCTTCATGATATCGAGTCTGTTTCTATCTTATCTGAAGATGAGTTTCACCACATTCTTTTTGTTGTCCATCGCCTTGATGTAAGCGTTGAGAGACGAAACGTTCACCTGCTTGGCACAAACGTTATAGTTGCCGGCATTGAGCAGAGAGGTGCCGTTGACAACATCTTCGGCAATGGCATCTGCCCATTTGTCGGCCTTGTCATCATTCTCGGTATAGACCTTGGTAAAGTAGGCTAACGCCTTTTTGGTCTCGTTGGCGGTGACACCATTCTTCACGAGGTTCTCCCAGATGCCATACACCTTATTTAATAAGGTAGCGGCACGGAGCGTGTCAGCCTGGAACTCAGATGAAATCTCGAAAGCGCCACGAGGAATAGCCTGACTCTCCTGCCCCACGTTGATGGTATAGACATCGCCTTCCTTCTCACGCAACTGGTTCATAGCGCGCTGCTGGAAGATGCGGCTGACGATACGGTTTTGCAGTTCGTTGAGCGGAGAGTAAGGCATGGGTACACTGATGCCGAGAACATCATAAGCATATTGTCCCATGGCCCCTGTGTTGACCGTGCGCTCCGTGAAGCCTTGATAGCCGTACATCTTGTTGTCAACCCACTGTGTCGGATTACCCTTACCGGGCAACGAGGCAATGTACTGTTCCACGAGCTGCTTATATGTAGCAGCGGGCTGCGAACCGGTGAGGACGAAGGTGAAGCCACGGGCCGAACCGAAGCAACGGCTGTAGGCGTCCATGATGGATGCTGACGTGATGTTGTCGAAATAGTCGCCGTGCTGGCTGAGGATGCGCGGGCTGTAACCACCACGGATGATAGCCACAGAGTCTTCCAACTTCTGTTGGGCACCCATAGGTAAGTGAGCATACATCTGGTTCTGTTTGATAGAACCGTTGATGAGTGAGGTGTCGATGACAGGTGCGGTGAAGCGAAGGTACATCAGTTGCAGCATCTTTTCCACGCTGCCCGGCAGTGCGGCACCCTCCATGCGCTCGCTGTATTCGTAAATCTTGCTGTCGCACTTGAAGCCTTTTGCCTCCTGCAGACGGTTGAGCTGTGAGGAAGATAGATTGCCGATGCCACCAGCCTCCACGAACATCGTGGCGACTTGCGCTGATGGCAATTCTTTCACGCTGAACATCGACTGACCACCGGGACGTACGGCACGCAGACAGATCTTGGTTTTATCAAAAGAAGTCTGCTTGTAGATGACAGTGGCACCATTTGAGAGCTTCCAAGTGGTCATGTTCTTTACTTTGTTGACTGTCTCTTTGACGATGCGACCGGCTTTCGGCTGTGTCATGGTGAGGTCAGCGAGCGGTGTCTCCGGTTTCAACTCAAAGGGAAAACCTTTATAGTTGACCTTCTTCACCTGGTCGAAGATGTCAGTCACATCCTCTTTGGAAGGGTAGGAGAGGCTTTCCGGTCCGGTGATGACCACCGACATGTTGCGGTCGGTGCTCCACGAACGGATGAGGCTATTGACCGTAGACAGTGAAAGTGTGTCAAGAACATTGCGCTCAAAGGCATACCACTTATTAAAGTCGATGACAGGTTCGCCTTCGAGATAGTGCTGTTCGAGCATTTTTGCTATGTCGTCATTGCTCTTGTTGTTACCTTCCGATTGACGGTTGTTGGTGAGCATCCAGTCTTTGGCACGCTTGAACTCTTCCTGTGTGAAGCCGATTCTTTTCAGTCGCTCATATTCTAAAAAGAGCATACGTACGCCACGTGCTTCGTTTCCCTTCTGTGCCATCGACGCTCCGATCTGATAAGTGAAGTATCCACGCTTCAACGGTAGCAGGGAGATGCCTGCCCCTTGGAAGGGCGAACCTTGCTCACGGCTTATCTGGTTCATGCGTGTTGCTCCCATTTTGTTGATGAGCTGTCCCATGATCTGTTTCACGAGATAGCCTTTTGTGGACTTCTGATCTTCCGGCGTGTCGCGGATGATATTGATGATCATCACCGACTCGCCCTGTTCGCCTTTGTCAGTAGCAAGGCAATAAGTCAACGAGTCATGGTTTGGAATGGCAAAGAACGGGCGCGGCTGACTTTTGTCGCCCATGGGCGCTGCAGAGAGAATACGCTTGACTGCTTGCTCCATCTGCTTCACATCGAAGTCGCCAACAACGACGACATCGAGTTGTGCAGGGTTATGCCAACTGTCATAGAAGGCGCGCAAGCCAGCTGGAGTGATCGACTTTACGTCTTCCAACGTCCCCATGACATCGTGATGGTCATAGGCTGTTCCTTTCAGAAGCGTGTTGGCCCATATTGTTTTGATATGATTTTCCGGTGTGTCTCGGATAGCCATCTCGCCGAGGATCGGTCCGCGCTCGTGCTCGATACGTTCGTCCTTAAGCTCGAGTGCATACGTCCAATCGGCCATGACCATCAGACAAGAGTCTAAGAGCTTTGTGTCCTGTGTAGGTACATGACTGAGTGTGTAGACTGTCTCGTTTTCGGAAGTATGGGCGTTGATGTCGTAGCCATATAGCACGCCGTGGCGCTCCAGCATGGCAATCATGCTGTGGCCGGGAAAGTGCTTCGTGCCCTGAAACATCTGATGTTCCAGATAGTGCGCCATGCCGTGCTCACCAGATTTCTCTGCTAAGGCGCCGATGCCGTTGATGAGATAGAAGCAAGCTTGATGGCGCGGGGTGGCATTGTGGCGAATCATGTAGGTGATGCCATTGTCCAACCGTCCTGTCACCACTTGGTTGTCAAACAGTAACGACGAGGGATGGGCAAAAAGGGTCGCCCCACTAAGGAGACAACCCATGACGAGAGAGAACTTATAAAGCATGATAAGAATATATATAGTTGTCAGTTTGAACTATTTCAGTAGTTCAGCAACCTTTTTCTGCAAAGCCTCACCGCGTAGGTTGATGGCGAGGATGGTGTCATCGCTGTCGAGCAAGATCGTGAAGGGAATCGACTGGAAAACATAGAGTGCCACGACAGGCGACTGCGAACCTTTAAGATCAGAGAGACTCTTCCATGTCATGCCTTCCTCGATCATGGCGTTCTGCCATTTCTGCTTGTCGGTGTCGAGCGAGACGCTGACAATCTCCAGTCCGCGTGTCTGGTAGTTCTTGTAGAGCTTGACGAGGTTCGGCGTCTCCTGACGGCAGGGGCCACACCATGAGGTCCAGAAGTCAGGGAGCTTGATTTTACCCTTGACCTTAGAGAGCGTCACGGAGTCGCCTTCGTTGTTGAGCATGGTGAAGTCGGGCGCCACACGTCCTACGGAGATGCGCTCCACAGTCTCCAAGTGCTGAAGCACAGCTTTGGCGTTAGGCATGGCCTTGATATTGTCGTCGAGCATGTCGTAACGTTTGCGCAGCATGTCGGCAGGCATCTGCATCATGTGGGTGGCGAGGATATAACCGCCGACGAAGGAGTGAGTCAGCTTGCCGAACTCCTCCTCTTCTTTTGCGCGGGCTTTCTCCACAAACTTCATGAAAGAGTTTTGGATGCCTTGCATCTTCATCTGGTTGCCTTCCTGGTAGGCAGTCTGCATCTCCTGCTGTACCTTGTTCTGTTCGCGTTGCGTGCTGTCCACAATTTCTTGGTATGCGTTGAGGGCATCCTGAGCTGGGCCCCCAGCGACCTTCACGCCGGATGGACCAGCGAGGATTTGGAAGTTGGTGTTCTCCAACATCAGGGGAATCATGCCCGTGCCTTTCTCCGTGCGGATGTAGGCCACGTCAGGAGTCTTCACCGAGCCGGTAAAGACAAACATTCCTTTCTTCATGTCGGTGGTGCCGAGGGTGTCGGCGTTGCAACTGACGAGGCAGACCTTGCCGTCATCGATGCCAGTGGTCTTACCCGTTATTTGGTAGCCTTCCTGCGCCTGGGCGTCTCTATCGAGATATTCTCAGGTTCAAAGTTCAGCATCTCCGAATTCTGACTCTGTACGATAGCCACCCCATGGACTGCCTTATCAGCCCTCATATTGATGACAAGATCAAAGGAACGGATGGTTCCGTCAGAAGGCCACGACTTCCAGTCGGTAGAAGCATTACTATCGAGCAGATTAGGCAGCAGGCTGTTACCGCTGTCATCTTCAGAGGTAGTGATGCTCCAAGAACTGCTATTGTAGAAATCACTGACAGGAATAGTGGCCACACTGCGCCTATTAACAAACGAGGGCACCGACGCACCGAAATAAGTATTGGCATACATATTCACTGTAACGCCACCTATCTCGTGCAACTTGGTGATGACCCACTGTGACCGTTTCAACTCAGTTACCTTGCTGGCCACCAAATGATCGGAGAGCATATATCGGCGGGCACCGAGGTTCACAGTCTTCAGATTGGGGAAGTAGAGCAGGTCCTCAAGGGAATAGAGGTCATAATCGAGGCCTACGGTCTGAGCCGAAGCCGCAAAATTCTCCACATTATCGTTGCCAAGTCCATAGTGTTGACACAGCTCCTTCTTGAAGTCAGTGTTCATCATGAAGTTCTTAGTGGGTTTCACAGGCTGGAAGTTGACAGTGTCGGGACAGCCTTCTATCAATCCCGTACGACTCAACGTGACATCCTTGCTCATGTCGACATCAGCCACATCTACATTCTGCTCATCAAAGACATCCTTGGTGAGATGCAGCGTGTCGGGTTGCCCTCGCTTATTGGTATAGGCAATATCGAACTTAACGATGCCATCACTCCAATTGCCCATGAACAGCAGCAGGTGATTCTTATAGAGATAATACTTGTTGAAACCCTGTGTGAAAGCCGTTACGGCCTCATGCTCGTAGGTATAAGGGCGTCGTGTGAGTTCGTTGTCAAGCGAAGGGGCACCATCCTCAGCGATAGACTGCACAAAAACACGGTAGTTTTGATTGGTAAGCCCCTTGATGGTATAGGCGGTGTCTGTTGGAGCGACCTCAGCCGATACCGTATCGCTGTTCTCTGAAATCCAGGTGATGCGGATATTCCTCACAGCAGGGTCCTTGCTCGGTGTCCATTTGGCGCGCAGGCACTCCCAGCCAGGGTTGACACTGATGTTAGTGCATTTACCGGTGTAGCAGATAGGGCCGTCACCAGCATATTCTTTGTAGGTATCATCCAAACTGTCACCACAGGAAGAGAACAAAGCAAGCGCTGCAGTGAGTATATTTCCTTACGGGTAAGGAAGTGTGCGAGCGGCTGTATATCAGTCCCCGTACCTTGCAGGACTACCGTGACCGAAAAGTTATCCCCTACACGCAGTTTGCTGGGAAAATCCTCTATAAGGCTTCGGATTTGGAAAAGATGTTGGAGGAGAATTACAAAGGCGGTCGAACGGTATAAAGTTGGCAAGCGATATTGACAAAAACGGCACTTGAAACAGAGAGAAGTCTGCTTCAAGTGTCGTTCTTCTATTCGTGGGCTTACACGATTGGGAACGCGATGAAATAAAAGCAAAAGCAATACGGCATACGCCACCTTACGGTGGAGGATGCAAGGGAGAACAGCGACAAATTGCTGGCTTGAATAAAAAGCATTGGTGCTAAGCATGTGCTTGTTCATTTCGACATAGATGTGCTCGAACCTACCGAAATACCCCCCGCTGTGGGTGTTGTTGTAGATAACGGAATGAGGATTAACGACATTGCACGTCACGCACCTTGTGGCACTCACCATTGCCGAGCCAATGCCCCGTATGGCCATCCTCATTCGCGATATGCTCTCACGATTGCCTATGATTGGTCAATAATCCGCTTGTGGCTCATCAGAAAAATTAGCTATAAAAGACTTTCATGCTTGTAGCAGATATTGGAGAAGAAATACAATTTTTAGAATTAAACCATTAACCCATTAGGGCATAGAGGAAGAGGCAAGTTGAAGAGAAAATAGGATACTTGTGGGGCACAAGTTCTATTCCCTTTCATTTGCCCTCGGCGACGACATCCCGACACAAAGCACTTTAATGTATGGCATTTTGCATGAAAATGTCGAAAGAATTGCATACCTTGCACCTGTGTTTTCTTCCTTTCAGGGGCTTAAAGCAGCGTGTCGTCTTCCAGTTGCCTAAGCTCCTTTGCAGGCACGCCGCCCACAAGCGTATTGTGGGGCACATCTTTCGCCACTACGGCACCAGCCGCCACCACCACGTTATTGCCGATATGCACACCGGGCAACACGGTTACGTTACCTCCAATCCACACATCGTTGCCGATGACAATGGGCTTGGCTATGCCGAGATGGCGGCGGCGTCCCATTGGTGAGAGCGGATGGCCTACTGTGGTGATGAGAGTGTTGGGACCTATCATCACGTTGTTGCCAATGTGAACCTCGCGTAGATCAAGCACGGTGAGATTATAATTGCCCGTGAAGTTGTTGCCGATGAAGATATTCTTGCCGTTATCGCAATTGAAGGTTTTGGCTATCCACACTTTCTCACCCACACTGCCAAGCATATTTTGCAAGTGTAGGTATTGCGCTTCGTAGTCGGTGTCGTCGATGGCGTTATACGCCTTGCACATCACGATGGCTCGCTGTTTCAAGGCGTCTACTTCTGGATCGTCGTAACAATACTCCAATCCTGCTTTCAATTTTTCTAGTTCTGTCATTGTTTCATCTCCTTTATTACCGTTAAACCTTTTAATTCGTAGCTCTTTCCGAAAAACTTTCGTGTTGCTTCAAACATTGTGGTTTGTGCGCAGCGAAAGCCATTCCCGATTACAAAGGTACACAATTCCATACGAACGGCATCAACAAAACCTCCCCCTTGTTTTGCCTGTCGATCGGCCGTGTACCAAGGCTTTGGCGGTGAACAGGCATTTTCTTAGCGATAAAACTCGGCTGTGTGCTTAAACATGGCCCAGTCTTTAGGAATGTGACCAGTTGGAAGTTGTACGCCCGTTTTCTCAAAAAACCTGATTATGATTTCAGTAAAGGCTTAATTCATTTCCAACTGCTTGAAGTGATTATCCACGAAGTAGAATGATACTAATTTGGAGAAAAACCGCAGATTCTGCAATTTAGGTAATTCTTACCAAAATCTATATAACATATATATGATAGGGATCGTGTAACTTTGCAATTGAATTAAAACTTAAAATAGAAAGGCGATATGAAACAGGTTATTTTGCTTTTAACCGCAATACTGCTTACTTGTTGTTCATCGAACAATGAGGTGAAAGCGAAGCGTACATCTTTAACATCAAACAATATGACGCAGAAACTTTATCTTACCATTGGCGGTGTAACCAAGACGGCAACGCTCGTCAGCAACTCACCGACAGAAGCACTCGTCGCACAATTGCAACGAGGCAACATCACTTACGAAGCTCATGACTACGGCGGATTCGAGAAAGTGGGCACACTGGGCTATTCGTTCCCCGAGAATAATGAGCAAATCACCACCTCGCCGGGCGACCTGATACTCTATCTGGGCAATGCCCTCTGTATCTACTATGACACCAACTCGTGGAATTTCACTCGCATCGGAACGCTCGACAACATGTCGGCAAGCGACATCAAGAAGTGGGTGAATGCGGGCGGCGGTAACGTCACCATAACCCTTTCCTTGTCCAACACTACAGGTATCAACCGGACAAAAGCCGATGGTTCAAAGGCAAAAGCCTACACGTTATCCGGCACATTGGCTAACGATGGAGAAAAAGGGATCATCATTAAGAATGGGAAAAAGACAATCAAATAATAATATAAAAACAACGTTATATGTTTATAGGGCTTGTGGGCTAAGGGCTCACGATTAGTAGGGACAAAGAGATAAATCAGATAAAAGGAATATTATGCAACAAACTTTGAATTTGACTCAGGAATGGGACAAGACTTTCCCTAAGAGTAATATAGTAGACCATAAGAAAGTGACTTTTCACAATCGTTACGGCATCACCTTAGCGGCAGACATGTACACTCCAAAGGCAGGCGAAGGTAAATTTGCCGCCATTGCCGTCTGCGGACCTTTCGGTGCCGTCAAAGAGCAGTGCAGCGGTTTGTATGCGCAGACACTGGCAGAAAGAGGATTCCTGACGATTGCCTTCGATCCCTCGTATTGTGGTGAAAGCGGCGGCGAGACTCGCTACATGGCTTCGTCCGACATCAACACCGAGGACTTTTTGGCAGCTGTTGATTTTCTCTCCACACAACAGAATGTTGATGCGGAACACATTGGCATCCTCGGCATCTGCGGATGGGGAGGAATGGCATTGAATGCAGCCGCCCTCGACCCTCGCATCAAGGCAACCGTCATATCGACGATGTATGACATGAGCCGTGTAACGGCAAACGGTTATTTCGACAGTGAAGACTCGGCAGAGAAGCGTATGGAGAAACGCCGTGCCTTGGCTATGCAACGCACCAAGGATAGAGAATGCCGTTCTTCAATTGCATGGCGAGAAGGCTCATAGCCGCTACTTCAGCGAAACGGCTTTTGAGAAAATGACAGGAACCAATCCGCAAGGCAAGAGTTCAAAAACAGGAAACAAGGAGCTACTCATTATCCCCGGCGCCAGTCATTGTGACCTCTACAACCAAATGCAGTTCATTCCTTTCGATAAGATAGAGGTATTTTATAGAGATAACCTCAAATAACCGTTATTGAGCTTAGCCTCTATTATCATGGGAGAAGAAGGCTGACCAGTGGTGAAGTAAGCGTCCAAAGACTGAAATAAGCCTGTCAGGAATGGATGTTGTGGCAAATAAATGTACACCAGCCACCGCCGACGCTATGGCCACAGAACTAACTAGTATGATAATTACGCATTGAAAAAAGAGACTTGATTGATTAAGGACTCCCAAGTGAACTAAACCGGCATTTAACTGAACTACACCAAAGCCCAAAGATGTTGCTATACCAAAAAAAGTGCTCACCAAGGCAAAAACGTCAACAACATCGCCAATGCGCCCTTTTATACGTTCACCTAATAGGGGATAAAAACCACTCCTGATAGTCAAAGGTAGCTTATAACGGAAAGAGAAATACGCAAGGATAAGCCCCATAAGTGCGAATATACTCCATGCGTGCAAACCCCAATGAAAGAATGTGGCTAGTTGAGACTCCTTGGCCGGGTTAGCTATATTAGGAAGTGCCGGGCTAACATAGTGAGACATCGGTTCGGCCACACCGAAAAACATCAGACCGATACCCATTCCTGCAGCAAAAAGCATCGCTATCCACGAGAAGAAACTGTATTGAGGCGAAGAATTATCCGCGCCCAAACGAATGTTCCCTAACTTGCTGAACGCAAGTACCACGAGGAAGATAAAGAAAAACGACACTAAAAGGATATAAGACCAACTAAGGTTTCTGTAAATACCAGACTGAACCGAGGTTAGCGCCGCATTCGTCCACTTTGGGAAAAAAGCACAAACCAATGATAAACCTATCAGGACAAACAACCCAGGATAGGCAACGCTACGTGTAAAAGTTGATTTCTTAAAATTCATCTCTCTCTTAATAATTAAAATAACGATTCCACCTACAATATATAAACATACATAGGTGATGATTATCTATCTTAAATTAGATTAGACAGCATTGCCGGAAAGATTGAAAACCGGCACAGATAATTATTGTGTGGTGATGAGTCGCAAACTGTCTGCTTTCGACCTCGCTTTCAACCACCGTTGGAGTTGCGTACGTTCAGCACCAGACAAAGGATTGTTGCAGCCGGCAACGGCTATCGTGTAGCGGAGTGTTGTCGAAGTATCGGTGCGGGCTTCTGACACTTGCGAAAGACTTATTCTTCTCACCTTAGGGCAGATGGCTTTCACCTCTTGGGAAATCTCTTTCCCCAGATTCTCATAAGCGGTATATTCTTGTAGCTGTCTGCTCACTGTGTTCAGTTGCGCTGTTTGTTCTATTAGCTGCTGCTGGGTTGCTTTTGATGCCTGTGCCATCGTTTGTCCTTCAAGCAACAGGAGGCTGTCGGATTGGTATCCCTGAATAACATTCAGACGATACCCTGAAAGATGATAGTTCTCCAGCTTAAGGTTTGCCTTGTCAATGGCATTTTTCTCAATAGATTTTCCTATAGCCACGACTCTTATGGTCTTCTTGTCGTCGTTGCGACTATGGGAGAGTATCTGCGTGCCTTTAAAGGTGAGTTCATTCTTAATGAATTGCTGCGTATTACTATCTCGCACACTCGTTCGAATAATCTGTATCGTCATATAGGTGGCCGGCAACATGGTTATGATGGTTATGGCAATAATATACTTCTTTACCTTTTTCAACTGTTGGGTATTAACAAACGTCTTCTGCTTGAACCGTAACATTCTCACCCCGACAAAAGTAGAAAGGGCTATGAAAACGGTGTTGATGAAAAAAAGGTAGAACGCTCCGAAAAAGAATGAAAATTTGCCGACAGCCAAACCATATCCGGCCGTGCATAGTGGGGGCATTAATGCCGTGGCGATGGCTACCCCCGGTATTACGTTTCCCTTGCCCTTGGTGGCTATGGCAAGAATGCCGGCAGCACCACCGAATATAGCCACGAGCACATCGTATAACGAAGGTGAAGTGCGCGCTAACAACTCGGATTGTGCCTCATTAAGTGGCGTGATGACAAAGTAGATGGTTGCCGTTATCACACTGATGACGGTAGCAACCAAATAGTTTTTGATAGACCGCTTGAGCAATTCAAAATCATTGATCCCTACAGACAGCCCCATGCCGATAATCGGACCCATGAGCGGAGAAATAAGCATGGCACCGATGATCACTGCGGTGGAATTGAGGTTCAATCCCAATGAGGCAATAAAAATGGCAAAGATTAATACCCAAAGGTTAGAACCGTGAAACTCGACCCCACTACTGATCTGGCTGATTGTCTCCGCCTCGCTTTCCTTATCGGGAAGAGCATTAAAGTATCCCTTTACGACCTGCCAGAGTGTTCTTTCGTCTTGCGTCATTGTCTTTTGTATTTTTGAGTCCACTTTGAAAAGTGGGATTATTGATTATTCTGATTGTACCACGACCGATTTTTGAACGGCAATGGTGATAGAGTTCGACTCTATAAAATGTCAAGTTTCAATTCGTATATAGAAAATATTATGGTCCTGCGA
>ERZ772902.324-NODE-324-length-55625-cov-16.766565_pt1 | contig 55625 bp, 52 predicted proteins | sample MGYA00511470_ERZ772902 | MGnify/ENA primary metagenome ERZ772902 (study PRJEB29015, sample SAMEA2737717) | human gut metagenome | biome: human gut; feature: human-associated habitat; material: faeces | place: China | collected 2012 ... | reverse complement strand
CCAAGGCTCCCTCCGAGAGGGAGCTGGCACGGCGAAGCCGTGACTGAGGGAGTTCTGTGCAACAGCCTCTTTTTCGTATTCAGAAATTACAGCATCTCGTGGACGGTCTTGCAGATGGTGGCTGCATCGAGACCGTACAGCTTCAGCAGATCCCACGCGGGGCCGGAGCAGCCGAACTTGTCCTGCACGCCGATGCGGCGGACGGGGGTGGGCTGCTTCTCGCTGAGCAGGGCGCAGACGGCCTCGCCCAGACCGCCGATGACGCTGTGCTCCTCGGCGGTGATGACCTTGCCGCATTCCTTGGCAGCCTTGAGGATGATCTCCTCGTCCAAGGGCTTGATGGTGTGGATGTTGATGACGCGGGCGTGGATGCCCTCGGCGGCCAGCTGCTCGGCGGCCAGACGGGCTTCGTTGACCATCAGGCCGGTGGCGATGATGGCGATATCGTCGCCCTCGGTGAGCTGCTCGCCTTTGCCGATCTCAAAGTGGTAGTTGGCTTCGTCGTGGAAAACGGGAACTGCCAGACGGCCAAACCGCAGATAGACCGGGCCCTGCATCGCGTAAGCGGCGCGGACCGCAGCGCGGGCCTCCACGTCATCGGCGGGGCAGATGACGGTCATACCGGGCAGACTGCGCATCAGCGCGAAGTCCTCGCAGCACTGGTGGGAAGCGCCGTCCTCGCCGACGGAGATGCCGCCGTGGGTCGCACCGATCTTGACGTTCAGGTGGGGGTAGGCGATGGAGTTGCGGATCTGCTCAAAGGCACGGCCCGCAGCAAACATGGCAAAGCTGGAAACGAAGGGGGTAAAGCCCATGGTGGACAGGCCGGCGGCCACGCCCATCATGTTGCCCTCGGCAATGCCGCAGTCAAAGTGGCGGTCCGGGTAAGCCTTGCGGAACATGCCGGTCTTGGTGGCGGCTGCAAGGTCTGCATCCAGCACCACGATGTCGTCGTGACCCTCGGCGGCCAGTTCCTTCAGCGTGTTGCCGTAGCTGTCACGGGTTGCGATCTTCTTCACATCTGCCATCTTACTTGTCCTCCTCTTCCAGCGCGGCGTAGGCTGCGTTCAGTTCCTTCATGGCGATCTCATATTCCTCGTCATTGGGGCCCTTGCCGTGCCAGTCAACGGCGTTCTCCATAAAGGAAACGCCCTTGCCCTTGAGGGTATCCATCACGATGCAGGTGGGCCTTTCGGTCTCTGCGTGGAAGGCCTTGATGGCGGCTTCGATCTGGTCGTAGTCGTGGCCGTTGATGGTGATGACGTTGAAGTTGAACGCCTTCAGCTTTTCCTCCAGCGGTGCGCTGTTCATGACCGTCTCGGTGGTGCCGTCGATCTGCAGGTGGTTGCGGTCAAGGAAGACGCAGAGGTTCGACAGGCCGTAGTGGGCGGCGAACATGAAAGCCTCCCAGCACTCGCCCTCTTCCACCTCGCCGTCGCCGACGATGGCGTAAACGCTCAGGCCCTTGCCCGCGTGCTTGGCGCCCAGCGCCATACCGGCGGCGGCGCTGATGCCCTGACCCAGACTGCCGGTGGACATATCCACGCCCGGCACGCTGTTCATGTTGGGGTGGCCCTGCAGATAGCTGCCGATCTTGCGCAGGGTCTTGAGGTCCTCCACCGGGAAGAAGCCGCGCTCAGCCAGTGCTGCGTACAGGCCGGGGGCTGCGTGGCCCTTGGAGAGCACCAGACGGTCCCGATCCGGAGCCTTCGGAGCCTTCGGATCGACGTTCATCTCCACGAAATAGAGGTAGGACAGCACTTCCGCGATATCCAGACTGCCGCCCGGATGGCCGCACTTGGCGCTGTGAGTGCCCTCGATCACGCCCATGCGGATGTGACAGGCGTGCTTTGCTAGGGTGAGTTTTTCTGCATTTGTCATGATGGTCCTCCCGTATGAACCTCAGCGTTTGCATCGGAGTGTGTGCGCAGGGAGGCCGTTGCGCCCCGATGCGCTATTTTTCAATTCTATATTATCTATTCTGTGCAAAAACGTCAAGGTTCTTTCGTGAAAATGTACATCACTTGGCAAAACCTCTTTCAAATTCGACGGTTTTTGTGGAAATTGCAGCCCGTTCCTTCCCCTTGACATCCCCCTTACCATCTGCTATAATTTTCACAATTCCGGCAGGAAGCCGGGCTGAGGGGCTGAAGCCCATTTTTTCCATCGCTTTTTTGAAACAGACACCATGAAGGGGTCTGCCTTTGGCGTACCATGCCAAGGGCGGGCCTCTTTTTTGTTGTGTTCTGTCACCAGAAGGAGGAACCATTGATGAAGACCAAACCCAACTCTCCCGCACGAAACATCGTGCTGGCCGCGCTGTTTCTGGCGCTGGCCTTTGTCCTGCCCATGATCACCGGCCATGTGCCCCAGATCGGCAACATGCTCTGCCCCATGCACTTCCCGGTGCTGCTGGCGGGCTTTGTGCTGGGCGGGCCGTGGGGCCTTGTCCTCGGCTTTATCGCGCCGCTGCTCCGCTCGGTGCTGTTCGGGATGCCCCCTCTGTACCCCATCGCCATCTCCATGGCCTTTGAGCTGGCCACCTACGGCGCCGTCAGCGGCTGGATGTACAAAAAGGTCCGGCACACTCTGCCCATGATGTATGCCGCCCTCGCCACCGCCATGGTGGCGGGCCGCCTTGTTTGGGGCGCGGTGCGGTTCGTGCTGGCGGGCCTGTCCGGCTCGGCCTTCCCCTTCTCGGCCTTCCTGTCCGGTGCGCTGCTCACCGCCGTGCCCGGCATCATCGCCCAGCTCATCCTCATCCCGCTCATCCTGACTGCTTTGCAGAAGGCAAAGTTCATGGACTGAGCCGTTTTCCCCGAAACAAAAAAGAGGCCGCCGCAAGTTTTCGCTTGCAGCGGCTCCTTTTTTCTATCACCAAAGCGATTTGCTTTTTATTTGCTCAGAAAAATCCGTTCCACTTTCCCACAGGAACTGGGATTTTTTTCATTAGCCAGCGTAGAAATCGATACCAGCGTTGACAGAGCAAACCTCACCGATGATCTTCGCGATGTTCTTCAGAATCTTCATAATTTTTATCTCCTTCCCTCTTGGGATGGCCATATTATGCCATTCATTTATGAAGAAGAAACAAATAGATTATGAACATTTCGTGAATTTGGCGTTATATTTTTGACGTTCTCGCGTCGATTGTTCAGCTCGCACAAAAGGTTTTTCCTCGTCAGAAAAGTTCTTGTATACATGAACAAGTACATGGGCATTCCATTATTCTGAGGACGAATCGCCTTCCTGTCCGGTCTTTTTCGCAAAAAGGGCTCCCGCAAAATCGCTTTTTGCGGAAGCCCCAATGGTTCAATCTTCGGTTTACTTTTTACCACCCAAGAACTCCGGCAGGGGCTTGCCCTCCTTGAGCCACTGGTGATACTCGGCGGTGGCGGCGAACTCCACGTCGCCGGCGGAGTTCAGGGCCGTTTCCACAGAGTCCTGCACCACGCCGATGATGAAGCCGACGCCAACGACCTGCATTGCGATATCATTGGAGATACCGAACAGGGAACAGGCCATGGGGATCAGCAGCAGGGAGCCGCCCGCCACACCGGAAGCACCGCATGCGCCCAGCGCCGACATGACCGACAGCAGGATGGCGGCGGGCAGGGAGACCTGCAAGCCCAGCGTGTTGGCTGCGGCCAGCGTCATGATGGTGATGGTGATGGCTGCGCCGTCCATATTGATGGTCGCGCCCAGCGGGATGGAGACGGAGTACATATCCTTATCCAGCCCCAGCTTTTCGCACAGGGTCATATTCACAGGGATATTCGCCGCCGAACTGCGGGTGAAGAAGGCGGTCAGGCCGGACTCCTTCAGGCAGCGGAACACCAGCGGATAGGGGTTGCAGTGCAGATAGATGAAGATGATCAGCGGGGAGACGATCAGCGCCATGAACAGCATGGTACCGACAAGCAGTGCCAGCAGTCTGCCGTACTGGGTGAAGATGGACAGGCCGTTGCTGACCACATTGGTATAGACCAGACCCATGATGCCGAAGGGCGCCAGATTGATGATCCAGCGTACGATCTGGGACACCGCGTCCGCCGTGTTGGCAAGGAAGACCTTGGTGCTCTCCGCACCGTACTTCTTCATAGCCAGACCGAACAGGCACGCCCAGAACAGGATGCCGATGTAGTTGCCGTTGAGCAGCGCGCTCACGGGGTTGGCCACAAAGTTGGTCAGCAGGGTATTCAGCACCTCACCAAGGCCCTGCGGCACCACTTCCGACTCCGCAGCCTCTGCCAGAACGATGGTCTGGGGGAACAGAAAGCTCGTAATGACCGCAATGGCTGCCGCCAAGAAGGTGGTGAGCATATACAGCCAGATGACGGTGCCGAACCGGCGGTCCAGCTTGGAGGTGCCCTGCGCCAATGCGCTGGCCACGATGACGAAGACCAGAACCGGCGCGATGCCTTTCAGGGCACCCACGAACAGGTTGCCGAATTCTTCCAGCCAGCCCGCACCGGGGACCAGAACCGCCAGCACTGCGCCGACGATGAGGCCCACCAAGATCCGCAGGATCAGGCTGGTGGCATTGTACTTTGCCACGATTGCCTTCAGCGTTTTCATATCAAAACACTCCTCTACCTAAGTTGTGCGCCCAATGCGCACACATTTTCCTATCCCTCTACACGGAACATGTAGATTATAGCCCTTATCCTTCAAGAAGTCAACGACTTTAGCCGATTTTTCTGGCTTTTCATCTAACAATAGGGAAGCACGAAGATGTTTCGCTGTCCGTATACAAAATACAATTTACAAAAAAGAACTGTGGTATGTCAAGAAGAAGGCCCTGCCCAAAAAATCGGGCGGTGCGCCATGCGGCGCAGACGCTTTTCCGATTTTTCGGCAGGGCCGATTTATAGTAGGCCAGATCAGGCCAGATAGTTCACTTTACCGGGCACGAATCCCTCAATGCCCATACCGGGGGCATCGGAGACGGTGATGTTCTTTTCGTTGAAAACGGCACCGCCGAGGATGTGGTCCTCGCTGCACAGCACCGGGCCGTCGAGGTCGATCTTGGTGATGATCTTCTTGGCGCACGCCAGTTCCACGGCGGCGTTGACCGAGACCTTCGCTTCCAGCATACAGCCGATCATACACTGGACGCCGTAGACCTCCGCCGCCGCCGCGATGCGCAGGGCGTTGGTGATGCCGCCGCACTTCATCAGCTTGATGTTCACGAGGTCGGCCGCGCCGGTCTGCATGATCTTGAGGGCATCCGCCGGGCTGAACACGCTCTCGTCCGCCAGAACGGGGACGTCGGCGTGGCGGGTGACGTACTGCATCCCCTCAAGGTCGGCGGCGGGGACGGGCTGTTCCACGAACTCGATGTTCAGCCCCTTATCCTGCATCTGGTTCAGGATACGGACGGCCTGTTTCGCGTTCCACGCCTGATTGGCGTCGATGCGGATGCAGACATCCTTTCCCACGGCCTCGCGGACGGCGGCCAGCCGGGCCACATCCAGCTCCGGGTCGATGCCGACCTTGACCTTCAGGCAGTCGTAGCTGCGGGCGATGGCAGTGCGGGCATCCCGCGCCATCTCCTCCGGCGGGTTCACACTGATGGTGATGTCGGTCACGATGTTCTTCCGGGCCCCGCCCAGCATCCGGTAGACGGGGGCGTTGTACTTCTGGCCCAGCAGGTCCCACAGGGCCATATCCACCGCCGCCTTGGCGCTGGTGTTGTGGACGAGGGCCTTCTGCACGGCGGCGGTCAGGTCCTCGAACTCGTCGAGATCGCGGCCCAGAATCGCCGGGGCGATGTGGTCTTGGATGGCCCCGATGATGGCCCCGGCGGTGTCGCCGGTGATGACGCCGGTAGGAGGTGCTTCGCCGTAGCCCACAGCACCGGTATCGGTGTGGAGCTCCACGATGACATCTTCGACGCTGTTCACCGTGCGCAGCGCCGTCTTGAACGGCACCCGCAGCGGGGTGGAAATGCGGCCCAGCCGCACCTGCGTGATCTTCATAGTTCGCAGCCTCCTCTTATTCCAATGGCAGATTGGCCAGCTTGACCATTGCCTGTGCGATGATCTGGGCGTTCTGCACCAGACGATCCAGATCGATGAACTCATCCGGCTGGTGCTCCGTCACGGGGTCGCCCTCGAACAGGGGGCCGAAGGCCACCGTGTTGGGCAGCACTTTCGCATACGTACCGCCGCCGATGCACTTGGGCGGGGCGTGGTCTGCGGTGGCCGTGCGGTAGGTCTCCAGCAGAGCCCTCACCAGCGGGGCCGTCTCCGGGTAGTAGAGCTTTTCCTTGTGGACGGACTGTTCCAGCTTCCAGCCCGCATTCTCAAACGCGGCCTTCACGGCGGGCTGGCAGTCCTCCACGGTCTTGGTGACGGGGTAGCGGTAGTTCAGCTTGACCCGGATGCTGCCGCTGTCGCCCTCGATCAGGCCGAGGTTGCAGCTCATGGGGCCGGAGAGGTCATCTTCCAGCCGCTTCCCCAACAGCCGTGCGCCGTAGGGATCCAAGCCGAATTTTTCGGCAAGGAAGCTCACCACCCGCCGGGTGCTGCCCGTCAGCGGGAGCCGGTTCAGGTAGAGCATCAGCAGCCCGATGGCGTTTTTGCCCTGTTCCGGGTGGCTGCCGTGGGCCGAAATGCCCTCGGCCTCGACCTTCCAGCCGTCCTCCGTCCGGGTGACGGTGATGCCCTCCGCTTCGGGCAGGGAAATGCACGCCGGGCCGGTCAGCTCCGCCTCCGCATGGGCGGGCACCACATTGCCCGCCACGCCGCCGCGCACCGACTTGATCTGCAGCTTGCCGTCCTGCCGGAGCGAGATGCCATACCACTCGTTCAGGATGCCCTTTTCGCCGTTGATCAGCGGGTACTCGCCGTCGGGCGTGAAGCCCAGCACCGGCAGCTCCCCGCCGTGCTCGCGGTAATAGAAGACGTCGCGGTCGTTCGTCTCCTCGTTCAGGCCGAAGAGGAGGCGCACCCGGCGGTCCAACGGGATGCCGAGATCCCGGATGGCCTTCAGCGCAAAGAGGCTGGCCACCACCGGGCCCTTGTCGTCGATGGCGCCGCGGCCAAAGAGTCTGCTGCCCACGATCTCCGCGCCGTAGGGCGGGTGATGCCAGCCCTCCCCTTCGGGCACCACGTCCAGATGGCCCAGCACTGCCACCATCTCGTCGCCGGAGCCGATCTCGCACCAGCCGATGTAGCGGTCAAGGTCGGTGGTCTCAAAGCCGAGTTCATGGCAGAGGGTCAGCGCCTCGGTGAAACAGGCGTCCACATCGGCACCAAAGGGTTTGCCGGGCAGGGGAGAAGCCTCCACGCTGGGCTTGCGGATCAGCCGCTGCAATGCCGCGATCATCTCCGGCCGCAGGGCGGCAACGGCATCATCCAGCTCCTTGTTCCATTTGCTCATCGTGCCGCTCCTTCCCGCGAAAGGCGCTGGTAAGCGATGCGGGGCGTGCCGTCGGCCACATGGATGATGCCGCACTTCGTGAAGCCGTTCTTCTCCAAAATGTGCTGCATGATCTTGTTATCGGCATGGGTGTCGGCCCGCAAACTCTCGCAGTGCTCCAAGCACCAGTTGATGATGTCCGACGCCACACCGGGGCGCTTGCCCGCCGAGGCCAAGCGGTGAATGGTGCCGTAAGGCAGGGTGTCGTTCAGCCACTGGCCGTCCTCGATCTTGGCATAGGTCGGGTCCGGGCCAAGGATGAAGGCGAACGCACCCTCCAGCGCGCCGTTGTGCAGATACACGAACAGGCGGTTGGTGTCGATGTCCTCCTCGATCAGCTCCTGCGGGGGGAAGTTCCGGCCCCATTGGGTCGGGTTGCCGCTGTCGGCCATGGTTTGCCGGGCGCGGGCATAAATTTGCATGATAGCGTCCAGATCAGAGCGTCTCGCTCCACGAAACATGTTCATCCACCCTCTCTTCGGATGCGCGAAAACCGACACATCCAGTCTATTGGTCTCATTTTATCACAATCCGCACCGAAATTCCAGTTTTTGCCGCGCACAAAAACGGCCCTCTCCGCCCGAAAGCGGAAAGGGCCGCAAGCGTCAGCTTCACGCGCGGGTGCGGCTCGCGCGGGTATTGCGGTACTCGCGGGGGCTCTGGCCGTAGCGCTCATGGAACAGGCGGTAAAAATAGCTCGTATTTTCGTACCCTACCTGCGTGATGATCTGCTGGATATTCAAATCGCTGCGGCGCAGCAGCCGCGCCGCCGTCTCCATCCGGTGCTTCTGGAGCAGCTCCTTATAGGTCTTGCCGGTCTGGGCGCGGACGCACTCGCTGACATAGGCCAGCGAAACGCCGTAAGTACGCGCCACATTGGAGAGGCTTGCTTCGCGATAGTTCTGGGTGATCTCCTGTAAAGCCGCTTGGACCAGCGCTTCCCGGCTGACCGTTTCGCCGCGGGATTCCAGCGGAAAATTCTGCATCTGTTTCATAAGACTCCGATCCTCCGTATTCAGCCTTTCTGACTATAATACGGTCCAGTGCCCCGAAACATTGCAGGGGAAACTTAAATTTCACAATTGGGGCGGTACAGCGCCGCGCAACAAAAAGCCGTCCTCGGCTGGGAGGGCAGCTTTTCCGGAAAAAGTGAGGAAAACACGAACTTTCCGGGGAAACTCAGAACATGGCTTCGTTTTGGTAGCGGCCGGTGCGGACGAACTCGACCCACTCGGCAAGGTTCACGGCGTGGTCGCCGATCCGCTCCAGATACTTGATGACCATGAGCAGGTCAAGGGCGGCATCCACCTTGGCGGGGTCGGCGGCGATCTCGGCGGCGAGGGTGCGCTTGATGGCGTTGAAGTCGTAGTCCACTTCATCGTCGGCGGCGATCACCTTCTGGGCGGCGGGCTCGTCCTCGCCGGTCAGGGCGTCGAGGGCGTCAAGGAGCATTTTGTGGGCCTTCTGGCCCATCCGAATGGCGTCGCTTACGGCAGGGTCGCCCGCCCTGCGGGAGGCCGCAAGGTGGGGGATGATCTCGGCGATGTCGGCGGCATGGTCACCGATGCGCTCGATGTCGGTGACGATCTTCATCGCCGTCGAGATGCGGCGCAGGTCGCCCGCCACGGGCTGCTGGCGGAGCAGCAGGGTCATGCAGCGGTGCTCGATGTCCCGCTGCATACTGTTGATGCGGCCGTCCCCCTTGACGACCGCCGCGGCCGCGTCGGCGTCGGCAGTGCAGAGCGCTTCCAGTGCGGCCTCCACGGCGTCGGCGGCGCACCCGCCCATCTCGGCCACGGCCGTTTTCAGCGCGGCGAGGTCTGCATCATATTGTGCGCGAATGGTCATGTGAAAACCTCCCTCTCAGCCGAACCGGCCGGAAATATAATCCTCTGTGCGTTTGTCCTGCGGCGTGCTGAAGATCTGCGCCGTGGGGCCTGCCTCCACCAGCTCACCCAGCAGGAAGAAGGCCGTTTTGTCGCTGATGCGGGCCGCTTGCTGCATATTGTGGGTGACGATGACGACGGTGTAGTTCTCTTTCAGCTCGCTCATCAGCTCTTCCACCTTCATGGTGGAGCCGGGGTCAAGGGCGCTGGTGGGTTCGTCCATCAGCAGCACTTCGGGCTGGACCGCCAGCGCACGGGCGATGCACAGACGCTGCTGCTGGCCACCGGAAAGGCCCAGCGCACTCTTTTTCAGGCGATCCTTCACCTCGTTCCAGAGCGCCGCGCCCTTCAGCGAGCGCTCCACCAGCTCGTCCAGCTCGGCTTTGTTCCGCACGCCGTGGAGCTTGGGGCCGTAGGTGATATTGTCGTAGATGCTCATGGGGAAGGGGTTGGCCTTCTGGAACACCATGCCCACGCGGCGGCGCAGCTCGGTGGGCTGCATCTCGCGGGCAAAGATGTCCTGCCCACGCAGCCGCACGTCACCCTCGATCCGCACACCGGGCACAAGGTCATTCATCCGGTTCAGCGTCTTGAGGAAGGTGGACTTGCCGCAGCCGGACGGGCCGATCAGCGCGGTGATCTCCCGCTCGCCGACAGCCAGCGAAATGTTTTTCAGAGCTTTGAAATCGCCGTACCATAGGTTTAGATCTTTTGCGGTTAGGATGGAAGACATAGACTTAGCTTCTCCTTCGTACAACCTCTCAGTCGTGCCTTCGGCCCGCCAGCTCCCCTAGTAGGGGAGCCTCTGGCGTATCCAGCAAGCTTCATCCGACTGCCAAGGCCTCCCCTATTAGGGGAGGTGGCATCGCGTAAGCGATGACGGAGAGGTTTATCTTATTGTTTTTGTTTCAGCTTATTCTTGGCCAGCCGGGCGGCAAGGTTGATGGCCAGCACCAGCACCAGCAGCACGGCACCGATGGCCCACGCGGAGTCGAAATCGCCGTCCTCAAAGGCCCGCAGATAGAGCAGGACGGAGAGGGTCGCGCCGTTGGAGGTGTAGGCTTTGACCACGCTCTTGGCGATGACCTCGGCAGCACCGGCGGTGAAGAGCAGCGCGGCGCTCTCGCCCACGATACGGCCCACAGCCAAGATGCAGCCGGTCACGATGCCGTCGATGCTGCAGGGCAGCACGATGGTGCGGATGATGTGCCATTTGCCCGCGCCCAGCCCCAGTGCGCCTTCGCGGTAGCCCTGCGGCACCGTTTTCAGCGATTCCTGCGTGGTGCGGATGATGGTGGGCAGGTTCATGATAACCAGTGTCAGGCTGCCGGAGAGCAGACAGGTCTGGAAACCCAGCGTCTGCGCGAAGACCAGCATACCCACCAAGCCGTAAATGATGCTGGGGATGCCCGCCAGCGTCTCGTTGGTGAACTCGATCACCGCGATCAGGCGGCGGTTGGAGGCGTATTCGGTCAGGTAGACCGCCGCCCCCACCCCCAGCGGCAGCACGATCAGCAGGGTGAGCAGGATGACGTACAAGGTGTTCAGGATGGCGGGCAGGATTCCGTCGGTGCCCTTCAGCACGCTGGCGGTGGTGGTCAGAAACTTCCAGCTGATGTGGGGGATGCCCCGCACCAGAACCATCCCGATGATGCCCGCCACCAGCACCATCACGAGGATGGCGGCGGCCCAGACGGCGGCGGTGAAGAAGCGGTTCCATGCCCGGCGGGCCGGGGAGAGATCAGCGTGCATCGCGGTCGCCTCCCTTCAGGATCACGTTCAGCACCACATTGATGCCCATGATGAAGACGAAGAGGACCAGCGCGATGCTGAACAGCGCCTGTTTCTGCAAGCCGCTGGCGTAGCTCATTTCCTTGGCAATGGCCGTGGTCAGGAAGGTGACGCTACGGAACAGGCTGTCCGGCATATTGGGGCTGTTGCCCGCCACCATCATGACGGCCATGGCCTCGCCGATGGCGCGGCCGATGCCCAGCACGATACCGGCAGCGATGCCGCTTTTCGCGGCGGGGACGCTGATCTTGAACCACGTTTCGGTGTCGGTGGCCCCCAGCGCGAGGCTGCCCTGCTCATACTCCGGCGGCACGGCGTTTAGGGCCGTTACCGACACGGAGACGATGCTGGGCAGGATCATGATGGCCAGCACGACGATGGCGCTCAACAGGCACGCACCCGACGCCTTGCCGAAGGCCTTGGCCACGGCGGGCACCAGCACCTGCATACCCAGCAGACCGAACACGACGCTGGGGATGCCGCTCAGCAGCTCAATGGCGGTGACCACCACGGTGCGCACGCGGGGCCCGGCTGCCTTTGAAAGGAAGACCGCCGTCAACAGTCCCACCGGCACACCGATGAGGGTGGCCCCCAGCGTGCCGTACACGCTGGAGAGGATGAAGGGCAGGATGCCGTACTTCGGGTCGGCGGCGGTGGAGGCCCACTCGGTGCCGAACAGGAAGCGGAACAGGCCGATCTTGCGGATGGCGGGCACGCCCGACGCGATCATGTACACCGAAATGAGGATCACGCAGCCCACCGCCAGCATTCCGCACAGGAAGAACAGGAAGTTCATCACGGCCTCCAGCCATTCGGCAGGGGTGCGGGGCAGCTCGATCTTTTTCAGAAACGATTTGTTCTGTTTCATAGATTCAGGTCATCACTCATTCACAGGGACGGCACCGGCGGTACGGATGAGGTCGGCGGCGTCGGTGCTGGTGGCAAAGTCGAAGAAGGCCTGTGCCTGTTCGGACAGGGTGACGGACTTGTTGGTGACGAAGACGAAGGGGCGCTGGACCTCATAGCTGCCGTCCTTGACGGTCTCCTCGCTGCACTCCACGCCGCCGACCGTGACCATCTTCACGGTGTCGCCCACGGCGGAGAGGGAAGCGTAGCCGATGGCAAGGGGGTTGGCCTCCACCGCGCTGATGACGGCGCCGGTGGCGGTCAGCTCCTGCGCATACTTGCAGGAATCCTTCACATCCACGATGCTCTCGAAGCCGTCGCGGGTGCCGGAACCGGCCTCACGGCCGATCAGAACGATCTCGCCGTCGTCGCCGCCCACATCGGCCCAGTTGGTGATCTCGCCGGTGAACATCTGCTTGAGCTTGTCCACGGTCAGGTCCTCGACCTTGCTGGCCTTGTTCACGATGATGGCGATGCCGTCCAGTGCGATGACGGTGCCGTCCACATCGCTCTTCTCCTCGTCCTTCAGGCCACGGGAGGACAGGCCGATGTCCAGCGTCTTATCGGTGGCACCGGTGATGCCGGCGCCGGAACCGGTGGGGTCATAGCTGACGGTGACGCCCGGCTCCACTTCCGCAAAACCTTCGGTCAGGGCAGCGATGACGTTCTTCATGGAAGTGGAACCGCCGGTGGCCACATTGCCGGACAGGCTGCCGGAAGCCGTGGAAGCCGCCGCAGAAGAAGCGGTGGATGCCACGGAAGAGGCAGCGGCGGAAGAAGCGGAACCGCCGCAGGCGGTCAGGGCAGCGGCAGCAGCGGCTGCACCACAAACGGCAAGGAACGAACGACGCGTGATCTTTTTCATGATGTTTTCCTCCAAAATAACACCGGAGCTTTCGCCCGGTCTCGATTTCCCTTTTTTGTGTTTTCCCTTGGAACGCCTTGATTATAGCGCCCCGCCATTCCGGCTGCGACCATGATGGAGCAAAATCGAAGTAAAATCTTTGTGCAAGTCGGCAAAGAAAAAACGCCGGAGCTGTGCAAACCGCACAACTCCGGCGTCGAAATTTTCTGTTTTTACTGGGCGATAATAATGGTATTGGCTTCTTTCCTATAGACCTTGCAGCTCAGATAAGTTTTATTGTCCTGCGGATTCGGGAAGAACAAGATCTGCACATAATCAAACGAGATATCTTTTCCCGTTCCGCACAGATGCCCCTTCTCATACTGGCCGCGATTCAGCGTGCGCTTTTCCATCGCATTCCAGCTCTTGTTTTTCTTCAAGAACGCCATCGTCCCCGAATCCATCGTCAGATCTTTCGAGCCATTCACCCGCAGCTTAAAGCTGCCGTTGGCCGGGTCGATGGGAATGCCCGCAGCGCTGCCATTATTGATAAGCACTTCCGGAACCAAATAGAACGTACCGTCCGAAGCATACCCATAGGAGAGCGAACGAACCGTCATTTTGATCTCTCTCAGTTCGGCAGTATCATTCAACCCCTTTGCATTTGCAACCAGATCCCCACTGCCACAAGCCGTCAGCCCCGCCGCCGAAACAGCCAGCGCCGCGGCCGCAGCACTCTTCAGAAATACACGACGGGAAAATTTCAGTTCCATAAAATCGCTCTCCTAGATTTTGGTTCTATTATTTCCGGGCAGAGGTAACGCTTCCGTCTGCATTCCGGTTCATCACAAAGGTGGAAGTATTGCCTTTCAGGTTGAAGGTGAACTCCAAGCTGCTCCAGTTTTTGTTGACATGGGCTTCGCCCTCGGCATAGACGGGCTGGAAACAGATATAACCCGCCTCTGCCTTATTCAGATCCTTGCCCGGCCCATAGGTCTTGGTGCCGTTTGCATCGAACAGCGGGGTATAATTGCCCAAACCGCTCACATTTGCTACCTTTTTCGGGTCCAGAACGACCTTTGCCTTGTGGCCGTCGATCGTTGCGCTGGTGATGTCACTTGCCTTGAAGGTGACCGTCTCATTGGTCAGATTCTTAACTTGGAATTCGACAGCCAGCAGCACCAGCTCTTCCCCATACGACCACGGCTGGTACTGATTGCTCAGGGCATACATAAAAGAGCCTGCGCTGTCTGCCGCATGGCCCTTCTGGTCACCGTACTGCTGGAAGAACGAGCCGAGCGCATTATCGACCGCATCGCAGCCGCTCAGTGCACCCGCTGCACCCACAGCCAGCGCCATCGCGCCGGTGATCTTCAAGAACGAACGCCGAGTCATCATTTCCATTGTTTTTTTCCTCCTGTTGATCTGTGCCCCAGCGGGCACTCCGCAAATGATCTCTCTGTCAAGAATACCCATATTCTTCCGTTCTGTCAAGCCTCTTTTTTTCAGTAAAAACCGCCCGTCCGTACACAGCGTACAGGCGGGCGGCGGGGGATTTAGGATTTCGGGGTCAGAACTGCACCGTAGACCCATCGGGACGGTAGAAGGTGACGTACTTTCTCCACTGGGGTTCTCCCATGGTGCGGCGGTAACAGTCCACGAGACCCTGCACGGTGGTTTCGGCGTCCGGAGTGCGGGAGCCGCAGGGCAGCACCAGCACCCGGAACCATGCGTCGAAGAGGTGTTCGGTCCAGCCGACGTCCTGTGCGCCGCAGCGGGCGTAGAAGCCCAAGCGGCGGACGGCCATGGCTTCGTCCTCGGCCTTTTCGGGGCACTCGGCCTCAATGAGGATGGCGGACGCACCGTTTTCGTGGCTGGGCAGCTCGGCCAGCAGGGCCGCGCCGAGCCCTGCCGCCCGGTATTGGGGCAGAACGGCGAAATAGTCCAACTGGCTCATGGCACAGCCCACGGGCCGCACCATCAACAGATACGCCGCCAGCGCCTCGCCGTCAAAAATGCCCCATGTGTGGGCAGTTCCGGCGGCTTCGCTGGTCAGGATCATACTCAGCGGCTTCCGCTCGCTCTGGGGGAAATCCCGGCACATCTCGTGGAGGTACACGCGGGTCAGTTCGTCAGCGGTCAGCAGCCGCCATGTCAGGGTCACGGGGTTCATAGGATGCGGGTTCCTTTCTGGATGACAGCCTTGATGTTGAGCGCTTCGTCAGCCAGAATCACGTTGCCGTACCGTCCGGCGCTCAAGCTGCCGTAGTCGTTGTCGATGCCAATGCTCTTGGCGGGGTTTTCGCTGGCGGCGCGGACAGCGCTTTCCAGCGGGACGCCCATTTCCAGCACGGCGCGCTTCATGCAATCGTACAGGCAGGTGGCGCTTCCGGCGATGGTGCCGGGCTGTTCGGTCAGGGTGGCACGAGGGCCGCAGACGGTGACCGCCTGTCCGCCCAAGCTGTACTGGCCGTCGGGCAGACCGCAGGCCATCATGCTGTCGGCGATCAGGATCACGTGGTCATCGCCGAAGGTGTTGAAGGTGAAGCGGACCATGGCCGGGTGGATGTGGACGTGATCGGTGATAAGCTCTACTTCCGCGCCCCGCTCCAGCGCCGCAATGATGGGGCCGGGCTCCCGGTGGGTGATGCCGGGCATGGCGTTGTACAGGTGGGTCATGTGGGTGGCACCGGCGTCAAAGGCCGCGAGAGCGGTATCGTAGCTGGTGCAGGTGTGGGCGATGGAGATGCGCACTTCCTCGTGGCACTCCTTGATGAAATCCAGCGCGCCCGGCTCCTCCGGGGCAACATCCACCAGCTTGATCAGGCCGCCCGACCGCTCCTGCAAGCGGCGGAACATCCCCACATCGGCGGGGTGGAGGTACTCCGGGTTCTGGGCGCCCACCTTCTTCGGGCTGATGAAGGGGCCTTCCATGTTGATGCCCACAAGGTCCGCGCCCTTGCCGTTTTTGTGGGCGGCGGCGGCATCCATGACGTTGTTCAGGATCTCTTCCGAGAAGGTCATGGTCGCGGGGCAGATGGCCAGCACGCCTTTGCTGGCCTCGAAGTCAGCGAGGGTCTGGATGGCTTCTTCACTGCCGTCGCAGAAGTCCTTGCCCATAGCCCCGTGGAAGTGGATATCCACCAGACCCGGCAGGGCATAGGCCCCGGCCGCGTCCACGACTTCCTCGCCCTCTTCGGGCTGGGCGAACGGCACGATGCGGCCATCGCGGATGAAGAGGTCCCCCTCCTCAAAGGTGTGGCGGGGGGTATAGATTTTTGCGTTCTTGATGATCATATGCTCGTTCCTCCAACCTCTCAGTCAAGCCTTCGGCTTGCCAGTCGTCCACCCTTTGTCGCTTACGCGACATCTCCCTCCGGCCGGAGGGAGTCTTTCCTAATAGGGGAGCCTCTGGCGTATCCAGCAAGCTTCATCCGACTGCCAAGGCCTCCCCTCAGTAGGGGAGGTGGCATCGCGTAAGCGATGACGGAGAGGTTTATTCCTTAAAGAAGGCTCAGTGCCTCTTCATCGGCGACCAGAATGCAGTCGGGGTGCATCTGGAGGATGGAACCCGGGCACTCCGGGGTGACGGGGCCGGACACAACGGCCTTGACGGCCTTGGCCTTGGCCAGACCGTTGGCCACCACCAGCACCTTGCGGGCCTGCATGATGGTCTTGATGCCCATGGTGTATGCCTGTTTGGGCACAAGGTCCTCGTTGCCGTCAAAGAAGCGCTTGTTGGCCTCGATGGTGGCGGGGGTCAGGTCAACGCAGTGGGTCTCCAGCTCAAAGGCTTCGCCCGGCTCGTTAAAGCCGATGTGGCCGTTGGGGCCAAGGCCCAGCAGCTGCAGGTCGATGCCGCCGACGCTGTGGATGATCTCGTTGTACTTGGCGCAGGCGTCTGCCGCGTCGGGGTTGGTGCCGTCGGGCAGGTGGATCGCTTCGGGGCGGATGTTCACATGGTCGAACAGGTTCTTGTGCATGAAGCTCCAGTAGCTTTCCGGGTGCTCCTTAGGCAGACCGCGGTACTCGTCGAGGTTGACGGTGGTGACTTCGGAGAAGTCGATGTCGCCCTTGTTGTACCACTCCACCAGCTGTGCATACGCGCCCACCGGGGTGCCGCCGGTCGCCAGACCCAGCACGCAGTTCGGCTTCATAATGACCTGCGCGGAGATGATGTTGGCAGCCTTGCGGGACATATCCTTATAATCCTTTGCACGAATGATCTTCATAATGGGAACCTCCTGATTTTTTTATTGACCCTAGTATAACACGCTTTCGGTTTCCAGAAAACGCTTTTGTGTGAACAAAAAAGAGGGCCGCCGGGGATGGGCGTAAACGCCCGCCCTCAGCGGCCCGTGGGAACAGATGCGGAATCAACCAGACTTCCGCAGGTTGCAATTCAGAAATGCACTTACAGCATCTTCTTCAGCTCGTCGTACACGAACTGGACCTTGGTGCCGATGATGACCTGACAGGTGTTCTTGTCGGGGCGGATGACGCCGGCAGCGCCAGCAGCCTTGACAGCCTTTTCATCGACCTGCGTGTAGTCCTTGATGGTGAAGCGCAGACGGGTAGCGCAGTAGTCCACGCTGGAGACGTTTGCCTTGCCGCCGATGGCCTTCAGCACACCAGAAGCAACTTCGGTGTAGTTGTTGTTGGCCAGCGTCACCTTCTTCTCGGCCTCTTCGGCGTCCTCGTCCTCACGGCCGGGGGTCTTCAGGTCGAACTTGGTGATGGCGAAGTAGAACACGAAGTAGAACACGAGGAAAGCAGCGATGCCCAGAGGAATGATCATCCAAGTCTTAGCAGCTGCGGGCAGGGAAGCGGAGAACACGAGGTCGGTGGCACCGGCAGAGAAGCAGAAGCCAGCACGGAAGCCGGAGTAGTAGGTGATGATGGTGAAGATGCCGTACAGAGCAGAGTAGACAATGTACAGAGGGAAGCACAGGAACATGAAGCCGAACTCGAACGGCTCGGTGACGCCGCAGACGAAAGCGCAGATGGCAGCGGACAGGACCAGACCGATGGCAGCCTTCTTGTTCTTAGCGGTGCGGATCATGGCCAGCGCAGCACCGGCGATACCGAACATCATGCAGGGGAAGAAGCCGGACATGTACATGCCGAGGCTCCAGCCCACATCCGCAGAGGTCTCGCCAGCCCAGAAGTGGGACAGGTCGCCCAGACCGATGGTGTCGAACCAGAACACGTTGTTCAGAGCGTGATGCAGGCCGGTGGGGATCAGCAGACGGTTCAGGAACGCGTAGATACCAGCGCCGATGCCGCCCATGCTTGCGATGGCCTCGCCCAGAGCGACCAGTGCACCGAAGATCAGAGGCCAGACGAACAGCAGGACAACGGAGACCACGATGGAGATCAGGCCGGTGGCAATTGCGACGAAGCGCTTGCCGGAGAAGAATGCCAGCCAGTCAGGCATCTGGGTGTTCTTGAACTTGTTGTAGCAGGTCGCGCCCACCACAGCGGCCAGAATGCCGATGAACGAGTTGCCAGCGACCTTCTGGAAAGCGATGTAGGTAGCAGTGCCCTCTTCGAGGGTGCGGACTGCACCGACGACGGCGGGGCTCAGCAGCTGCTGCATCATCAGGAAGCTGACGAGGCCAGCCAGACCAGCGGTACCGTCGTGGTCATCCGCCAGACCGACTGCTGCACCGATTGCAAACAGCCATGCCATGTTGTCGATCAGAGCGCCGCCTGCCTTGACCAGCAGGAAGCCAACGGTATAAGCTGCGCCGGAAGTCGGTGCACCGGGAACGCCCATAACGCCCGGAGCAAAGGCATAGCCAAGACCCATCAGGATGCCGCAGATCGGCAGGACCGCGACGGGAAGCATCAGTGCCTTGCCAAGTTTCTGGAGATACTTCATCATAAGACACATTCCTCCTTAAAGAATGTTGTTGTTATGGCGGCCTCTGGTTGCAGACCGTCCATAATTGCGTAACAATATCTTAACACATGTTAAGAAAAAAGAAAAGAGGTTTTCGCCCTTTTCTTCATAATTGATACAAAAATCCTTGATTTTGCATTTTTTAGTCAAAATTTTTTGGAGTTTTTGATGGGATACAAGTTTTCACTCTGAAAAGAATTTTCCTATTTGTGAATTTTCTATGTTCTGCCGTCTCTGCTGCGCACTTCTTGCGCCGTGGCGGCGTCTATGTTACTATATAGGTATTCCCGAACCGTGTACAACATCCCGAAGGAGGTTTTATCAATGGAATGGACTGATATCCGCCTGACCGTGGCCAAGGCCGACGCCGACAATGCCGAAGCCGTCGCCACCATGATTGCCGAAGGCGGCATCTATATCGAAGACTACAGCGACATCGAACAGCAGGTGGCCGAGATCGCGCATGTGGACCTCATCGAGCAGGAACTGCTGGACAAGCCCCGCGATCAGGTCATCATCCACCTGTATCTGGAGCCGGGCGCTTCCCCCGTGGAGACGCTGGCCCTCATTGCGGCCCGGATGGAGGCGGCGGGCATCGCCTACACCGTCGAGACCGAAGGCGTGGAACAGGAGGACTGGCAGAACGGCTGGCGCAAGTATTATCACCCCATGGAGATCGGCCAGCGCCTTGCCGTGGTGCCCTCTTGGCAGGAGTACGACACCGACCGCGTCAAGCTCATCCTCGACCCCGGCCTCGCCTTTGGCACCGGCGGCCACGAGACCACCAGCCTCTGCTTGGAGGCGCTGGACGAGCGGGTCAAGGGCGGCGAACGGGTGCTGGACATCGGCACCGGCTCCGGCATCCTTGCCATCGCAGCTCTCAAGCTGGGCGCTGCCTCCGCCGAGGGCGTGGACATCGACCCCGTGGCCGTCCGCACCGCTGGGGAGAACGCCGCCCTGAACGGCACAGCCGACAAGCTGACCGTTTTTGTGGGCGATTTGTCCGACAAGGCCAGCGGCACCTACGACATCATCACCGCCAACATCGTTGCCAACGCCATCCTGTCGCTGGCCCCCGCCGTGCCCGGCCTGATGGCCGAGGATGCCGTCTTCATCGCCAGCGGCATCATCGACAGCCGGAAGGATGAGGTCATCGCCGGGCTGGAAAAAGCCGGGCTTACTGTACAGGAAGTTAAGGAAAAGCGCGGCTGGGAGTGCATTGTCTGCAAAAAATGCAAGTAAGGCCAGCTCCCCCGGAGGGGGAGCTTCAGTTGAAAAGGATTAGAAAATGCCGCACCGTTATTTTACTACCGAGATCGCCGACGGCACCGCAACGCTGCGGGGTGCCGACGCCCATCATCTCGCCCGCGTGATGCGGGGCAAGCTGGGCGATACCGTCATCCTCTGCGACGGCAACGCCGTGGAGTACACCGCCACCATCACCGGCTTCGGCCCGGAGACGGTGGAGTTCAGCGTGGAGCCGGGCTACCCCAGCGCCGCCGAACCCAGCGTAGAAGTCACCCTTTTTGTGGGCTATCCCAAGCAGGACAAGCTGGAGCAGGTCATCCGCCACGGCGTCGAGCTGGGCTGCGCCCATTTTGTCCCCTTCTTCAGCCGCTACTGCGTGGCAGCCCCCAAGAAAGAGGAGCAGAAAAACGAGCGCTACAACCGCATCGCCTTCGAAGCCGCCAAGCAGTGCGGCCGGGGCGTTTTGCCGGATGTGGCCCTCCCGCTGCCCAACTTCGGCGCGCTCTGCCGCAGTCTGGAAGGGTACGACCTCGTGCTCTTCTGCTACGAGTGCGGCGGTGCTCCCCTCCGGGAGCTGCTGGCAGACCCCCAGCCCGCCGACGGCCAGAAGCGGAAGATCGCCGTCATCACCGGCGCAGAGGGCGGTTTTGCCGCCGAGGAGGCCGAGATGGCCGCCAAAGCCGGTGCCAAGACCGTCGGCCTCGGCCCCCGCATTCTCCGCTGTGAGACGGCCCCGCTGGCCGTCCTCTCCGCCGTCATGACCCTGACGGGGAATCTGGAATAACGCTCTTTCAAACAAAAAAGGGCTGCTGCACGTTCGGCTAAAACGATGTGCAGCAGCCCCTTTTTTATGCTTCAGTAGTACATATTCTTTCTGTCAATCCCGGCTGTCTGCTTCCAGCAGTGCGCGCTTCACGCCGATGAGGCTCTGAGGGCTCATGGAGAAGCTGCGGAGGCCGAGTTTCAGGTACTGGACCGTATTGGCCGGGTTGCCGACGGCCATGCCGCAGATGGTCACGGGGATCTGCCCCGCGTCGGCGGCTTCCATGACCATGGCGATGAGCTTTTTCATCGCATGGCTGGCGGGGCGGTAGTAGCGCTCCGCAATGGAGAGGTCCCGGTCAACGGCGTGGGTGTACTGGGTCAGGTCGTTGGTCTCAATGACGAAGAAATCGCACCCGCGCGCCACGAATTCTTCCGCCGTCAGGCAGGCTGAGGGCACGCTGAACATGACGCCGAAGGGGGTCTTCTCGTTGAACCGCTCGCCCCGCTCCCGCAATTGCTGGCGGCAGTGCTCCACCCGCTTCATGGCTTCGTCCCAATCTTCAAGGTTGGTCACCATCGGGAACATGACCCGCAGCGGGCCGTCCGCCGCCGCCCGGAGCAGCGCACAGATCTGGGTCTCGAACTGGTGGGGGCGCCGCAGACTGTTGCGGATGCCGCGCAGCCCCAGCTTGGAGGATTCCGGCCCTTGATGCGCATCGGCCATGGTGCGGTCTGCGCCAAAGTCGAAGGTGCGGACCGTGACGACGCCGCCCTTTGCCGCAGCAAGGCAGGAGTGATAGAACACATACTGCTCCTGCTCGTCCACCGGGCGGCCCGGCAGCATCATGTAGCCGCTGCGCAGCAGACCCACGCCGCTGGCACCGGTTTGGAGGGCCGTTTCGATGTCCTCCTGCCCGAAGCAGTTGGCCAGCAGCTCAAAGGTCTCGCCGTCCTTGGTGCGGTTCGGCAGGGCACAGATGCGGTTCATCTCCTCGTTTTCCCACTGTTTTTCGCAGATGTGGGCCATGGCCTGTTGGCGGGTGACGGCATCCGGGTCAAGGATGCACTCGCCGTTGTCGGCGTCGAGGACGACGATGCGGCCGTCGCAGTCGTCCAGAAAATCGCTGCCCACCTGCACGATGCAGGGGATGTGCATGGCCCGCGCGATGATGGCGGCGTGGCTCTGCTTGTTGCCCTCGGACGTGATGATGCCCAAGATCATCCCCGCCGGGACGCTGAACAGGTCGCTGGGCATCAGCATCTCCGCCGCGAGGATCACCGGATGATCCAGCGCCAGCCAGACGCGGGGCCGGTTGGCAAGGATATTCACCACCCGGCTGGCCGCGTCGAGGATATCTACGCTGCGCAGCTGCATATAGGCGTTGTCCTCCATGTTGGCCAGCTGGTCGGCATAGCGGTGGCCCACGCGGTTCATCGCTTCGGCGGCACCGATGCCAGCCTTGATCTGGAAGCGGACCTCATTCATGAAGCCCTCATCCTCCAGCATCATGCTCTGGAACAGAAAGATGGCCTGTTCGGTAGGGCCGCTGCGCTCCGCCATGGAGTCAAGTTCGGTCTGAGCCGTTTTCACGGCGTTGTCCAGCAGCCGCTGCTCCCGTTCCGGGCTGAAGGGGCCGGGGCGGAAGATCTCCGTCCGGCGCTCCACCCGGCTCACCTGCCCCAGCACGAGGCCGGGAGAAGCGGAATGTCCCTGATAGACTTTCATGGTTCCACTCCCTCCTCCACCGGCGCGGTCAGGGTGCGGTAGACCAGCGCCTGTAAGAATGTATTGGGCAGCAGCGCCGCCCACGCGGCCTGTGCCGCATTGCCGCTGCCGTCAAACAGGGGCGCAAAACTCTCGATGCGGCTGCGGTCGCATTGTTCCAGAAAGACCCTGCCGAGCTGCTCCACCGTGTAGTAATGGGCGGGGTCCACCCCCACGTCCTCGGCGGCAGCTTCCAGCGGAGCGGTCTCGGCATCTTTCATGTTGGCCAGCCGGAGGGCGAGGTCTGCCGTCAGAGTGACCGGGTACTTCGCCTTGACGGCCTTCTGCACCGCGTCGAAGCGTTTCCGAAACGCAGCTGCGTCCGCGTCGGAAGCGCCGCTCTTCGCGATGGCGTAGGCACAGCCCCGCAGCCGCCCGAAGGCCCGAAGGGTGTCGTAATAGCCCAGCTCGATGTTTCGCTTGGCGGTGTCGGGGTCAAAGTGGAGGATATCGCCCAGCTCCCAGTAGCTGCGCACCATGGTGGTGGGCAGACCGGTGCGGTTGGGCAGGGTGATGCCCACTCCCTCCAGATCCACACAGACCAGCTCCTCCGCGCCCATTTTTTGTGCCAGCGCGGTGGGCATGTTGTCCCGGTAGCCGCCGTCGAGGAACTGCACCCCATCGATCTGCTTGGCCCGCAGCGCGGGAAAACAGGCCGCCGAGGCCAGCAGGTAGTCCTTCACTTTCCCTTCCGGGATCTCTTCCAGCGGCAGCTCGCGGGGTTTCAGGCCCCGCTTTTCCACGGTGACGAGGCCGAACCGGATGGGCGACGCGCGGAGGGCGTCTTCGTCCAACACCCGCTCCACGATCTCTTCCAGCGGGGTGACATCCATACCGCCCTCCCGCACGATGTCCCGCAGGAACTGATGCAGCTCCGTCAGATTCGTTTCTTCCGGCAGCTCCATCACGTCCTGACTGCGGATGCTCGTCCACATATCCCGCGCCGTCTCGTACAGGTCCAGCGCGAACATTGCGCCGTTCAGGCTGCCGACGCTGGTGCCGGTGATGATCTGCGGGTGCCAGCCCAGTTCTGTCAATGCCCGCCAGACGCCCACCTGATAGCTGCCGCGGGCTCCGCCGCCGGCCAGCACCAGCGCCTTTTTGGGGGTCTCGTTCTGCGCCATCCCAACCGCCTCCTTTGTGCTCCGAATCAAATCTGCACAAAGTATAACATATTTTCGGGAAAATTTCTCTCTGTTTTTGGAACAAAAAGCGTGGTATAATTTAGTAAAATCTGACTGTGAGGATGGCAATATGAACTGCAAGCAATGGATCTTTGATATGGACGGCACCCTGACCGACAGTATGACCGCCGTGTGGGAGACCGCCCCGCTGGCGCTGCTGCGCCGGTATGGCCGTGAGCCGAAGGCCGACCTGCGCACCACCCTGCTGAGCATGGGGATGGCCGACGGCGCGCAGTACCTCATCCGGGAGTATGCGCTGCCCCTAAAGCCGGAGGATTACTTCGGCGTGATGCGGTCGGTCATTGCGGAACTGTACGAGAGCGTAGAGCTCAAGCCCGGCGTGCGGGAGCTGCTGGCCCGGCTCAAGGCCGAAGGAGCCCGGATGTGCATCTGTTCAAACACATGGAGCGACCAATGCAAGGCCGTGCTCACCCGGCTGGGGCTGGACGATCATTTTGAGTTCTACGTCGAGGCGCAGGGCCCGCTCCACAAGAGCCGCCCGGACGTCTTCTTCGAGGCGCTCCACCGCCTTGGCGGCACCGACCCCCGTACCTGCGCCGTTTGCGAGGATTCCCTCTACGCCGCCCGCACCGCCCACGACGCGGGCTTCTACGTCATCGGCATCGCCGACGCCGCCAGCGCCGCCGACGAGCCCGCCCTCCGCCAAGTCAGCGACCAGTTCCTGCAGGGGTGGGGGAAGCTGAAATTATAAAGCCCTGTGCCGCCGGCAGAGGCGAGACTCCGCGTAAGTTTAGATTACACCTTAAGGGCATTTCAAAACCCTTGACAATGCGTCCAAAACGGGTATAATGAAAACAGAAAAGGTGCTGTCCCGCAATGGTCAGCTCCCTTGCCCGCTAATCAAAAAGATTGACCGTGAGTTTGGAAGACTTGGGCGGTCAATCTTTTTTGTTATCATCGTTTTTCTTCTGCAAAATCTTGTCCATAACCTCAAGGGTCAGGCGCACCACATCAACGAGCAGACCCAACAGTGTGAGAATGAACGTGAGCAGCGCGAGAATCTCCATCAGATTCATCCGACATCCCTCCCTTCGCCTTCAAGGCTCCGGGAAGTTTCCTTCAAAAAAGTTCCCCTCCCAGAACCTCTGCTTCGTTCCATGTGAGGAAGAAATCAGCGATATGGGCAAGAGAGCATGACCACCTGCAATGCAGACAGCACCTTATTACCGCCTTTTCGGCGGTATTTTTATTTTATCATGGGTTTCGACGAATTACAACCAATTTTTCCCTTTACCGTTCCAGAGACTTCCGGAACGCAGCCCTTACGGCGGCCTCACGGCTGCGGGGGATGGGCACGCGGGCGCCGCTGCGCATCCACAGTTCACCGGCGGAGAGCTGGGACGCGGCGGCGAGGTTCACCACATAGGAACGGTGGGGCTGCAAAAAGCGTTCGTCGGCCAGCAGAGGCTTTGCCACCTCGGAAAAGGGCACCCGCAGCGAAAGGGAGGCCACGTCCTCGCCGCTGGCAAGGTGGAAGTGGACGATGTGGTGGGTGCACTCCAGATATTCGATGTCCGCGAAGGGCAGGGCCCGCAGCCCCGCCGCCGTCGTGACCGGGATGACCGGGCCATACTCCGGCTCGGTGGCGCGGTCAAGCAGGGCGGTGAGCTGTTCAGGCCGGAAAGGAATTTTCAGATACTGCATCGCGTCCACCCGGAACGCCTCGTAAGCGTAGGCCGGGGTGCGGGCGAAGAAGGCCAGCGGAGCGCGCACCCCGTGCTGGCGCAGCTGGGCCGCCGCCTGTAAGCCCTCCGCCGGGCCGGAAGCCGTCAGCTCGATGAGATACAGCTCGTACCGGGTGCCGCCGGCTTCCTGACGCAGCAAGTCGGCAGCGCTTTCCAACTGCTCCACGATGCACGCATCGGCGCGGCGGGCATAATATTCAAGGCAGTGCCGCTGCACCCGCCCCCGCAGCACCGGGTCCGGGCTGCAAATCGCGATATGAAAGATCATTTTCCATGCCCTCCTTCGGCGAGCGGCCCTCGGCGCTTGCATTTTGCGCCGCGGGGGAGTATAGTTACAACAAAAACGATGAAAGGAGACTCCTCTATGAATCAGCCTCTCGTCAGCATCATTCTGCCCGTTTACAATGCCCAGAGCCATCTGGCCCGGTGCGTGGGGAGCATCTGCGCCCAGACCTACCGGAACATCGAAATCATCATCCTGAACGACGGTTCCAAGGATCAGAGCCTTCCCGTCTGCGAGGAGTTCCGCCAAAAGGATCCCCGCATCCTGCTGGTGGACAAGGCCAATTCCGGCGTATCGGACACCCGCAACCTCGGCCTGAAGCTTGCTTCCGGCAAATACGTAGAGTTCGTGGACAGCGACGATTACCTTGACCCGGACTTCACCGAGCGCCTTGTGGCCGCTGCCGAGGAGAACGAAGCCGATTTCGTCATTGCCCCCTACAAGATGGTCATCCCGGCAGGAGCCTCCAAGCCGGAACAGGTGCTGGATAAGATCCAAGACGAGCTGGGCGTCATGAGCGTTGCCCGCCCGCCGGAAGTGCGGGAGTATGGCTTCCTGCCCGCCGGGGTCTACGACAAGGATACCTTCGCCCTCCGCCTGATGGACAAGCCCGCCTCCTATTTTTACAGCGTGCTTTGGAACAAGCTCTACCGCCGCGATATCCTGACCGGCAACGACATCCAGTTCGTCAGCGAGATGCGCTGGGCCGAGGACCTCGTGTTCAACCTGCGGTACATCCAGTACGCCGAGCGGTTCGTCGCCATCGACAAACCCGGTTATTACTACGTCCAGAACCCCCAGAGCATCTGCCACACCCAGATCAACGCAGCCACCATCGTGCAGAACAAATTACAAGTGTTCCGCTACTACAAAGACCTCTACACCCGCCTTGGGATATACGAGGAGGTGCGGCCCCAGCTCTACAAGTTCCTTGTGGACATCGCCGAGAGCACCTACCCCTCCGGCCCCTTCAAAAAGGCCATCGACGAAGCAAAGGCTTACTGGAAAGAACATCAATCGGAGAAATAATAAATAGAAAAAGAGGCTGTTGCACAACTCCTTCCGTCATCGCTGACGCGATGCCACCTGTCCTCCCTTTGTCGCTTACGCGACATCTCCCTCCGGCCGGAGGGAGTCTTTCTCTGAGAGGGAGGCTTTCACAGCTTGCCGTTACGCCAAGGCTCCCTCCGAGAGGGAGCTGGCACGGCAAAGCCGTGACTGAGGGAGTTCTTTGCAACAGCCTCATTTTTGTTAGAAGTTCAATCAGTCCCCAATGGCTGCGCACTTCTTGGCCAGCCAATCGCGCTCTTCCTCGGTCAGGCGGGGGGCGAGCTTGGTGAAGACCTCCCGATGGTAGGCGTTCAGCCATGCGATCTCGTCCTTGTTCAGCACGCCGGGCACCACGGGCGAGGTGGCGATGGGCACGAAGGTCAGCGGACGGAAGGCGAGGAAGGTGCCGTACTGGTTGTCGGCCTTGTGGTAGCACTCCAGCTCGTTCTCGATGCGGATACCGACCACACCGCTTTCGTAGACGCCCGGCTCGTCGGTGACGACCATGCCCGGCTGGAAGACGGTGGTGTTGCGGCCGTTCAGCGCGTGGGGGCCCTCATGGACATTGCCCACAAAGCTGACACTGTGGCCGGTGCCGCAGCGGTAGTTGATGAGGTGCTGCCACAGCGGCTCGCGGGCGATGGTGTCCAGCATGTGACCATCGCAGTAGTTCAGCCAGACGGCCTTTGCGATGTCGATGTGGCACTGCAAAGTCCAAGTATAAAACAGCTTTTCGTCCTCGGTCAGCTCGCCCAGCGGGTAGGTGCGGGTGATGTCGGTGGTGCCGTCCATGTAGGTAGCACCGCTGTCCACCAGCAAAAAGCCCTTCTTTTCCAGCTTGGCGTGGTCGGCTTCGGTGGCGTGGTAGTGCATCATGGCCGCATTGCCGCCGTAGGCTGCAATGGTGCCAAAGCTCTCCACGATGAACTTGTCCTGTGCGGAGCGGTACTTGTGGAGGATCTCGTCCACGGTCAGCTCCGTCAGCTCTTCACCGGCGGCAAGGCGCTCTTCCAGCTCTTTCTGGAACCGCACCATGGCCACGGCATCCCGCAGATGGGCCTCGCGGTCATGGGTCAGCTCCGTCTCGTTCTTGACGCCCTTCATCGGCAGCAGGGGATCGGCCTCATCCTTGACGGTCAGGGCCGCATTGTTGCTCAAGGTCTCGTAGACGGCGTAGTTGACGGAAGCCGGGTCGGCCAGCACGGTCTGCGGCTCAGTCTCGGCGGCGAGGAAGCCCAGCACATCATCGTATTCGGCGATCTCGACGCCGTTCTCCTTCAGCTCAGCCGCAGCCTCTGCGCCCAGACGCTTGGTGTTGATAAAGAGGACAGCGCGATCCTCCGTGACGTAGCAGTAGGCCATGGCATACGGGGTGCACTGGATGTCCATGGCGCGCAGGTTCAGCAGCCATGCCAGATTGTCCAGCTTGCCCACCAGCTGTGCGGTGCAGCCCAGCTCCTTGAGCTTTGCGCGGAGCTGGCCCAGCTTCTCGGCGGGGGAGAACCCTGCGTACTCCTTGCTCAGGATCCAAGCGGGAGTCTCCGGCAGGGCGGGGCGGCCCTCGGTCCAGAGCTCATCTTCCAGATTCAGGGTCTTGATGGTGCCGTGCTTGGCGTCCAGCGCCTTCTGGACGCTGCGCACCAGATGGCAGGAAGCGGTCAGACCGCACAGGCCCAGCACCCCGCCTTCGGGCAGAGCATCGGCGCAGTACTGCTCCACGGTGGGCACACCCGGCTCACCCATCCGCTCCAGCTCGATCTCGGTGCCCGCGATCTCCTTTTCCGCCTGTACGAAATAGCGGCCGTCGGCCCAGATGGCGCTCTTGTCCTTCGTAACAACGAAGTTGGAGTTCTCGCCATGGAAGCCGGAGAAATAGGTCAAGGAGGTGTAGTGGTCGGGCAGGTACTCGCTGGAATGCGGGTCGCCCACCGGAATGAGATAAAGATCAACGCCGTTGGCGTCCATGGCGGCGCGCAGGGCAGCCAGACGCTCAGGAACCGTGTTCATGCTCATAATAAAAAGCCTTCTTTCTTACATCTGCCGGAAAAACGTCCGGCGGCGGTGATTTGCCGCTTCTTATTGTATCATTCCGGCGCGCGGATTGCAATTGCTGCGCGGTTTTTCTCAGTTGCTGCTGGCGGCCGGCAGTTCCGGCGGGGTGGTGCCGTCACTCTGGGGCGGCTGGCCGTCCGAAGGTGTCCCATCCGGCGGCGTCATGCCGTCCGGTCTCTGCCCGCCGCTGCCGCCGGGGCCTCCATTGCCGCCGAACTGGGGATCAGCTTCACCGGTCTTGGCTGTGGCGGTGACGGTGGACTGGACGCTGTAGCGTCCCTCCGCCGTCAGGGCTGGGCTGGAATAGAAGAGGAAGGCCGCGTCGCAGAGGGCGGTGCTGTCCAGCACGCTCTTGCCGCTTTCGTCCGCAATGGAGAACGCCGCGCCCCCGGCGAGGGAAAGGCTGCTGTCCCGCCCGCCGCCGAAGGTGACGTAGGGCTGAGACGCGCTGATGGAAAAGCCCATGCCCGCGCTGCCGCCTGCGGCCAGCACCGTGCCGCCCAAAATCGTGATGCGCCCATCGGCATCCAGCGGCTGATTGTCGGCGGCGTTGGCGGTCCAGACCGAGATGTCGCCGCCCGTGATGGTCAGGGTGCCGTTGGAGTCAAAGCCGTCACCCTCGGAGGAATAGGCTTTGATGGTGCCGCCGGAGATGTTTATCTCGAACGCATAGTCGCCAAGGTCGGAGTTGGCGGCGTTCAGGCAGTCGTCGGTGGAGGTGATGTCCATATTGCCGGAGTGTATGTTCAGGACGGCCCCCTCCAAGCCCTCGCAGCAGGTGGAAACGGTGATGGCGGGGCCGGTGGTGCCCTCCGCACCGATGTTCAGTTCCATGTCGCAGTGGATGGCATCTTCCCCCGCCGCGATGGTCAGGTTTCCGCTTTCCACCTTGAGCCGTTGCTCCGCGTTGATGGCATCGTTCACCGGCGCCTCGATGTTCAGCGTCAGCTCCCGGATGGTCAGGCTGGCGTCCCGGTCATCCAGCGCGGTGCCGGATTTGATGCCGTTCTTGCCCCGTGCGTTCACGGTCAGCGCACCACCGCCGCAGAGGACGACCTGCGAGCCGTCCTTGCACTTGACCACTGCCTTTTCGGCGTTCTCGTTGTCGGCGGCATTGTCCGGGTCGTTGGCCTCGCTGTCGGTCAGAGTGTTTTCCGTCCCATCCACCACTGCGATGGTCACCCCGGTGGATTCGCCGCAGACGATGGGGGCGGTGTCGGCGCTGGTCAGGGTCAGGCCGTCCAGCAGCAGCACGACGTCCTCCGTCTGGGCTTCCACCTTCACCGAGCCGTCCGCACAGTTGCCGGACAGGGCATAGACGCCCGCACCGCTCACCGAGAGAGCGGTCTCCTCCACGGCAAGGCCCGCCGCGTCCTCCGGGCTGACCGTGATGCCGCCGTCCGAGAATTCCACCGTCACCACTTCATCCGGTGTGTAGGCGAGGCTCCCCGCCGCAAGTCGGTCCGATTTTGCCTTCCCCGTGCCGCCGCACGCCGCCAGACTGCCCGAAAGGGTCAGCGCGCCAAGCGCCTGCAAAAAGCTTCGCCGGGAAATTTTCGTGCTCTCTCTCAAACAGGTCTTCATAACCAAGCCTCCCTCAAAAATGCGACGTGATTCAAGTATGTTCATACTACACCGCAGCTATGGAAACTTCGCGGGAAAGCTGTGAAAAAACGGGAGCATTTCCGTGAAAACAGGGTGAAATCAGGTCCTTCCAAAACGCCAAAACGCCCGCCGGGACGAACCCAGCGGGCGTTTTGGTCATGGAGAAACAAGAGAAAAAGCCCCGCCATCCGGCGGGGCTTTCGGCGGGCTCAATCGTCCGTTTTCAGCTCCATATCCAGCTCCGGCATCAGTTCGTCGCTGATGACCGTCAGCATCTGCTCCAGCTTGTCCACATCCTCGGTGGGGAAACGATCCCGCACGCGCTCCACCACGGTGTGCAGGTAAGAGTAGCTGATGTTGTAATATTCGATATACTTCTTGGTCGGGCGGAGGTGGTATTCGCGCCGATCCTTGGTGGACTGGATCTTCTCCACATAGCCCTTCCGAACCAGACTGCCGATCTTATACGCCGCGTTCGGGGTGGAGATCTGCATCATGCGGGAAAACTCCGCGATGGTCGGCTCGCCCATCGCCATGATCCCCTCCATGCAGAAGGACTCTACCGTGGTCAGCGTGGCCTCGCGGGTGGCGAAGCGCTGAAACACGTTCTGGTAGAAGTGCAGCTTAAATTTAGTATAGACGTCATTGAATGCTTTTTCCAGCATGGTGCGGCTCCCTTCGATTCCCTCAATTTCTTTTAGTATATCATATTTTTGCCCGAACGCAAGCGAAAAAGTGCCCGCCGCGCAAAAAGGCCGCACAGTTTTTGCGCTGTGCGGCCTTGCCGTTTATGGGGGATTTCTTCGCGCCAGCTCCCAGAGGGGGCTGGCCTCGGAGAGGACTGGGGGAGTTACTTCATCAGCTTCTTGAGCTTGAGCCACGCGCCGAACACGTCGTACTTGGTAACGTAACGGTCGGGGTCAAAGCGGGAAGCGTCGCTGTCGTCGGCGGGCTTCACAAGGCCGTTGTCGATGGCCCAGCGCATCGCCTTCTGCAGCTCGATCTCCTCTGCGGGCACATCGCTGTACAGGCTCGGCAAAGCCGCTTCGGGCTTGCCCGCCGTCTCCCACAGCAGCACCACCAGCTCACGCCGGTTGGCGGGCACCGCCACACCCTTCGGCAGGTTCAGCTGCAAGTAGCTGTCCACGCCAAGGCTCACGCCCTGCCACACCAAGATGCCAGCCGCTGCGCCGCCCACGGCCACCGTTGCCATGGTGCCCAGCGTCGAGGGCCCATCGTCCTCGCCCGGCAGCTCGGAGGAACGGTATTGCGCCTCAATGGTGATGTCCGCTTCCGGCATCGCAAAGCTCATGTGAGGGTCGTGCAGCATCACGCTGGGCGTCAGCGTGTCCTCGACACGCTCCGGGAAGCGGATGCTCCACATGTCAAAGGTCATGCCCTCCGGCACTTCCGACTCGTCCACGTCCACCGTCAGTTTGGTGTCCTTCTTGGCCTTTACCTCCGTCTCGCCGTTGATCGTGCCGCCCTTGACGGTAACGGTGTAGGTCTTGGGCTGGTCGTCGGGGTTCGGGGTGGGATTCGGGTCAACGGGGGCAGGGGTATCCTCCTCATAGTTTGCCTTCAGCGACACTGCACCGTCAGGCATTTCAAAAGTCATCGGGTTTGCTTTCTGCTCTTCTTCGCTCAGACTCAAAGTGCCCTCTTCCACCGTCCACTTGGTGAAGTGATAGCCGGTCTTTGCCTTGGCTGTCACTTTGATTTCTACATTGGCTTCGTAATCACCGCTGGCTTTGGTTTCATCGTCGCCAATGTAGCCGCCGTCAACGGTCAGGGTGTAGGTCGTAGGTGCCTTGTCCTTGTAGGTTGCCTTTGCAGTGGCCGCATGGCCGGGCATTTTAACCTTAATGGTTGTATTGGTCAACTCATAGCCAGATACCGGTTCCAAGCCACCGCTCAGCTCCCATCCGGTAAACTCCTTGTTTTCCGGTACTTTTTGCGTCAAGGTGATTTCTGCATTTTTTGCATACTCTCCGCTGTTTTGTGTCCCATTCTCATCTCCGATGACGCCATTCACAACCGTCAGGCTGTACGTCTTCTTCCGGCCGTTTGCGGTCAGCTCCAGCTCACTGCCCGGCATCGTCAGGGTATAGGTTCCATTCTCGTTTTTCGTAATCGTGTTCACGTCAAACTCGTCCGAGTCACTTGTCCAGCAGTCCAGTTCAAACTCCTCGTCGGTAAACTTTGGCTTGATCTTAATCGTTGTGTTTTCTGTGAACTCGGTTCCTGTCATATCAACAAGCTCCGCATTCACCAGCGTCAGCGTATACTTCGGCTGTTTAATGGTCAGATCAAACGAGTCAGTACCACTGATATTCTGCGTCCACTGTGCGCCATCCGGGGCGGTGACCGTCACCTGAGCAGGAAGCGAACCGTTGGAAGCATTTTTCGAAAGCTTAATCGTCGGAAGCTTTCCAGACGCATCTGCGATCACATAGAACTCGTTGACCGGCATCTTGAACGGGTTATCCTGCAAGCCCGCATATGCGGTTTTACCATCCGAATAATTCAGTTCTACCGTCCAATGCCCCTCGGTCAGCCCCTCGTTCGACGCAAACAGACAGCCAGAAAGCGTTCCCGTGCTGCCCGGTTTTTTCACGAAGATGGAATTGCTGATTTCTCCGTTATTGCTAACCGTCACGCCGGGATTTTTAAAATAGCAGTTTGTGATCGCGCCCTCGTTCTCCACAGTGGTATTATTGCCCACAACCCAAACATTCGAAAGCTTCGCGCCGCTCCCAACAACAACGGAGCAGTCGATTCTCGTGTTGGCATCCGCAGCAAATTCAAACGTACCGCTCAACGTCAGGGTGCCGTTGATGTACGTCCAGCCGTCGCCCTTATATCCGACAACTTTGCCGTCCTCATAAACTGGCTCACGGTTGGTTGTAACGGGTTTGCCATCCACAATTACCAACGAAGTCTCGTATGCTTCGTACGTTGCCGTCAGGGTCACATTGCTCGTGGGCATTTGGAAGGTAAGGGTCTTGCCCGTCAGGTCAATTTTCTCGTCATCCGCACCCTTGAGCGTCACGCCGTCGCTGACTGTCCAGCCCGCAAAATACTTGCCGCTTTCCGGGGCGGCAGCTGTTACGGTCGCAACGGTGTCTTCTGCGAGGGTAGCAGGGGACTCCTTCGTTTCCTCACCGACCTTGATCGTGCCGTTCGTCACGGTCAACGTATACTTTACCGCATCGTTCAGGATCACATCACCAGAGGCGGGTGCTGTAAAGGTATAATAGCCCTCCGATTCCGGCGTGATCGCATAGCTCTTGTCACCGTTGACATTGGTGATTTCTACCGTTCCGCTTGCGTCGTTGACGCTCACACCAAGCTTCGGTGTATTGGTAAAGTAAAGCGTTGTGCCTGTTACCGGATACTTCCCGGCCTCTTCCAGCCGCGCTGTGATCGTTTTCTCACCATTTCGGGTCGTCAGACTGCGCACATTCGAGAGTCCACTATATCTTTGGCTGAACAGGCAGGACACATAGTTTCCTCCGCCCGCCAGCTCATTCACGTCGATCGTAGAGTTGCTGATGGTACCGACATTATACAGTCGGCTTCCATTGAAATAGCACTGCTCTGCATTGCCGCTATTCGTAACAGCTCCTTCAAAGACTGCGTTTGTAATGGACGCATTATTCTGCGACGTCTCGCCGCCCTCAATCACGACAGTATAGTTACTATTTACAGTAGCACCATTCAGATCGAGTGTTGTACCTTTCAGGATCGTCAGGACTTTTTCACTGCTCAGCGTCCAGCCGCTGCCCTGATAGCCGCCCTCGCCGTCGGGTTCACGGTCAGTCGTTATAACATCGCCGTTCTCATCGAACGCCAAGGTCTTATTATAATCCTTATAGCTGGCCTTCAAATGCACTTCATTTGCGGGCATTTTGAACGTCAATTCACGATTGTTCAAGCCGTTTTGACTTGTGATGTTGTCATCTGGCAGGGTCGTGCCGTCTTCCAGCGTCCAGCCCGCAAAATACTTGCCGCTTTCCGAGGCGGCAGCTGTTACGGTCACAACGGTGTCTTTTTCAAAGCTGCCGTTCTTTGCACTTTCATCAATCGTACCGGTCGTGCTGGTGATCGTGCCGCCGTCTACGGTCAACACATATACATTCTTGGTCTTGTGCAGCGTTACTGTTGCACCGTTTTCAACCTTGCCCGGATTTAAGGTATAAGTGCCCCCCAATAACATTGCACCTTTCCACCGGCTCAATTTAATTTGAGGGTCATTATTCACCGTGACAGACCAATTGTCCGGTCTGATCTCGTCGCCATTAACATCTTTACCTGCCACGCTGATTACAGGCTTATAGGTGTCACTGGGTACCACATACGCAGAGGGAATTTCCGTCTTTAAGCTATCATAATACCCATCCTTGACAAAAGTCAGCATTCCGTTTGGTGCACTGCTTGTATCCACTTTCAGCGTATAGCCAGCCGAAATTGTCCCTTCTCCGGTAGGCTTATTTACAAACACACCACCCGTGATTGTACCAGTAGTATTTGAAACCGTTTTCTCAAAGATACCGCCAGAAATCGTACCATTATTCCAAACATCATTAGCGAATGTACCGCCGGACACAGTAGCGCCATTGATTACGACATAACACGCTACGGCTTTGTTGAAGCTCGTGGTGTTTGTATTCGCCGGATTATAATGCGTAAAATCCCACGTTCCACCGGTCAGGGTCAGGGTTCCGGGGGTGCCATTAAGTCCCTCTGTATACTCCCAATTCGTGCCATAATAAACCGTTGACATTTCCTCCGCACGAGACTGCGCATTGCTGATATCCGGCGTACCGTCCAATTTCATATTCAGCGTCGTGCTGTAGTATTTTGCTGTCAGCGTCACATCGCCCGCGGGCATCGTAATCTTTGTGGGGTTCGTGGTCAAACTGTACCCGTCAGCAAAACCAGTCGGCGTCGTTGTATCTTCTGCAACCGTCCACGCCTTAAAGGTTCGGTCGTTCCAGCCATCTGCTGTAACTGTCACTTCGGTATTTTCCGGAATCTTTGCCTCTTTATTATACCGGAGATTCCAATCCACCGTAATCTTACCACCTGAAACATTCAGATTGAACGGTTTATTCAATTCCACATCACTCGCTGGCATGGTAAAAGTAACAGTGGTTTTGTCACTGGAGCCGTTTGTATAGGAACTGTTGCAATTATTTACGCCAATCGGCTTGCCATTGATGTTGTTAATGTCAACTGCGTTTCCAGATTTATCATAAAGCCGTACGGTGATTTGGAGGGGGTTGATGACCTCACCGTTGCTACCCTTCGTTAAAACGGCCCATGCTCTTCTGCCAAAATCAATGTAATCCAAAATTGCAGCAGTTTTAATCTTTATCTTTCCAGCGTTATCATTACTGATATATGTCTTGCCTTCATTGTCATAGGCGTTAATGGAAAAGCATACTTCATCTGCTGCACCGCTCGGAGCCATCCGGAATAAGCCGCCCGTGACATGACCTGCGGTGCGACCATTGGTATACGAAATATGCTTCGCCGTGAAAATGCCGCCAGTAATAGAAGCATCATCCTCGTTGGTAATTGTTTTTTCGCCAGAGGCACCACCGGTAAACAAACCGCCGTTGATCGTACCGTAGACAGTTTTATCCGTTCCATCTACCGTTACTGTTCTGCCTGTATTATTGAATTCATTTTCAAACGTGCCGCCGTTGACCGTTCCCCAGTTATAAACGATCCCTGTATAAGTGCCGCCCTGAATCGTGCCAGCATTATAAACATGGGTGGTAAACTTGCCGCCTTTCACGGTCGCACCATTGTCGATCGACACTTCACATGTCACACTATTCAGTGCAGAGCTCGAAGAATCAGCGGGCTTCGTATGGGTAAAATCCCATTCGCCGCTCGTTAGAGTCAATGTCGGCGGTAGGTAGCCGCCATTCCTATACTGCCATCCATCGCCCTCATAGCCGATAATCGTCGGGATGTCTCCCGCTATAATCGGCTTGCGTCTATCTGTTACCGGCGTACCATCGGCATTCATTTCCAATGTCGTGATATAGCCGTTCGTGTCTCTTTCCTCCGCCAACACCGCGGTCCCTCCGCCGGGGGTCTGCGCAAGGGCGCTGACGGGGAACAGCGAGATCATCATGCTCAGCGCAAGAACAAGGCTGAGAATGCGCTTTTTCATAAAAGTACCTCCTCGTTTTCCGAAATTTTATCATTCTGCTATCAATATAACACATTTTGACGCATTTCGATAGAGGAGGCGTGCATTCTCAGCCTTGTATATTTCAATTTTTTCTTTTTATCGCGGATTTTCCGGGGTCAGCGCTTGCGGGCCGCAAACTTGGCGCGGATGACGCTGAGGGCGATCAGCTCCAGCGCAATGGCCACAGCCAGCAGGATCAGCGAGGTGAAAAGGCTGGCGCTGGCGCCGAGGACGATCTGGCTCAGGCCGGTGATGACGTAGCAGACCGCCGAGATGGCGGCCACGGTGATGGCGTAGGGCAGCTGGGTGGACACATGGTTCACATGGCTGCAATGGGCGCCCGCCGAGGCCATGATGGAGGTATCGGAGATGGGGGAGCAGTGGTCGCCGCAGACCGCGCCGGACAGGCACGCCGCGATGGAGATGACCAGCATCTCGCCCTGCGGGAAGGCGTGGCAGACGATGGGGATCAGGATGGAGAAGGTGCCCCACGAAGTGCCGGTGGCAAAGGCGAGGAAGACCGCCACGAGGAAGATGATGGCGGGCAGCAGGTACTGCAGGGCCGCCGCCGAGCCGTTCAGCAGGTTCGCGACGTAGTATTTTGCGCCCAGCAGGTTGGTCATGCCGGAAAGGGTCCATGCCAGCGTGAGGATCAGCATGGGGCTGACCATGGCCTTGAAGCCCTCCGGGATGCAGGCCGCGAAATCTTGGAAGGTCATCACCTCGCGCACGCGGTAGAAGACGAAGGTGAACAGCAGGGCAATGCTGCTGCCCATCACGAGGCCCGCCGAGGCGTTGCAGTCCGAGAAGGCGGTGATGAAGTCCACGCCGGAGAAGAAGCCGCCGGTGTAGATCAGGCCGAAGATACAGGCCGCGATCAGCACCACCACCGGCAGGATCAGGTCGATGACATGGCCGCGGGTGTCGGTGCCGTCGTCCACATCGTCGCCGTAGGGGCGGTCGTCGGTGGTGAAGAGGTCGCCGTTCTGTGCGTTGTCTTCATTGAGCTTCATGGGGCCGTAGTCGGCGCCCGTGAGCACGAGGAAGAAGATCATCACCAGCGTCAGCAGAGCGTAATAATTGTACGGGATGGTGCGCAGAAACATGGTAAAGCCGTTGATCCCGGAGCCTTCCGGCACCGAGGAGGTGACCGCCGCCGCCCAACTGGACACCGGCGCGATGATGCAGACCGGGGCCGCCGTGGCGTCGATGAGGTAGGCCAGCTTGGCGCGGGAGACCTTCTGCCGGTCGGTGACCGGGCGCATGACCGAGCCGACGGTCAGGCAGTTGAAGTAGTCGTCCACGAAGATGACCACGCCCAGCACGAAGGTCGCCAGCTGCGCCCCGGCGCGGGTGTGGATGTGGGTGGACGCCCACCGCCCGAAGGCTGCGCTGCCGCCCGCCTTGTTCATCAGGGCCACGAGGATGCCCAGCATCACGAGGAAGACGAGGATGCCCACGTTGCTGGAGTCGGCCAGCTTCGCCACCATACCGCCCTCTTCATTAAAGAACAGGGTGTTCAGCGCCAGCTCCAAGTTGCCGTTGGCGTAGAGCAGCGCACCCGTGGCGATGCCCACCAGCAGCGAGGTGTAGACCTCCTTGGTGTTCAGCGCCAGCACGATGGCCACCACCGGCGGCAGCAGACTCAGCGCCGTGCTGTACACCGCGCAAGTGTAGTTCGCCGGGTCCGTGATGGTGCCGGGCGTTGCCGCCGTGCACCACAGCAGCAGCCCGAACACCAGCACCGCGCCGGCCCACGATAGATTCACTTTTTTCATAAAACGATTCCTCTTCTGATTTTTTTCCCCGGCGCGGGGCAGACTATCCCCAAGAAACACAAAGGGGGTGGCCGACGCGCCGGATTATAAAGCGCTGTACTTTGAGCTGTTCCGCGCCAGCGAACAGGCCGCCCGCATCCTGCTGGAAGCCCAGCAGAAGGCGGAGGAGCAGATTATGGAGGACGATTCAGAGCCCTTGGTCCTAAAACCTCTCCGTCATCGCTTACGCGATGCCACCTCCCCTACTGAGGGGAGGCCTTGGCAGTCGGATGAAGCTTGCTGGATACGCCAGAGGCTCCCCTACTAGGGGAGCTGGCGGGCCGAAGGCACGACTGAGAGGTTGTACGAAGGACAGCCTTAGTTTTTCTTGCTTTCCGCCTTCGCCGCGAACTTCGCGTCGTTCACGATGAAGCGCTCGTGCACGCCGCCGCCCACGGGGCCTTTTTCATCATGCAGAGATACCTTAAACACCAGCTTGCGGCCTTCCACGGCGGTCAGCTCGCTCTCGCAGGTCACAGTCATGCCCACGGGGGTGGGGGCGGTGTGCTCCAGCTCCAGCTTGGTGCCCACGGAACCGCAGCCCTCGTCCAGCTCACCCGCCACGCTCATCCAGCAGGTCTTCTCGGCCAGCGCCACCAGCGCGGGCGTCGCGAAGACGTCCAGCGTGCCGCTGCCCATGGTCTTTGCAGTGTTTTCGTTCGTCACGAGCTGGCTCTGCTCGCCCTTGATGCCAACAGTCAACATAAAAATACTTCCTTTCTTCAATCGCCGCACCGGCAAACACTTTCTGCCACCTTGATAGGATACCACACTTTCCGCGCGGATGCACCTGTTTTGGAGGAATTTCTGCAATTTTCCTCTTCCGCTTTTGCCCAAAACGCGCTATGATAGGGCCGAAAGGCGGTGTCCTCTATGAGCGACTTCTGGAAATCCTATGATATCACCGCGCTGGAATACGGCGAAGGCTACCAATGCTATCCTCTTTACGGCAGGATCCATCGAATTGAGCTGGGCCTTTCACTGCTCTTTATAGTAGGGGTCGCGCTCTGGTACAAGCGCAGCGGGGCGAAGCTGCGCCGGAAGATCTTGGTCGGTGTCACAGGTCTGCTTTTACTGGACGAAGCTGCTCTGCTGCTGGGCATGGCCTTGACCGGCCAGTGGAACTGGAGCTATCTGCCGCTCCATCTGTGCAGCATCAACGTCTTTGTCTGCCTTTACAACACCCTCTTCGACCAGAATTGGTGCAAAGAGGAGCTGTACGCCCTCTGCATCCCCGGCGCGGCGCTGGCGCTGCTCTGCCCAAGCTGGCTCGATGTGCCCTCGTGGTGGACGCTCATCAATCTGCACTCCATCTCCATCCACGCCCTGCTCGTACTCTACCCGGTCCTCCTCGTCGTGGGCGGCTACCGCCCCAGCGTCCGCCGGGTGCCGCAGGTACTGGCCTTTCTCTTCGGCTCTGCCCTGCCCATCTACTTTTTGAACAAACCCCTGTGCACGAACTTCTACTTCCTTAATAACCCCTACGGCAACGTCATCACCACGGCTTTCACCAACCTGCTGGGTGAAAAATACTATATTCTCGGCTTCCTGCCCGCCATTGCGGCGGCGCTGGCGCTGATGTATCTGCCGTGGGTGGCGGCCGCCCGCCGGAAGTGATATATCCAGATTTGAGACGCGGCGGTTTTGTTTCCAAAAACGCACCCTTTTTGCAGATTAAAAATGCAGTTTTCTTGCGTATTGCGGTAAAATTCAGGATTTTTGATTATGGGGCAAAAATCTTTGCAAAAGCCCTTGACAGGGGCTGTTCTGCGTGATACTATGAACACATGAACAGACATTCATATGAATCTGCAGCGAAGGGAGATGCCGAGATGGCCGAAGCAAAAGATGCCCTGCCCGCAGCGCAGCCGCAAGCGGTCGCACTGCCGGACGACGAGGTGCTGTACGAGCTGGCCGACCTGTTCCGGGTGTTCGGCGACTCCACCCGCATCAAGATCCTGTATGCCCTGCACGACAATGAACTCTGTGTGCAGGACATCGCGAACGCGGTGCAGTTGAGCCAGTCCGCGGTGAGCCACCAGCTCCGGGTCCTCAAGGATACCAAGCTCGTGCGGTTCCGCCGGGACGGAAAAACCGTTTACTACGCACTGGACGATGACCATGTGCGCAGCATCCTCTCCTTGGGGATGGAACATATCGAAGAATCGTTGAAAGGCAGGTACTACTTATGAAGAAGAACTACAAGATCGAAGTCGATTGCGCAAACTGCGCGCAGAAGATGGAAGATGCCGCCAACGCCGTTGCCGGTGTGGCAAGCGCTACCGTCAGCTTTATGACCCAGAAGATGAAGGTCGAGTTCGCTGAGGGTGCAGACCCCCACGATACCATGGTCAACGTTCTGGCCGCCTGCAAGAAGGTCGAGGACGACTGCGAGATCTTTGATATCTGAAAATAAAAACCGGATGGAAACGGCTCCCCTGCGGGGGAGCCGTTTCCATCCCAGAGCATTTCTCTTGTGGAAAGAAAGTGCAGTTTTCAACAGTTTCCACCGGGTTTTCAACACGTTTTGCGGAAAATCTTAAAAATAAACGGGAAAAAGTCAGATTTCTCCGGGAAAATCTCGTGGAAAACACGGGGGAAAACGTGGAAAAAGTTCTTTTCTGGGGAAAACCTGTTGAAACCGCTCCCACCCCTACCCGACAAAAGGAGAATCCCTATGACCAAAAAACAGAAAAAGGTGCTGTATCAGATCATCGCATCGGTCGTCCTGATCGTGATCCTGCGGCTCCTGCCCGCTTTCCCCACGCCGGTGGAGCTGGTGCTCTACCTGATCCCATACCTCGTGGTCGGCTGGGACGTCCTGCGCAAGGCACTTCTCGGCATCAAAAACCGCCAGCCCTTTGACGAGTGCTTCCTGATGGCCGTAGCCACCGTGGGCGCCTTCGCGCTGGGCGATTACGTTGAGGGCTGCGCCGTTATCCTCTTCTACCAGATCGGCGAGCTGTTCCAGAGCGTCGCCGTGGGCAAGAGCCGCCAGAGCATTTCCAGCCTGATGGACATCCGCCCCGACTACGCCAACATCGAGGACGAGGACGGCAAGCTGGAGCAGGTGGACCCCGATGATGTGGAAGTCGGCACCGTGATCGTGGTCCAGCCCGGCGAGCGCGTCCCCATCGACGGTGTCATCGTGGATGGCACCTCGGCCCTGAACACCGCCGCCCTCACCGGCGAGAGCCTTCCCCGCGACGTCCAGAGCGGCGATGAGGTCATCAGCGGCTGCGTCAACATGACCGGTCTGCTGAAAGTCCGCACCACCAAGGAGTTCGGCGAATCCACCGTCTCCAAGATCCTCGACCTCGTGGAAAACTCCAGCATGAAAAAGGCTCGTACCGAGAACTTCATCACCCGCTTTGCCCGCGTCTACACCCCCGCTGTCTGCTACAGCGCACTGGCGCTGGCCTTCCTCCCGCCGGTAATCCTGCTGCTGATGGGCCAGCCCGCCCGCTTCGGCGACTGGATCTACCGCGCCCTGACCTTCCTCGTCATCTCCTGCCCCTGCGCGCTGGTCATCTCCATCCCGCTGAGCTTCTTCGGCGGCATCGGCGGCGCTTCCGCCTGCGGCATCCTCGTCAAGGGTTCCACCTATCTGGAAGAGCTGGCCCGCACCGGTGTCGTGGTCTTTGATAAGACCGGCACCCTGACGCAGGGCACCTTCAAAGTGGTGGGCGTCCACCCCGAAAACGGCGTGACCGAAGCCGAGCTGGTGGAAGCCGCCGCACTGGCCGAGAGCTGGTCCAAGCACCCCATCTCCCTGAGCATCAAGAACGCTTACGGCAAGGAGATCGACGCCAACCGCGTCACCGATGTGCAGGAGCTGGGCGGCCACGGCGTGACCGCGAAGGTGGACGGCAAGACCGTCGCCGCCGGCAACGCCCGCCTGATGGCAAAGCTGAACCTCTCCGCCCCCGAAGTCACCGAGCCGGGCACCATCGTCCATGTTGCCATTGAGGGCAAGTACGCCGGTTACCTCCTCATCGCCGACGTGGTCAAGCCCCACAGCGCACAGGCCATCAAGGGCCTGAAGGCGGCGGGCGTCCGCAAGACGGTCATGCTGACCGGCGACGCCGAGCCGGTGGCCAAGGCCGTTGCTTCCGACCTCGGTCTGGACGAGTACCACGCCGGTCTGCTGCCCGGCGACAAGGTGGACCAGATCGAAAAGCTCCTCGCCGCCAAGGGTCCGAAGGAAAACCTTGCCTTCGTGGGCGACGGCATCAACGATGCGCCCGTTCTGTCCCGTGCCGACATCGGCATCGCAATGGGTGCCCTCGGCTCGGACGCCGCCATCGAAGCCGCCGACATCGTCCTGATGGACGACGACCCGGCCAAGATCGCCCTCGCCATGAGCATTGCCCGCCGCACTCTCCGCATCGTATACGAGAACATCGTCTTTGCGCTGGCCATCAAGTTCGCGTGCCTCGTCCTCGGCGCACTGGGTCTGGCAAGCATGTGGACCGCCATCTTCGCCGATGTCGGCGTCATGGTGCTGGCCGTCCTCAACGCCACCCGCGCCCTCTACACCAAGGATCTCGCCCGCAAGAACCAGCGATGACCCCGTAACCATTCAAACGCCCTAGGACTTCCCCGCTTCGGCGGCTGTCCTAGGGCGTTTTTGCGGCAAAGAATCTTTTTTCGGAAAAATCTTGCAATGTCCGCGGATTCTGCTATACTACTACTAAACTAGGGGGTTAGTGTATATGAAAGATTCCGAGATCGCATCGCGGCCCACCGGCACCGTGCTCCGGGCGCTGAAAGCAGCCGCTCCCCAGACGGTGCCGGTGTTTGCCGGGTATCTCGTGCTGGGCATAGGGTACGGCATTTACGTGCAGTCGCTGGGGCTGCCGGTCTGGATGCCCATGCTGATGGGCACCGTCGTCTACGGCGGCTCGCTGGAGTTCGTGCTGGCAAGCCTTTTGCTGGGGGCTTTTTCGCCGCTGTCGGCCTTCCTGATGGCCTTGATGATCCAAGCGCGGCATCTGTTCTACGGCCTTGCCATGCTGGAGCGGTACAAGGGCCACGGGCTGCGCAGCTTTTATATGATCTACGCCATGAGCGACGAGACCTTCTCCATCACCTGCTCCGCCGAACCGCCGGAAGGGGTGGACCGGGGCTGGTTCATGTTCTTTATCACCCTGCTGGACCAGATCTACTGGGTCGCCAGCGCGGGTCTCGGCGCGGTGGTGGGCTCGGTCCTGCCCTTCAGCACCGAGGGTGTGGACTTCGTGATGACAGCCATGTTCGTCGTCATCTTCCTGAACCAGTGGGAGAAGGAAAAGCAGCACATCAGCGCCCTCATCGGCATTCTGGTGCCGCTGGTCTGCCTTGTGGTGTTCGGCTCCGGCAGCTTCCTTCTGCCCGCTATGGCGTGCATTCTGGCGCTTCTGCTGGCGCTGCGCAAGCCCATTGCGAAGGCTGAAGCCGCCCACGGCAAAACGGAGGTGCACGCATGACCACACTGCAAATGGGCATCACCATCGCCATGTGCACGGCGGCCACCATGCTCACCCGCTTTCTGCCCTTTCTGATCTTCTCGTCCAAGGACCAGCAGCCGCCGGAGGTGGTGCGGTATCTGGGCCGCGTCCTGCCCGCCGCCATCTTCGGGATGCTCATCGTCTACTGCCTGAAGGGCGTGACCCCCTTCGCGGGGAGCCATGGCATCCCGGAGGCCATCGCCATTGCGGCGACCATCGCGCTCCACAAGTGGAAGCACCAGACCCTCGTCTCCATTGCGGGGGGCACGGTCTGCTATGTGCTGCTGGTGCAGCTGGTGTTCTGATACGCAAAGAGGGGCTGTGATTACAGCACGATGAAGGTGCAGGTGGCTGCGGGCAGGGTCAGTTCCCCGGCCTTGGCCGCCACGGGAGCCATCTCCGGCAGAGCGTTGCCCTCGCCCAGCACCAGAGCCTTGCCGTTGCAGAGCATGGTCTCGGCACGGAGAGTCTCGGCGGAGAGCTGATACACCTCGGCGTCCTTGGGCAGGGCGACGGTGGTGGTGTCGGTCCGGCTGTTGTTGATGATGAGGTAGGCCTTGCCGGGCTTGCCGTCGGCGCGGGAGTGGGCGTAGACGTGAGCCCCTTCGCGGATGGGTTCGTTTGCGTCGTAGACCGTGGTGCCCATCAGGCGGTTCCAGAGCAGAACGGCGAAGTAGTTGGGGCGCGGGTCAAAGACTTCGGGCTTCAGGTAGCCGTAGTCGCTGGAAGCCAGCGTGTTGTGGAAGATGATGCCCTTGGTCACCACCGAGAAGCTGCCCAGCTCGTTCAGGGTGCGGATCACATCCAGATAGGTAGATGCCCACGTGTCGCCGCCGCCGCCCGCGTCGCCGGACTCCGTGACCCACATCTCCCCGCCGGGGCAGTAGATGTCCCGCTTTTCAGCGTGGAACTTGGCCATGTTGGCGGCAACGGCCAGATAGGCTTCGGTGTGCGCCTTTTCTGCGTCCCAGTGGGCGTAAGGCATCAGGGAAGCCAGACGCTCGGACACGCCATTGTAATAGTGGTAGCTGTAGATGTCCAGCTTCTCCTGTGCGCCGTCCATCAGGTCATCGGTGGAGCACTGGGGCAGGATGTCGCCGATGCCGCCGCCCTGTGCGGTTTTCTCTTTCTTCTGGATCACGCCTTCCGTAGAGCAGGGGCCGACGTAGGGGCACTCCGGGTAGTTTTCATGCAGCCAGCGGATGAAGAGATCCTGATCCCGGACGTACTGCGCCGGGGTGTAGCCCTTGGGGCAGCCGGACATGGCCAGCATATTCGGCTCGTTGACGAACTCCGCAGCATCGATCGCCTTACCGTACTCTTTGCTCAGGGCAAAGATCTGCTGGGCCTGACTGGGGTTCCACGGCTCGTCCGCGTGGTGCAGACCCTCGCAGTCGGCCACGGAGATCAGCAGCTTTGCGCCCATCGCCTTGCAGAAGTCCAGCACGCCGATCCACTGCTCACGGGTCAGGATGGCGTTGTACCCTTCCGGGATGACGCCCTTGGTGTGACCGTCGAAGTCGTAGTAGGTCTTGGTAGACCATGTACCGGAGACGCGCACCCATGCCGGGCCGATCTCCTTGGTCAGCTTGCGCAGTTTCTCGTCGTAGAGGTCGATGGGATCATAATACTGCATCAGGTCGGTGCTGGCGGTGGCATTGCCTCTGAAACCACCCTTGATCTCAAAGGGCTCGATGCCCGCGATCTGGCCGGGGGTATAGGCCTTCCAGAAGGTGCCGCCGGTGACTTCCGTCATCTCGACGTTGTAAGATACCAGCCGCTCATTGCCAACGTGCAGCTCACGCAGGGCTTCGGGGTCCAGCTTCACGAATTGTGCCATAGTGATTCTCCTTTTCATTTTTTCTGGATCCAGAATAGCACAACCCCCAAACCTTCCATGAGGAAGATTTCGTGGAAAAATCGTATTATTTAATGATAAAATGTATCAAAGTTGATCTGCCGGTAGAACCGCTGCTGAAGCTGGTCGAAGCTGTCGCAGTTCTGGGCCAGCAGCCACATCACCTTGGTGACGACGGCTTCAATGGTCATATCGTGGGCTTCGAGGAAGCGGAAGCGGTTCTTTACCCGTTTGCCGACCTCGTAAATGCCCACGTCGCTGCCCTCGTAGGTGACTTGGGTGGTCAAGATCAGAATTTTGCGGGTCTTGTCGTAGTCGCCCAGACCCTCGGCAAAGGCGTCCATCAGCCGCTGGGGGATGCCGCCGACGCCAAAACTTTCCACAATAACGCAGTCGTATTGTTCAAAGATGGCCGGGATGAGCTCCGGGCCAAGGCCGGGCGTCAGCTTGAGCAGGAAGACCTTCGGGTTCAGGGCGCGGCCAAACTCCACCGGGCCGGTGGGCCACGGCGAGGGGACATAGCGCACCAACCGGTCGCCCTGCACCAGCGCCAGCTCCGGGAAGTTGACCGACGCAAAGGCATCGTAGCTGATGGTCTTGTTCTTCTTGGCGCGGGTGCCCGCGATGACATGGCCGCCGAACACCACCATCACACCCCGGCTGCCTTGGTCGAGGGCGCAGATGACGCTGTCGCGCAGGTTCTTTTTGGCGTCGGTGATCTCGTTGGAGATGGGCTGCTGGGCACCGGTCAGGATGATGGGCTTGTCCGCGTTCTGGATGAGGTAGGACAGCGCCGCCGCCGAGTAGGCCAGCGTATCGGTGCCGTGGCAGATGATGAAGCCATCGTAGAGGGCGTAATTTTCCTGCACGGCCTTCGCCATCATCAGCCAGTGTTCCGGGCCGAGATCGGTGCTGTCGATGCTGCACAGCGCCAGCGTTTCGGGGCAGCACAACTCGTTGAGCTCCGGCAGATGGGCCAGCAGCTCCTCGCTGGTCAGGACGGGCTTGAGCCCCTGTGCGGTGCGCACGCTGGCGATGGTGCCGCCGGTGGTGATAAAAAGCAGACGCTGCTTGGTCATAATTTTCGATACCTCCACGATCCAATTCAAATCAACTCAGTATAACACACTCCGCCCCGGATGAAAAGTGGGCCGTTTTGGAACTTGGTCACAGATTTTTGCGGGAAAAGGTGTATACTAGAGAAAAAAAGGGGGAGCTATCCATGCCGAACATCGTTATCATCGGTTCCGGCCCGGCGGGGGTGTCGGCGGCGCTGTACGCCGCCCGCGCAGGGGTCGAGACCACCGTTCTCACCAAGGGGTCCGGTGCGCTGGACCGTGCCGAACTCATCCAGAATTACTACGGCTTTGCCGAACCCATCTCCGGGGCCGAACTGGAGCGCCGGGGCATCGAAGGGGCAAAGGCGCTTGGGGTGCAGTTCGTGACCACCGAAGCCGTGGGCCTGACCTACATGGATAAGCTCACCGTAGAGACGCTGGCGGGGGATTTCCCCGCCGACGCCGTCATCCTCGCCACCGGAGCCTCCCGCGCCGCCCCGCACATCCCCGGCCTTGCGGGGCTGGAAGGCCATGGCGTAAGCTACTGCGCCACCTGCGACGCTTTCTTCTACCGTGGCAAAGATGTGGCCGTGCTGGGCAGCGGCGAGTACGCCCTGCACGAGGTGCAGGCTCTGCTGCCCGTGGTAAAGAGCGTCACCCTGCTGACCAACGGCTCCCCGCTGACGGCCTCCTTCCCGCCGGAGGTGACGGTCTGCCCCGAAAAGGTGAACGCCATCCTCGGCGAAGGGCGGGTCAGCGGCGTAGAACTGAGCGGTGGCAAGACCGTGGCGCTTTCCGGCGTTTTCGTGGCGCTGGGCGTTGCGGGCAGCACCGCGCTGGCCCGCAAGCTGGGGGCCGAGGTGGACGGGAACCGCATCCTCGTGGACGAACACATGCAGACCACCCTGCCCGGCCTTTACGCCGCCGGGGACTGCACCGGCGGGCTGCTCCAAGTGGCCAAGGCCGTTTATGAAGGGGCGCTGGCCGGCACGGAAGCCGCCAAGGCCCTGCGGAAAGGATAACATCATGTCGGAAGTGCAACCATCTGCTGTCAACCGGAACTGCCTTGCGTGCGCGTTCCCGTTCTGGGGCCAGCTCACCCCCGCCGAGCAGGAGCAGCTCTGCCGCTTCACCCGGCCCGTGAAATACCGGAAAGGGGAGCGGGTCCACAGCCCGGTGGAAAACTGCGTGGGCATCCTGTTGCTGCGGTCGGGCCAGCTGCGGGCCTACCTTCTCTCCGAGGACGGCCGCGATATCACGCTCTACCGCCTGTTTCAGGGCGAAGTCTGCATTTTGTCAGCCTCCTGCGTCATGGACTCGGTGAACTTTGACCTTTACATCGACGCCGAGGAGGACACCGAGGCCTACTGCATCGGCGCGGGCGTCTTCCGCCAGCTGATGCAGCAGAATGTCTACGTCCGCTGCTACGCCTACCAGATGACCGCCGAACGCTTTTCCGACACCATGTGGACGATGCAGCAGATCCTCTTCATGAGCGCCGACCGGCGGCTGGCCATCTTCCTGACGGACGAGCTGGCCAAGACCGGCGGGGCCGACCTCCACATGACCCACGACCAGATCGCCCGCTATATGGGTTCCGCCCGCGAGGTCGTCAGCCGTCTGCTGAAGTATTTCGCCGGGGAGGGCCTCGTCCGCCTCTACCGCGGCGGGGTGGAGGTGCTGGATAAGGAACGGCTGAAACAGATCGCCCACGGCGCATAAGAAAAGGAGCGCATCATCAAGCGATGGTGCGCTCCTTTTTCGATCTTTTCTCAGCTCTTGCAGCCAGATTCCTCTTCCACGCCGGTGAAATCGGAAGCCTCGGCGATCTTGGTCACGTCGAACTTGCCGTTCTCGTCCTTAGGGGCAACGGCGGGGCCGACCTCCACAGGGTTCACGGACACTTCGTCGGCTGCGGGCTTCTCTTCGGCCGCTTCCGGCTCTGCGGTGGCCTCAGCCTTCTCGGCCTTGGCTGCTTCCACGGTAGGTGCAGCTTCCGGGGCTTCGGGCTCCGGGGGCTGCCCATCCTCTTTTGCAAAGGCAGGGGGCCATGCGGCACCCGGCTCCGTGGGGGTGTGCTCCGCTTTCGCCTCGCCCTCGGCGTAGGCCTCGGCGGTCTTGGCGGCCTCTTCGGGGTCCTTTTCCGCGTCTTCGGGGAACTCCACCTCTTCCACGTGGAGCGAGCCCTTATCGTTCAGCACCTTGTCCAGTGCCACGATGGCGACGCTGGTGACGGCGACGGCAGCAGCCGCGCCCAGAACACGAAACAACGTTTTCATGGTGAGATCCTCCTTAGATGTGTGGTGGTCAAGAGAATGTTACGACATCGTTCAGCGGCTTTTCGGCGGGTTCCACCGAGATGGCGGTCAGCACCGGGCCCTTGCCGCGGTAGATGTTGTGGAACTTGTAATTGACCTTGGCGGTCACGGTGACCCATGCACGCTGCTCCAGCGCCTTGTAGCCGTCGTAGGAGCAGGGGAAACCGACGAACTGGATGTCCTGCACGCAGCAGGTCATGGCGAAGCGGCCGGGCACGAAGCTGTTCTTGCCCGCGCGGTTGGTCTGGCAGACCTGCGCGAGGAACTTGACGGTCTTGCCCGCGTACTTCTGGGGCTCGTCCTGACAATCCATATACCAGATGCCGAAATCGTCATCGCCGATCTCCACCACAGGCTTGTTCAGGTCGAAGGGGAGCGGGTCGGGGATGTCGTCGTAGGCTACGCTGCCGTCGGCGAACTCATAGGCGATATCGCACTTGCGGGATGCCTGACGCACCAGCTTGTGCAGCTCCTGCCGGGCGGCGTCGTTGTTGACGGCCTCGGCGCGGTTGAAGACGATCAGCTCGCTGCGGGCGATCTTGTCCAGCAGCAGGGAGCGCATCGAGTTGTCGCGGGCGTAGGTCAAGGCCGTGGTACCGTCCGCCGTAGCGATGCACTGGTAGACGATCCAGTTTTCGGGCAGGTTGTTCGCCAGATCCTGCAGCAGCCACATGCCGTTGTACTCGATGACCACGCGGCCCGCGTCGGCCTCCTTGGCCAGCTTGGCAAGGTTCTGGGGGTTCAGCTCGGCCTTGTCTTCCAAGTTGTAGAGGGTCACGCCGGGGAAGGCGAACTTCTTCTGGTTATACTCTTCTTCGCCCTCTTCACAGACAAGCAGCAGGGTCTTGTCGCCGGAGTCGAAGTTGGGGTCTTCAAACGTTTCCTGAATGAACTTGGTCTTGCCGCTTTCGAGGAAGCCGACAAACAGGTAAACGGGGATCTCATTTGCCATAGCGATCTTTCTCCTCTTTCTGGGATCAGCAGCCGAACAGGCCCGCAATGGCCTTTTCGTCCAGCTTGGAGCCGATGACGACCAGCTTGCCGCCCACATCGGCACCGCGGGAGCGGACCTCCCACTCGCCGGGCACATAGTCGAACTCCAGCCAGCCGTCGGCGCCGCCGTCCACGATGCCCTTGGAACGCAGGATCATGCCGTACTTGCCAGAATCCAGCTCCGTGAGGGCATGCTCGATATCCGCCTTGGCGATCTTCTTGGCGGTCTCGACGCCCCAGCTCGTGAAGACCTCGTCAGCGTCGTGGCCGTCGTGGTGATGATGGTGGTGATGGCCGCAGCAGCAGTGGCCGTCCTCATCATGATGATGCTCGTGCTCGTCGTCCTCGTCATCATCCCCGTCGTGATCGTGATGGTGGTGGCAGCAGCAGTGGTCATCCTCATCCTCGTGGTCATGATGATGGTGATGCTCGTGTTCGTCCTCATCCTCGTCGTCATCATCGTCGTGGTGATGGTGGCCGCAGCTGCACACGCCGTTCTCATCGTAGTGATGGTGATGATGCTCGTGTTCTTCTTCCTCGTCCTCGTGGGCGTGCTCCTCGTTGGCCTTGGCAGCCATGGCGATCAGCTCTGCCTTGAAGTCGTCCTTGGTGGACATGGCGTTCAGGATCTGCTCACCGGTCAGGGCATCCCATGCGGTCGTGACGATGGTCGCAGTGGGGTTCTTCTCACGCAGCATGGCGACAGCGGCAGCGATCTTCTCCTCGCTGGCGGTCTGGGTGCGGCTGAGGATGATGCAGCTTGCGTGGCTGATCTGGTCATCGTAGAACTCACCGAAGTTCTTCATATACATCTTGACCTTGTTCACGTCGGCCACGGTAACGAAGCTGTTCAGCTGAACATCCAAATGCTCCGCCACACCCTCGACGGCGCGGGTCACGTCGCTCAGCTTGCCGACGCCCGACGGCTCGATCACGATGCGATCCGGGTGGTACTGCTCCACCACCTGCTGCAGGGCAGCGCGGAAGTCGCCCACCAGCGAGCAGCAGATACAGCCCGCATTCAGCTCGTTGATCTGGATGCCGGACTCCTTCAAAAAGCCGCCGTCGATGCCGATCTCGCCGAACTCGTTCTCGATCAGAACGACCTTCTGGCCCGCAAAGGACTCTTTGATGAGCTTTTTGATGAGGGTCGTCTTACCGGCACCAAGGAAGCCGGAGAAAATATCAATTTTGGTCATAATGCTGTTGCCTCTTTCTTTTTCCAAAGCCCCCGCAAGGGGCCGTCAAGCAATCCGAGCCGCAGAGTGCTGGCTCAAAAATCCTTACATTCCTATTATAACAAGGCTGTCAATGGGAAAACGCCTTTTTTCATGAGAAAATTGTAACTTTTTTGCATTTCCTTCCCCCAATCTGCTATACTGGGCTTATCAAAGTTTTTTCGGGAGGACGTCGCAGTGATCGCACAGACAATGCAAATCGGGAACAGACCTTGCCGCATTTACGGCGAACCCCATGCGGAATATCTGCTGCTCCAAATGACAGGCGAACATGAGTTGCAGAGCATGGACAACGAAGTGGTTGCTATCGCACAAAGCGGCCAAAACTTTCTGTTTGCGGCCATCCCGGTGGAAAGCTGGAACGATGCACTTTCTCCGTGGGAAGCCCCTGCTGTGTGGGGAAAGCAAGGATTTGGCGGCAAAGCCGGGGAGACATTGTGCCTCCTGACAGAGCAGGTCATCCCCACACTGAAGCAGCAGTTTCGTCTCCCGGAAAACGTCAAAATCATTCTGGGTGGCTACTCGCTGGCGGGATTGTTTGCTCTGTGGGCATCCACCCAGACTGATCTGTTCTATGGTATCGCTGCCGCATCTCCCTCGGTGTGGTTTCCGGGATGGATGGAGTTTGAACAGCAGCACCCGATACAGGCACAGCGCGTTTATCTGAGCCTTGGTGACAAGGAAGAACATACGAAAAACGCCGTCATGGCTGTGGTGGGCGATAACATCCGCACCCTGCACAGCCGACTTATAGAACGTGGAGCAGACTACACCCTTGAATGGAACAGCGGCGGGCATTTCAAAGACGCTGACCTGCGCACGGCGAAAGCCTTTCGGTGGGCGATGGAGGAACACACATGACCATTTTGATTGATGCAGACCGCCGCCCTGTTCTCATCCGCACCATCTTGGCCGCAAAAAAGGCACCAGCCTGAGCTGATGCCTTTTGTTGGCGGAGATGGTGGGATTCGAACCCACGTGCCCGGTTAAGGACAAAACGATTTCGAGTTTTTCCTGCTTCACGGTACTTGGTGGAAGATAGAGGTAGTTAGCCGACTTTGCCAGAAGATACGAACCATCGAATTTACGCTCAAAATTTCATCAAAAACCAAAATTACTAGGCTCCATGCGGATTTGAACCCACTTTCAAAAACGCAGAAAAATCTGCCTTTTGGAGAGAATTGGGAGAGATTTTACGCCCTTTGGAGAGAATGGGCGAGAGAGATTCCGGGAGCCAGAATCCATCCATACAATATGTTGCTTCTGACGCTGACAAAATCAAAGCAGCAAAGGATGGATGAACATGAGGACTCTGTTAGAGTGCTATAAAATTCTCGAAGAATATCCCAACGGAATGACGAAAGACCAGTTCTACCGCATTGCCCGCATCAACAAGCAGCACGCAAAGTACCTTCTGGATTCCGGCCTCGTTCCGTGTATCAATACAGGAAAGAAAACGCGCAAATACCATATTGCGACCCACGATGTGATCACCTACTTGTGTGACCGTGAAGATAACCCCGAAAAGTATAAAGTGCCAACGGGCTTTTATATCGGAAAGAACGGCTGCCCTAAGCGGCACCCGGACAAGCCTGCCACAGAGATCATCCGTTTCAATTTTACAGAGCCGGAAAAAACCGGGCTGTACACCCTATGGGAAAAGCTCACGGTTGGATACGATGATCTGCTGACCACCCCGGAAGTTTCGACACTGACGGGCTACTCTGCACAAAGCATCCAACGATGGTGCAATCAGAAGATCCTTGTTGGTTTCAAAATTCGTGGCACGCTGACGATTCCACGGCTTGCAGTCGTTGAGTTTATGTCCGGCGACCGTGCAACGGCTATCGTCCGAAAATCCTCAAAGCACCTTGATCTGCTCCGCACCTATGCACAGGACTGCCATGAAGGTGCAATGACAATTACATATTAAACGAACAGGACTGCTCCACAGCGCAATGTATGTGAGGCAGTCCTGTTTGCTTAGTACCCTTTTCAACGGACGTTGCATTTTACATCTGACAGGAAAGGAGTGATAGTTTTCCACATGAACACACCCATACAGTTGAAAATCCGAGGTCACACCAAATGACGCTGGACTACTTCTATGGTCAGTCGGGCGAATTGTTCTCCTATTTCCGCATCCCCAAGGCACTGTTCCAAGACCACCGCTTCCGGCAACTCTCCACCGATGCCCGGACGCTATACGGTATCCTGCTGGACCGCATGAGCCTGTCCGCAAAGAACGGCTGGCTGGACGAGCAGGGGCGGGTGTATATCATTTACACCGTCCGGGAAGTGCAGGAATCTCTCTGCTGCGCCGAGCATAAGGCGGTCAAGCTGTTCCGGGAACTGGAGGACATCGACCTTATCGAGCGCAAACGCCGTGGTCTGGGCAGACCCAGCCTGATCTATGTCAAGAACTTTTCGTCTGGACTGCCAAAAGCGCAAGTACAGAATTGCCCAAACAGCAATTCAGGTGCTGCCGAAAGCGCAATTCTGGAGCAGCCAAAACCGCAAGCAAATAAGACTGATAAGAATAAGACAGAGTGGAACGATCCTGACCCTATCTATTCCGGGGGCATCCGGGAGCAGCTTGAGGATTATTTTTATCAGGCGTTAGAGGTGAATCTCCTGCTTCGGCTCTGCCCGGACGATGAGGACACTATCTATCAGATCGTAGACCTGCTTGTGGACACCTGTTCCACCAAACGCAAAATGTTGCGTATCGCCGGAGATGACAAGCCCGCCGAGGTGGTACGCAGTCGGCTGAAAAAGCTGAATGCCGACCACATCCGTTTCGTGCTGGGCTGTCTGGCAGAAAACACCGCCCCGGTGCGGAACATGAAGCAGTATCTGCTGGCGATGCTCTACAATGCGCCCACCACCATGAACCTCTACTATCAGAACAAGACGAACCACGACTTTGCGCGTGGTTCACCGAAGGCGGGGTGATGTTATCGCAAAGAAAGCTACGATTATTGCAGTCACCAATCAAAAAGGCGGTGTTGGGAAAAGCACCACCTGTGAGAATCTGGGCATTGGGCTGGCGATGGAGGACAAGAAAGTCCTGTTGGTGGATACCGACCCGCAGGGGTCATTGACCATCAGCATGGGCTGGCAGCAGCCCGATGAACTGCCCACCACCCTTTCTACCCTGATGGCAAAAGCCATGAACGACCAGCCCATCCAGCCCGGCGAGGGCATTTTGCACCACGCAGAGGGCGTTGACCTGATTCCGGCAAACATTGAACTGGCAGGGCTGGAAGTGGCTCTGGTAAACAGCATGAACCGGGAAAAGATGCTGAAGCAGGTGCTGGACAGTGCCAAACGGGAGTACGATTTTATTCTGCTGGACTGTATGCCCTCGCTGGGGATGCTCACTGTCAACGCACTGGCGGCGGCAGACGCTGCCTTGATTCCCGTGCAGGCGCAGTATCTTTCCGCAAAAGGTCTGGAACAGCTTTTGCAGACGGTGCAGAAGGTCCGACGGCAGATCAACCCGAAACTGAAAATCGAGGGAATCCTGCTGACTATGACCGACAGCCGCACAAACTACGGAAAACAGATCAGCAATCTGATCCGGCAGGCATACGGAAAGCACTTGAAAGTGTTTGAGCAGACCATTCCACGCTCCGTTCGTGCGGCTGAAACCAGTGCGGCAGGCAAAAGCATCTTTGCCTATGACCCCAAGGGCAAGGTGGCAGAAGCCTACAAATCTCTTGCAAAGGAGGTGCAGGCGGATGCCGATCGACAGCGGAAACTTAGCTCTGAAAGGGCTAGATGACCTGTTCTCCACCGAGGAAAACCGACAGGAGGAACAGCGGGAGCAGGTACAGCAAATTCCCATTGATGCGCTGCACCCCTTCACAAACCACCCTTTCAAGGTGCTGGACGATGAAGCCATGACTCGGACGGTGGAAAGCATCGCACAGTACGGTGTGCTGGCTCCGCTGATTGCTCGTCCTCGCCCGGACGGTGATGGCTACGAGATCATCTCCGGGCACCGCCGCCAGTATGCGGCTAAACTCGCCGGGTTGGACACCCTACCGGTCATTGTGCGGCAGATGTCGGACGATGCTGCTGTGATATTGATGGTGGATTCCAATTTGCAGCGTGAACACATCCTGCCCAGTGAGCGGGCTTTCGCCTACAAAATGAAGCTGGAAGCTCTAAAAAATCAAGGTGCTAGGTCAGATTTAACTTCCCGACAAGTTGTCGGGAAGTT